>Ga0207754_100092_pt1 | contig 75109 bp, 66 predicted proteins | sample A23E1SouthBayCA_FD_187728 | JGI IMG/M metagenome (GOLD analysis project Ga0207754, IMG submission 187728) | Aerobic enrichment media microbial communities from Eden Landing Ponds, California, USA - A23 E1 (SPAdes) | ecosystem: Environmental > Aquatic > Marine > Unclassified | place: Emeryville...
TCGGCCTGTGTGTGCGGGACGGCGTCGCTGTCGACGGTGGTCGCCGACTCTGTGCCGCCGCCCACGAGCGAGAACGTCTCGATTGTCGCCTCCTCGCTGGTGTCGTAGACGTACTCGCCGGCGGGGAGTTGTTTGTTCTGTCGGCTCGAATCGGTGAGTTCGGCTCGCAGCGACTCGTGGTAGCCCGCGGCTTGGTCGGCCGCGGCCTGCCCGGCAACGGCGGGGCCCGCTGCCGCCGTCGCGCCGAGGGCGCCGAGTGCTTTGAGGAACGTGCGCCGCCTGCTCTCGTAACTACGGAAGTCTTCTGGCATGGAGCGTGTTCACTCCACTCACACCCAATGGTTTATCATTATTAAATTATGGTGGTGTGGTGTGTTGGATTTTCTCGCGGGGAGCCGTCCGGAACGCGCGCGTCGCGCAACCACTATTGTGGGTGTCCGCGAAGGCAGCGTATGGACACGACGACTATGCTCCCGCCGCACCCCGACCGGCGGTGGACGCTCGCGCGACAGCTCGGCCTCTCGACGGCGGTCGTGCGCTTCTGGGGCGAAGACGAGTGGTGGACGTACGACTCCCTGTTGCAGACGAAGAACCGCTTCGCCGACCACGGGCTCTCGCTGGACGTGGTCGAGGACCGCCCGTCGATGACGAAGACGGTGCTCGGCCGGGAGGGACGCGACGAGGAAATCGAGACCGTCAAGCGGCTCATCCGGAACATGGGCCGCGCGGGCATCGACACCTACTGCTGGGTGTGGACGGAGAACCCCGTGGGCGTGCTCCGCACCTCCGACGAGGTGCCGCTGCGCGGGGACTCCCGCACGACCGCCTACGACCACGAGCAGGCCGAGCGCGCGCCCGACTACCCCGTCGATATCACGGAGGACGAGCTCTGGGCGAACCTCGAACACTTCCTCGACGAGGTCGTGCCCGTCGCCGAGGAGGCCGGCGTGAAGCTCGCGCTACACCCCGACGACCCGCCAACGGAGTCCGTGCGGGGCGTCCCGCGGCTGGTGAACTCCGTGGAGAACGTCCAGCGCATCCTCGACCTCCACGACAGCCCGAACCACGGCCTGACGTTCTGTCAGGGCAACTACGCCGCGATGGGCGCGGACGTGCCCGAGACCATCCGGCGGTTCGGCGACCGCATCCACTTCGTGCACTTCCGGGACGTCGAGGGCTCCCCCGAGGAGTTCGTGGAGACGTGGCAGGACGACGGGCCGACGGACATGCTCGCGGCGATGGAGGCGTACCGCGAGGTCGGCTTCGACGGCCCGATTCGCCCCGACCACGTCCCGCGGATGCTCGACGAGGGCCACCGCGACGACGCTCAAGCCGGCTACACGGACATGGGGCGGCTGTTCGCCGTCGGCTACATGAAGGGCCTGCTGGAGCAGACCGCGGACTGACGGCCGAGGTTTTATTGTCGCGCTCGGAGCACCCACGCACATGGCATTCCTCGACGAGCAGTACCTGCTCGGCTCCGAGTCCGCGGTCGACCTCTACGAGTCGATTGCGGACCTCCCGATTGTCGACCCGCACAACCACATCGACCTCGAAGCGGTCGTCGAGAACGAGCCGTGGCGCGACGTGTGGGCGGTCGAGGGCGCGACCGACCACTACGTCTGGCAGCACATGCGAAAGCGCGGCGTCCCCGAAGCGAAGATTACGGGTGACGCGAGCAACCGCGAGAAGTGGACCGCGCTCGCGGAGGTGTTCCCGGACTTCGCGGGCAACCCGACCTACGACTGGGTCCACCTCGACCTCAAACGCCGGTTCGGCATCGACGAGCCGCTGAACGCCGACACCGCCGACGAGATATGGCGGGAGACGAAGCGACAGCTGACCGACGACGCGATGCGCCCCCAGCAGGTCCTCCGCGACATGAACGTGGCGGTGCTGTGCAGCAGCGACGACCCGACCTCCCGGCTCCAGTATCACGAGCGCGCCGAGACCGAGGTCGAGGGCGTCGACGTCCGCCCGACGTGGCGGCCCGACCGCGCGCTGAAAATCGAGACGGCGGCGTGGGACGCCTTCGTCGACGAACTCGACGACGTGGCCGACGCGGGGACTGACGACTTCGCTGGGTTCCGCGACGCGCTCGCGGAGACCCACGACTACTTCGCGGAGCGCGGCTGCGTCGCCTGCGACGTGGGGATGGGCACCGACCCGGTCTCGCGGTCCGTGAGCGAGGCGCGCGCCGCTGAGGTGTACGCGAAGGCGCGCCGGGGGGCGAGCCTCACCGAGGCGGAGGTGCGCGACTACAAGGCGTACCTGCTGGAGTTCGTCGGGGAACTCAACAGCGACGCGGGCTGGACGATGCAGTTGCACGTCGGCGCGGTCCGTGACTACCGCGACTCCCTCTACGAGGTCCTCGGGAAGAACGCGGGCGGCGACGTGGCCGGGCAGGACGTGGACCTCGTGGACGGCCTCGATTACTTCTTCGACCGCTTCGACGGCGAACTCGAAACTGTCGTCTACACGCTTGACCCGACGCACTACCCGAGTCTCGCGGTCGTCTCGCGGGCGTACCCGAACGTGAGCGTCGGGCCGGCGTGGTGGTTCCACGACAGCCCGATGGGCATCGCCGAGCAGCTGGAGACGGTCGCGTCAATCGACCTGCTGGCGAACCACGCGGGGATGGTCAGCGACTCCCGGAAGCTCGTCTCCTACGGGTCGCGCTTCGAGCTGTTCCGGCGGACGCTGGCGGACGTGGTCGGGGAGATGGTCGAGCGCGGCCGAATCCCCTACGAGAACGCCGAGCGCCTCGTCGAGCACGTCGCCTACGACCGCCCGAAGGAGCTGTACGGCCTGTAGGCACCGACACAGTAAAGTGGCGAACCCGGGTCGTGTGGGTACGCATGACCGGTCGACTCAGCGGCGACACCGCCGTCGTCACGGGCTCCAGTCAGGGCATCGGGAAGGGAATCGCCGAGCGCTTCGCCGCGGAGGGCGCGAACGTGGTTGTCAACTCTCGCTCCGCCGAGCGCGCCGAGGAAGTCGCGGAGTCCATCGAGGCCGACGGCGGCACCGCAATCGGCGTCGCGGCGGACGTCACCGACGAGGACGCGGTGGCGGCGCTCGTGGAGACGACCGTCGAGGAGTTCGGGAGCCTCGACGTGTTCGTGAACAACGCCGGCGTCACGACGCTCGGGCCCGCCGAGGAGTTCGACGTCGATGACTGGCGGGAAGTCGTGAACGTCGACCTCGTGGGAACGTTCGTCGGCTGCAAGGTCGCCGGCCAGCAGATGATCGAGCAGGGCGACGGCGGCGCCATCCTCAACATGTCCTCGCTGATGGGCGGGCGCGGCCTCCAGCTGCGGTCGCCGTACTGCGCGTCGAAGGCGGGCGTGAACAACCTCACGCAGACGCTGGCCGTCGAGTGGGCCGAGCACGACGTGCACGTGAACGCGCTCGCGCCGGGGTTCATCTGGACGGAAATCACCGAGCAGACGCAGGGCTCGGCGGGGTACACGAACGACGACATCCGCGACCGAACGCCGCTGGGGCGCTTCGGCTCCGTCGAGGAGATGGCCGAGTGCGCGCTGTTCCTCGTTGGTCGGAACAACTTCGTCACCGGCGAGGTGCTGTACGCCGACGGCGGCTGGCAGGCGTACGGCTGGGGCGCGGGCGACCAGTAGCGCGCCGCGTTCCGAAAGAACTGTGTAGAGCTACCCGTTGGTACGAGTTGGCAACCCGGTGGCGGCTGCGCGCACCGCGAGCGTGCGCGGCGTCTGTCCCCACCACCAGCCAGCCCCGCCGGGTCGGTGCCGGTTCGCGTTCGTGACTTCCCACAGCGGTGCGACCGTCTTCGCGAGAGGTATTCTGAGATACAGAACGGAACGCCGGCAGAGAATTACACTACTAGCATCGTAATGGATTGAGGCCCGCCCCTCTCAAAATCCCGAAAATACGGTCAAGAGGTGCTGAAAAGAGATTTTCGCCCACGCCGGCAGAGTGTTCCGAGATACAGAACCGGGGCTCAGTAGTTGATGTTGAGTTCGACGACGTTCGCGGCGCTGAGCACGCGTTCCGGAAGCTCGCCGTGGAGGTCGTCGTCGCTCACGCGGCTCGCGGGCGCGGAGACGCTGATGGCGCCCAGCACCTCGTCCGAGGAGTCCTTGACCGGGGCCGCGACGCAGCGCAGGCCCTCCAAGCGCTCACCGTCGTCGATGGCGTACCCGCGCTCGCGCACGTCGTCGAGCACCTCGAACAGCTCCTCGCGGGAGCCGACGCTGCGCGGAGTCTTCTGTTCGAGGCCGCGGTGGTCGATGATTTCGTCCACGCGCTCCTCGGGGAGGTGGGCGAGAATCGCCTTCCCGAGCGCCGTCGTGTGGAGGTGCGTGCGGAGGCCCGCGTACGTGTCGAGGTCGACGGCGTCCTCGCCCTTCGAGCGCATCAGGTAGACGCCCATCCCCTGCTCCTCGACGAGGAGGTTGGCGAGTTCGCCGGTCTCGTCGGCCAGCGACTTCACCTCGGGCTCGGCGACTTGGTAGAACTCCATGGACTTCCGCGTGGAGCCGCCGACTTCGAGGAACTTCAGGCCGAGCTGGTACTCGTCGCCGGTCTTGAGCACGTAGCCGTGTTTCTGGAGGGTGCTGAGGTGGTTGTGGACCGCGCTCTTGCCCATGTCGAGGCCCTCCGTCAGCTCCGTCACCCCGCAGGGACCACGGTCCATCAGTTCCTCCACCAGCGCGAGTGTCTTCTCGGTCGTTCGCACCGGGTGTTTGGCATCCATACCCACGATTACTGTCCGTCCGGTAAAAAGCGTTCTGGTCTACAGAACAAATCGGGGGTGTTCGGCGGGACAGGCGTCTCGGCGCTCGCCGGTCGTCGCGGCCCGTCTGCCGACGCAGTCGCACCCTTTCCCCGTGATTGAAGAGGCAGGCCGTCCTCGCATCGGGCGTGAGTACCACACCATCTACTGTCGTTGTCACGGGCGCGCTCGGCGGCGTCGGCCAGTGGGTCGTCGACAGGCTCGCGGGCGACCACGACGTCGTTGCGCTCGACCAGCGTCGGCCAGCCGCGGGTGGACCCGAGGGCGCGTCGTTCTACGAAGTTGACCTGACTGACGCCGGTGAGACGCTGGAACTGATTTCGGACGCTGACCCGGACGCCGTCGTCCATCTCGCGGCGATTCCCGACCCCACCGGCCACGCCGGCTCCCGCGTGTTCACGAACAACACCGAGAGCGCGTACAACGTCCTCGACGCCGCGGGGCGCGTCGGCGCGGACGTCGTGTGGGCGAGTTCCGAGTCCGCGTACGGCTTCCCGTTCGCCGACAGCGTGCTGAAACCCGAGTACGTCCCCATCGACGAGGCCCACCCGCTCCGACCCGAGGACCCCTACGGCGTCTCGAAGGTCGCCGGCGAGGCGGTCGCAGACGCGACGGTGCGCCGCCACGGCGTCTCTGTTGTCTCCATCCGCCCGTCGTGGGTGCAGTATCCCGGCGAGTACCAGACCGACCAGAACCGCGCGGGCTTCGACCTCGACGACCTCGCGGCGCGCTCGACGGCCGACCCCCCGGACGGCGGCATTGGGAACTTCTGGTCGTACATCGACGTGCGTGACCTCGCGTCGATGGTCGAAGCGGCGCTCGACGCGGACATCTCGGGCCACGAGGCGTACCTCTGTCACGCCGACGAGAACTACCTCGGCGTCGACACTGCGGACCTCTTCGACGCGCTGTTCGCGGACGCGCCGCCCTGCGACACCGACGGCGAGGCGGCCGCGTTCACCACCGCGAAGGCCGAGCGCGACCTCGGGTGGACGCCCGAGCACACGTGGCGAGAGGCCGCCGACGAGCAGGTGGACGGCCCGGACTTCGCCTGACTACTCGCCGAGCGCGTCCACGACCGCGCCGTGCGCGGGCTTGCGCTCGAATTCCTCGTCGAACAGCAGCGGCGCCTCGCCGTGACCGAGCGGTGGCAGCCACGACTGGCCGTCGTCGACGCCCCACGTCACCACCGTGTCCGCGCCCGCGTCGACGGCCGCGGAGACGACATCGCGGTAATACTGGGCCTGCTCCTCGCGGTCCGCGACCGCCGCCCCGATGCCAACGTCGAGTTCCGTGACGTGGACATCAAGCCCGAGGTCCGTGAGGCGCTCGACGTTCGCGGCGACGTCCGCGGGCGGCACGAGGTCGTCGAAGACGTGGAGTTGGAGGCCGACGCCGTCGATGGGGACGCCGCGCGCGAGCAGGTCGGAGACGAGGTCGTACACCGCGTCGGACTTCGCCGAGAGGCCGTCGGCGTCGTAGTCGTTGTAGAAGAGGTCGGCATCGGAGACGTCGGCGGCGTACTCGAACGCGCGGTCGATGTACTCCTCGCCGAGCGCGTCCAGCCACTGCGTCTCGCGCAAGCCCTTGCCGTCGTCCGCGACGGCCTCGTTGACCACGTCCCACGCGTCGACACGTCCTCTGTACCGGCCCGCTACCGTGTAGATGTGGTCGCGGAGCAGGCGGTCGGCGTCGGCCGGTGAGCGCGTCCACGGGCGCGCCCACTCCGGGTACATCCGGTGCCAGACGAGCGTGTGCCCGCGGACGTACATGTCGTGGTGCTCCCCGAACCTGACGATGTCGTCGGCGTCCGTGAAGTCGTAGCTGCGCTGGCCGGCCGCCAGCGGCCCCCACTTCATCGCGTTCTCGGCCGTGACGGCGTCGAACTCGCGGGCGACGGTCTGCCGGTAGTCGGTGTCGGTGCGCAGCGCGTCGGCGTCGAGGGCCGCGCCCACGTGCACGTCGGGCGAAGCCTCGCCTAGTGTTCCCATACGTCACTCGTGTGGGCTGGGGCCTTGAACGTTCCCGCTCGCGGTGGCCACGCTTATTGTCTCCCTCCGAGTGGACGCGAGTGAGTTGGTTCGAAGCACGAATCCGGTCCGGTGGGTGCTCGCCGGTGTCGGCGCACTGCTCGCGCGCTTCGACCTCGTGTCCGCGGAGCGCGCCCGCGAGACGACCGACCTCGCGTGGCCGCGCATCGTCACGGGGCTGGCACGCATGTCGAAGGGCGTCGCGGACGTGGCGATGGTCGGCGTCGCGCTCGGCCCGACGGCAATCGCGGGGATGGGGTTCGCCGGCCCGTACTGGGGGATGACGTTCGCCGTCGGCGGCGGGATGGCGGCGGGCACCATCGCGTTGGTCTCCCAGCGGTTCGGCGCGGGCGCCCACGACGAACTCGGGCAGGTCGTGCGCTCCAGCGCCGCGTTCGTGACGGCGATTTCGGTGCCCGTCGCGCTGCTGTTCTGGCTGTTCCCGGCGCCGCTGGTCGACCTGCTCAGCGACGACCCGGGGGCGGTCGCGTACGGCGCTGACTACCTCCGCGTGCTCGCCGTCGGCGTCCCGTTCGCGGTCCTGAACCAGATTGGGAGCCGCGTGCTCGTGGGCGCCAACGACGCGTGGACGCCGATGGTCGTCCGCTCCACGGGCGCCGTGACGAACGTCGCCCTCAACGCCGTGTTCGTCTTCGCGCTGGACATGGGCGTCGTCGGCGCGGCGCTGGGCACCGTCCTCGCCGGCGTCCTCGTCACGACCGCGTTCGTCGTCGGGCTCGCGTACGGTCGCTTGCCGCTGGTCGGCGCGTTCCCGATTCAGGTGAACTGGGTCGGCAGCTACGTCGACCGCGGGCTGTTCGCCGACCTCGCGTCCATCGGCCTCCCCGTGGTCGGCCGCAGCTCCGTGTGGACGGTCGCGCGCTTCCCGATTCTGGCGCTCGTCGGCGCGCTGGGGTCGCACGTCGTCGCCGCGTACGTCATCAGCCGCCGCATCTGGGGGCTGATGAACACGCCCGGCTGGGGGTTCGGGCTCGCGGCGTCCAGCCTCGTCGGCCAGTCGCTGGGCGCCGACGACGAGGAGACCGCGGAGGCGTACGGCCGCGAAATCACGACGTTCACGGTCGCTGTCTACGTGCTGGCCGCCGTCGTCGTCGCCGTCTTCGCGCGCCCAATCGTCGGTGTGTTCGTCAACGACCCGACCTCGCCGGCGGTCCCGGTCGCGGTCACGCTCGTCCACGCGGCCTGCGTCGCCGTCGTCCCGCAGGGCGTCACCAGCGCCGTCGCGGGCGCGCTCGACGCCACCGGCGACACGAACTGGCCGTTCTACGGGCGCGCAATCGGCATGTTCGGGCTGGCGATTCCGCTCGTCTACCTCGCCGCGACCACGCCGCTCGGACTGTTGGGCGTGTCGCTGTCGTTCCTCGCGGAGAGCGTCCCCGGCGCGCTCGTCAACTACTACCGGTTCCGCTCCGGGAAGTGGAAGGCAATCAGCCGCGGCTACCGGCCCGGGACCGCGGCGGACGACTAACTCTATCGGACTAATTCCAGCGGGTCCGCCAGTGCGAACGCGCTGTCGTCCAGCCACGCGACGAACGCCGAGAACAGCGCCACGTCGTTGCCCGCGTCGTGGAACAGCACGACTTCCTCGTCCCCGGTGGCCGCCCGCGTGGCCGCGTCGAAGCGCGCCCGCAGTTCCGTGCGGTCGTCGGTCGTCCAGTCCTCCGCGTCGAGCGTCCACGACCAGTCCCGGCTGTCTGACTCGTCGCCGCTGGCCGTCGCAGCGGGACCGACGAACCCGCCCTCTCGGAGGACGCGCTGGAACGCCGGGGCGCGCTCTCCGCCGTCGTCACCGAACGGGAATCGGAACAGCTTCGCGGGCCGCGAGACGCCCGCACGTTCGTAGACGGCGTCGATGCGCTCCTCGGTGCGCGCCACCTCCGCCTCGAACTCCGCCACCGAGAGGTCCGAGGCGTGCGGGTGCGAGTACGTGTGGTTCCCGAGGTGGTAGCCGGCTTCGACCGCGCGCGCCGCGAGAGCCTCGTGGTCGTCGAGGCGCCGCCCCTCGCAGAAGAACACGGCGGGCACGCCGCGGGCTACGAGCGTGTCCAGCTTCTCGTCGAGGGTCGCCGAGGGCGCGTCGTCGATGGTGAGGTAGGCGTTCATGGGTTCATTTGGAATCGAGATATTCTGCACGTCGGCAACAGCGGCCGTAAGCGTGGCGGTTCTCGCACTGATTGCGTCTCCTCCGTTGTCATCGACCGCACGCCGTCCGCCTGAGAGACAATCGACGGCAACCTTTTAGTCGTTCGTCGAACAAGCCCGCGGTATGCGTTGGAAGTGCCCCCAGTGCAACAGCGACGTCACGCGCGACCACGGCTCGCTCGTCTGCCGCAACTGCGGCTACGCCCCCCGGCACGGCGCCGACTGACCCCCCGCGGCGACCGCTCGAATACGGTTGCCCAGCGGCGCGTCCGGCTTCGGCGGTATCGGTCCGGGTAACGACTCTCGGAACGAATTCGCGGCCGTGGGATTCGACAGTAGACTTTAGTGGAACGTCACCGTGTACCACGGTATGAGCGACGTGAGCGACGACCGCAATCCCCAATATTTCGTCCACTCGCTGCGGCAGTACGTGCTCGCCCCGCTGTCGACCGCACAGCGGCTCGCCGACCGGGAGCACCGCGAGGTGGCCGCCGAAGCCGACGCCTTCGAGGCGTTCCGCCAGCGAATCGAGGACATCGACCCGCGGCCGTCCACGCCGCCCGACACGCCGTCCCCGCTCGCCGCCTCGACGTCCCAGTCGGCCGACGACGGCATCGAGCGCGTCCGTGAGGCGTTCCGTGGTACCGTGCTCTCGACCCCACACTACGAGGAGACATACGGGGAGTCACTGCACGACCACCTCGCAAGCGAGTTCGGCGCGGAGCTGGCGGACGCGTTCCGCTCGGCGTCGTCGGTGTCGTTCACTGCGCCGTACAAGGCCACGCTGTTGGCGCGAGCCGAACTCGCGGTCCGCACGCGCCGGAACTTCCTCGGGACGCTGGACGACGAGCGCCAGTCGCTCGCTGCCGCCCGCGACGACCTCGCCTCGCTGTTCGCTGCCCTCGACACGACGATAATCCCCGAGTGGCACTGCGAGTCGTTCACCGTGCAGTTGGACGACGTCGCGCAGCGCCGCCAGCGGACGATTCAGGGCCGCGACGCCGTCGCACACTTCGACGCGCACTCGCTGTGTGCGCTGCTCTACGCCGACGAGTCGTGGTCCTACCCCGTCCTGACGGCGGTCGCGCGCACCCGCGAAGCGGTCAGCCTCGACGGCTCGCCGACCACCCGAACCACCAACTCCGCGCGGGGCTAGTCGCCGCCCCCGGCCACTTCTTGTAGGTGGTCGGCGATGCCGTCCGCGATGTGTCGCATCCCGTCGTCGCCCGGATGCAGGAGGTCAACTGCCAGCCCCGAGACTGGGAGCACGTCCGGCCCCTCGACCACCGAGAGGTTGTCGTGGGGGGACGCCGCGACGACCTTGCGGAGCGCCTGCCGGTACGCGGCGGCGTGCTCGCGTTCTCCGGAGTCGATGACGTCGTCGTAGTAGGGAAACAGGGTGACACACGCCACCGGCTTCTCGGGGTGGGCGGCCGCCACCGTGTTCACGAACTCGGCGGCGCGCTCGCGGAACTCGCTCGGGCTGAACCCCCCGGATAGCGCCATGTTCACCGAGAGCGCGAGCGTCGCCACGTCCCAGTCGTCGCGGCCCGCGACGTGCTCGGCCATCGCCGGCTCGCAGTACGCCGACCCCGAGCACCCGAGGTTCAGCGCGTCGTACCCGCAGTCCCGGGCGACCTGCGTGACGTAGTCTGTCGTCGGCGCCGACGCCGCCGCGCCCTCCGTAATCGACGTGCCGTACGCCAGATACCGCGTGCCGGGGAGTTCCTCGGATTCCGGCGGGCGGCAGTCGCCCGTCACGTCGTGGACTGCGACCGCGTGGTGGCGCTCGAACAGCAGCCGGCAGACTCGCGGGTCGAAGCGCCCCGACGCGGCGGTCGAATCTAGCTCTCGCAGGCGCTCGGGGACGGTGAGCGTGAACGTCTGCGGCTCGGGCCCGAGTTCGGTCGGCTCCCACGGCTGGAACGACCCCCAGAACACCCGCACCTCGGTCGGCTCGGCCGCCGACAGCGTCACCTCGACCGCCTCCGCATCGTCAGCGGGAACGAACCGGACCTCGCTTCCTGTCGGGTGCCGGACGCGTTCGCGGGCGTCGTCGTTCAGCCCGTCGCCGACCGCATCGGGCACGCGACACAGCCGGTCTCCCTCGGCCGCCCACCCTGCGGGCACCGTCTCCGCGACGTTGTGCAGCGAGACCGAGGGGTACGCTGATAGCTCCATGCCCGAGGACTCGCCGGACGACCACGTGAGTGTGTCGGAACCCCCGCGAAGTTGCCGACGCGGCTCGCGCTGCTCGACGCGTCGCGTCGCCGAAAAATGCTGCACGGGCCGCACTGCGAGGTTACACTGCCGGCGTTTGCGCGTCGGTTCAGCCCTTGTACTGGAGGTCGCCCTCGTGGACCCACCAGAACTGCGGCCACTTCACCTGCCGATTCGGACTGTCCTCGGCGGCGACCGACCACTCGTCGTCGGTCGTCCACGACTGCTCGAACTTCGACACCAGCCCGAGGAACGGCAACTCGATGTGGTTGTGCCACGCCGCGCGCTGGACGTACTCGCGGGCGGCCTCGTCGTCGGGCTGCTGGGCGATTTGGTCCACTTCGTCCAGCGGGGTAATCGTCATCTCACCGCCGTCCGGGCCGGGAATCGTCTGCTCGGACTGCGCAGCCTCCCGGTAGTTGTGCCCCCCACCGATTTCGCTCTCCCAGAGCTGGTAGCGCAGCGGGAAGTACGGGAACGCGGAACGGGAGCCCCCGGGGAGCCAGTAGAGGCTCCCCATGCCGAAGTTGCTGTTCGAATACTGACTGAACCAGTCGTTGGTCGGCTTCGTGCTGATCGAGAAGTCGAACCCGAACTCGTTGAGCTGGCTCACGACCGTCTGCGTCATCGTCGTCCAGTCACTCCACCCTGCGGGGGAGAAGTAGTCGCCGCCGATGGTGTTGCCGCCGTCGTCGCGCCACTTCCCGCCCTGCTTGCTGTAGCCGGCGTCCTCCAGCAACTGGGTCGCCTCCTCCGTCTGCGAGGACTCGGCGCCGTACGTCTCGAAGCTGTCGTACCAGTCGTCCAGCCAATACTGTTGGTCCTTCGGCGCGATGCCGCAGGGAACCGGCGCCGTGAACTTCGTCTTCGGCCCCGCGTTGTCGACGAGCGACTGGCGGTTGATGACGTGGGCGACGGCCTGCCGGACGTTCCGTTGGCCGAAGTGCTCGTCGTTGTGGTTGAAGACGATGCCGTACCCCCACTTCGCCGGGATGTTCACTTCCACGACGTGGTCGGGGAACTGGTCGGCGATTTCGGGGGGCGTGAACGCGCTCATCGCCCCGTCGATGTGGTCGCCCGCCATCAGGGCTTGGTGTTGGGCCGTCGCGCCGCCCGTGTTCTCGATGAGGTGCGTCTGGAAGTTGACGTTGTCGGCGTTGTAGAACTCGGGGTTGCGCTCGAACTCGAACGCCTGCCGGTCCTTGTTCGCGAGCGACCACATGCCGCTGGCGACGGGCTCCTCCCACGCCCACCGCAGGAACTCTGAGGCGTCCTTGTCGAGGAACTGCTCGTGGGTTTCGGCCTTCGTGTCCACGAGGAAGTTCGTCAATTCGAACTTGATGATGCGCGGATTGGTGGCTTCCGAGAGCGTGAGGCGGGCGGTGCGGTCGTCGACGATTTCGTAGTCGTCGAGGTACCCCCACAGGGAGCTCCCGGTCTTCTCGGCGAGCTGGAGTTGGACGTCGAGGTCTTCGGTCGTCCAGTCGTCGCCGTTGTCCCACGACAGGTCCTCACGGAACGTCATCGTCACTTCCGTCTCGTCCACCGTGAGGTCGCTGAGCGCCCCCAGCAGGAACTCGTCCTCGTTGAACGAGTATTTCATGAACGGCGCGAACACCGACCGCCCCGCCGGCCACCGGTAGTTCTGAATCGCGGACGTGTTGAAGTGCAGGTCGTTTGGATTCCCGTTGTACGCGTCGTTGTACGTCGCGTCGTAGACGGTGGGCCCGCCCTCGGTGCTGCCGGAGGCGGTGCCGCCGGAGTCGGTCGCCGGGTCGGAACCGCCGCCGTCGCCCCCGCTACTACATCCTGCGAGTGCGGCGAGCCCGGACGCGCCCGCGATAGACAGCACGCGTCGACGGCTAATCTCGTTGCTGTACCTACTGCGCTCGTCGTCGGCTGACATAGCGTAGCATTCATCACCGTAATCCATTATAAATATTTGGGGTGACAAGTCACTCTGTCTACGTAGCCCGACCGATTCCGTATCAACGGGACGAGAGCACGCGAACGCCGGTTTCGACGCCTGAAAAGCTCATATACACATTTCGGGGGACGACACCTACGGCTGACGTGTCGGTTTTCTTTTCATCGCGTAACGCGGGATTTCGTTCCCGTTGTCAGAACGAGCGCGTCCACTGGAACGACTGACTCACGGGCCACGCCGACGGACACGGCCGTAGGCGGCCGCAGACGGACCGTTGGCCGTCTGATTCGACACTACTTCCGAAAATTTGTTCTCTGCTAGAGAACGACAACGACCTTCCGACTTGCTCATTGGCGCCTAAAAGCGCTGTATTTCACCTAGCCGGGCAGCCGTAACAGACTAGCCGCGACTCACCACTAGCTAATGACTGTTTAGAGAAATACATCGTGGAGGCCGTTACTCGCTCGTTTCGAAGATATTCTCTCACTACTTGCGGCCGCGAGCGAAGCAAAATTCGCTATTCCAGAACAACTCACCGAAACAGACCGGCTCAAACGCCGGGCCGAGTCGAATTTGTCGCTACGGAGCAGGGGAATACGGCGATATTGCTGTTACAATTGTAGTGGCGTAATGGGATTAGTGCCGTTGCAGTGTTTTCTGCCCGCTCAGGGAGTGCATCTCGAACAGAATCGCGCGCTGATGTTGATCACAACTAAAATCATACTTAGACGATGGGTTCTAACTAATACCAAATTTACTACAGTAACAGCCGATCGAAGGCGCGACCTCGATTCGTAACTCGGTGTGTCGAACAGTAGAACTACTAGATGCGCTCTAAGCCGAGCTATTCCGGCCCTAGTGGAGAAACTGGAGTGCTGGTGAGAAACCGATTTATCCTCGAAGCGACGACTACTAGGAACACCACAAACTGACGTAGCGGAGTTCTACTCCGCTTTATCTGCTCTAATTGTGGAACTTCAACTACGCTCTACGCGCTACTTCAGAGTATCATATTTATATAACTTCTATTCTCGGACTGTAGAAATATACTAATCCAAGATACTGTATTAATCTGGTAGTAACGGCGTATCCGTTGTATTTGTCAACCCCGATTGGGGGACCGAACCGCAGTTGGCAGTCCGCGAACCAGCGGTGGTTTCGACCGCACACCGCGCGGATTTTTCGCGACAGCTTCGCCGTGGATACAACCGTCGGAGCTAAACCACCCGAACGCGCACGGACTCTGGTACCAATGAACGAGCAGGTGGACGAAGTGGTCATCGTGGGCGGCGGCGACGTCGGGCTGTTGACGGCGCTCGCCGTCCGGCAGATGAACCCGAGCGTGGACGTGGTGGTCGTCGACGACTTCCAGACGGAGATTCCGCAAGTCGGCAAGAGCACGTACAAGGAGATCCAGAGCATCCTCCACGGCGCGCTCGGGCTGGACGAACACGAGTTCATCTCGGAGGTGAAGCCCATTTGGAAGGCGTCGGTGTACTTCCGTGACTGGTGTGGCCGGCCGCCGTTCCAGTTCCCGTTCGATCCGCCTGCGAAGTACCCGAACGCGAACACGCCGAACGCCGTCGAGCACTTCTACTACCACTACGACGAGCTCTACGACAGCCCCGACCACCGCACGCGCGGCGAAGAGATTCTCGCGCAGGGGAAGTCGCCGTGGTTCTACGGGCCCGACGGCGACCTCGACAAGTACGACGAGGTCGCGTACCACCTCGACACCGAGCGGTTCAACACCTACCTCCGGAAGCGGTGCCGCGAGCGCGGCGTCGCGCTGGTCGACGACGAAATCACGACCGTCGAGACGACCGGCGCCCGAATCGACGCGGTCCAGAGCGAGGGGCGCCGCTACGAGGCGGACCTCTACGTCGACGCCACGGGGTTCAGTCGCGTCCTCCGGAGCGAGCAGGACGCCGCGTTCCGCGAGTTCGAGTTCCCGCTGGACGCCGCGCTGAACGTCCGCATCGACCGCTCACTGGCCGACGTCGTCCCTGCGACCGTCATCGAGACGGGCGACCACGGCTGGTTCTGGCAGATAGACACCTACGACGACCGCGACCTCGGCTACGTGTTCGCCACCGAGTACGTCGACGAGGAGACCGCGCTCGCGGAGTTCCAAGCGTTCGCAGCGGAGGTGGCGACCGAGGACACCGACGGCGACCCCGCCATCACGGCGGAAGAAGTCGACCGCTACGACTTCGACTCGGGGTACTACGACCGCGCGTGGGTCGAGAACTGCCTCGCCATCGGCAACGCGGAGGGGTTCGTCGAGCCGCTGCAGTCGACCGCACTCACCGCCAACGCGTCGCTGGCGGTGCGGTTCTCGAACCTCCTGTCTTCGCACGGCCGGGTCGCCGACGACGCGCTCCGGGAGGCGGTCAACGAATCCGTGCGCCGCACATGGGAGTCCATCCACGACTTCGTCGGTGTCCACTACGAGTACGCGACCGGCGATACCGACTTCTGGGCGGCGATGGAGTTGCTGGATGTCAGTCCTCGGACGGACAGAATCGCCGCGGAGTTCGACAGGCACGGCTACGACTGGACCGTCGACGTTCCCGACGACGCCGACCTCGCGGCCCTCGAAGTGTTCGCGCTGCCGGACTTCTACACCGTGATGCGGAACATGGGCGCGACCTCGGCGTTCTACGAGGACCACGACTTCGCAGTCAGCGACGAAGTCGCCGACCAGCGCGACCAGTTCTACGGGGACATCAGCCAGCGCGTCGAAGACGACCACCTGACCGTCAGGGAGCTCTACAAGGGTATCTTGAACTTCTGACCGGCCAGCGAGTGCGATGCGTTACCCTCATCATGTGCGAGAACATGTTCGGGGCTGGGTGTTTGGTCGTCGCCGACGGAGTTCCATCCACGTGGCTTTGGGAGAACGCGAGCATAGCTCCGGTCGTGCGAGCAGTGTCGAGCCACGCGGCTACGCACCGCACGGAACGACGGACAGCGCGGCGCGAGACGGTCCGAACGACGACCCTGTTACCAGAAACCGATGACACCACAGATTCGAGCCCTCGACGACCTAGACGGTGAACCGCACGCCAACCCCTTCCCGGATAGCGAGCCGAAGACGGTCAGGCTCACGCTCGACGCCGGCGAGTCAGTACCGCCCCACGACCATCCCGGCCGCGAAATCGTCTGCTACCTCGTCGACGGCGAACTCGAACTGACGCTCGGCGACGACACCCACCGGCTGACCGCCGGCGACGTCGCCCGCTTCGACGGCGACCAACAGATTTCCCCGGAAGCCGTCACCGACAGCACTGCTGTGCTCGTCCTCGCTACCGCCGCCGAGGACTGACCGCTACCCGCGACGCCCGCGATAGTCGTCCTCCCGTCCCGCAAGGGAGGCGTCTGTGTCCGTTTTCGGACGGCGGCGCGACAAAACCATTTTAGTGAGTACGGGCGGTGGATAGTGGTATGACTCTCCGACGACCGAACGACGACAGCGGCGAGTGGTGTTGATGGCGGACCTCGGTATCTCCGCCGCGAAGCTCGCCGTCGCGCTGTTCCTCGTGGTGCTGAACGGCTTCTTCGTCGCCGCGGAGTTCGCGTTCGTGCGGGTGCGCGCGACCTCCGTCGAACAGCTCGTCGAGGAGGGCCGCGCCGGCTCCGGCGCCCTCCAAGACGTGATGACGGACCTCGACAACTACCTCGCCACCACCCAACTCGGGATTACGCTCGCCTCACTGGGGCTGGGGTGGGCGGGCGAACCGGCCGTCGCCGCGCTCATCGAGCCCGTCTTGGGGACAATTCTCCCGGAGACGCTCCTCCACCTCGTCGCCGTCGCCGTCGGCTTCACGGTCATCACGTTCCTGCACGTCGTCTTCGGCGAACTCGCGCCGAAGACGTTCGCGATCGCGCAGACCGAGCGCATCGCGCTCTACCTCGCGGCGCCGATGAAGCTCTGCTACTACCTCCTCTACCCCGGCATCGTCGTGTTCAACGGCGCCGCGAACGCGTTCACGGAGGCGTTGGGTGTGCCGCCGGCCTCCGAGTCCGACGAGACGCTCGGCGAGCGCGAACTCCGCCGGGTGCTCGCCCAGTCCGGCGAGGAGGGCGACATCGATGTCGCGGAGGGCGCCATGATCGAGCGCGTCTTCGAACTCGACGACACCGCCGTCCGCGAGGTCATGATTCCCCAGCCGGACGTGGTGAGCGTGGCCGCCGACGCCACGCTCGCGGAGCTGCGCGCGACAGTCTTCGACGCGGGCCACACCCGTTATCCCGTCGTCGAGGCCGGCGACCGCACACAGGTCGTCGGGTTCGTCGACGTCAAGGACGTGCTGGAAGCCAGCGAGCACGACGACGAGGGAACGACCGCCGGCGACATCGCCCGCGACGTGCTCGTCGTCCCTGAGACCACGACCATCAACGAGGTGCTGATGCAGTTCCGCTCCGAGCACCAGCAGATGGCCGCCGTCATCGACGAGTGGGGCGCCTTCGAGGGCATCGCCACCGTCGAGGACGTCGTGGAGGCGGTCGTCGGCGACCTCCGCGACGAGTTCGACGTCGACGACCGCGAGCCCGCGGTTCGGCGCCGCGAGGACGGCAGCTTCGACGTGGACGGCGGCGTGTCGCTGGCCGTCCTCAACGACGCGCTCGACGCCGATTTCGAGCACCCCGCCGTCGAGACGGTCGCTGGACTGGTGCTCGACCAACTCGACCGCGCCCCGGAAGCCGACGACCGCGTCGAAGTCGACGGCTACGCGTTCGTCGTGACCAGCGTCGACGGCTCCCGGATTGCGACGCTGCGAATCAAAGAAGTCGACGACGCGGCCTGACACTCACACTCCTACAGCCGCGAAACACTTTTACTGCCGACGGGACGCAGCGCTCGCGCCGAGCGCGCCGACGACGCCGCCCGCGAGTGCCGGGCCGACCCAACCGGGGAGCGACGGGAGCGAGACGGACGTGTCGTCGGTCTCGTCCTGAGCCGGCTCGCCGCCGTACTTCGCCACCCACCCCGCGCCAAGGGCGCCGTCCTCGGACTTGCGCTCGCCCGCGACCAGCACGCCGCCGTCGTCGAGCGCGAGCGCGGTGTGGCCCTCCGTCCCCGTCGCCGCCTGCGCATCCCACTCCACGCGCCCCTCGGCGTCGACGCCGAGGAGCCACGCGCCGCGGGCGTCCGTCTCCACGCCCTCCTCGCGCGTCCCCACGAGCAGGTAGCCGTCCCCAACCGAGACGACGTCGTCGAGCCAGTTCCACGTCGACTGCGGGTACGTGCGCTCCCAGCGGCGACGCCCCGCGCTGTCCAGCGAGACCAGCCAGCCGACGCCGCGGTCCTCGGTGGCGAACCCGCGGCGACCGACCGCCGTCGCCCCGCCGTCGGGACGTGGAGCCAGCGCCTCGATGCGGGCGCTGGCCTCGTCGCCGACGCGCCACTCCCAGTCGAGGCGCCCGTCGCCGGCGAGTCGCGCGACCCACGCGTCCTCCTGCCGTTCCCCTGACGTTTCGTCGTCGGTCACCGGCTGCGTGGACCCGGCGACGAGCACACCGTCCTCGACGCCGAGCGCGGCGTTCACCGTCCCGCCGTCGTCGTGGAGCCACGTCCACTGCTGTGTCCCCTCGGCATCGAGGCGCGCCACCCACGGACGGCCGACGCCTTCGACCGCGCCGCTCCCGGCGACGACGAACCCGTCCGCGACGCGAACGAGCGCGCTCGCGCCGCCGTCTGGGAGCGCGGGTTGGTACGTCCGCCGCCACGACAGTTCGCCGTTCGTGTCGACGCGCGCGACGTACGGGTCGCTGTACTCTGGGGTGTACGGGCTCGCCCCCGCGTTAGTGGTACCCGCAGCGACGACGCTTCGGCCGTCATCGGCCGCCGACGCGCCGGCGAGGAACCCGCTGTCGGTGCCGTCGCCGAGTTCGTGCCACTGCGAACGACCGGCAGCGTCCACGCGCCCCAGCCATCCATTGTAGTCGCCGCCCTCGCCGGCGGTACCGACGAGAGCGACTCCTGACGTCAGCGGCACGAGGTCGTGAACGAGCGCAGTGGATTCGTCGCCGGGTTCGTACGTGCGTCGCCACGTGCGTTCGGGTGCGCTGGCCGCCCGCGCGGGCGCGGCCGCCAGCGTTGCGCCGGCGAGCCCGGCGGTACCGACGAGGAATTCGCGTCTGGAGGGCATCACCGTCCTGTTCCACGGGGAAGGCGTTAATAGCTGGGTTGCCGCCTGTCCCGAACGGCCGTGTTCCCGATGACAACTCTTCACTTGAACCGAGTGATTACGCTCGCTCTCCCGTAGCACTCTCGCCACTCTCACAGTTTTATCAGACTACATACTTCGTTAGTATACACTACCTGTTAGTTACACGCAGCACCGTCCGGTAGCTCCGGGTACTCACGCAAAACCCGAACTGAGGCCAACTCGCTGCGTCGGCCTGAAAAGCGAATCTATAATTCGGGGCACTCATGTGCCGTTAGACGACAGCGCAGTTGAGATTCCGGTGGCATTCTTGCCGAATAATACGATAACACTCGCGAGATCGGCGACTAGACGGCCACTTTCTCCGATTAAACACGACTTCGTCCGGATGTTCAGATTCGCATTGCCTGCTGTAGCACCGCTGGTCCGTTCGTTGCTGGAGCGTGCGTCGAACAGGCACTCTCCAACTCCATTTACCATATAAATTAGGAATTTCGTATACGATTTATACACTATCTTGGATGGCTACCTTGCAGTCCGGGACTCCTACGGATACCACACCGAGAAACGACCGCGAAACTGTGTACGCGTTCGTGAGTGAATCCTATTCTTTATTCCGACTTATTCAACACACTTATGGAACAATCCGACGGAGCCTCCCGTAGGATGGAAGGAGTCAGCGAGTGGCCGACGAAAGCAGCGTATCCGGACCCCGAGACAGCCGACCACGTCACGTACAACCCGTCGTTGGCAGAGCTACGCGAGTTCTCGACGCACGTCGAAACGACGACGGAGTACGGATCACCGGCTTACGTCAGCGACTACCGGTCGCGGAGTGCCGACCGCACGAAGAACGTCGTCGACGACGACTTCAGTGAGTCGGACTTCGCGGTCTTCGAGACGGGGCTGGACTGGGTGACTGACCCCGACAACGACGTGGTCTGCGTGGACCGCGTGGTCGGCCGCCACCCGGAGTCGTCGTACGTCTGCCGGCTCTACCTCCCAAAAGAGTACGGCCGCATCGCGCTGTCGTGGGCGAAACTCCTCGAACCTACTGAGGATGCCGAGCCGGACTTCGTCACCGTCCAACTCCCGGATGCGACCGACGACCCAGCGATTCGAGTGCTCCCCGACGCGGGCCTGACTACCGTGCTAGGCAGCGACTACACGGGCGAGGCGAAGAAGTCGTTCCTCCGGTTGTTCATGCTGCGCGCGAAAGAGCAGGGCGGACTCGGCCTCCACGCCGGCAGCAAGCGCGTCACGCTCGACGACGCGGACGGCCGCCGCGAGGTCGGCCAGCTGTTCCTCGGGCTCTCGGGCACCGGGAAGTCCACACTGACCAGCCACGGCCTCTGGCTGGACGACCCGGAGGGCGTGGAGATGATTCAGGACGACGTCTGCGCGCTGCTCCCATCCGGCACTGTGGCCGGTAGCGAGGGCGGCGGCCTCTACATCAAGACCATCGGCCTCGACGCCGACGAGCAGCCGGAACTCCACGGCGCCGCGACCGACGAGAGCGCGGTGCTGGAGAACGTCGCGGTCGACGACGACGGCACCGTCTACTTCGACGAGCCGCGCCACGGCCGGAACGCGCGCGCGGTCGTCCGCCGCGACCGGCTTGCGAGCGCGTCCAGCGACGTGGACCTCGACAGCGTCGACCAAGTGTTCTTCATCACGCGCAACCCCCTGATGCCGCCCGTGGCGAAGCTCAGCGACGAGCAGGCCGCGGTCGCGTTCATGCTCGGGGAGTCCGTCGAGACCAGCGCTGGCGACCCTTCCCGGGTCGGCGAGTCCATCCGCGTGGTCGGCACCAATCCCTTCATCGTCGGCTCCGAGGGCGAGGAGGGCAACCGCTTCCGCGACCTCATCAACAAGCTCGACGTCCAGTGTTACGTCATCAACACGGGCGTCGTCGGCACCGACGACCCCGCCGACGTGGGCGTCGACGAGACCGTCGCCGTCCTCGAAGGCGTCGCCCGCGGCAGCGTCGAGTGGACGCACGACGACGCCCTCGACTTGACCGTCCCGAGCGACGTGCCCGGCATCGACATCGAGGAGTTCGCGGTGCCCGAGCGCGTCGACGACTTCGAGGCCGCTCACGCCAACCTCCGCGAGGAGCGCCGCCGCTACCTCGACCAGTTCGCGGACCTCGACGACGACATCGTCGACGCCACCTACTGACCAGCGCCCGTTCGGCGTCGCCGCTACGCGCCGCTGGCGAGTGGCTGACTGGCTTCGGAGTGCGGAGTCAGTCGGCGCCGTGTCGGGGGGCGTAGCCGCAGTCGCGGCAGACGAGTGAGCCGTGGTCTCGCTCGACGTCGCTACTGCACTGTGGGCACGTCCAACGCATACCACGAGTTTCTTCGACGTTCGACTAAGTATTTATCGATAATCGTCTCTCGGCGGTCAGCCCAGCGACAGCGGGTCGTGGAACGACACCGCCTCGTCGTAGCCGACGGCCTCGTAGGTGGTGGTCGGCCAGTCGCCGGTCGCTGTGGCGACCTCGACGCCGCGTTCGGTGACCAGCGCCGTGTCCTCGCACTTCGCGCCCTGCACGGTCGGGTTCCACGCGAACGGCATCGGGAGCGCCACCTGATTTCGCGCGTCCGGCGTCGCAATCCACTCGCGGGTCGCGTACCCGATGGCGCCGCCCTGATGGTGGGCGCGCCACTCGCCCCCGAACCCGACCGCTTCGTAGGCGTCCGCAATCGCGTCGAGCACCTCGCCGGCGGACCCGCCGGACGAACCGACGTCCCGCGTCGCCGCTAGCGCAGTCGCCGCGACCCGACCGGCGGCGTCGTGGCGCTCGCGGAGCCACGCCGGCGCGTCGAAGGTGGCTGTCCGCGTCACGGCCACGTCGTGGCCGCCCCGCTCCGCGACGACCGTCAAGTGTGCGAACTCCCCGAGGGGCGCGTCGCTGGGCGTGTAGTGGCGGTAGTGCTGGGAGCGCTCGCCCCCGCCGACGAGCACGACGGGCGCTCGGAAACCGCGTTCGAGCAGCGCCTGCGAGAGCGCGCCGGCCGCCTCCTGCTCGGTTGTCTCGCTGGTCAGCTCTCGCGCGACGGCTTCCACCGCCGCGGTCGTCTCCTCGCAGGCGTCGCGGTACCGGTCGCGCTCCGCGGGCGGCATCGGGGAGCGCACGCGCGTCGGGTCGAACGTTTCGACGCCCGCGACCGCCACGTCGGCGGCGGCCGCGCCGCGGTGGTTCGCGGCGACGGCCTCACGGAGCGAGGATTCATGCCACTCGAATTCCGTCACCTCAGGGTCGACGTCTGCAGCGTCCAATCCCGGGAGTTCCTCGTCGATGAGGCGGCCGCGCTCGTTATTCGGGGCGAGCACCCGCACCCCGTCGCGGCCGACGCCGACCGCCCCGACCGCCACGTCGCTGGTCGCGTCGACGACCGGGTCGCCGCCGGTCAGCCACCCGTAGTTCGCCGGCCGACAGAGCCACAGCTCGTCGAGGTCGCGCTCGGCGAGCGCGGCGCGGATTCGTTCGAGCTTCGTCGTAGTCGCGTACGCCATACGTCACCCCGCGCGCACGCTGGCGACTAAAACACACGGCATCGTTCCCACGACCGGCCCCCGCTGTCGATGGAATGGGCGACGCGGGAGCCGGTGTCGAGGGACACGACGCAGTGGCTTGCGGCTGGTGTCGCGGCAGCATCGCCGGTCAGAGCTTGTGCAGTTTCAGCGGCCGTCGGCGTACTGAATTTGGGTCAGCGTCTCGTTCACCGCGGTCGGCGTCATTTCGAGGAGGCGCTTGCCGTTCGCCGACGGGAGAGTCGGGGTCGTCCACCCGACGACGATTCGGCCGCCGAGTTCACGCTCCGTCTGGACCGACAGCGGCGCCTCTACGGGCGTCCAGTCGCCGCTCCCATCGAGGTTCGTGTCGGCGAGGGCGGTTCCCGCCGACCACGGCGGCGCCGAGGAGCCCGAGTGTTCGGAAGTAGTCTCTACGTGTCGCGTCGTCGCTGAAAGTGGGCCTGTTCATGCAGTCGTCACCGCAAACTATCCGATACAAATTATTGTAATAACTTCTCGACGGTGTTTCTCGGTGCCTCGTCGCTCCGCCGAACGCGCCTCACGTTGATTCGTGGACGCGGCCCGAGGATCGGCCGTCGACCCCCTCCTCGAACGTGACCGTCTCCCGGACGCGAGCCACCGCGGTCAGCACGGGGTGGCTCCACGGGTCATCGCGGTAGAGGTACGTGCTCAGCGAGTAGTCGCTCCCGTCCGGCAGGTCGCCGCGGTCGTGGAGCGTCTCCTGTCGGCGCTCAGCGATGGCGTCGAGCCGCCGCGCAAACCGCTCTCGGTGCCACTCGGGGATGACCGTCGAGGAAAGCGGCTGGAGCACCGCCACGAGGTCGCTCCGAGCGGCCGCCATGGAGTCACCCTCGTCGTCGAGGCGGTCGAGGAGCGCGCGCCGTTCTTCGATTGCTCGCTGGGCCGCCACCCGCAGCCGCTCGCGGAGCGGGAGCGTGAACGACGCCGCGCTCTCCTCACACAACTGGTGGGCGAGCTCCGAGCCGAACTCCGCGGCGACGTGGGCTGCCAGCGACTCCTCGTACACGTCCTCGTAGTGGGGCACGTCCATCACCGTCTCCCGGTAAGCAGAGCGCACGCGGTCGAGTGAGTTTGAGTGCCCGCCCCCGTTTCTGTCGGCCGCGAGGCGGCGCGGCGTCGACGCCGCCGGGGTGGGTTCTATCTCGGTCACGCGCTCGCGGAACTCCCGGAAGGCGTCCCGCTCGACGGCAAGCTCCGCCTGCTCGCGCTCGATGTGGGACGCCGCCGTCGACAGCGGCGCGAGGACGTACTCCCGCAGCGAATCAACGTGATACTGGGGGTTGCTCGCCCGGCTCGTGCTCGACATGTCAACTACTATCGCGGCACGCATCAAAAAGCTACTGTCGGTGCGAGCGCGGCGGGCCGGCTGAACTATTAGTGGGTCGCCGGCGAAGCCACGATGGGATGCGCGACACGGAGACCACCACGCTAGCGCCCGGCATCACTCGCGTCGAGACGGTCATCGACGGGAAGCTCCACGGCTACCATGTCCTCGACGGCGCGAACGGCCCGATACTCGTCGACCCCGGCGTCGTGGATGCGCCGACGACGGTGTACGAGCCCGTCCTCGAAGCGAACGGCTGGTCGCTCGCGGACGTCTCGCTGGCCGTCCTCACGCACGCCGACGCCGACCACCACGGCGGGAACGCACAACTCCGGGAGCACGCGCCGTCGGTGACGCTCGCCGCGCACGAAGCGGATGCGCACCTGATGGAGAGCGTCGATGCCATCATGGACGAGCGCTACGGGATGTTCGAGGACGACCACGGCATCTCCTACGACGACGACACCCGCGACTGGCTCGACGGGATGATGGGCGCGGGCGAGCGAATCGACGTGCGCCTCCGCGGCGGCGAGCAACTCGCGCTTGCCGACCGGGAACTCGACGTGCTCCACACGCCGGGGCACACGCGCGGCCACCTCGCGCTCTATGACTCAACCCACGACGTCGTCATCGGCGGCGACGCGGTGTTCGGGCGCGGCGTGTTCACCGTCGACGGCGACTACATCCAGCCGCCGCCGTACTACCGCCACCCCGAGTACGAGGACACGATAGGGCTCTTTCGCGCGCTGGACCCGGAAACCCTGTCCCTGACGCACTACGAGATTTTCGAGGGCAGGGGCGTCGAGGCGTTCCTCGACGAGTCGCTGGCGTTCGCCTCCGAGATGGACGCGCTCGCGCTCGACCTCGTGGAATCCGGGGGCCCGCTCACGCTCCGCGAGGCCATCGATGCCGTCGTGGAGCGTCGCGGCAGTTACGGTCTCGACGTGGACCTCGCGTACCCGCTGTCCGGCCACCTCGACTCCCACGTCGACCGCGGCACTCTCGCTCGGACGACTAAGGACGGCCTCGTCGCTTGGCGGGAAGCGTAGTCCGGTGTCGGGAGTGGTCGAGCGGTCGTCGGAGCGGGCGGCGCGAGCGGGGACGAGTGCTTCCGGTGTTGACGGACGCACCGCCGTCCTATCACCGCTGTTCGGCGCTACAGATGGGGCAAGGCAAACTGTTATTACGCCGCTGTCGGTACACGCTCACGAGTGGCAGACCGAACACACGACTTCGAGTGGTATCGAGACCAGATAGCGTCCCCGCTCCTGCGCATCTTCCGCACGTTCGGGACCGAGAAACGACACTGGTTCGGGCTCGGGCTCGCGGCGAGCCTCGTCGAGCGCATCGCGTCGCTGCTCCCGCCGTTCGTCCTCGGCGTCGCCATCGACGCGGTGTTCAACCAGACGGCAGACTACGAACTGCCGCTCGTCCCGGGTGCGTGGATTCCGTCCGGCCGTACGGACCAACTCTGGTTCTCGTTCGCTGTCATCCTCGGGTGCTTCCTCGTGACGGCCGTCCTCGGCACGGCACGGATGCTCGCCGTCGACTACTACAGTCACTCGCTGATGCACAGTATCCGCACGTCCACGTACGACAAACTCCAGCGCCTCGACACGCGGTTCTTCGACGACCAGCAGAAGGGCGAGCTGATGAGCGTCCTGAACAACGACGTCTCGAACTTCGAGACGTTCTTCGACGACGCGCTCAGCCGCGTGGTCCGCATCGTCACTGTCGTGTTCGGTATCACCGTTATTCTCGTCTACTTGAACTGGCAGCTCGCGGCCGTCACGCTCGTCGCCGTGCCGCTGCTGACGGCATTCACGCTCTGGTTCATGGCGCGAGTCGAACCTATCTACGACGAGATTCGCGCGAGTGTCGGCGGGATGAACACGCGACTGGAGAACAACCTCGGCGGCATCGGCCTCATCAAGACGATGACCACCGAGTCCTACGAGTCAGAACGCATCCGCGACGTCTCCTACCGATACTTCTCGACCAACTGGGACCGCATCAAGCTCTCGACTGTCTACCACCCCGGGAGCAGTCTCATCACGAACATCTCGTTCAGCGCGACGTTCGTCGTCGGCGGCTACTGGGTGGTCGTCGGGCCGCCGCCGCTGCTCTCCGGGACGCTGTCTGTCGGCGCGCTCGTGACGTTCCTCCTCATGAGCCAGCGGTTCACCGCGCCGCTGAAGCAGGTGGCGCTCATCATCGAGCAGTACGAGAACGCCCGCGCCTCCGGCAAGCGCGTGATGGGGCTCATCGACATGCCGGTCGACATCGAGGACGACCCGGACGCGGTCGAGTTGTCGAACCCGGAGGGCGCGGTCGACTACGACGACGTCACGTTCGCGTACGAGGACGACGGCGGCCCAGTCGTGGAGGGCGTCGACTTCACGGCCTCCCCGGGCGAGACGGTCGCGCTTGTCGGGCCGACGGGCGCCGGGAAGTCCACCGTGCTCAAACTCCTCACGCGGATGTACGACCCCGACGACGGAGCGGTGCGCGTCGACGGCAACGACGTGCGCCGCGTCACGCTCTCCAGCCTCCGAGACGCCATCGGCTACGTCAGCCAGGAGAACTACCTCTTCGGCGGGACAATCGCGGAGAACATCCGCTACGGCACGTTCGACGCCGACCACGAGGAGGTCGTCGAGGCCGCGAAGGTCGCGCAGGCCCACGAGTTCGTCCGGGCGCTCGACGACGGGTACGACACGCAGGTCGGCGAGGAGGGCGTGAAACTCTCGGGCGGGCAGCGCCAGCGCATCGCCATCGCCCGCGTCGTCCTCGCGGACCCGTCGATTCTCATCTTCGACGAAGCCACCTCGGACGTCGACACGGAGACGGAGATGCTCATCCAGCGCGGCCTCGAAGACATCACCGCCGACCGGACGACGTTCCTCATCGCCCACCGGCTCTCGACGGTGAAGAACGCGGACACGATTCTCGTGCTCGAAGACGGCGAAATCGTCGAACGTGGCACCCACGAGCAGCTACTGGACCGCGACGGCCTCTACGCGAACCTCTGGCGCGTGCAGGCGGGCGAGGTCGAGGACCTCCCCGAGTCGTTCGTCGAGCGCGTCACCGACGAGGAGCGGACGTAGCCATCGAGCCTATCCAGTTACTCGCCGCGTGAACTGTGTCGGACCGCCGACGCGACCCAGTGGACCGCGTTTCCGATTAGCTCGACGTCGGCGTCGTACTCTCCGAAGTCGTCGATCGCCGCCTGCTCAGTGGTGAGCGCGGCGTCGATTCGGTTGGGAATCGCGTCGGACGAAACTAAAGCGCTCGCCGTCGAACTGGCGGTTCTCTCACTCCGTTGAGACGGTCACGTAACCGTCGAAATTGAGAATGACCCGCTGGGCGAAGTCACCGAAAATCGCTTTGCCGGTCGGGGAGCGGTGGCGACCGAGGATGTACGCGTGGTCGCAGTCGTTCTCCGCGCCCGCTCGGACGACCGCGCGTGCTCGTTCGTCTTCGTCGACGACGCTGACGAGGACCTCCCACTCGACGTTGAAGTCGTCACTGATGACTTCCGTCGCGAGGTCGGTGACGTCCTGCTCGGCAGCTTCCAGTATCGTCCCCTCGCTGTAGCTGACGTTCTCGATGTTCCCGATGGAATCGAGAGTGTCGACCTCGTCCTCGTACTCAGCCTCGTCTACGAGCGCCAGCAGGAGGAGTTCTCCGTTCGTGCCGGCCGCGTTTGCTGCGGCCTCCTGAAGGAGGTCGCGATGCTCGTCCGTGTGCTCGACGACTACGAGTCCGTGTTCCATACTACCAACCGTTGAGAACGTTCATCCCATAAATCCACCGGCGGTCAGCGACCCTGTAATCCACACACGAGTCCCGCGTACCGCACTCGTGGTATTCCGACAATACCGGATACAGGCCGTTTTGGACTAATACAAAACTTCCTATACATTACAAGCATAGTGGTGTAATTCTACCGGGTGCGAGATTTCCGCCCAGTAGCTGTGAGAACACCGTACGGCGATAAGACGGATTTCGGAGCGGGTGCGGCTCATTCACGCTACCCATCCAGTTTTCCGGTATTCTCGGAATAGTTCACTCCACTGTGCTACTCACCCCACACCCCGTGACCACAAGCAACGGTCTCTCCCAGTTGTCGTCCTCGTGCCGGAGCGAGCAAATCGCGTCCAGAAAAGCGTCGGCAGAACGACTGTCGGACTTCGGGTCGGCTCTCTGCTCGTGGACAGTCGCTCAGACCGTGTGGTAGCCGCCGTCGACGTAGAGCAGGTGCCCCGTGACGTACCCCGCGTCGTCGCCAGCGAGGAAGAGGTACGCGCCCGCCAAGTCCTCGGGCGTGCCGAGGCGGTCCATCGGGATGTCGGACCCGACCATTCGGTCGTTGAGGTCCGGGAGGTCGGCGTCGTCGACGATGAACGTCTCCTCGCGGTTGCCACCGAGACCGGGGTTGCCCTCGCCGAACGTCGTCTCGATGATGCCGGGCGCGACGGCGTTCACGCGGATGCCGTACGGGGCGAGTTCGGCGGCCGCGACGCGCGTCAACATCATGACCGCACCCTTCGAGGCGTCGTACATCGTGTGCCCGATTTGGGCGTACTCCGAGCTAATCGACGCCGTGTTCACGATGCTCCCGGACGCCTCGCGAGCAAGCATGTCCCGGGCGGCCGCCCGACAGCCCGCGAACACGCCTCGGACGTTGATGCCCATCACCTGGTCGAAGGCCGCCGTCTCCGTCTCCACGACGGACGCCTCGCGGTAGATGCCGGCGTTGTTCACCATGACGTCCACCCCGCCGAACTCGCGGGCCGCCTCGACGACTGCCGCCACCTCGTCGGGGTCCGAGACGTCCGTCTCGATGAACCTCGCGCTCCCGCCGGCGTCCTCGATGACCTCGTGGGTGGGCGCGTCCATGTCGTCCTCCTTCGGTGCCTCCCGCACGTCAGCGTTGATGACGGTGGCGCCAGCGGCGCCGAATCGGCGGGCGACCTCTCGCCCGATGCCGGAGGTCCCGCCGGTCACGATGACAGTCTCGTCCGTGTAGTCGTGGGTTGTCGAGCCCATACGGGGAGGTGGTGCGAGAAGCCACTTATCGGTTCCCCCGGCCGCCAGCGCCGCCCACTCTCGGGCGACCGAACCTATTTGTGCCCGTTCCCCGATTGCGAAACGGGATGCAGTCACTGACGACACACGAGCCGTCGCCGGACGGCGAGGCGACGGTCCGCGTCGACACCGAGGCCGACGAGGAAACGCGCGTCGACCCGAAGCTCTTCGGGAAGTTCGGCGAGCACCTCTACATGGTCGGCATGGACGAGGCGTTCAACGCGAAGAACGCCTTCGAGGCACAGGCGCTCCACAACGCGACGTTCGCGAGTTGGAAGTTCCAAGGCGAGGGAACCACCGTCGACGGCGGCCGGCCTCCCGAGCACGACTCAGACGAGGTGGCCGAGCGCATCGCGGGGTACGCCGATGTCCACGACCTCCCGGACGCGGACCGCATGGGCGACGCCTACCGCCACGGCACCGCACTCTGGTGGTTCCCCGTCGGGGACGAAGCGGCCGTCCGAACCAGCCCCGACGTGGGCACCGCCGGCGACCGGGCGCAGCGACTCGAAGTCGACGACCCCGACGGCGCCACGGGCCTCGGCCAGTGGTGTTATCTCCCGCTCCACCGGACGACGAACTTCGAGGGGATGCTGACGGCGCGCGGCGTCGGCCCGGCGACACTCTCGGTCGCGGTCCACGACGTCGAGCCCGACGGAACGCTGGGCGAGGAACTCGACGCCGCGACTATCGAGGTCGGTGAGTCCTACGAAACGGCGGAGTTCACGATCGAACTGCCCGAGGACGTCGACGATTCCGCGAACGCGCTGTACGCCTGCAGTGTGACTGCCGACGAGACAGCGCACGTCGTCCTTGACCGACTCCTCCTCTACCCCGACGACCACGTCCACACCGCCGACCCCGAACTCGTCGAACTGCTCGGAGACGCCGAACTCCCGCTGCTGCGGTGGCCGGGCGGCAACTTCGTCTCCGGGTACGACTGGGAGGACGGCGTCGGCCCCATCGAGGAGCGACCGACGAAACCCAATCCGGCGTGGGACGGCGTCGAGTCCAACCTCTTCGGGACACACGAGTTCGTGAAGTTCTGCGAGGCAGTCGGCTGCGAGCCGATGATATGCCTGAACGCGGGCGACGCCAGCGCCGAGGACGCCGCCAAGTGGGTCGAATACTGCAACGGCGACCCCGAGGAGACGGAGATGGGCGCGCTGCGCGCCGAACACGGCCACCCGGAACCCTACGACATCACGTACTGGGAGATCGGGAACGAGATCTACGGCGACTGGCAGACCACGTGGACGACCCCCGAGGGGAACGCGGACCGCTTCGAGCGCTTCGAGGCGGCGATGCGGGCGGTCGACGACTCCATCGAGTGTCTCGCCTGCGGCAACCGACTCACCGACTGGAACGAACCGCTGTTCGAGCGTGTCCCCGAGCGGGTCCGGTGGATTACCGACCACGTGCTCGTCGGCAGCGGCGTCGGCCCCGAGGACGACAGCGAGGAACTGTTCAACGCGTACATGGCGCTCGCCTCGCAGGTGATGGACGACTACGAGGCGCTCGAAGACCGGATGCGGGCGGCGGGCATCTCGGACCCGAAACTCGCCATCACGGAACTGCAGTTCTTCGCGTTCCCCGAGGAGCCGTCGGTCACGGTTCCGACGAGCGCGTCCATCTCGGAGGCACTATACGCGGCGACGTTCGTCCACGAGGCCGTCCGCTCGGGCGGGTTCGTGGACATGATTACGCACTCCGGCATCGGGAACCACGGCGGCGGTATCCAGAAGCACAAGGAGCGCGTCTGGGCGCACCCCTGCCAGCACTACTACGAGATGGGGGCGGCGCTAGCGGACGGCACGGCGCTCCCCGTCACCGTCGAGTGCGCGACCTACGACACCGACACGGCGTTCGCGACCGGCGGCAGCCAGTGGATGGGGCAACTCGACCCGGTGTCCGACGCGCCCGTTCTCGACCCGATAGCCGTCGACACCGCCGACGGCGACGACGTCGTCGTAGACATCGTTCACCGGGACATCACCGCCGGGGACGTCGAAACGACGGTCGAACTCGACGGCGACGTGAGCGTCTCGTCGGCGTCAACGACGGTGCTCTCTGCCAGCGCAATGGACGAGGAGAACACCTTCGAAGCACGGGAGAACGTCACGCCGACCGAATCCACCGTCGACGTGGCGGATGGTGCGGTCACGGTGACGGTCGAACCGTTATCCATCACGCGTGTGACGTTCCACCGCTCGTAGCGCCGCCGACCTTCCGCGGATTAGTCGTTGCGGCCGCTCGCATCGCTGCGACTGTGCGACGGCCCTCGACCCGACTTCGACCCCTTCCCGGGTTTCGGTCCCTTCCCGGGCTTACGCTCGTTCTCGATTGGGATGTCCTCGACGCCGTCGAGGCCGGGCCAGACGCCGTTGTCACCGACGATGTCGGCGCGGCCACGGTCGTTGTCGACGTACAGGCGTGCGACCGACGCCGGCGCGAGCGTCAGCGAGAGCGTCCCGTCGGCGGTGACCTCCCGCACGACGTGGTCGACGGTGTGGTTCGTCGGTTCGTCCCACGACGTCGGCAACTCGTGGGGGAGCGGGCGCTCGTCGGCCGCGGGGGAGAGTCGGACGATTTCGACCGCCTTCTCGGCGTACCAGTCACCGAGTTCGACCGTCACCTCGCTGGCGGCGCGGAGGTTGCGGTTCGTCAGGAAGACGGCGAGTTCCTTCCCGCGTCGGTTCCGCATCGCGGCGGCGTCGACGTACGACACGTCCGCCTCGGGGTTGACCCGCGGGCCGGTGTCGGGGAGGTCACGCCCCGCACCGCTGGCAGCGACGTCCACCGAGTGCCACTCCGCGTCGCCCTCGAAGACCGCCGAGTAGAGTCCGGTAACGGAGCCGTCGGGGCGCAGCGGATTCGGGTCCGGCGGGTAGTCGGTCGTCTTCACGGGTACCCACGACTTCGTCGGCACCCACGTCTGGGAGACCCACCGAATTGTGTCTGTCTCCCGGATGGCGGCGTTCAGCGCGCCGGCGACGTACGCCGCGCCCGGCATCGTCTCTGGGCCCGGGTACGGCGCGCCGGAGGCGACGGTGGGGAAGATGCCGAGTTCGCTGAGGTTGACGTAGAAGTCGTCGTAGCCGTGTTCGTCCGCAAGGTCGCCGAGTCCCGCGAGCTGGTCGCCGAGCTGGGTCGCGGCCATCACCATCACTTCGCTGTAGTCCCAGTCGTCCGCGTCGTTTTCGGTCTTCCACGCCTCGACAGCGTCGGCGTTCTCCAGCCCCCACTGGTAGCGGTGGACGTTCAGGCCGTCGAGCAACGACGGGTCGAGTTCGTCGAGGAGCGTCTCGTTCCACGGGTTGTCCTCGGCGGCCGCCTCCGCGGGGTCCCACCCGCTGGCGAGGACGCTGATGGAGTCGTCGACCTCGCGCATCGCCGCCGAGTAGGCGTCGAAGCCGGTGCGTTCCGCCGAGCCGGTCGCGTACTCGCCCGCGTCGTCGGTGTGCCCGTTCTGCCACGACCCCCAGACTTCGTTGCCGACGCCCCAGTGTTCGACGTTCCACGGCTCCGAATGGTCGTGTTTGGCGCGCAGCGCTCCCATCTCGGTGTCCGCGTCGCCGTTCACGTAGGCCACCCAGTCGGCGGCGTCCTCGGGGAGAATCTGGCGTTCGGCCGCCCACTCGGGCGGGTTGTCCCACCAGCCGACCGTGATTTCGGGCGTGAGGTCGGCGACCTCGCAGAGCTCCAGGTACTCCGCGGTGCCGAAGAAATTTGGCTGCATCCCCTGCCACGCGTGGTTGAACCGCGGCGTCCGGGAGTCCAGCGGGCCGACGCCGTCGCGCCAGTTGTACTGGCTGGTGACGTTCCCGCCCGGCCACTTCAGCCACGTACCGTTCTGCTCTTCGAGCAACTCCACGGTGTACGGGTTGAACTTCCCGTTGACGGCGTCACCGGCCGCGAGTTCCACGAAGTCGAGGTCGAAGTATCCCTCGCCCTCTGCGGTGAACGTGACCGCGTACTGGCCGTAGGGGGTCTGGACGGTCGCGACAGCGCCGCCCGTGTACTGGTCGCCGCTGGCCTCAGAGAGTTCGAGTGCCGGCTCGTGGCGCGTCCACTCCTCGGAGACGTCGATGTCGGTCTCCGCGAGCGTGTCACCGTCGAGGGTCGTTAGCGCGACCATCACGCTGTCGACGGTCCCGCGGACGGAGACCCCGAGGTCGTAGCTGTGCGTGCGCCGGTCCGGGAGGACGATGCGCTGCTTCAGGCCGCCGGTCGCGTCCGCGCTCCCCAGCGAGATGCGGGGGTAGCCGACGGCGCCGTGGGGCGTCTCCCCGCCGGCGACGCGGTCACCGTCCGTTCGGTGCGCGACATCCACGCCGTCGCCGGCGACGCGCTCCCACGGGTACGGGAGGTCCGCGTCCCGGTCGACGTCGTAGAAGGTGTCGATGGCGTCGCTGAACCAGTAGTCCGGAACGCGCCAGAACGTCGGGTTCATGACGTGGAGCGAGTAGACGCCGGGATAGATGGTGCCGTCGCCGTAGTGTTCGTTCAGCCGACCGAACAGGGTCTCGGGGACCGCCTGTTCGGACTGCTCGCCGGGGTCGACGGTGACGGTGTTCTGAATCGACGATTCGGACTGCGCGCCCGCGACGCCGCTCCCGACGCCGGCCGTGACGCCCGCGGCCAGCATCGCCTGCGAGACGAGGTACTGTCGTCGCGAGAGTGTGTGTCGGTCGTTCGCTACGTGCTGCTCGCTGGGTGGGTCGGACGACATGCGAGTGTTACCACGTAGCACGACTATAAATTAGTACCGTCGGATAGAATTCAAAACCAAGAGCGAGTCAGAGTAAAATGAAGCGCTGCTGGGCTGTGGGTGTCCGTGGAGAACGAGACGCGCCGGCGAGCCGTCAGTCGGACAGCTCCGGGCTGTCCCAATACTCGTGGTCGTCGATTGCGCGGTAACAGGCGACCTTGTGGTCGCCGTCCGCGTCGACGTCCGTCTCCGGCGGCGTCTGCTTGCAGGCCTCGCGCGCGTTCGGACAGCGCGTGTGGAACCGACACCCTGCGGGTGGGTTCCGGGGGTCGGGCACGTCGATTTTCCGGAGCGGCGTCCCCGTCGTGTCCTCCGCGGCGTCCGGGTTCAGGTTGGGTGCCGCCCACATCAACGCCTTCGTGTACGGGTGTTGGGGGTTCTGGATAACCTCGTCTATCGGTCCCAGTTCGACGAGTTCCCCGAGGTACATCACGCCGATGCGGCCGTCCGCCTTGCCCGTGATGTAGCTCGCGTTCGAGAGGTTGTGGCTGACGAACAGGAACGAAGTGTTGAACTGGTCCTGCAGTTCGAGCATGAGGTCCATCATGTCGATGCGAAGCGAGACGTCCAGCGCCGACACCGCCTCGTCAGCGAAGATGAGGTCGGGGTTCATCAGCAGCGCGCGGATGAGCGCGACGCGCTGGCGCTCGCCGCCCGACAACTGGTGGGGGTAGCGGTTCGCGTAGTCCTTCGGGGGCTCCATCCCGACCCGCGAGAGCATCTCGTGGACCCGGTCACGGCGGTCGAACGTGTTCAAATCCGGCTCGGTGAGCTTCAAGGGCACCATCAGCGAGTGCAGCACCGTCTTGTTCGGGTTGAGGGACGCACCCGGGTCCTGGTGGATAATCTGGAGCGACCGGCGGATGGTCTCGTAGGGTATCTCGGCGTCGCTGTCGCCGTCCCGGGCCTCCCAGATGTCCTGTCCGCGGTACGAGACGGACCCCTCGGTGGGGCGCTGCGTGCCGATCGCCGTCTTCCCGAGCGTCGACTTCCCGCAGCCCGATTCGCCGACCAGCGCGACGACGTCGTTCTCCCCGATGTCCAGGGAGATGCCGTCCACCGCCTTCACGACGTCGTCGTCTCTCGCGAACAGCCCGGACTCGGGTTCGAAGTGGACGCGGACGTCGTCCAGCGAGACGACGTGGTCGGTTTCACTCACTGTACTCCACCTCCTGTAGGTTCAGCGGAATCTCGCGCCGCGTCTGCTCGATGTAGTGGCATTTCGCTTGGTGGTCGGTGTCGCCGTCGTCGGACTGGAACGGCGGGTCGTTTTGCACGCAGTTCTCGTCGGAAAGCGGACATCGCGGGTGGTACGAACAGCCCGCGGGAACGTTCACCGGGTCCGGGCTCTTCCCCTCGATGGGGCGCATCTCCTCGCGGGGCGTGTCGAGGTTCGGCGTGGAGTTCAACAGCGCCCGCGTGTACGGGTGCTTCGAGTCCGTGAGGATGTCGTACGCCGGCCCGACCTCGACGAACTCGAACGCGTAGAGGACGCCGATGCGGTCCGCGAGGTTGGCGACCAGCGGCAGGTCGTGGGTGATGAAGACGATGGTGAGGTCGCGTTCCTCCCCGATGTCGCGGATGAGTTCGATGATGGAGCGCTGCATCAGGAGGTCCAGCGCGGCGGTCGGTTCGTCCATCACCAGCACCTCGGGTTCGAGGAGCAGGCTCAACGCGAGGAGCGCGCGCTGTTTCATCCCGCCGCTGAGCTCGTGCGGGTACGACCCCAGCACTTGGTCGGCCTCCAAGTAGAGCTCCGAGAGCAGTTCGTCGGCGTACTCCATTCCCTCGCTGATGTCGCGGCCGTGCGCTTGGAGGGTTTCCTCGAAGTGGTCACCGATGGTCATCGTCGGGTTGAACGACGACATCGCGCCCTGGAACACCATCGATATCTCCTCCCAGCGAATCTCCTTGATTTCGGACTCGGACTGGTCGAGTAGGTCGACGGGCTCGCCGTCCTCGGGGTAGTACTGTATCTCCCCGGAGAGCACGCCCGGTTTCGGCACGGCGTCCAAGAGCGCGGACGCGAACATCGACTTCCCGCTGCCGCTCTCCCCGACGACGCCGAGGATTTCGCCGCGGTCGACGTCGATGTCGATGGAGTCCATCACCTTCGACTCGCCGCGCTCCATGTCGAACGTGACCGAGGCGTTCCGGACCTCGAATATCGGGTCGTCGACGTCGAACTTGTGTTTGGTTTCAGCCTGCATGAGTCACTCCTCCATGGGAGATGTTTCGTCGATAGTTTCCGCGTGACGCGCCCGGATGCGGGGGTTGAATAGCCGCTCGGTCCCCTGCGAGAACAGGACGAGGCCGAACGACAGCAACACGATAGTCGCCATCGGGAGGACAATCCAGTAGAGGGAGTCCCACGAGTAGAGCGCGCCGCCCGCGGAGTACGCGTTGTTCAGCATGATACCCCAGTTGTTCTCCGGCGTCTGCAGGATGCCGAGGTAGTACAGCCCGACGGACCCGAAGATGACCGCACGGGCGGTGTTCACGAAACTGATGAGGACGAACGGCATGATGTTCGGGAGAATGTCGTCGTAGACGATGCCGCCCGTCGACCGCCCCATGATGCGGGACGCCTCGATGTAGGAGTTGTCGCGGAGTTCCAACACCTGCGAGCGGATGTTCCGCGCGAGCCCCGCCCAGCTGTTGATGGAGAGCACGATGCCGATGACGAACGGGTTCGTCGGCTGGAACGTGACCACGAGGAGGATGATGAGCGGGAGGCCCGGAACCGTCATCGCGATGTCGATGAGCGTCGAGAGGACGGTGTCGACTCTGCCTCCCTTGTAGCCGGAGACGGTGCCGAGTGCGACGGCGATGCCCGTCGCGAACACCGCGCCCGCGGTAATCATCTTCAGCATCGGCGGGGTCGCGTGGACGAGACTGGACATGAGGCCCTCACCGAGGTTGTTCGTCCCGAGCGGGTAGCCCGGCGCTTCGAAGATGCCCGCCAGCCGGGGACCACCGATCTGTGGCTCGGAGATGTAGTGGACACCGACGGTTCCCACGAGGATGTAGAAGAGGATGATGAGCGTCCCGAGCCGCGTCCGCCAGTCGTTCCAGATGACGCGCAGCGGCGTCAGGACGTATCTGTCGAGGCGCTCCCGGTAGAGCGACCGCCGGGAGCGCGCCGTCTGCTGTTCCGTGCTCGAACCGCTCGTGAATGTCTCGTTGGTTTCTGACATTGTGACGCTAGTACGACTCACCCGAGCCCGTGGAGACGCGCGGGTCGATTTTGCTGTACGTCAGGTCGGCGAACAGAATGCACAGGACCACGGCCGCGGTGATGATGATGAAGATGCCCATCATCAGCGGGTAGTCCCGCGCGGTGATTCCCGTCAGCAGGTAGTTCCCGAGGCCGGGGTACGCGAAAATCTGTTCGAGAATCACGGAGCCGCCGAACATGAATCCGATGGAGATCATGAACTGAGTGTACAGCGGGAGGACGGCGTTCCGGCCGACGTACCGAATTGCGATGCGGCGACTGGAGATGCCGCGCAGGTGCGCGACGCGGATGTACTCCTCGCCGATCTCCTTGACGGCGTTCCCGCGCATCCCGAGCGCGATGCCGCCGAACCCTGTCACCACGAGTGACGCGATGGGGAGGATGGCGTGTTCGAGGATGCTGCCGATGTACGTCAGCGAGAACGACGCTTCGAGGCCGGGGGCGACGTTCCCGGACTGCGGGAGCATCGAGAACTGGATCGAGATGACGTAGACGAACAGCAACGCGGCGACGAAGTACGGGACGGAGTTGAGGAACATCGAGACGACCGTCGAACTCGTGTCGAACCACGACCCCTCCTTGTACGCCATCACGGCGCCGAGGACGATGCCGATGCCGAACGTCAGTATGATGGACGTCGTGAGCAAAAACAGCGTCCACGGCGCCGCCTTGACGATGATGCTGGACACCGGCTCCCCGAACCAGATGGACTGACCGAGGTCTCCTTGTAGGAAGCTCGATACGTAGTAGTACAACTGCACCCAGATGGGCTCGCCGGGGTGGAGGTTCATGTACTCTCTCGCCAGCGACTGGAGTTCCGCCATGGACACCTGCCGGCCCGTGCGGTTCTGCATCAGTTGCGCCCGGAGGTAGTCCATCGGACCGCCCGGCAGCGAACGGACGAGGAGGAACGTCAGGACGATCACGGAGAGAATCGTGATGACCGCCTGCCCGACGCGCCTGACTATGTATCGCATGGATTCTTTTTTGACATCATTATTGGTTTTGTATATAGGTTGTGGTCTTTCTAACACACCCGACGAACGGGGCGGACAACGATAACGCGGGCTGCCCGCGACGGCGGCGAGTTCGGTTACAAAGCCAGTACCGGCGAACGCTCTCGGGAAGCCGACTCGGAGCCTAGTTCGACTTCGCGTTCATCTGTCCCATCCGCGGGAACCACCACTGGGGCCACTTGGTCTGCCACTCGGAGCTGTCTTTCGCCGGCTCCCACGACCAGTCGTCGTCGGTCATCCACGCGACGTCGTTGATTTCCAGCAGCGGTAGCATCGGGACGAACTGGTTGGCGACCCACGCGAATTCGGTGACGGCCTGTTGGAGTTCCTCGCCGGACGCCGTCTTGACGTTGTTGAACAGCTCCCGGATGTCGACGCTCTGGAGGTCGCCGTCAGGCTCGCCGAGCGGCGGCGCCTCGACCTCCGTCGGCTTGAAATTCATCTTGTACACTTTATCGGCCAGCGGCCGGAACCACTGCCCGAACGTGTAGTAGGGGTTGTCGCGGCCGAGCGTCCAGCCGGTCGACGCGGCAACGTAGTTCCCTTCGAGGTAGTGGTTGGGGTAGTACGCCGTGTCGTCTATCATCTCGACGGTGGAGTCGATACCCTCCTCGGAGAGAATGCTCGCGACCGTCTGGTAGATTGGGTGCCAGTCTGTGTACCCCGACGGGCACTTGATGGGCATCGACAGCTGCTGGCCGTCGGGACGGAGCCACTTGCCGCCCTCCTTCGTGTACCCCTGCTCGCGGAGCAGGCGGCGGCCGCGCTCGGGGTTCTGGTACTGGTGGAGCGCTTCGGCGCCCTCGTCGGTGACCCACCGCTTCCAACTATCGACCTGCTCGTTCTGGCCGTTGATGTTCCCGACGAGGCCGCTCGGCGCCTGCACGGGCACGCCGAACTGGCCGTAGTTCCGCGCGACGAGGTCGCGGTTGATGATTTCCGCGATGGCCTGCCGGACGCGGATGTTCCCGAAGTCTTCGTGGCCGCAGTTGAACGGGAGCCCCTGCCCCCAGAGCGCGGGCAGATTCGAGGTGAGCAGTCCGTCCTTGTTGTTCGCCTGCTGGAGGACAGACTGCGGCGGCGTGAAGTTCCGCACCATATCGATGTCGCCGTCCGGCACCATGCCGAGGACCACGCTGGACGTCTCCGAGGACGCCTTGATGACGTCCCAGTATTGGAAGTCGAGTTGGTCCGCGTCCGGGTGGTGGTCGTAGCGTTCCATCCGGTAGCGGTTCGGCGAGCGGGACACGAACTTGAACGGCCCGTGTCCGTACGGCTCGTCGAACGTGTCGCTGCGCAGGTCGCTGCGGACGGCGCTGCGCTCCTCGTCGCTTGTCGCGTCAAGGAACCTGTCGACGTAGTCCTTGTACCGGTGGTAGGGCGCGTCGAGCCACCAGTTGTTCAGGGACTGTCGGAAGATATCCTCGTTGACCTTCCCGGCGAGCGGAATCTCCACCTGCCTGTCGCCGACGATTTCGATACCGGCGGCGTCGTAGAGGCCGGCGAGCGTGGAGTTGACCGCCGCCTCACAGACGAACTTCGACCGCACGTCCTCCGCGGTGACGGGGTCACCGGGGTCGCCGTTGTGCCACGTCAGTCCCTCTCGGACCTCCATGACGACGCGCTCGTTCGAGCGGTCGTACTCGGCGATGGAGAGCGCGTAGTCCGTGAACTCGTCCGTCTCGATGTTCCACCGCTGGAACATATCGGTCTGTAGCGGGTGGTTGAACGGCTGCGTGAAGTTGTAGACGTTGAACTGCCAGTTCGTCGGGTTGGCTGTGGTGTAGTTCGCGAACGAGTTGTCTCCGCCGCCGGAGCTGGATTGGTCGCCGCTTTCGCTCCCGCTGCCGTCGGTCTGGTTCGAGGAGCCGTCGCCGCCACTGCTACACCCGGCGAGACCTGCCATCCCCGCGCCGGCGCCGGCGAGGGCCGCGCGTCGGAGTACCTCTCGTCGTCCAACGTTACCGCTGAACATACTGTGCTCACCACTAGGGTTGTCTCTCTTTGTCACGAATGGTCATGGAGAACCATCCACAATAAATGTTAGCATGGGTACGTGAGATATCACTCCGTGCCGACGACGAACCGACGCCGGGCCGGTAACTGCCCGCAGAATCGGTACGTATATCACCAGAACCGTGCTACCGAGTCGCAATGAGAGTGAGCAAAGTCGTCTTCCGCTTCCTGCTCGTCATCGTCTCGTTTCTCGCGCTCCTCACCCTCGCGTTGCTCCCGTTCCAGCAGCCCGGAACGAAGCACTACGTCGTGACCGTCCTGACGCTCGCCATCCAGGTCACGTTCATCCTCCTGCTGGCCGCCGCGCTGTACCTCGACTGGGACCCGTTCCCCGAGTTCGAGGACGTGTAGGCGTGCCGCCGGCCGCTCACCGACTGCAGTTCCGAGTTGGCCCCACAATTAAATGCTGCGGCGTCCAGACTGGAGGTGTGACTAGTCTACGCAAGGACCGGCGACTGGACGCCGTCCCGCTCGCCGACGTCAGCATCGACGACTCGTTCTGGAACGACCGACTGGAGACGAACCGGGAGATAACGCTCGAACACCAGTACGACCAACTGGGCGACCGCTGCCTCCGGAACTTCGAGCGGGTCCGCGACGGGAAGACGGGCGGCTTCCGGGGGATGTGGTTCGAGGACTCGGACGCGTACAAGTGGCTGGAAGCCGCCAGCTACGTCCTCGCGACCCACGACGACCCAGAGCTGAAGGCGCGCGTCGACGAGGTTATCGAGCTGGTCGCCGCCGCGCAGGACGAGAACGGCTACCTCAACACGTACTTCACGCTCGAAGAACCCGACGCGCGGTGGACGAACCTCTACATGATGCACGAACTGTACTGCGCCGGCCATCTTATCGAGGCCGCCGTCGCCCACCACCGCGCGACGGGCGAAGACAGCCTGCTGGAGGTCGCGACGCGGTTCGCAGACCACATCGACGACGTCTTCGGCACCGACGAGGACGACTTGGACGGCGTCCCCGGTCACGAGGGCATCGAGTTGGCGCTCGTCGAACTCTCCCGCGTCACCGACGAGCAGCGCTACCTCGACCTCGCGCAGTACTTCGTCGACCGGCGGGGCCGCGAGCACTCGCGCCTCCAGTGGGAGACCGCCCACCCCGACGAGACCGGAGGCGACGTCCCGCCGGACATCTTCCTCGAGGACGGCGAGTGGGACGGGTCGTACGCGCAGGCCCACGAGCCGATTCGAGCGCAGGAGACCGTCGAGGGCCACTCCGTCCGCGCGATGTACCTGTACAGCGGCGTCGCCAGCCTCGTCGCAGAAACCGGCGACGACGAACTCTACGAGACGCTGGAGACGCTGTGGACAAACATGACTACGAAGCGGATGTACGTCACGGGCGGCATCGGTCCAGAGTCCGCCCACGAAGGGTTCACCGTCGACTACGATCTCCGCAACCGGACCGCGTACGCCGAGACGTGCGCGGCCATCGGGAGCGTCTTCTGGAACCACCGCATGTTCCGGTTGACCGGCGAGAGCCGCTTCTACGACGTGCTCGAACGCTCGCTGTACAACGGCGTGCTCGCCGGTGTTTCGCTGGACGGCACGGAGTTCTTCTATGAGAACCCCCTGGAGAGCCTCGGTCACCACCACCGCAAGGGGTGGTTCGAGTGTGCGTGTTGCCCGCCGAACGTCGCGCGCCTGTTCGCCTCGCTGGGCGCGTACGTCTACGCGCAGAGCGCAAGCGACGACATCTACGTGAACCTCTATGTCGGAGGCGAAGCCGACCTCGACGTCGACGGCCAGTCGGTTACGCTCACGCAGGAGACCGACTACCCGTGGGGTGAATCGACCAGCATCGAGATGGAGACGGAGAGCCCGGTCGAGACCGCGCTCCACGTCCGCGTCCCGCCGTGGTGCGAGAACGCGACAGTCAGGCTGAACGGCGACGCGCTCGACGTGGAACCCGAGGACGGCTACGTCGTCGTCGACCGGACGTGGGCCGACGGCGACAGCGTGACGCTCGACTTTTCGCTCCCCGTGACGCTGGTCGCAGCACACCCGGACGTGCCGGACGACGCGGACCGAGTGGCGTTCCAGCGTGGCCCACTCGTCTACTGCGTCGAGGAGACCGACCTCGACGACGCCGCGCCGTCGCACCTCCGCATCGACCCAGCGGGCGATGTCGAGACCAACCGCCGAGACGACCTCCTCGACGGCGTGGTCACTCTCGAAACCGTTGCACGCGCGAGCACGACGGAGAACTGGGAGGGGCAACTCTACCGGAGTTACGACGAAACCGCCGGCGAATCCCGGGAGGCGGCGGTCGTCGCGGTCCCGTACTACGGGTGGGACAACCGCGAGCAGGGCCGAATGCGCGTCTGGTTGCCGACCGTCTGAGGACACGCCTTCACCGAGTCCGGGCGCTTCCCACTTTTCGTCTCAGTCGGCCTGCCGTGCGGTGGTGTGTACCCGCACGTTCGGCACGCGATAGTCCCGCGACGACGGATTCCGCGTAGCGGAGCAGTCGAGCCGGTGGACGAACGGAAACAGATAGGAGAGTGGGCCGGAAACCCGGAGGTATGGACGCGTATCTGTTCGTCCACTTCAGGGAGAAGCGCACGCCGGACGGCGAGCAGGTCTACTTCGGAATCAGCCGCGACGGATTCCGCTGGGAGGCCATCAACGACGGGGAGCCGGTGCTCTGGAGCTACAAGGGCGAAAAGGGAGTCAGGGACTGCACCATCACCAGAACCGAAGACGGGATGTTCGTCATCATGGGTACGGACCTCAGTCTCGCGTACGGGATGCCGAACCAGTACGACGGCTCGTGGGCAGAAATCAACCGCAACGGGAGCGACTCGCTGGTGCTGTGGGAGTCCGAGAATTTGACCGACTGGTCCGAGCAACGGATGGTCGAACTCGGGGACGGACAGTTCGGGTGCCTGTGGGCGCCGGACGTTACTTACGACCGCAAGTGCGGCGACTACGTCGTCCACTGGTCGTCTTCGCACCGCAGCGACGACTTCGAGGACAAGGCCATCTACTACGCGAGGACTGACTCGTTCGAGTCGTTCTCGGAGCCGTCGCTGCTCTACCGGAAGCCCGACAGCGGTGTCATCGACTCCGCGATGTACGAGGAAGACGGGACGTACTACTGCTTCCTGAAGAGCGACGCGAACCCCGAGGGCATCATTCTCCTGCAGGGCGACCGACCGACCGGCCCGTTCACCCGCGTGTCGGCGTTCGACCGAACGATGGCGGAACTGGAAGGCGGCCGCTACGAGGCGCCGACCGCCGTGCAGTTGGCGGACGGGCGGCGCTGTCTGTTCTTAGATTACTTCGGCGGCAGCCCCGAGACGCAGGGGTACGTCCCGTTCGTCGCGGACTCCTTTGAAGACGAGTTCGAGCGCGCCGACGAGGAGTTCTCGTTCCCATACGGCTTCAAGCACGGGACGGTGCTCCCCATCACGGACGAGGAGTACGACCGCCTCGCCGCCTACGAGAAAGACCCCGCAGAGAGATAGCGTTGACAGTCGGCGACTCTATTACTGAATCGAGATGCCGGCGACCGACGACGGCGCGAGGTCCACGGTGAGCACGTCGCCGTCGACGTCCACGTCGAGGTCCTCGGCCGTGAACTCGTCGGCGTTGGACGCGTCGACTTCGAGGCCGGGGTCCTGCCCCTCGAACAGCACCTCGGCGTCGAGGTCGGCGGCGTCGGCGTCCTCGCCCTCGATGGCGACCTCGACGGTGTGGCCGTCGCGGCAGTCCAGATTCGTCACCGTCACGTACGTCTCGCCGTCGTCGGCGACCGAAGCGGACGCTCCGACGAACGGCAGGTCGTCGTCGGCGCGCTCGACCTCGCGGGACGGCGTGTCCACGGAAGTCGTGAGCGCGTCGTTGCCCTTGTGGGGCGCGTAGAGGTCGAACACGCGGTAGGTCGGGCGCGCCCACGCCTCGTCGCCCTCCGTCTCGACGAGACACTGGAGGACGTTGACGGTCTGCGCGATGTTGCTCATCGTCATCACGTCGCTGTGGTGGTTGAAGATGTCGAGGACGGCCGCCGCGGAGAGCGCGTCGAGGACGGTCCCGGGCTGTTCGAGGCCGTTCTCCGGGACGGCCTCAGTGTGCCACGTCCCCCACTCGTCGACGATGACGCCGATGTCGCGGGTGGTCGCGACAGCGTCGATGGTGGACGCGATGCGCTCGATGTGGTCTTCCATCTCCAGGGCGCCCACGAAGAGTTCGTCGTAGTCGTCCTCGTCGGACTCGGAGACGGTCATCCCGCGCCCGTAGTAGTGGTGGAGCGTGAGGTGATCCAGCGGGAAGTCGACGCCCCAGCGGCCGCTGGCGACCTCCTCCATGAAGCGGCGGTTCCACTCGTGGCCCTCGAAGCCGCAGGCGATGAGCTCGACGTCGTAGTCGAGCATCAGGTTGTCCATCGACCCCATGTAGGTCGCGAACCGACGGAATTCGCGGGCGTACTGCTCGGGGCTCATCTGGCCGCCACAGCCCCAGTTCTCGTTACCGACACCCCAGTAGGGCACCTCGTAGGGCTCTTCGTGGCCGTTCTCGCGGCGGCGGTCGGCGAGCTCGGTGTCGCCGTCGTAGCCGCAGTACTCCATCCAGTCGGCGGCTTCCTGCGGGTCGCCGGAGCCGACGTTCGCAGCGAGGTACGGCTCAGTGCCAATCTTCTCACAGAGTTGGAGGAACTCGTCGGTGCCGAAGGCGTTGGACTCCTCGGGGACGTCCTCGCGGCCCTGCGCCCAGAAGAGGTTACGGCGGCGGGGTCGGTCCTCCTGGGGGCCGACGCCGTCCTCCCAGTGGTAGTCGTCGGCGAAACAGCCGCCCGGCCACCGCAGCACGGGAATCTCGAGGTCGGCGAGCAGTTCGAGAACGTCCTCGCGGAACCCGTCCTCGTCGGCGGTGTCGTCGGTCCAGAGCCCGTCGTAGACGCAGCGGCCGAGGTGCTCGGAGAAGTGCCCGTGGACTTCCGGTTCGATGCGGTCGATACGCGCCTCTGGATGAACAGTGACTCTGGCGTTTGCCATGCGATTGCAAGGTTGAAGAGTCGATGATTATAAATTAATGGGTTGGAGCGAACAACACACTGAGATACCCCCGACGGCGTCGGCTAATTCACAGCGCTCGGGCGCCTATCGGTACTTCATGTTGACTTCGATGACGTTGGCGGTCCGCAGCACGAGGTCCGGAATCTTCTCGTGGAACCGTTCGTCCTGCATGCCGCTCTTCGGGCCGGAGACGCTGACGGCGCCGAGCACGTCGCCGTTGTCGTCGGTAATCGCCGCGCCGACGCAGCGAACGCCCGGGATGCGCTCCTCGTCGTCGATGGCGTAGCCGCGTTCGCGGCACTCCTCGATTTCCTCGAACAGCCGGTCGCGGTCGGTGACCGTGTGTTCGGTGACTTCCGGGAGGCCGTGCTCGTCGAGTATCTCGTGTATCTTCTCGTCGTCGTACTCTGCCAGAATCGCCTTCCCCGCGGACGTCGTCGAGAGGTCCACGTGCTTGCCGACGTGCGTGTCCAACTGGAAGGCGTCCTCGCCTTCGGCCTTCGCGTAGAACACCGCCTTGCCGCACTGTTCGACGACGAGATTCGCGTGCTCGCCGGTCTGGTGGGCCATCTTCTGGATCTCCGGCTCGGCCACGTCGTAGATGGGGTCCTGCTTGCGGGCGTAACCGCCGACTTCGAGGAAGCGAGCGCCCACTCGGTAGCCGTCGTCGTCGCTGGTCACGAACCCCTCGTTCTCCAGCGTGCTGAGGTGGTCGAACACCGTGCTCGTCGGGAGGTCGAGGTGTTCGGCGAGCTCCGAGACGCCGGTGGACCCCAGCTCCTGCAGCGCCTCGATGATGGTCACTGTGGTGTGCACAGAACCGATCGGCGCGTCGTGTGTTGGCATACCGACGATGTTGATGTGCGTCCATATAGAGTTTCCGCCGACGGCGGAACGAAACCGCCGAAAGCGCGGGATTCAGAGGTGATGACACATGAATATATTTAATACGCTCCTCTCTGTCCGATAGGTTGCAATGTCGGACGTTAGCATCACCGGCGTCGAGACCTATCTGGTCGCGAACCCGTGGAAACCGTGGGTGTTCGTCGAAGTCGAGACGGACGCCGGCGTAACCGGGCTCGCGGAAGCGACGACCCACGACAAGCCACGCACAGTCGCGAAAGCCATCGACGAGATGTCGAACTTCTTCATCGGGCGGGACCCCTTCGACACCGAGTCCCTGTGGCTGGAGATGTACCGCGACGAGTGGTTCTCGAAGAACGTCGTCAACACCACCGTCGTCTCCGCCATCGACATGGCGTGCTGGGACATCAAGGGGAAAGTGCTGGACGAGCCGGTCTACGACCTGCTCGGCGGCCCCGTCCACGGCACGGAACTCCGCGCGTACGCGAACGGCTGGTACACCGACACCGACGGCGAGCCCGAGGGCTTCGCCGAGGCGGCCGAGCGCGTCGTCGACGACGGCTACGACGCGATGAAGTTCGACCCGTTCGGCACCGCGTGGCAGTCGATGTCCCGGAAGGACCAGAACCACGCCGTCGACATCGTGCGCGCGGTCCGCGAGGCTGTCGGGCCTGACGTGGACCTCCTCATCGAGTGCCACGGCCGCTTCTCGGCCGGGCAAGCGGTGGAAATCGCGCGCGAGCTCGACGAGTTCAATCCCACGTGGTTCGAAGAGCCGTGCCCGCCGGACTCCATCAACAGCCTCGCCGAGGTGGCGCGGAAGTCCCCGATTCCGGTCGCCACCGGGGAGCGCCACATGACCAAACACGACTTCTACGAACTGGTCACCCGGACCGACGTGGACGTGTTCCAGCCGGACCTGATGAACACCGGCGGCATCACCGAGGGGAAGAAGATTGCCGGCCTCGCGGAGGCCGACCACGTCGACGTCGCGCCGCACAACCCGCAGGGCCCCGTCGCGGGCGCCATCTACGGGCACTTCTGCACGTCCATCCCGAACTTCCGCATCCAGGAGATGTTCCAGACGTACGACGTCGACTGGGTGGACAACCTCCTGAAGGAGCCGCTCGTCGTCGAGGACGGCTACATGCAGATTCCCGAGGGCCCGGGCTACGGCATCGAACTCGACCACGACGTCGTCGAGGAGCACGCCTACACCGAGGACAAGGTCCACACTATCGACCTCTGGGAGCAGGACTGGGAGAAGCGCGCCGTCGAGAAGCGCTGACGTAGACTACCGCGTCTGTCCCCTTACCGGGTCGTCTCCGCGACCCGTTTCTGCTGTTCGTCACGGTTCGTTCTCTGCGCCCGTCCACTGAGCAGTCAGCGATAGCTCTCGCGAACGCCAGCAGCGACGCACCACAGTCGCTTGTGATGAGTATCTTCGTCGAGTGCGTCCGTCGCGCGACAGTCGAAACCAAGCTGAGGTGTCGGCCACGAAGCGACACGCCGGGCACGTCTTTGCACTCGCGGAGGTGGTCGCACTCCGACGGCGGGCCGTTGAGAACGCGCCGCCACTTGAGCTGTGTTCCGCCATCACCGGACGCAAATAGAGCCGTTCCGCCGGGAACTGAGCAATCGTTACACTACTAAGTATGTAATTTTGGCCGCTAATGGAGTCCGGCGATGGCGGAAACAGTTTGTGAAAAGTACACACAAAGCTATTTGTCGGTCGATGTGTCACGTGGAAATATGCGATACTACCGCATACAGAGGGACGAGAGTGTCTCGCTCATCGCGGAGGACAACGACGGTGCGTACGACTTGACTGCGACCGACCCCGAGCCGACCTCCTTCATGGAACTGGCCCACGCCGCGTCGCTGACCGACCAGAGCGTCGACGAAGTGGCGCGGCGGCACCTCGACAACGCGCCGACCGTCGACCGCGAGACCGTCCACAAGAACCTGATTCGGCCCGTCGACCCCGACGAAGTCTGGGGTGCGGGCGTCACGTACGCAATCAGCCAAGAGTCCCGCGAGGGCGAGGGCGGCCTCGAAGAGGCCTACATCGGCGCCTACGAGGGTGACCGCCCCGAAGTCTACTTCAAGGGTACGCCGACGCGCACCGTCGGCCCCGACGACAACATCGGCATCCGCGGGGACTCAGACTGGGACGTCCCCGAGCCGGAGTTCACGATGATTCTCCACGACGGCGACATTGTCGGCTACACGGTGGGCAACGACGTCTGCAGCCGCGACATCGAGCGCGACAATCTCCTCTACCTCCCGCAGAGCAAAATCTACGACAAGAGCTGCGCCATCGGCCCCTGTGTGGTGACCGAGGAGACCATCGGCGACCCCCACGACGTCGAGATGACGTTGACCATCGAACGCGACGGCGACGTGGCGTTCACCGAATCCACCTCGACGAACCAGATGGTGCGGACCTGCGACGAGCTCGCGGAGTTCTTCCGCCGATACAACTACGTCCCCGAGTCCACCGCGCTCCTCACGGGCACCTCCATTATCCCCCCCGACGACTTCACGCTGGAAGCGGGCGACCTCGTCAGCATCGAAATCGAGAACGTCGGCACGCTGCGGAACCCCGTCGAACAGCTCTGAACGACAATCGAGCCGCCGCCGCGTAGCGACGCGACCAGCAACCGAACTGTCGAGTCCGCCCCGTCACTCGGTTCCTGCGGGGCAGTGTTTATGCGGAACTTCGTCCACGTGCTGGTATGCTGTTCAATACCGTACTGATCGGCATCCCCCTGGAACCGGGACCGGACGACTCGTCTTGCGGCCGAGACCATCAAGGTCGCCGAGCCAACCGGCGCCACCGTCGCGTTGCTGTACGTGTTCTCCGTGGGCGCCTTCGAGGACGCCGGCGTCGAATGCGCAATTCGCGGCGCAGTCTGCGACCCGTGGAGGAAATCGTCCGGGCCGCTGACGCAGTGGACGCCGACCGCATGTTCGTCGGCGGTCGGAGCCGCATCCCCACCGGGAAGGCGTTCTTGGGGAGCGTCGCCCAGTCGGTGATGCTGTCGGCGCCGTGTCTGGTAACGTTCGTCCGTCGTGAAAGCGACGCGCGAGGACACGATACTGGATATTTTCATGCGAGACTCGTATGACACTCGTTGTGACAGATGCGGTCACGCCTCGTGTCTGCTGACGACGGCGAGTTACGAGCATTTATCTGCACGGTCGACACTGTACCGTACATGGAATTCCAGCACGCTGTCGACTCGTTCGCGGACCGCGACTGGCAGGAGAGCACTGACGGCACAGTGCGGCTGGCGCTCGTCGGCCTCGGCTGGTGGACCGTCGACGAGGCCATCCCCGCGATTCGGGAAACGGACCTCTGCGAGGCGAGCGTCCTCGTGAGCCGCTCGGAAGAGAAGGCACAGCGGTTCGCCGACGAAGCCGGCGTCCCACACGCGATTTCCGGCGACAGCTACCACGACGGCGAGTGCGCCGACGAGTACGACGCCGTCTACGTCTGTACGCCGAACGCGTACCACCTCGAATACGTGGAGACGGCCGCCGACCTCGGGAAGGCGGTCCTCTGCGAGAAGCCGATGGAGGCCAGCGTCGAGCGCGCCGAGCGGATGGCTGCGGTCGCCGACGACGCCGGGATTCCGCTGATGGTCGCGTACCGGATGCACACCGAGCCGGCGGTGCGGCGCGCCCGCGAACTCGTCGACGCGGGCGTCATCGGCGAGCCCGTGCAGGTGTACGGGAACAACTCCCAGTCCCTGCTGTCCATCATCGACGACCCCGACCAGTGGCGCCTCGACCCCGACGCCAGCGGCTACGGCACGTCGATGATGGACCTCGGCATCTACCCCATCAACACAACGCGGTTCATCCTCGGCTCGGACCCGGTCTCCGTGCAGGCGCAGATGGCGTCCACGCACGACGCGTTCGCGGACGTGCCCGACGAGCGCTCGACGGCCACGGCCGTCTACGACGACGGCGTGCACGCGGCGTTCACCGCGACGCAGAACGCCTACACGGACACCGAGCTGACGATTACGGGGACTGAGGGCCAACTCACGCTGTCCCCGGCGTTCCACATGGACTGCGAACTCACCGTCGAGACCGACGACCGGTCGTTCACCGCGTCCGCGGACGACGTCAACGAGATGACCGAGGAGTTCGACTACTTCGCGGACTGCGTCCTCGCCGAACGCCCCGTGTACGCGGACGGCGACCACGGCCTCTACGACATGCGCGTCCTCGAAGCGCTCCACGAGTCCGCGGAGACGGGTGCGACCGTCACGCTCGAATAAGACGCACTGGTGGCGGTCGGGCGCTGAAAGCGACGCTCCAACTGCCTAGAAGGTGGCCGCGCGCGTCAGTAGTTGTCGTAGACGGTCTTCTCGATGGTGTAGAATTCGAGTCCTTCGTCGCCCTGTTCGCGCCACGTCTCCGAGGATGAACGCTTGAATCCGCCGAAGGGGACGTGCAGTTCGAGGCCGGTCGTCTTCTCGTTGACTTTCACGACGCCGGCTTCGGCCTCGTCGAGGAAGCGGTTGGCTTCGGTGTGGTCGTCGGTGACGACGCTCGCGGAGAGGCCGTACTCCACGTCGTTGGCGACTTCCAGCCCCTCGTCGAAGTCGCTGACCTCGATGACCGCAATCACTGGCCCGAACACTTCCTCTTGGGCGATGCGCATGTCGTTGTCCACATCCGTGAAAACCGTCGGCTCCATGAAGTAGCCGTCTCCGAGGCTCTCGCCCTCCGGCGTGTCGCCGCCGGCAGCGAGGGTGGCGCCCTCCTCTCGGGCGATATCGATGTACTCCAACGTCGAGTCGAGCTCGCTCTGACTGACCTGCGGGCCCATCTCGGCTTCGAGGCCCGGGCCGATGTCGATGGATTCGGCCTCCGCGACGAGCGCGTCCACGAACTCGTCGTAGACGTCCTCGTGGACCACAGCACGCGAACACGCCGTACACGACTGCCCAGTTGTCCCGAACCCACCGTTCGCAACGATTTCCGCGGCTTCTTCTGGGTCCGCGGACGCGCCGACGAGCGTCGGGTTCTTCCCGCCGAGTTCCGTCTGGACGCGCTTGCCTTGGTCGGTCGCTTGGTCGTACACCATCTCACCCACTTGACTGCTCCCCGTGAACGAGACGGCGTCGACGGCGTCGTGTTCGACGAAGGTGCTGGCGACGTCGCTGCCGGGACCGGTGACGACGTTGAGCACGCCGTCCGGCAGGCCCGCCTCGTCCAGCGCCTCTGCGAGCGCGACCGCCGGGCCTGGAGCGACGCTCGCGGGCTTGAGGACGACGGTGTTGCCCGCGGCCAGCGCGGGCGCGAGCTTCCACGCCGGAATCGCAATCGGATAGTTCCACGGCGTGATGAGTGCCGCTACGCCCACCGGCTCCTTACGCGTGTAGAGTGTGGTGTCGCGGCTGCTGGAACTCTTGACGGTGCCGCCGAGGTCGGCGGCCTTCCCCGAGAAGTAGTGGAAGATGTCGATGGCGCGCTGGACCTCGCCCGCCGCTTCCGGGCGTGCCTTTCCTTCCTCTGCGACGAGCTGTTCAGTGAGCTCGTCCTTGCGGTTGGCCAGAATGGTCCCGGCTTTCCGAAGGATGCGCCCGCGCTCCGGCCCCGGCGTGTTCGCCCACTCGTCCTCGGCGGCGGCCGCCGCTTCGGCTGCCTCGTTGGCGTCCTCGCTGCCGGATTGCTGGTATCGCGCGACGACCTCGCTGGCGTCGGCAGGGTTTCTGACCTCGATTGTCTCGTCGGTCGAGGCCGAAACCCACGCTCCGTTGACGTAGTTCGTGTTCGTATCCGTCATACAGACGAATGGTTCGCAATTCACACGGAAGGGATTTTTGATACCGGTCTGGTTTACGGCGCACGCGGCGCCGAGCCGCCCCGAAGCGCGGCGTCAGTCGAGGCGCTCGACGTCGTGTTCGAGGACGCCGATTCCCTCAACTTCGACCTCGACGCTGTCGCCGTCGGCGAGCGGGCCGACACCAGCTGGCGTCCCGGTGATGACGACGTCGCCGGGTTCGAGGGTCATGTACTGGGTGATTTCGGCGACGATTTCGGGCACGGAGAAGATGAACTCCTCGATAGACGAGGACTGGCGCGTCTCGCCGTTCACGCGCAGTTCCACACTCGCGTCCTCGGGGACTTCGTCGGGTGTCGCCACGACGGGGCCGAGCGGGCACGAGCCGTCGAAGGCCTTCCCCCGAACCCAGTTCTGTTCGACGTACTGGTCGTCGCGATTCGACACGTCGTTCGCGCAGGTGTAGCCGGCGACGACCTCCATCGCGTCCGCCTCGTCGACGTTCCGGGCCTGCTCCCCGACGATGATGCCGAGTTCGACCTCGTGCTCGACGGTGTCTTTCCCCTCAGGGAGCGCAATCGTGTCGCCGTGGCCGGCGACCGTGTTCGGCGGCTTCAGGAACAACAGCGGGCGGTCGGGCACCTCCATGTCCTCCTCGTCGGCGTGGTCGGCGTAGTTGAGGCCGACGCAGACGATTTTCGAGGGGTCTGTCGGGGCGAGCACGTCGACGTTCGCGGGGTCGTAGACGCGGCCTCCGAACTCGATGCCGTCGTCGCTCCAGACTCCTTGCCTGACGCTCCCTGCCGGGTCGCGGAACCTGACGTGGTGCACGTGAGCAGGGTCGCCCACCTCATACAAACGAATGTCGGTTTTCAGCACTGATTCAGGGTCGCCGTAGCGGCGACGCCGCGACGGAGCGTGGCAGAACACTTCCGCTAATGCCGGAAGCGATTCGCGGAGAAAATTACACGCGTAGGAATGTAACGGACCGAACTCTCGCCGAGTGCCGCCGGGTTTGAGAGAGGGGCGCTCCGGCGTTAGCGGATTCGCTCGGGAGCAATCGGGACCGCCGACGAATCGATTGATTCCGACTCGACGCGGAGCGGCTCGAGACCAGTGAAGCCGCGATCTACCCACTTGGCGCGACGCAGACGGTCGTGGCCCGGCCGAACTGGCGGCCAGATCGGGGTTTTCTGCGCCAGCACTCGCTGCCGGTAGCGGCCAGATTCGCATGTCGATAGCGCCGAATACGAGTTTCCGGTATCGTCGGAATCAAACAGCGACTCCCTCGTGCTCGTCGGGCCCTCCGGCTGCGGGAAGTCCACGACCCTGCGCATGATTGCGGGCCTCAAAGACGTCACCGACGGCGACGTCCGCCTCAACGGGAAGTCCGTGACCGGCGACGCCGTGAAGAACCGCGAGCTGTCGTTCACCCGGACCGCGCCGGAGCCGCGAAGGACGTAGCGAGCGCGCGAGCACTCGGCCGCCTTCAGCCGTCGAAACATGATTTTCAGCAGTCGGCGTCCGTCTGTAGCGTGACTGAACTTCCTTCGCCGAACAAGAAGCCCCCCTCGACTGGGACGCATGCGGTGTCCGGCGACAGCGAGACTCGCCATCGCTGTGCACCGTCGCTGGCAGCGAGCCCGACGAGCCCATCCTGTATCGGGACGAAGACGCAGTCACCGACGACCAACGGGGCACCGGCTACCGATACGTCCGCCTCCCAGTCGGTCTCGCCGCCGTCGAGCCCGAGCGCATAGACCGTCTCTTCGTCGGCGCTGAAGATGCGGTCGGCGCCGACCGCTGGCGGGAACACGCGGCCGCCATGCATCGCTTGCGACCACTGGCTCTCCCCGGTCTCCGCGTCGAAGGCCGCCAGTTCGTGCTCTCGATAACTCCCCAAGACGACGCCGCCGGTACGCACCGGTGGGTTCGGGATGTCCGGGCCGGGAATCGCCCACACGGTGTCACCGGACTCGCGGTCGAGCGCGTACAGTCCCTGTGCAGCAGACCCCGAGACGGTGACGTACACGCGCGTCTCGTCGACGGCTGGGGACGCCGGAATCGCGCCGTCCTGCCGGGTGTCACCGAAGCGCCGCGTCCACGTCGCGTCGCCCGAGGACGATTCGAGTAGTGAGACCTCGCCGGCGTCGCTGCTCACGACGACCGCGTCGTCGGCGTGTGTCGGCGGGTTCGGTCGTCCGTCGAGTTCGTGCGTCCACGATTCGGTCCAGCTGTCGAGGCTGATTGCGACGACGCCGCCCGTCGCGGGGTCGTCGTACGACCCGAGAACGGGCGTGACGGCGAGCGAGTTCACGAGCGCGGGCTGTCCGGTGGGCGCTCGGGAGAGAGCGTGCGACGTGCCGCGTTCGCCAGCGGAAAGCCCGGGGGTCGAGATGATTCCGGGGTCCATTTCCGACGATTCCCCCGCGACGAGTACGGTGTTGCCTGTCGCGCTCACGGCCGACACGTCAGTGCTGTCACCGAGGTCGGTCGCCCAGTAGCTATCAGGCGAGTTGAGTGTTGGTTGTTCGGCTGCGGCGTTCGTATTCCGGCTTCCACGACGGTACTGCGGCCACGTTGCGGTTCCGGGGTCAGCCGGCGGACACGAATTCTGCTGGCAGCCTGCTACCCCTGATAGGGGTATCGTAGCGAGAGCGGACAGGTAGTGGCGCCGTGAAATGGAAGGCATATAGCCGAGTTACGCATCTACGCTTTAGTATTTTAATCGTGGGAAGAAAACCGACGATGGGGGAAAACAGACGAAACGACAGAGACCAATATATTATATTAGAACTAATACTAATAACCTCATAGTTCGCGTTAAAGTAGGGTGGAACAGCAAATAATTAATGCCTAATCACGTTGGATTGCGAGTGGATTCTGAGTAGAAATTTTTCAATCTAGGGGTTCGTTCGGATATCAGCCACAGAGCCTTCATTCGACAATATAGCGCTACGAGAACTCTAGTGAGCTGATATGAAGTGTCCGGTGGCGGAATGATTAATTGTTCGGACGACTGATGATTACCCATGAGCGCCGTCCGCTCACCTCGATTCCTCTTCACAGCGCTCGTGTACGTTACAGCCATCGCGCTCGGTGCTGGAGTTTTCGTCGTGAACCAGCCTCGGCTCCTCGTCGTCGTGCCACTCGCCACCGGTGGCGTGCTGCTGGGCCACGCCGTGAAATCCGGTAATCTCGACGCACTCGGACGCGCCATCATGTGGTTGTGGGCGGTCGTCCTCGCCGTCAGCGTCGTTGGAACTGTGACGGAAGAGTTCGTCCTTCGCGGAGCTGTTGCGCCGTTAGTCGAAACCCCCGCTGTTCGCGTCCTCGGGACGTTCGGCCTCGTCGCCATCCTCGTCGCCGCCTACGTTCGTGGTATGCGGAGAGAACCCCAGTGACGGGACACGACTTTAGCGGAACACGGAGATTCTCGTGCGGCACACGACGACGTAGGTAGTGACGTACGCGAGCCCCCACACGACTGCCTCCGGCGCACGATTGGCCCCGGAGAACCTCACGTCGAGTCCGACAGTCCCTATCGTTCCGACGACGCCCCAGCCCAGCGCCGCTCCCACTAGAACAAAGAGGTACTCGCCGAGGTCACCGAGCGAGAAATCCCCCGCGACGAACGGATACGCCGACCCGAACGCAAGGACGGTGACCGCGAAGTCGACAGTAGACCCAGTGAGTGGCGACCTGGCGAGCGCGTTCGCGTAGTGGAGCGCTGGATACCAAATCACCGCGAGCGCGGAGACAGAGGCCACCGTATCGACAGTCGCCCCAGCCCACGAACCACTCTCGCGGCCCTCCGTAGACATACCCTCAGTTTCGTGTTCCAGAGTAATCAGATTTGTGGCAGATCTGATTCCGCATCAACGGGTATCATTCCCGCTTCCACTGAGGTCGAATTGTTTGGCCTACGTTTGAGGGTGTGTCCGTGGAGCGTCCGTTTCGTCCTAAATGACGGTTAGGACAGGATATTTTATACTATTATATATTGAAAATATGGGGTTCTTAGAGAGGATAGTATTACAACAGTACGGGTGTAATCTCAGAGTCAGCAAAGACACACCACGTTTATATTTTGTATTTCATTATGGTGTAATAATAGACCGGCGGGAATGGCTTCTCGGTGGCTTGGCGGTAATATCTATTTTGACTGGCTGCGTGAAAACACCCAGTAAATTTCCCACACCAAGCGACCAGACGACAACGGAGACACAAACACGTGATACCTCATCTACTACTGCCTCCTGTTCAACAACGACGGAAAATCCAGGCGTCCCTGAGACTCAATCATCACTCCAGTCGAAGAATACGCCAACGACAGTCGTCCAAGCATACTACGAGGCGCTGTACGCTGGTGACGCAAAGACGGCAAACCAGTTATTGCACGAAGATAGTCCAATATCCGAACACGCATCTGACTCACTTTCACACCTCAAGAACTCCCAATATCGCCTCACAGACATCCACACGAATCAAACTCACGCACGCCACCGAACGGTACACTTCACGGTTGTACTAGTTACACCAGATGGTGAAACGCAGCGTCGTGAAACTCAGATTCAGGTCAAACGGTTCTGCGGCAGGTGGCAAATCTGGCAATAACACCCGTCTATAGACACGAGTATCTTGAACTTAGATACGCTTGTCAATAGGGTCTTGTCGAGAAGGGCGAGGTCGATCAGCGGACGAATTCGTATTCGATCACTCGGCGCGGGGAACGCGAACTCAAAGCTCGTCGGAAGTGGGAAGAACAGTACATTGCCGAGACGGTGACTTCCTGAGTCTGTTTTTCACGGGAGGAGGCAGTATCGGGGGTGCGGCCAGACGTATCTTGGTTCCTGTAACCGGACCTATACAGGATGTTTGGTGGGTGGGGGTTTACGCGACCTTACCAAGGTCTTCAGACGGGCGCGTTCAAATGACTTGGTAAGGCCGGCCTTAGCCGAACAGGTTCCAAGCATCCTTGGATATTTTACCCGATAAGATTTTTCGGCAAGTGAACAAATCACCGTAGTATGGCGGAGTTACCGGGAGATGATTGCTATTATCGCCGTGCTTCATTCCACTTATTTACTTCAACCTAGTTAGAACGTCCTCCGATATCGGAGAGGCAGAGAATAATTTAGAACCGAGATTATAGGATATTACAGACTTCTAACCATAGAACACGATTCTAATATCACCCTCGCAACTCTCTCCGTGAATAATGATAAGATAATTCAACCACCTTCCGGTGAAATCACCGTTCGGTGAGCTAATTTGGGATACTTGGTGAGTTACCGACACGACGAACATGCCGCCCACCCTAGAACACAGTACCAACAGTCCCCTCGTACAGCTCCTTCGCGCGACCTTCACAATCAATCGCATCCCTGAAACACTTGGCTACAACCTTGCTTACTTCGCGATCGGCATCGGCCTCGCACCAACCACACTTCTAGACATTTTCAAACACAACGGTCTCCTCGTTATGGTTCTCTTCTTCGCTGTAATGCTCTCGAAGATGCAAGCATCCATCGCTGACGCACTTCACGACCAGGACTTAGACGCTGAGAACCCTGATAAATCCTTCATCGCGAACTCTATCACTCGTATCGGTGATGAAACCGCATATACTCTCCTCGTCGTTGAAATCATCCTTGGACTGTTGCTTTGGAGCTGGCTTACCTACTCAACCAACTCACTCCTCTATCTCATCTGCGGGACGGCAATCACCCTCCTCGGGTTTCTCTACTCGTATCCACCACGCATCAAAGAACGCGGCATCTTCAACCATATCACGACTACGGCTGTTGATGTTATCGGAGTGATCGTCCCGATCGCCATTCTCGCAAACGCGAGTCTGTCTGGAACAGCCTGGGTGACACTACTCGCTATTTTCGCGTACACGTTCGCATACCACGTTCTCCATCAAGCTGGTGATACGTACTATGACCGTCAATATGGAGTCTCGACGTTCACCCAGACAATTGGTGTACTACGGAGTGTGCAGCTCGCAACTGTACTGTCAATCACAGCGGGAGTTATTCTGCTTTGGCAGTCCCATCTTGTCGGGGGTCTCGTTCTGCTAGCGACGAGTGCCGGCTATTGGATACTTTCACAGCAACTCAAAGGACTCTCAGAACGGGAACAGACCGATTCTGTTTCGAGATGGTTCAATATCAAGTGGGTAGCGACCCTTCTAAACGGTGGAGTGGCGGTAAGCCTCCTATTGTAATTCCGTATATACTTGAGATTGCTTGTCCACCCATATTTATTACGTCTGGCATATAAGTGAGGAATATGACTGGAACGGGGGAAGGAGTCGAACTGCGTTCAACACTCCACAAACGGCACGACATACTCTCTGCGCTTGTTTCTGAACCTCGGACGAAACCCGAACTCGTCGACGCGCTCGACGCATCCCGCTCAACAGTCGACCGTGCAATTCGTTCCCTGGAAAATGTAGGCTGCATTGAACGCCAAAATAGCGTATATCAACCAACTCAAGTCGGCCACATTGCGTTCAGCGAATACGACCGCTACGCAAAAACTATGGATGGAATTGCTCGCGCCAGTGACGTCCTTAACGCTGCCCGTCCAGAAGCACGAATCGACCCAGCGTTCCTTAATGGTGTGACCGTCCAGACCGCAGACCCCCATGCTCCAGAATCCGCACTCGAAGATAGTATTGAAGTGCTGAAAACAGCTGACCGACTCATCGGGCTCGCCCCTGTCGTTCTCTCCCTGTATACGGAGACACTCACCACCCTCGTCACTGAACACAACCTCGATGTCGAACTCGTTCTCTACGAAGATACACTAGATTCTCTACTCAGGTACTACCAAGACGAGATCAGCAAAAGCAATCTCCTGAGCCACATCAATTTCCACGTCACCGACCAAGATCTCCCCTACGCACTCTGGATTATGGACCACGAGGAACATCCACAAGCTGGTATCACCATTCACGAGAACGGTGGTGTACGTGGCGTCCTCATGAACGATTCTCCAGAAGCCCTCCAATGGGCGCACGATACGTACGATCAGTATCTCGAAACTGCTCGTTCAATCGCACCCAAGCTCAACTCGTGACATCCGAGAACAACTCCTCGAAAGATCCGTCGACGGCGTCCCTTCCACCGAGCCCACCGGCATTCCCTGGAATCGGGCACACAATCCAGTTTATTCGAAAGAACCCACTGAATTGGTTCCGCACCCTCTCAGATGAACATGGGGACGTCGTCCGATTGAATATTGCCGGCCAGACGGTGATCCCGCTCTCGAATCCAACTGATATCGAGCGCGTTCTGATCAAGAACAACCAGAACTACCAGAAAGGCGGATTCCAAAAACTGGTGACGAACTCCCTCCTCGGGAACGGACTCGTACTTGCAGAAGGAGATGAGTGGCGAACGCATCGTCACAGTCTCGAACCAGCATTCTCACCTGACCGAATGAGAGGGTACGCCCACCAAATTCGCTCCGAAACGAGCCAATTCCTCGAGGAGTGGTCAAGCGGTGACGTGCTAAACCTGGAGACAGAGATGAAGGAGTTGACCCTCCAAATCATTTCGAAGGCGATGTTCGGTGTGGACGTCGCCGAAGAAATGCCGGAGCTCGGGTCAGCGTTCACGCGGATTCTCGACCACTTCAAGCGAATCAGCCAGACGTACGTGTATATTCCCGAGCGGATTCCAACACCCGAGAATCTTGGCTATCGTCGTGCGGTAGACACACTGGAGACTGCAGTCCAGGAAATTATCGACGCGCACCGAGCGGGCGAGATCCAGCAGCGAACTGCGGTTACGCAGATGCTTGAAAGCGATGTCGAGTGGACTGAGGAAGAGCTCCGAGACGAGATTGTGACACTACTTGTGGCAGGCCACGAGACAACGGCGCTGGCACTGACGTTCACGGGATATTTGCTTGGCGAGCGCCCTGGAATCGCAGACCGGGTGCGGACGGCAGTCCGCGGTCTCGACGACGACGAGTTCGTTCAGAGTGTGAGGGAGTGCGAGGAGCTGGATCAAGTAGTGAAAGAATCGCTGCGGTTGTATCCGCCTGTCTTTGGGATTTTCCGGGAGCCGGTTTCGGATGACGTGCTTGGCGGCTACCGGATTCCGTCTGGTGCGATTCTCGCACTTAACCAATGGGTGGTTCATCGTGATAGCCGTAATTTCGATGACCCGGATACGTTCCGCCCGAGCCGATGGACGACAGAGTTCGAACAGTCGCTCTCACCGGGAGAATATTTCCCATTTGCGGCGGGGCCACGACGGTGTCTTGGAGATCGGTTCGCGCTACTGGAAGCGAAGTTGATTCTCGCAATGATTCTTCGAGAGTACCAAATCGAGTCAGTTACCGAAAAGCCGCTAGAAGTCGTTCCGTCTTTGACCACTCAGCCAAAGCACCCGGTGCGGATTCGACTTAACAGCAGTTGAGAACACGGTACTTGGTGGTATAGGCTGGGCTAACGAGGGAGAGGAAGATGATTCAATATCAGTAGTTGCTAGCGCGGTTGCTTTATTCAGGCGAGCTCCTGAAACTGGAACGACCGAAACGGTACGTATAGGACGAGAACACCCCGTTCGAAAGTTTGGGTAGACTCAATCCTTCGCTTGGTTGTCGAGGTAGTTGTTTATCACCATCGGTGAAATAATCCCAACGAACATGAGGAGTCCCATCCTCACCTCGTCCGGGAGTTCAGTAAGATAGAACGTAGTTGCGTGGAGAGCAAGTGCCAAAGCCACGAAAACTCCGATTATTTTGTTCTCTCGTGAGACCATACTTCGCCTTGAATTAGATCCTACAAGAACTGTGGGACGATTCTCTCTCTGGTAAAACAGCGGGCGCGATATTTCCACCTGTACGCAACGGCCGTTTCACCCCCGAGCTCTGAATAAAGAAACCGTATTGGCAACGACCGTTTGGGGACTGGGATTCCGAATGGAGATTCTCGCCACTGCTACGAGAACACGATCTCATCGCCGTCAATCTCGACTGAATGGGTGTCCGAGTCATCGGCTGTCCCGTCGACATCCAACTCCTCGGTCGCCGAAGGGCCGTCTGCGACGTCTACTGAAACGGTGTATTGGCCGTCACTCTCGAAGACATCACCAATTGTAGCGTTTGGTTCGACATTTCGCTTTACAACGGGGACCTCAAGCTGCTTCTCGACGAGTGTCTCACCGTCCTCGTCACTCACAGTGACGTCGATAGTTATCGGGTTCTCGTTGTGGTTGAGGAACACGAGGTCTGGAGAGCCCTGTGGAGTGCTGGACAAACACCCGGCGAGACTACCAACGACACCAGCAACTGTTCCGGCGAGAACTGTTCGTCGAGAAAACGAATTATCGAGTGTATCTGCCATTAGTTACGCTATCACTGGGATGAGGTATGCTGCGATGACGAACGCGATGAACTGCGTCACCGGGGCCACCAGAGCGATTGCGCGTGACTTGTAGTGGCCTGCGATGGCGTACAGGCCTGAGAGGGCAATTACCGAGAGCGCGAAGTTCGTGACTGAACTCACGAGCAACAGCGAACTCGATGATGCATCAGAGACGAGGTCCGGGTTGTCCATCACCATGAAGAATGTCCCGAAGAGGGCGACTGCACTCGCGATGGCCCCCCAGACTCCGAGGACGCCGGCGACGGCGAGTTTTTCGCTGGGATGGTAGTGGAGGTATGCGAGTGCCGCGATGACTGCTGGGAACCCGATCGTGAGGACGAACACGACGTTCCCGGAGTTGAGCATTCCGAGCCCTTCTACGAGTGCGAGGATTACGCCGATGATGGCGGACCCAGCGATTGCTGCGTCGATACGTCTTCGGTTGGAGGTTGCTGTATTACTCATGTCTGAAAAATGAACGTGCGTGTGATAAATGCTTTCTGTCCGGTACGGGGCCTCTCAGAAGATCCCGTTGAGGAAGCCCTTGTTGTAGTACCCCGTCTTCACGAGGACGTTCTCCGTGGCGTCGATGACGTCGTTGTCGTCCTTCCACGAGTTCTTGTTGTTCTTGATGGTGTCGTAGATGGTGCCGACGTAGTCGTGGGAGACACCTGCGAGGTCCTTGGCGGCCTGCGAGGGGCTGTTGATCGGGTAGTACGTGTTGTTGTCGATCTCGTCCGAGAAGTCTTCGCCAGACGTCCAGTTGTTGGCGACCCAGCCCTCGTAGTCGTAGTGGACCCAGGAGTTGGCGGCCTGACTTGCTTCCGCGCCGGTGTGGAGCGGCTGTCCGACGTCGACGACGAAGTGACACGCCCAGCCAGCCTTCTCGCGGGCGTTGCTTGTGTTGTTGTTGTCCGCAGCGTCACTGGCCTTGTTGAAGTACTCCTTGGCGTTACCGGGCGCACCGCCAGTCCCTCCGAGGAGGCTGGGGTTGTAGTAGTGCCCGTAGGAGTGCATCACCTGATTGATGGCGTCTTTCACGAAGCCAGGGAGCCAGTTCGGGATTTCCGGGTCCCAGTAGTCGGGGTCGTCGGCGTGGCCGGCGATTTCGCTTGCACCGTCGACGTTCATCTTGTTCGCGGAGAGCTCTGCCATCTTCCGGTGGGTCGACACTGCCCACTGGGGCTGGATGCTCGTGTCAGGACTCTCCTTCTTGAAGCCATCAGCTTCGAGGCTGGCGGCCTTGTCGAACCGCTTCGTCGCTTCGTCACTAGGGGTAGTACCCGGTTCTTCAGCGAGTTCGACGAAGACTTCGTTGCCTTCACGAACCCGTTCGATCGGGTACGTGCTCCAGATGTCCTTCAGGAAGCTGATTGCGTCTTGCTTGGCTTTCTCTGAAGCGTCAGCAGTGCGGATTCGCTCGATGACGAGGTCGTGGTCGGTCGTCAGCAGCGTCCAGTGATGGGTGACGTCCAGGACTTCGTCGGTGATACGGAGCTTCTTGACGTCGCTGTTCGGGAGTTCGTGTTCGTCCGGGTCGATTGGTTCTGGGCTACCAGCGGCTGCGGAGTTTCCGGCGAGCGCGGCGAGGCCGGAAGCACCGACGGCAGCTGCGGCACTGGTTCTGAGGAAGGTGCGTCGACTCGAACGGAACTGCCAGTTATTGTCTTTCGACATGCTGCATTTGGAAATACGACCGGTGTAAGTTTACGTTAACTTCTGGTATGATTGAATTAGGCTGAGAGAACATTCGGCCGCTGAACGACTCCCCATGTGGTGAGGGCAAGGAGGTTAAACAGTAGTTGGCAATACGGTTTCTTTATTCAGACAGGTTCCTGAAAATGGAACGATCGAAACGGTACGTATAGAACGTCTCCTTGTCGATAGACCACATTCCCGGACAATGATGGGACGATCAAAAACCAAGACATCGACGTGCAAGGCGTAGATGTCACCCCCGAAAATTTCGTCAAGCGATGGGATGTGGTCACGAAGCAAATTTCTACTTCGTGTGGAGATATCGCCTTCAACGACCACGACGCAATCGAATTCTACGTGGAAGGCGGAGGTGCGTTCTCGAGCCCCAGTGTCGCAGGCCTCGGTGGAGTTCTCTGCTACATAGCGAGTGGTGCTGCTGCAATCCCAACGTCGGGACTTAGTGGGGCGTTTGCTGCAGGGGCCTGCTCGGTGGTCACGGGAGCTATCGATGCGGCCATCGATGTGGATGCAATCCCGAACAATGCTGAGATCTCAGCAGCTCTCTGGGACTACGATGAAGAATATCCGTTCAATACCAATACCAGTCCGACTATCGCGGTGGGTATCGACGGCGGGTATGGTGTCCACTGGGACGAGATGCCACAGGTCGGCGAGCATGACATCAATCTCCATCTAGGCCTGCCACAATAGGGGCGCGGGACCAGAACATTATTCCCCCTACATTTCCCACTGTGATTTAATATGAATGTAGATTCCGTACGCGCTGACGGATGGCAAGACGTTGCTGCTTCCCTCGTGATGGTCGCCGGAGCAGTATTCTTCTGGTATATGCACGACTTCTACCTAGACTGGCCGATAGTTGTTGCCGGTCTGGGTGCAGGCGTACTCGTATACGGAATTGCCGTGCTCGCAGCGAACCATCGGTGGGCCGGGTTTCTCCCAACGATGCTATTCGTTATTAGCATGATTATTGCGCTTCGCATGAGATTACTTGTCGCCGGAGTTGTTAGTGCACTCTTAGTTCTGACCGCTCTCAAAGTATCTGAAGTCTACCTGTAATTGACTTCGCAGATAATACTGAACGGGTGTTTCACCCCCGAAGTCTGAATGAAGAAATCGTATTGGCAACTACTGCTAGTACTGACGTAGAGTAATCAGTAGTTGAGAGATTGTTCATCGGGTGTAATTCCGTTCGATTTGGTCTAATTTTACAACTTGTTGTCCTCAAGCTGTTCCGTGACGGTATCCGCTATTGGAAGCATATACTACGGCAAAATTTTTACAATAATTCGACGTATCCGGCATGTGGCCCTCCAAGTAACCCACTTACACTCGATTCGCGGTCTCGGTACTCCACAGGAGGAACTACGATGACGGCGATTCAGACGGTCGACGTTACCAAACGCTACGGTGGCGATCCAGCCGTCTCGGACCTCGAACTCACAGTCGAAGACGGCGTCGTCTACGGCTTCCTCGGGCCGAATGGCGCAGGGAAGTCCACGACCATCGACATGCTGATGAACTACACGCGCCCGTCCACGGGAAGCATCATTGTCCTCGGACTGGACGCCCAAGAAGATGCCAGCCAGATTCACGCCCGAACCGGCATCCTCCCCGACCGATTCGGCGTCTACAGCACCCTTACAGGCCGCGAACACGTCGAGTACGTCCTCGACGCCAACGACGCAACTGGGAACCCGGAAGCAGCACTTGACCGCGTCGGCCTCGGCGACGCAATCGACCAGCGAGCCGGCGGCTACTCGAAAGGGATGCAGCAACGACTCGGGCTCGCAATGGCGATCGCCGGCGAACCCGAACTCCTCATCCTCGACGAACCGTTCTCCGGCTTCGACCCCTACGGCGTCCGACTCGTCAGAGATGTCGTTGAATCCGAACGCGACCGGGGGGCGACCGTCTTCTTCTCCAGTCACGTCCTCGACCAAGTTGAACGTGTCTGCGACCAAGTCGGCCTGCTCGCCAATGGCCAATTGATTGCCGAAGGTACGCCGACCGAACTCAGAGACGTGGCTGGCGTGAAAACTCGGCTTCACATCGAAACGGCTGATGAGGATCTGGCGGTGGAAAGTATCCGTGATTTCGATGGTGTCGAGGACGCCACCTACGAGGCCGGCGAACTCGTGGTGACGTGTCCACGGACCGCCTGTTACCACGTGCTACGGAGACTGGAAGGAGCTGGAATGAGCATTCGGTCGTTCGACGTCGAGCAAGGAACAATCGAGGACGCCTTCGTCGAATTGGCCGACGTCCGAGCCGACTAGTCGATACTTCGATGACGGTAGAGCGCAACAGCAACCGCAAAGGGGACGAGCGCCCACAGGAGTAATTCGACCAGGGCGACAGACGGATGCAGATACCAGACGGGTACGTCAGATCCGTACTGTATTCGGACGACGACCAGATTGGAGATCTGATTTGGCTGTAGTTCCTTGATAACGTTGGTCGCGGAGACTGCGGAGTTCGGCACGCCGATGATTACGTTCGATACGACGGTTGAGAGTCGGAACGGTGGGAGCCAGCGAACGACTACGTAGAGTGGATTGTTTGGTGGGGAAAACCCGGAGACCGTCGTGCCCGAGAGTACCCCGTAGAGTGCGTTCGAAAGCTGGAACCACGTGACGTAAACAGCAGCGAGGGCGAGGACTGCGAATCCAGCGACCGTTTGACTCCGCAGAATCGCTGACAGCGAGACGCCGATCCCAGCAATCACAGCGACGAACAACAACGTGAACGCAAGGAAGCCGGTGAACGTACCGAGAGGAACGATGCCGTACTGTGGAGCCGCGACGAGACCGGTGAGAAAGACCGCGAGACTGACTGGAACGGCGAATGCGGCTGTACGGCCGAGAACGAAGCCGACGAGCGTCTCCGTACGTGTGACGGCGGTGCCGGCAGTCAATCGAATCGTGCCCGTGTCCCGCTCGCGGATCACGGCCCGGAACGTCCCGAAGAGGATGCCGAACCCGCCGATGATAGTTAGTGGTGTCTGGAGAGCCGCCAGCGGAAGACGCGCGCCGAGTGCTTCCTGAACGTACGCGGGCTGAGAGAGGTTGAGGAACGCGAGGACGAACACGAGCCCGCCGACGACCCAGACGAGCGGACTGCGGGCGAGCCGGTGGAACTCACGACGGGCAAGTGGCTGCCATGACCCTGGAAGCGAATCAACGACTCGACCCTGTCCCGGCAGCCAGCTGGTGTAGCGGCCGCCGAGTCGGGGCAGGGATGGCATGGCGTCGACGAGCCGGCGGAGTGGCCCGGCCTGATTGCGTGGGGCGAGGTCGCCGCGCTGGAATATTGTGATACCGCCCGCGAGCGCGAGCACCGGCCACGCGAGTAGGAATCCTACCGCCCACCACGAGGAAACCGGTGGGGGTGTTGGGGCGAACGCCGCTGATCGGCGTAGCGCGTCGGCAACCTCTGTAATGGCGGTATCGGGGCCGATAGGGACGCCGAACAGCCAGTTCGTGAGCACGAAGAACGCACTATTAGGTGAGAGCCAGCCGGCGATCTCGAACAGTTGGGGATTCGCGAGGTCGCTTCCAGGAGTGGAACCAGTCGTGAACTGCCATACGACCGGGAGCATGCCGTTCCAGAGTGTGAGGGTGATGGTTACGATGGTCCCGAGAATGAGTGCGCGAGTCGTCGACGAGCTGGCGGCTGAGAGGCCAACGAGTAATCCAGTCCACGCGAACACGTACGCTGTCGAGAGCGCGAGAAAGCCGATGAATAGCGTTGGGGAGAACTGGCCGTATCGGAGTGTGTCGTGGCCGACGACGAGGACGGTAGCGGTGAGGATTGGGATGAGGAGGGCTGTTCCGCGTCCGAGGACCATTTCGAGAACGAGGTGGGGCCGGGTCGTTTTGGTGCCGAGGAGAATACGTGCTGTGCCGGATTCGCGTTCGCGGGTGATGGCGCGGAAGCCGAGGGCGGCAGCAGCGAACGGGACGATAAGTGCGGTTGCGGACTGGATGTGAACCAGTGAGACTGCGTTCCCGATGATTTGAGCAGCTTCTGGGTCTGGTCGGGCTGTGATTCGACTGAAGACGATGAACGCTAGGGCGGCAAGCCACGGGGTCTTTCCGCGGAGGTACCGCTGGCATTCTGTCCGTGCGATTGTGGCGGAGGGCATGTTTCGGAGTTGTCTCGAGCCTTCTGCGTCCGATGCCAGTCCACACGACTTCCAAGGGGGAGCTAGCCGGACCTCTGTTGCCATTTCGTTCCCTGAACCGTAGGAATCCAACTCCCTGAATCTGTGCTTGACACCGGTAGTTCGACGCTCAATTAGTCAATAGCTTGTCCATCACGATGTCTGCAAGTGTAATTCCGATGTAGCCAGCGATAATTAACGATAGGAAGGGGGTGATGAGTTCGGATGGGGTGTTGCCATCATAGATATTGAACCCAAACAGATCGACTAGTGTGGTTAATAATGCGAGCACGACCAACTGAACGAATAATCGCGGATTTATTATCTTCGGCCCTTCGGAGGACGCCTGTTCATCTGTACTGCTCGAGCTCATACACGGATTATTTATTTCCATTGTATTAGAGTCACCGGAGTGAAATGACCAGATACCGCTCAAACTACCGTATTGCGGGAAAACCACCAAACAACGATTGCCAAACCTCCCGAATAAATCGAGGCGAAACAGAATTCATTCAGCCACTTCAGTTTCGAACAAGCGGGAATCACACGATCGGCACGAGGCGATGATAACATCATAGGAGTTGCAGCATGTCTCCCGAACATCTTTCTGGATTTTTACAGTACCTTCACAAAGCGGACAGCTAGTATTAGCTACTCTGATGGTACGGAGAACCTTCGCTCGCTCCATCGGGTCGAACGTTTCCCACTCAGAAATCCAATCCGTACATACCTCTGCTGCGGCTAAATCCGCTTTTATTGCTGCAGGAGAAGGCCACTGCCCTAGCAGAGTGCCGGCTCTACTGAGAGTTAGTGTTTCATCAAGCCCGGAGAAGACGCCATCTTCAATATTGGCATCCAGCGCCTCTCGCAATACGTCACGGTCGGGGCTGTCAGAGTGGTTATTAAGATTCTGTGACCACCGTGTTTGGAATTCTGATGAGAGAACTACATCCGTTCCATTCTCGACCGGCTGTAGAATTCCTTGACGGAAAAGTTGGTCTTCGAAGTCTAGTGACTCCTCAGCAGATGCTGTCTGCTGTGGTTGAGGAGTGTCCTTATCGAACCATCGAAGGACTCGATCTGGAAAGTACTGTTTTGTCAGAGCTGGCGTTCCAGGAATCAGGTAGCCTCGGAGATAGATAGTAGCTAACGACAGAACAAGCACACCAATACCAAGCGGCCCCGAAATGAAAGCCACTGAAATGCTAATCATGAGAGCGAGAACTACGTTGACTAACGTACATGGCTGGCATCGATTCTCGCCGGTATAGGCATCTTGCTTGATTTCCGATACAACATTCACGGGGAATTCACCTTTGTAGGACATGATCTTACTCTTGACACCCATGCTGGCTTCAGTATTGTTGCCTGTTTGAACGCCGTAGTCTGTGTGACGACGGGGGAATAATGGGCGTGTTCCGCTTTCGACTATTCAGCAATTAAAGTCGACTGGCGAATTGTTCTGGGCGTAGACGCAGATTCCTCCCGCGCCTGCGTTACAGCCGACAGTTGATATTGCAGTTGCCAGCGCACTGCAGATAGTTGCACACCCGAAGATCGCGATGAAGTTCGCACCGAATGCCAGCGAGCATGCACCGACACAGATGTACTGGCCGGCAGTTCTACCGCCAGCGGCACAGATTGCTTTAGCGGCGGTTTTGCAGGCGGCACACTGGAGCGTTTCTTGCGTGGTGATACCATCTTCACTACTGTCGGGTGTGGGTTTGGCGACCTTTTCGTTCAAGAACTGAGCGGGTGAGCCGTCTTCCAGTCCGAATGTCCGCTTCTTGAGCTTGCCACTAGGAAGACCGACAGCAGTGATGCCGTACGTTCCTACAGGCACCCGCTCATCATCTTCGACGACCGTGAAGACAAACAGGAACCCAGACCTGCTTGTGTCCGGTGAATTGCCTTTCTCCTTCGATTCCGTTGAGTCAACACCGAACGGAATGACGGAGACACGTGGGTCGTAGTTGTTTGCTTCAGTGTTGTCGGTTTCGACATCGAGGTAGATATTGGAGTCCTCGTGGCCCATCAAGCCGGTTTTGTTCTCCATGAACGTCACCAGCTCACTGATGAGCGGGTGAATAGGGGAATCCGATGTCGAACTGATTTGCGCTTTGTCCTCCGTCTTGAGATCGGTCTTGGTTACGTTGAAGGATTTTTCGTCTTCCTCTTCACTATCCTTTTGTTCATCGTCTGCGGCGGCCACATTGGATGCTGAAAGGCCAGCGAAGGCCGTCAGGGTGCCAGATGTGCCGAGCAGCCGGATGATTTTGCGCCGTGAAATTGGGATATCGTCTGCCATGACGGCAATTGTCAATTAGTTAGATTTATCTTTTATTTTATTTACCGTGAATACTACGAGGGATAGGTAGAATATTCGATAGTCGGACAATTCATCAGAGCGTAAAAGAATCCCCACACAATCCTTTTGAGGGTCATCCACTCCTGAAATTGGCGGGGTGAATCGGCGAGCGGGGATACTCCTTCCTCGTCAAGTTTTCCACTGATCACTTCCTCGACTGTGAGCTACAGTTAGTATCTCAACCGTGAGCTGTGGATGTCGAACCCTCAATCAAGATATGGAGATCCGCAAGATGGTGGCCGATTCTGACCCTTTAGAGGGTGAGGATGTTGATTTGCCAGAGGGCGCATCACTCGTACCGAAAGCTCCGTCAGAGGAAGAGCTTCGTGAAGCCAAGTTCGAACGCATGGAAGACTCTCTTGAGCCGATTGCGGACGATCAAGCCGAAGAACCCAGTGAGTGAAGACAATCTCCTGAACGCTAAGTACAGTTGCTGGTCTTTGCAGCTGTTGCAAAGTCTCTGGACTGTTCATCCGTAATGAACGACGAACTCGATATATGTCTGACCGCACTGACCGACTGCTTGCCCTTCATGTGGTATTGATGTCGTTGCTGGTTGTCTCACAGACGACTGTTGTACCCCGAAATCAGTTATTGGGAGGGATTGGGGTATGTGTCGGTGCTATCGCTATTATAGTGGCACTCCTGGAATTCATACCGGCGTCCTGAATCCAAGACGATGAGTTCGCAATCCCACTTACCGGCTGTTTCACCGTAGATAGTATTTGACCAATAAGATTCCCACAGAGCCATGTTTCGTAATTGGTGGTTTGTAGAAATCCAAACGCCGAATCTGTGACGAGTAGTGTAGCTTAGAAGTTGAGACTACAGCGGGTATAGCGGGCCTGTAATGCGTGGTATCGGCCGAATCGGAGAGTGGAATCCGCGTCAGATAGCTTTCTGAACGGCTGCTCTTGTTCCGCAGGCAACTATTCTAACGGATTTCCGAGACTCTGGATAGTGTCGCCACTCAGACGTCCTGCTATCGCGGGAGGAGTTCCGTTACTATCCGATTCCCGTTTCCTTCTTTACCAGTGTCAGCGTATTATCGGCTGTTATGATTGGCGAGTGTTCGTATTCACCGGTCAACTGTACCTGCACGAGTAAATCGACCGCTCGCCAGACTGAGTACAGCAGACAGGCGAACGCGAAGTAGAAGAATCGGAGGCCGAAATGCTTCGAGGTCGTCGCGCCCATGAACCGCTTGATCGACTTGTAGCCGCTCTCGATTTCCCACCGGTAGCCATACTCCGAGAGAAGGCCACTCTTCCGATTTGTCATGAACACCGAGTACTGCCGATGATCGGTGTGTTCGGAGTTCTCTTTCCGTCGATAGATGAGCGTCGTTGAATGCCACTCGTTGTCGCCGAGATGCAGTTTTCGATCAGTCTCGTACCGGTCCTTTCCCTTCTTGAGAAGTCGTTTCGCCTGCGCTTTCTCGCTGGTCTGCATCCGCTTCGGCACCACGTAGGAGAGGCCGCGCTGGCTGAGCATCTCCAGGATATGCTGGCTGTCGAACTCCCGATCCATTAGCACGTTATCGACGTGGACAGCCGCTTCAGCCGAGTCCAAGAGATCTTCGACGATCTCCTTGCGTGTGTCCCCTTTCCGAACTGGGCGCGCATCGAGGACTATCGGAACAGCATTCCCGACCAATTGGACCGTCGCCCATTGGTAGGCATACTCGTCGGTTTTCTCCTTCGTCCCAATAATCTCGTCTTCGTGGCCGACTCGATCGCCGGTGAACGGGTCGGACTCGGTAATATCGATGGCTACGATACCAGCTCGGAAGAACTCTTCAGTCTCTGTCACCCGGTCCAGCAGTCGGCCCACCGCCTGTCGATACATCTCTCGAATCTGTTCGATTGAGAGATCACGGATATGCTCGCGATGCGCGTGGCCGAGCGGTGTCCGCTCCCTATTGGACTCGTGGATGAAACTGCGAGCGCCCTCGTTGACGGCGAGATTCTCGCGGAGCCCCAGATACGTCTGGAGGGCCCAGTAGGCGTTCTCGTGGATCTCACAGCCCTCGCCACGATCCAGTGAGAACGCCGGGAAAGCAACGTGGCCCACGTGTTCAGTGACCGTCTCCGCCTGTTTTAGCACGGTCTGATCGCTAGGGTCCGGTCCCTTACTCCTGTCACCGTGGTTGCGGCTCTGTCGTTCTGGCTCGCGCGGCACTGCGACCCCGGCGTTCTGGGCTTTGATGAGAATCGTTCGAGCTGCGGTCTCGACCGTGTCGCGGAGATTATCTGTGAAACGCTGGTGCCAGCTGCGCCACAGTGTTGACTGGTTCGGCACCGACTTCAAGCCCATCTGTTCGCTGAGATTTGGGTGTTGGATGAGGTACTCGACAAGTGCGGTTTCGTGGTCCCAACCGTAGATTTCTTTCAGCAGGAACAGGCGAAACAGCGTCTCCATCTCGTAGCTTGTTGAACCTGCGTAGTAGTCGTGGGCATCAAACCGGACGTATGCAAGCGGTAACGAGTGGACGAATGATTCGATTGCTTCGTGTTCGTCCCGCTTGAACCACGCTTCTGCGACGACGCGCACATCCGATTCTAGCGCCGGGAGTGAGGTGCGATCGAATAGCGGCGTAGAATCGTACGCTGGCCAGTCGACATACGACCGTTGAGCAATCTGTTGGAAGACAGCGCGGCGAGACTCGCGATCCGTAGTCACTACCAGATACTGGCCGTGACATGCTCAAGAATCCCTCTAACTGTGGAGTACAGAGCATCAGCAGAAGACATATACACTACCATTGGGAGACAAAAATATGGAACAGCCCTCCCGAAGACAGGTTATCTCGGCCCTCTATGCAGGTGGTGGTGCCCTCCTCGCTGGTTGTACGTCCGGGCCAAAAGAATCGAATGATACGAACGAAACCGACACAACGACGACAGGAGATGGTGAAACGACGCCCTCTGGAACGAACCAATCGGTTCCGGACCTTCCCGAGAATACCACCTCAGACGCGTGCCCACCGTTCGATGGCACCGAACAGGTCGTCTGTTACGAGGCAGTTGATCCCGAGGAGGTGCCAATTGTACTCGTTCCAGATGTCCAATCAGTTCAACCGGATCAGCCGAGCGAGTTCACACTCAGAAACCAGAGCGAACAGCGGTTCGAGACCAATTTTTATCACTGGCAACTGTACAAACGCGTCGACGGCGACTGGTACTATATCGCGCCCCAGTTCTGGCCGGAACCACTAACGCCGCTGGAGTCTGGCGACGAGCACACTTGGACCGTAACGATAGAAACCGGTCGTGTCAGTGACGGCGACGATATCAAACGTGTAGAGGGAACAGAATCACTGACGATTGCCGGCCTTGGCGGCGGTCACTACGCGTTCGGGACTGACGGATGGTTCGCGACCAGCTCCCACGAGGAGAGTATCGCGCTCGCGTCAGGATTCGAGTTGAACGCCGACCCGCTTCAGTTAGTGCCGACGGAGGCAGTCACAGAGACGGAATGGGACGGCGATACGCTCATCGCACGTTCGACGCGCGGCGAACCCGATGGGGAAACTGACCAACGGGATACATACATTCTCGAACGAATTGACGACTCCACGACTGACGCAGAGCAGATAATCATTGAGCAGGTCGTTCGCAATGAACAACTGCGTGACGCCATCGCTCTAAGCAAAAAACACGATGCCAGTCAGGTACATCTAAAAGAGTTCAGCCGTTCGATACCGCCATTCAGACTTCAAGATACTCGCACGTACGCATTCCAAGGAGACCGCTACAGGGAGACGGCAATCGAAGGAGGATCTTCATAGTATCGGGATAGGATAGATTTGGCTCAAATCTCCGTCGACTGTAGTTCTTCTCACAGTTAAGGATCGATATCGAACCTTCACAGGCGCAACTAACGGATAGACGTGAGAAATCACATGGATTCACGCGCTGCTGAATAGTGTCGCCACTCCTAAGCAGCAGACTCAACGAGGACTCAGCCGGTTGGTCGGGCGGGATCAACACCGAGACGATGATCTCGACACATTCGCCTGCGGTCAACACCGGCGCGTAGTCCATCACGCCGTCAACGCCAGCTTTCAGCAGAAAGTCCGTGAGTCGCCAGATGTTGTACAAGAGCACCGCGAACACGAAGTGGAACAACCGCACGCGGTAGTCCTTCGAGGAGGTCTTCGCGAGGAAATCACCCGTGATGCTCTTGTACTCATTCTCGATCCGCCAGCGACGACTGTACCGGCGACAGAACGTCTCGGCCTCATCCGGCCCAACTCGGAGATTCGTTGCGAACACCGTGGTCCCCTCACCACTCGTCGATGGGACGTACAGAAACCGCATCGGATGTGACCCCGCCTCGACGTAGACTGAGGTAGGCTCAACAGCCACCTTCTGGTCGTCCTCGTCCATCCGCTCGGTCACCTCGCGTTCGGAGCTCGTGATTCGCTTGGGAATGAGGTAGTTCACATCTAGAGAGTGTCTGGAACACCCGCATCGAGTTGAACTCCCGGTCACACAGGACCGTCTCAATCGGGACGTGTTCTTTCGCTCGTAGGAGAAGCCGACGGACGACACAGTGGATCTGGTTCGGCGGGTTCTCATCCCACGCTGAACTCTCGCGCACTGGCTCGACCGCCAAGACAAGCGGGATGTTCTGCCCGATGATCGAGAGGGTCGCAAACTTGAACGCCCGTCCCTCGCTGTCTTTTGTGCCGCTCACTATCGGCATCTCTTGGACATCCCCGTAGTAGGGGATGGTCGTAATGTCGATGGCGGCAGTAACAGGCCGCCGGAAGGACGCGTGCGATCTGATGGGCTGCACGAGAGTTTGCTCTCGTGAATGTCGGCGGGTCGCTCTGTGCTTCAGACAGCGTCTGCACCCAATTCCAGACCGCGCCATGAGAACAATCGACACCCAGCAACTCCAAGATCGCCACCGTCTCCCTGATCGACAGCCCCGCCGTGTGGAGACGCACCCCAAATCGCCGGACGGGTGTCGGGGTGCGCTCGTTCTCCCAAACGTCTTGATCGTCCGTTTCTAACGGTTCTCTGAGCAGGTCTGCGAGTTCCATGGGCAGTTCTCGCTGCGGCCTGCTCGTTCCTCAATCCCTCAGCTAGACAGTGCCCGCCGGAGAGAATCTCGTCCTTTCGTATCCGAATAGCGAAGGCCCAGTAGTTGACGGTGAGTCGATGACAGTCAACGCCGGTGCAGTGACGGCACTGGTCAGGCCGAACGGTTCAGGGAAGAGCACGCTCCTGAAAGGACTGGCCGACCAGCTCGCACCCGACGCCGGGTCAGTGCTGGTCGACGGGCGGGAGGTCCAGTCGTTCAACAAGAAGGAGCTCGCCCGGACGATGGACCTGCTCTCTCAGGAGAGCACCTCGCCGGATAGCATCACCGTCGAGAATCTCGTCTATCACGGCCGCTACCCACATCGCGAATTCTTCGAGAGCGTCACCGAGGTGGACGAACACGCTGTTG
>Ga0207754_100093_pt1 | contig 74826 bp, 86 predicted proteins | sample A23E1SouthBayCA_FD_187728 | JGI IMG/M metagenome (GOLD analysis project Ga0207754, IMG submission 187728) | Aerobic enrichment media microbial communities from Eden Landing Ponds, California, USA - A23 E1 (SPAdes) | ecosystem: Environmental > Aquatic > Marine > Unclassified | place: Emeryville...
GGCGACAGCGGCTCCGACGAGCCAGTCCGCCCGCCAGCCGACACCGTCGCCGACGCGGCCACGATCCTCGCCGATGCCGACGCCCCCGCGATCGTCGCCGGCGGCGGGGTTCGGAGCGCGAACGCGAGCGAGGAGCTCCGGGAGTTCGCCGAGCGCTACGACGCCCCGGTGCTGACGACGTACAAGGGGAAAGGGGTGCTCCCGGAGACCCACCCGCTCTCGGCGGGCGTGCTCTGTGGCGCGACCACGCCCGAGATCCACGAGTACGTCGCAGAAGCGGACGCGGTGCTCGCCGTCGGCACGGACTTCGACGAACTCGTCACCCGCGGGCGGACCCTGGAGATCCCGGGGGGGCTGATCCACGTCACGCTCTCGCCCGACGATCTGGGGACGAACTACGACCCCGCCGTCGGCATCGTCGCCGACGCCAAGCCAACGCTCGCGGCGCTGAACGGGAAGCTCCCGATCTCCGATCACGACGCGGCCGCCGTCGCCGACCGACTCCGGGCGTCGGTGGCCCGGCGCGTCGACGAACTCGTCGACGGCGAACCGCCGCTCTCCTCCCCAGGCGCCCTGCGGGCCGTCCGTGCGGCCACCCCCGACGACGCGATCGTCGCCGCCGACGCCGGCGGCTTCCGGATCTGGGCGCTCGCGACGTTCCCCGCGATGGGGTCGCGGTCCTACGTCAACCCCGGCTCGTGGGCAACGATGGGAAGCGGCCTCCCGTCGGCGCTGGGTGCCCAGGCCGCCAACCCCGACAGTGACGTGGTCGCGCTCGCCGGCGACGGCGGGCTGATGATGGCGATCCACGAACTCCACACTGCCGCGGCCGAATCGCTCCCCGTGACGACCGTCGTCTTCCGGAACGAGGACTACGCGATCATCAGCGACGGCGCCGAACGCGATCACGGCCTCCCGCCGGGCTCCTACGCCTGGGGCGACTCCCCGATCGACTTCGTCGCGCTCGCGGAGTCGATGGGCGTCGGCGCGACCCGGGCGGCCACGCCCAGGGAGGTGCGCGAGGCCGTCGCCGACGCCGTCGACGCCGACGAGCCCCGACTGGTCGAGGTGCCGACCGACCCCGCTGAGCCGCAGGCCAGCGACTACCTCTCCGGAAAGTAACCGGTGCCCGTCAGGGCTTTCCCCGCGAGCCGCCTCGGTTGCGGTATGAGTTCGACGACCGACAGCGGCGACGGCGCTCCTTCCCTCCCGGTTCGAGCGGCGTGGTTCCTCCTGATCGGCTGGTGGGCCACGGGGATCTGGCTGGGGATCGCGTGGTTCCTCAACGTCACCATCATCGGGCTCCCGCTGGGGATCAAGATGATCAACGCGACGCCGAAAGTGCTCTCGCTGAAGGAGCGGGAGTTCGTCGACAGCGAGGGCCAGCCCGGCGAGCAGCGCTACGGGCTGGTCGTCCGCGGGGCGTGGTTCCTGCTCGTCGGCTGGTGGGCCAGCGGGCTTTGGACGGCCGTCGCCTACGTGTTCACCGTCAGCATCGTCGGCATCCCGATCGCGGTGATGATGTACAACAAACTGCCGTTCGTGGTGTCGCTGTACGAGTACTAGCGCAGGGCCACCGCTTCCCGCTCGAACCGCTCGCCGGTCCAGCGCCAGGACCCCAGATACGGCCGGTCACCGGGCACACAGATCGCGTACGAGTAACCCGGCCAGGCCGCGCGCTCGGCGTCGGTCTCGCTGGGAACCGGCGGGCCCCTCGGGTGGCTGTGGTAGAACCCGACGACCGTTCGCCCGGCCGCCTCGATTCGCTCGATGATCGCCAGCTGTGTCTCCGGATCGATCCGGTAGCGAGTTCGCGGCTGGTCGGCGACGTTCTCGGCGCGGTGGACCGCGTCGACGCGGGCGGTTCCGTCGTCACACCGTCCACCAGCGAGCACACCACAGACCTCCTCCTCGCCGCCGGCGTCGGCGTGGGAGAGGATCTCGTCGTAGTCTGGTCGAGAGAGCGACAGCACGCTCAGACGTCGACCTCGGTCTCACCGTCCCAGCGCTCCATCCCGCCCTGGAGGCTCCAGACCGACGATCCTTCCGCACCCTCGTAGCTCTCGATCAGTCGGGCCGCCTGTAGCGACGCCTGCCCGATCTGGCAGGCGACGACGACCTCGTCGGTGAACTCGATCTGATCGATCCGGGTCGGGAGCTCGGTCATCGGGACGTTCTCGGCGCCGGGGAGATGCCCCTGCTCGAACGCTTCCGGCTCGCGTACGTCGATCAGCTGTGGCTCGTCGCCGGTGTCCAGTTTGCGCCGGAGCGCTTCAGGAGCGAGTTCGTCGGCCATTACCGCCGGCTACGCCACCGAGACCCATCCGGCTTTCGGCGCCGGTTACAGGAGGCGATCCCGCACGACCCACCAGCCGACGCCGAGCACGAACGCGAGGCCGACGTTGGTGAAGAGCCCGACTGCGCCGACAGCGAGCGTCGTGGGGAGGTGGTCGCTCCCGAACGCCGAGCGCCCGAGTTCGAGCGCGACGAGGCCGAGTACGACGCCCAGAACGGCCATCGGAAACGCCGTCACGACGGCCGTGCCGAGCGCGGCCACACCGTACAGGCCGCCGAGGAGGACGTTCGCGCCGGCGGTCCGGGCGCCGAAGGCGTACTTGCCGGCGACGCCGCCGCTGCCGTGACACATCGGAAGCGCGCCGAAGGGGATCGCCGCGAGGTTCATCGCCCCCATGCTCGTCGCGAGTTCGTCCGGGGTCACGTCGGCGTCGAAGTACTCGGAGAGCAGGAGCGCGGTCGCGACCGCGGCGTTGCCGACCGTCATCGCCAACTGCGCGGCGGTCGCTTCGGCGGCTCCCCGCGTGAGCCCACGCGGGTCGGGAAGCGCGAGCCCCAGCGACGGAAGCGACGGCGTCGGGGCGCCCGTGCTCGCGAGCGCGACCGCCAGCCCGAGTGCGAGCACGACCAGCGCGCTCGCACGCCGGTAGCCCGCGAGGACGACGACGCCCGCGGTGGCGACGCCGGCCAGCGCCAGCGTCGGCGCACCCAGTCCGAGTCCGACGCCGGTCTCCAAGAGGATCAGCGCGACGGCCAACTGGATGCCCCGCGTGACCGGCTCGCCGACGTACCGGGCGAGCCGGCCCAAGACGCCGGTCGTCCCCACGCCGAGCAGCACCACGCCGGCGAGCAGCCCGGCGACCAGGAGTTCGTCGACGCCAAGCACGCCGCCGATCGCCAGCGCCGCCAGCGCCTTCATCGGCTCGACGGAGATGGGGAGTCCGTACCAGAGCCCCCAAACGATCTGGAACGCGCCGAACCCGAGCAGCATCCGCGCCAGCGACAGCTCCGTGAGCGCTCCCACGGCGACCACGATGGGGAGGACAGTAACCGAATCCCCTAACGCACCAGTCAGCTCGCGAGGGGAGAACGAGAGCTCCCAGCTTCGGGACGGTCGGGCGTCAGTATCCACTGATGCGGCCTATCGATCCCACCCGTATCAACGTTCTGACTCTGCTACTGGGGGCGATACGGGGAGTAACTCTAAAGGGTTACTCCACACGAAAACGAAGGTGGATCTGACTGCATGGACCGTGGGGCGGAACCGAGCAGTAAGTATCTGAGGATTTATGTATGTCTGACGAGTGTTTTTCACAGAGTGTGTGTATACGACCCACATGAACGAGTACGCCGATTCGGTCGTGAATCGAACCGTTCAGGCGGTCGCGACCACGACGAAAATGGATCCGGTGGAGCTGCCGCCACTGTACGAGGCGGTCGATCCGGACGCGCTGACTGATCTCGTCGAGGGGATGCGTCGGGGAGAGATCGTGTTCACGTACGCCAACTGCACCATCTCCGTGACCGGTGAGGGGCTGGTGACCGTCGAACCCGACGGCGTCGGCTATCGGAGCGTGGAGTCGCCCTCAGTGAGCGACTGATCGGGGTCGACCGTCTCCAGTCGCCGTCTGATTCGGGCGACCATCTCCTCGTGGTTGGTCCAGAACCCACGGTACCCGTCAGCCTCTTCTCGCGCGACGAGCGCACACGACTGGGTCGGGTCGTCGCCCCCGTCGAACGCAACCACCCAGTACTCCCCCATCGAGCCGGCCGACTCGGGGTGATAGACAACGCCGGGGATCGCCGGCGGCATCCAGTCGTCCTCGCCGTAGACGTGGATGGCCACACCCGTCTCTGCGAGTTTACTGTAGGCCGGAAGCTGCGTCCGAAAAACCGACAGCCGCTGGAAGCTGACGTGGAGGCTCCCCGTGCCGAGGCGGCCCGCGCGATCCTCGATCTCGCGACTGACCGCGAGCAGTTCCCGCCGGGCCATCGACGTGTAGACGGTTTCGTCGAGCACCTCGAACAGCGCTCGGTACGCGGGGGAGAGGCCGTCGGTGGTCTGGGGCCTGACGACCGGCGGTTCGAGCAGTCGCTCGATCACCGCGACGGGGAGCACCCCTGCGAACTCGCCGTCTCGCTCGACTGCGACGAACGGATCCGGTCCCCCTGGGAACAGCGGCTGGCGGTCCACGGCGACGCTGTGGTTGGCGAACCAGTCGTCGACGCTCGGAGCGTCGTCGTCGGCGTACACGGTAAACCGGTGGGTCGACTGCTGGACGCTCGCCAGCATCGAATCGAACATCGCTACCTCGTCGACTCGGGCTTCGCGTCGATGCCCTGCTCGATGTATTTACGCGCGGTCTCGTCGAGCGACGCGATTCGGACCGTCCCGCGCTCGTCGTCGTAGGCGACCAGTCCAGCGTCGTCGAGCAGGGGGAGGTGGATGTGCACCAGTCGGAGCAGCACTAGGTTCCGGTCGTCCGGATGTGCGACGGTGCCGGACTCTGTTGCGTCCCACCCGACGAGCACCGTCGCAACCTCCTCGACGGCACGCTCCTCACCGTCGAGCAGTGCGTAGAGGAGGCGGCGACGCTCTCGCGAGGCCATCGCCCGGTAGAACTGGTGGTCGAACGGCCGAGACAGGGCTCCCCGCGCCTCGTCCGTCTGCGATCCGTTCTCCTTCATATTCTTCACTGATTAAACATTTGTTCCGTAGCGATATAGCATTTTTGTACTGATTCGTTCAGTATGTAATCGGAATAAATCGGAACTTTTCACCGCTATTACGGAGACCCGGCGGTGATTCACTGTCGAGAGCGTGGCCCAGAGTGCGCGACGAAGCAACTATCACCTCGGCGGGCAACCCCGAACCGTGAAACTCGCCGTGCTCGGCGTCGGCGGTGCCGGGGGGCGGCTGGCGGCAGCGCTCGCCGCCGCCGACCCAGCGGACCGTCCGTACGTGACCGCCGTCGCCGCCTTCGACACCGACCCCGAAGCGCTCGACGAGCTCGACGTGCCCCGGGAGCACCGCCACGCGTTCGGCACCACGTCGCGATCGACTGGCGACGCTGCGGCCGTCCGCACGGCTGCGGAGTCGAACGTCCGGGAGCTCAGCCGGGCAGCCACCGACGCCGTCCCCGCGGCCGCCGACGCGGTGCTCGTCCCCGTCGGCATCGCCGGGGCGACCGGCGCCGGCGCCGCACCGATCCTGATCGACACGCTCAAGCACACCGTCGATCGCCCGGTGTACGCACTGACAGTCCTCCCGGGTGCCGAGGAGACGGGCGTCGCCGTCACCGCCCGGACCGGGCTCCGCGGCCTGGAAGCTACCGCCGACGCACAGCTCTTGTTCGACAACGCTGAACTCGATGCCCCCGTCGAACGCCCGCCCGACGTGGAGGCTACCGGGGCCTACGGAACCACGAACGAGACGATCGCCGACTGGACCGCCGCGCTGTTCGGCGCGGGGGAAGCCGCCGACGCCGCGGCGGTCGGCGAGACCGTCGTCGACGCCAGCGAGATCATCGCCACGGTGGGCGAAGGTGGGTACGCCACCGTCGGCCACTGGCGCGAACAGGTCAGGGAGCCGCCCTCACTGCTCGGTCGCCTGCTGTCGACCAGCGAGGCGCCCGACGAAATCGAGAGCTACAGCACCATCGAGACCGCGGTCCGGCGCTCGCTGTTCCGCCACCGCTCGGCCGACGCCGACCTCTCCCGAGCCACGCGGGCGTTGCTGGTCACGATGGGGCCGCCAGCGTGGCTCAACCGCGAGGCCATCGTCGACGCGCGGCGCAGCCTCGACGAGGCGATCGAGGGCGGCGCCGTCCGCGGTGGCGACACGCCGATCGAGGACGGCCGCCACCTGACGATGCTGACGCTCGGTGCCGGGATGGACCGCCCGGAGCGTGTCGCGTCGCTGATACAGGCTGGCGCGGCGTCCGGAGAAAACAACTGATCGCGCTCAGGCGACGGTGTAGCCCGCGTCCTCGATCGCGGCCGCGACCGCGTCGGTGTCCACGTCGCCCTCGATCTCGACCGTGTCGGTCGTGTTGTCCGCGGTCACGGCGTCGACGCCGTCGAGCGCCCCGACAGCGTCTTCGACTGTCTCTTCGCAGCCGTCACACGCCATTCCGTCGACGGTGAGAGTGGTCTGAGCCATACCCGGCCGGAGGGACGGCGCGGTGGAGAACGTTTCGGTCGCCGCAGTGGTCACTCCCGGTCGGTCCAGAAGTCGAAGCTGCGGCCCGGGGCGAACACGTCCAGCCCGACCGCGCGCTCGTCGCTCGCGTTCTCGACGCGGTGGGACTCCCAGGACGCCAGGTGGACCGAGTCGTTCTCCGAGAGCGTTACCGACTCCTCCTCGGTGTGGACGGTGAGCTCGCCCTGGAGACAGACACAGACCTGCTCGTTCTCGTGGTCGTGCATCGGCGAGGTGTGGCCCGGCGGCTTCTCGAACCACTCGAAGGTGAACTGCTCGCTGCCGGCGAGCGCGCGACGCTGCCAGCCCTCGTCAGGTTCGTAGCTCTCGGCGTCGTCGAACGCGACGTGCTTCATACGCAGTAGTCGGCGGGCGGATACATCACTGTTGTGCGTCCGGCAACCGCGTTCACTTTCGCCGTTACCTTCACTTTCACTCCGGGGATGGCTCACTCCCTTTAGGCTGTGCTCCCGAGGAGCGAGTATGGCTACTCGAACGCGTACCACAACGCCGTTCGACGCGCTCGTCCGGGCGCTGCGCCCCCGAACCCCCGACGTGAGCGTCCGCAAGCGGACGGCCGACCTGCTGTACGACGCCGACGTGGGGAACCGAACGCTCGTCGGCGTGCTGGCCGGCGCCGACGAGGCGGTGTACTACTCCGAGCGGACGCGCTGTGTCGCGGCGGTCCGGATCACCGACGTGGGCCCCGATCTGGGCAGCGCCCGCCCGCTGGGGCAGGCTGTCGACGACCCTGCCCGCGCGTTCGACCACGTCGACGCCGACTGGGCGTGGACGAACCCGTCCATCGAACCGCGTCGAAAACACCCCGCCGGCGGGCGTCGATAGCTCAGAACTGCTGGGACGGCAAGCGGAGCTCGTCCAGCCCTGGCAGATGCTTCACGTTGTAAACCACCTGTAGCTCGTCGCTCCGCGGCCGGCAGAGACAGGAGAGTCGGATCCCCTCCTCGACCATCCCCTCGGGGAGCACGTGACTGTTGGCCATCTCGACTTCCCCCTCCCGAAGCAGTACCGCACAGTTCGCACAGGCGCCGCCCCGACAGGCGTACGGCCACGCGAAGCCGCAGCGCTCGGCCGCCTCGAGCAGCGTCTCGTCGTGGTCGACGAGTAGGCGGCCGTACTCCCCGGGGCCGAGGTCGGCGTTCGACGCCACTTCGAACAGGTCGTCGTCGTCGATCTCCCAGCCGTAGTCCGCCAGCACGTCGTAGTCGAGGTACTCCATCCGCGACGTGCCCGGTGGGGGGCCCTGGGGTTCGCTGCGGGCCGCGGCGTCGGCCTCCTCGGTCGAGTCGGCGATCGAGCCGTCCTCGTTCAGTTCGACCTCCCCCTCCCTGACTGCGGCGTACGCCTGCTGGAGCTGCATGAACGCCTCGCGGGAACCACCCTGGTCAGGATGCGTCTCCTTCACGCGCTGACGGTAAGCCCGAGAGATCTCCGCGTCGTCGGCGTCGGGATCGACGCCGAGCACGTCGAAGGGGTCCACACGCGAGCTTGCTCGTCCGCGGAGTTAAGCAGAACGAAACCGCGGTTCAGCACGGAGTCGAACGCGGTGGTGAAACGGGATCAATCGTCGTCGTCAGTCGGCGACGACCGCTCATCGACAACGGTGGCGGTCTCCGCGCCACGCGCCGGGGATGACTCGGTCGTGTGCCTGCTCGACGAATCATCGACGATCCGGGCGAACGCGTCCCCCTCGGGCGGCCAGGCCGTCGGTTCGTCCGACGATGACCGCGACGACTGTATCGCCGCACGAACGTCCCTAGCCGTCGCCGGCTCGACGCCGGTGAGGCGCCACGGGTTCGTGTGGCCGATGTCGGGCTGAACACTCTCAGGCAGCGCGCCGACCTCAGCTACATCGTCCTCGTCGGCCGGCCCCGCACCGTCCTCAGCTGTGGACACCGACTCGTCGGCGTCCGACGATCCCGGTTCGTCCGCAGAAGCCGACCCATTGTTCCCCCCAATCGGGGGGTAGACGCCTGTCTCCGGGGCATCGGATTCCGATACGTTCGATGCTGGTTCGTCGGACTCCGCTGCGCTGGACGCCAGTGTTTGGGTGGTATCGAGAGTGCCGTCGTCGCCGCCGAAGACGCGCCCCCCGCCGGCGGCCTCCTCCGGGTCCGGCCACTCGGCCTCGTCGTCCATCTCGAGTCGATCGCCCGTATCGGCCGCTTGCCCGACGCCGAGTGCGTCCGCGATCCGCTCCCGGGTGGCTTCGACGCGCTCGGCGTCGGCGTGGCCGGCAGCCGGCTCGTAGTTCTCGACCTGCACGTCGAGCACTTCGGTCGCGAGCTGGTGGAACGCCACCATCGACTTCACCGCCGTCTCGAACTGTCGCTCACGCTTCTCGTCGATGGCGCCGTACTCGGATTGCTGGATCGCGTCGAGTTCGGCCACGGCGTCGGAGAGCGTCGACTCCAGACGGTCGGTCGTCTCCCGGAGCGCCGCGACCTCCTCGGCGAGGTCGTCGACGCGGTCGTCCCGGGAGTCGGTGGTTCGGTCGTCGCTCGCAGCTTCCAGCCGATCGAGGCGGGCTTCGAGCGCCGCGATCCGGTCGCGATCCTCGTCGGTCGTCGCGGGGTCGGCCTCGGTCGACGCCGCCTGCTCGCCCGAGCGGTTCCCCCTGATCGTTCGCGGACCGGTCGCGGTCCTCGATCTATCGTTTCCGCGTTCCCCCATTGCGTCACGGATACTCGAGCCCGGCCTATAACGTTACGCCCGGCAGTCACCGCAGCTTATCGACCGATACCGCAGCCGGAGATCGTGTCGCAGTCGAGTCCTTCCGCCTCCAGCGCGTCGATGAACTCGTTCATCCCGATCGCGTCGCTGGCGATGTGGCCGGTGACGACGAGGTTCTTCCCTTCGCCGCCGTACTCCGCCTGCAGTTCCGCCGTGTCGCCGGCGCCGACGTGGATGTACAGCACCGTGTCGACGCCGTTGTCGAAGTAGGCGCTGGCCACGTCGCTGCCGCCGTTGGTACCCGCGGCGTGGTGGATCGCCACCTCGCCGAGGTCGTTGTCACGCTCGCCGAGCCGGAGCTCCACGTCGGTGATCGCCTCGTCGATCTCGTCGATCTCGCCGAGCGCATCGGCGAACTCGCCGACGTTCGCGTCGTCGTCGAGGTCGTCGGCGACCTCCCGGAAGCGTCGGCGCCCGAGTTCGTCGGGCGCGAGGTGGACGTTCATGTACGGGATGTCGAGATGCTCCGCGACGGAGGGGTCGTGGCGGTAGTTCGCGCTGTGGCCCGCGTGCTCCATCCCGGAGATGATCCCCGACGCCGCCGCTTCCGCGCGCTCCTCGGGGACGCCGTGAGCGGTCATGAACTCGACCTGTTTGTCGAGTACGGGCGCGAAGTTGACGCGCGGATCGCCGCCCGGCGGGTGGTGGGCGAGCACGAGGTCGTACCCCTCGCGCTCGGCGAGCTGGATCTCCGGGGACTCGAGGTCGATCCCGACCAGCGCGGTTTCGAGTTCCTCGCCCGGGACGTGGATCCCGCTGTCCGCCGGCACCTCGTCCCAGCCGACGAGGTCCAGACTGATCTGCATGATCTCCTCTGTTGAGAGTGCCATACCCACCATCCCTGCGGCGGCGGTGAAAAGCTCTCGAATCCGGCAGGCGGCGCCGACGGGGGCTCGCCGTCGCCGAAATCGGCAATTCGGACACGAGCCGACAGCGCTTTTCCCGCGCGGGCGAACCGTCGAGCGTGAACGCTTCACTGTTCGAACCGCTCACGCTGCGTGAGACGACAATTCCGAACCGCGTGATGGTGTCGCCGATGTGCCAGTACTCCTGTGACGACCGCGACGGGCTGGCGACCGACTGGCACCACGTCCATCTCGGGAGCCGCGCCGTCGGCGGCGCCGGCGTCGTGATCGCCGAGGCCACCGCCGTCGAGCCGCGCGCGCGTATCTCGCCCGAGGACCTCGGCCTCTGGAGCCAGGAGCACGCCGACGCGCTGGCGCCGACCGCCGATTTCATCCGCGAGCAGGGCAGCGTGCCGGCGATCCAGCTCGCCCACGCCGGCCGGAAGGCCAGCACTCGGCGCCCGTGGGAGGACGGCTCCCGTCTCGTTACGCCGGCGGAAGGCGGCTGGACGCCACGTGGCCCCACCGAGGAGCCCTATCCCCGCGACGAGGAGAACACGGCGCCGACCGAGCGGATGGATCAGGACGACATCGACGAGGTGATCGATGCGTTCGTCGATGCCGCCGAGTACGCCCTCGACGCCGGCTTCGAGGTACCGGAGATCCACGCCGCCCACGGCTACCTGCTCCACGAGTTCCTCTCGCCGGTGACGAACACGCGCGACGACGCGTACGGCGGCGACTTCGAGGGGCGCACCAAGCTGCTCCGGGAGGTCTGTGCGGGCGTCCGGGAGGTATGGCCGGCCGAGAAGCCGATTTTCGTCCGGATCTCCGCGACCGACTGGCTCCCGGACCGCGAATCGTGGGACGTGGCCCAGTCGGCCCGCCTCGCGAGCGACCTCGCCGAACTCGGCGTCGACTTCCTCGACGTGTCCTCGGGCGGGATCCACCCCGATCAGCAGGTGCCCCGGGCCGGCCCCGGCTATCAGGTCCAGTACGCCGAGACGATCCGGGAGGTACTGGCCGAGGACGGACAGACGCTCGCCGGTGACGCACTCGCCGCGGGAAGCGACGAGATCGCGGTCGGCACCGTCGGCGGCATCACCGACGCCACCCACGCCGAGGCACTGGTCGGGAACGAGCGTGCTGACGCGGTGCTACTCGCTCGCGAGCATCTTCGGGATCCGTACTTCACGCTCCACGCCGGCCGCGAACTCGACGCCGAGAACGCGCCGGAGTGGCCGGATCAGTACAAGCGAGCCTGAGAAGTCCACCCTGTTCAAAAATTTCGAACGGTCGAAGATTTCTTTCACGTGTGCACGGCGAGCCATCGGCTCTCGAAGCTGAAAACGGAATGAATGGCGGACAGCCGGAGTTGCCCGGCGTTCCGACACGGGGAGTCTCGGTTGCCTCCTCCACCCCGCGACCCGACGAGCGACGGGCGTCCGACGGTGGGCTGCTCGCTTCCGCGCCTGACCCGCTACCGTCGATGAACCACGGCGGACCGCCCCTGCGGGCGGGCGCCGTGGACCGCTGTCCCCGGCGGACGAGGCTTCCACGTCGGCTCCCGAGGCCCGCGCCGGTCTACCGGACGAGCCCGGGGTTCGGTCCCCCCTGAAGACTATCTCGGGGGTGACGAGCGGGGCCTAACCGCCCGACCTAGTCCACCTCAATGTAATGCGGTGGGACATAAGGCCCTTTCGGGACGGAGATACGGCGTCAAGCCCCGGCGTCGACGCCTCGTCACTCAGAGTTCGACAGGTTCGAGCGTCGCCTCCAGGTCGGCGACGTGCTCGTTGTACGCGTCGACGAACGCCGGGAACTGTGGAACGAATCGCCGCACGTCGGACGGCTCGGGCGGCTGGTACTGTGAGACCAGATAGACGCCGTCGCTGCCGCCCACCCGGAGATAGGAGACGCCGTCGCGGTCCCAGTTGAGCTCCCAGCGCAGGCCGTCGATCCGCTCGGCGTACGTCCCGTAGTCGCCGCCCTCGAACCGGTGGAGTTCGCCCGCGATCCGGTCACAGACCTCCTCGACGCGGTCGAGGACGCGTCGGCGTTCGGCGACAGCGTCCTCGGTGGTTCTGGCGTCCGGGAACTCCGTGGTCACGTCCGCGAGGGTCTCCTCGGCTTCTTGGACGTACTCGTCGTAGGCGTCGACGAACGCCGGGTAGTCAGCCAGCGCGGCGGCGAGGGGCTCCGGGTCGGGCTGGCGCTTGGTGGAGATGACGTACACCGCCGAGCCGCTTTTGGGGTCGAACTTGAGAAAGTCGAGCTCGCCGGCCTCGTGTTTCACCGTCCACTCGCCGCCGGGCGTCGCGAACGTCTCACGGCCGTAGTCGCCGCCCTGGAGGCGCGCGAGCTGGTAGGCGATCTCGCCGGCGTGGTTGGCGACGGCGGCGACGATCTCGTCGCGGCGCTCGGCGACCGCTGCTGCGTCGGTCGGATCCACCGGTGGCCAATCGGTCACGGGCATCTTTCACAAGAGCGGAAGATAACGCTCGCGGTCACGGTTCACAGCACCGTCCGGGCCTGTAGCCCCGAGACAGCCGCGAGGACGAGCGCACCAGCGAGCACGACCCACCGGTGGTTCTGGATCCAGGCGTACTCCGCCGGGAAACTGAACAGGACCGTCGAGTCGATCGTGACCACCCACGCGACTGCGGTCAGCACCACACTCAGCGCGACGACGACGCCGACGCCGGAGAGCATCAGCGTGTCAGTGTGCGGTCGGCCGACCGAGAGGAACACGACGGCGGCGACGACCGCCAACAGGCCGACCGCGGTGAGCCCGAACGGGCCGGCCGCGTAGTACGCACCGAGCGTCTCACCGGTCCCGGTCACCAGCACCAGCGGCGCGAAGATCACGACGGCGAGAGCAGCGGCGACGACGGCAGCGAGCTTCCCGGCGTCGGCGGGCTCTGAAAGGTTCATGGCCGGTGGTGGCGCCGGCGCGGCCATAAATCGCTCGTGTTCCGTGAAGGGAAACGCGTAAGCGACCCGCGACCGGCCCCTCGATATGGACCGAGTCGCCATCGTCGGCGCGTCGATGACTGCCTTCGGCGACCGTGAAGGGGAGTGGCTTCGCGACCTGCTCGCGGAGGCTGGCGCCGCGTGTCTCGACGACGTGGGCATCGACGCCGACGCCATCGACCACCTGTACGTCTCGAACATGGCCAGCGGCGAACTGGAGGGGCAGACCGGCGCCCCGAACATGCTCGCCCACGACCTCGCCGCCCAGCCGGCGTACACCGCACGCATCGACCAGACCTCCTCGTCGGGCGGCGCCGGCATCTACGCCGCCTGGCAGTCAGTCGCCTCCGAGGCCAGCGAGATGACGCTGCTCGTCGGCGGCGAGAAGATGACCCACAAGACGACGGGCGAAGCGACGGACGTGATCGCCTCACTGACCCACCCCGTCGAGTACAAACACGGCGTTACGCTCCCCTCGTTTGCGGGGCTCACGGCGCGACTGTACCTCGAGGAGTACGACGCGCCCCGCGAGAGCCTCGGAAAAGTCGCCGTGAAGAACCACAAAAACGGCGTCGACAACCCCAAGGCGCAGTTCCGAAAGGAGGTCGACCTAGAGACCGTGCTCGACTCCCCGATCGTCGCCGACCCCCTGCGGCTGTACGACTTCTGCCCGATCACCGACGGCTCGGCGGCGCTTTTGTTCTGCCCCGAGTCCGTCGCGCGGGAGCTCACTGACGAGTACGTCGTCGTCTCGGGCGTCGCGGGCGCGACGGACACCCACGTCGTCCACGAGCGCGCGGACCCGACGACGATGCGCGGCGTCGTCGAGTCGAGCGACCAGGCGTACGCGATGGCCGACCGCACGCCGGCGGACGTTGACTTCGCGGAGCTCCACGACATGTTCACGATCCTCGAGTTCCTGCAGTTCGAGGACCTCGGCTTCGCCGAGAAGGGCGAGGGGTGGAAAGCCATCGAGTCGGGGCGCACCGAGCGCGACGGCGACCTGCCGATCAACACCTCCGGCGGCCTGAAGTCGAAAGGCCACCCGCTCGGCGCCTCGGGCGTCGCTCAAGCGGTCGAGGTGTACGAACAGCTACTCGGCGACGCCGGCGACCGACAGCTCGACGACCCCGAAGTCGGGCTGGCCTGCAACGTCGGCGGCTTCGGCAACTGCGTGACGACCACCATCCTCGAAACTCCGGAGGCAGAATGACTGACCAGAACGACGATACGGCGAGCGACGAGTCGGAACTGACCGCGTACCGCTACTCGGACGGCAGCATCACCTACCCCGGCCACCCGCGCGGCCCGGACGGCAAAGATCCGGTGGGGACCGTCGACCTCACCGAGTACACCGCCGAGGTGGTGACCTGGACCACGTCGACCGCGACGCCGCCGGGCGTTCGCCAGCCCAACCACCTCGCGATCGTGGAGTTCGACGTCGACGGCCGTCCGGTCCGTGCACTGGGCCAACTTGAAGACGGTAACGTCGCCATCGGCGACACGGTCGAACCCGTCTACGTCGACGAACTCCGCGACCCCGAGGCGGGGATCCGCGAGCCCGCGAGCCAATCCTGGGACGGCTTTCGCTTCCGCCCCGTCGAGTAGCTACTCGGCTTCGTCGCGGTCCGTGCCGTTCTCGTCATCCGTAGACTCCTCGTCCTCGGGGGCCGCTTCGTCGTCGCCGTTCCCAGACGGTCCCCTGACCTCCTCGCGGATCGAGTCGAGCTCTGCGTCGACGTCCGGCGCCGGCGAGTCCGTAGACTCCGCGGTCGTGCCTCCCCCGCTCGTGAAGTCCTCACTCTCGCCCTCCACGTTCTCGTCCTCCACACTCCCCTCCGCTACGTCGAGGTGGACCGCGTCGTCCGCCTGCCCGGTCGCCCGTTCCGAACGCGTCTCGACGCGGTCGCTCGCCGCACGGAGGCGTTCCTGAATCTCCGTGGAGAGCGATTCGGCCTCGGAGAGGAGCTCTCGGGCCTCTGGATCGGGGGCGTCGGTCCCCGCGATCGCGTCGTTCAGTTCGTCGAGGCTGGCCGTGAGTCGGTCGGTCGAGAGTCCCCGGCCGGCGTCGATCGCCCGGCTCACAGCGCCCGCACCATCCGGACTCCCGGGGACTGCCGAGCGCTCCGGATCGAGTGCCCGGAGCGCAGCGCCGCCGAGTTGGAGCAGCCGGATGTTCGCCTCCAGGATCGAGATGAGCGTGGGGATCGTGTACTCCTCGGTGAACCGCAACACCTCACGGAGTCGTGGTGGCCGGGGAGCGGGGCGGCCACCGCCCGGGAGCCCGCGAGGGATTCGCGGCACGTCACGTCGGTCGTCGTCCAGTTCGCCCCGGAGATCGACGAGTGTCGACTCCAGGTCCGCAAGGAGCTCTCGGAGCTCTCCCGGGTCGGGGTCGCGGCGGTCGGTCATGGTTCCCGGTTGGGGCCGGCGACCCATAAGCCTGCACCGCGGTCTACCGACACCGACGGTTCTTACTCACGGGCCATCGAACCGTCGGCCATGAGCGATGATGACGGCACGAGCGAACTGACGGCGGCCGACGTAACCGCCCGCTACGTTGAGGAAGCGGGCGAACGCCGACTCGACTTCGACCGGGAGGGGCGCACTGCCTCCATCGCGCAGAACATCGACGGCTACGCGATGCTGAAGGTCCGGACCGGCCCCGACGGCGACGAACTCGAACGCTACTACGGCTTCGACATGGCGCTCGATCACGCTGCGGAACTGCTCGGCGTCGGCGTCGACGACCTCCCGGTCCCCGAGCCAGCCACCGACATGGGCATGTAGCGACGCCGCCGGCAAGAACTTATCAGGGATCGGGGGACCACCCTGCCCGTGGCGCGACAGCACCGTTCGGCTGTGGGTCGACTGCATGACGGCAGCAGCCAGTGGCTGGTGGCCACAGTGCTGTTCCTCTGTCTCGCGTGCGTACTCGTCGCGAGTGTCGGGCACGTCGGCGCCGAACGCGCCGCAGGAAGTGTCTCGGCCGCGCCCGACCCGTCAGTCGAGACTGAGAACGTCTCGAACGCCTCCGGAATCGTCGTCGAACTCTACCCCGACCCAGTCAGGGAGAGCGACATGGGCGAGTACGTCATCCTCAATCTCCCGCACGCCGGCAACTGGAGCGTCTCGGACGGCGAGTCGGAGATCCGACTACACAATCACTCGGGACGGGTGCTTGTCACCTCGGAGCCCGGATCTATCGGCGACCACGTCGACGCCGCCACGGTGGTCGTCGAGGGCTCGATCTCGCTGGCGAACACGGGCGAGACGGTCGTTCTCCGTCGCGACGGGGAGGCCGTCCACCGCGTTCGTTACGGGGAAACTGTCGAGGGGGAGCGCTACCTCCCCGCAATCGACGAGTGGCGCCCGCGCGGCCTCGACCCGCGTCCGCCGGTCGCGACTGGCGCGGCCAACGCCACCGTGTTCCTGCTCCCGGACTCGCCCCAGGTTCCGTTGTCGACACTCCGTGACGCGACCGACCGCGTTCTGCTCGCGGGCTACACGTTCACCTCCGAGCGCGTCGCCGACGCCCTCGTCGCCGCGGCGTCCCGCGGCGTCGACGTACGGGTGCTGGTCGAGGCCGAGCCGGTCAACGGCGCCACGGCCGGGCAGGCTCGGGTGCTCGACCGCCTCGCTGCCGCGGGCGTCGACGTGCGCGTGGTCGGCGTCGGCGCGAGCCGGTTCAACTACCACCACCCGAAATACGCCGTCGCCGACGGTCGGGCGCTCGTGCTCTCGGAGAACTGGAAACCCGCCGGCGTCGGTGGCGCATCCAGCCGCGGCTGGGGCGTGCGCATCGAGAACGGCACGACGGCCGAAGAACTCGCCGCGCTGTTCCGGGCAGATGCGGACGCCGCCGACACCACCGCCTGGGAGACGTTCCGCCGGAACCGCCAGTTCGAGTCGGCCCCCGCCGCGAACGGGAGCTACCCCACGAACGACCTCCCGGAACGGGTCACGGCGACGAACGTGACGCTCCTGACCGCGCCCGGCAACGCGGAATCCGCACTGATCCGGGCGATCGATGCCGCCGAGACACGGGTGGACGTGCTCCAGCCCAGCCTCGGTCGACAGGACAACGCACTCGTCCGCGCGACGCTGCGAGCGGCCCAACGCGGCGTCGAAGTCCGGATCCTGCTCTCGGGCGCCTGGTACGTCGCCGAAGAGAACGCGGCGCTCGTTTCGTGGCTGAACGACCGGGCAGCACGGACCGACACGCCCCTGTCGGCTCGCGTCGCCGAACCCGGCGGCCGGTACGAGAAGATCCACGCGAAGGGACTGCTGGTCGACGACGACCTCGCGGTCGTCGGTTCGCTCAACTGGAACGAGAACAGCGCGACCCGGAACCGCGAGGTGGCGCTTGCACTCGCCGGGCCCGAACCAGTCGCGTACTACCGGGAGAGCTTCGACGACGACTGGGCTGGGGGGAGCGGGGTGAGCAGAACGTGGCTCTTCGCGGCGGGTGCGGCAGCCGCGGTCGTCGTCGCCGGCCTCGTCGCGATGCGGTCGCTCTCGTTCGCGACAGTGGAGAAGTGGGAGCGGTAGAACGGACAGGGTCGATCGTCGTCCAGTGCGGCCGACCCCGCGCCGCACCGATCAGTCGTCCATCACGGCCGACCCGCGCCGTGATGATCAGTCGTCCAGCGCCGCGGCGGTCGAAGAGAGCGCCTCGTCGATCTCGGCCTCGCCCATCTTCTCGACCAGCGCGTCGATCACCTGCTCGCGCCGACCCTTCACGAACTTGATCGAGCCAACGACGAGGTGGCCGCCGCCGGAGACGCCGGCGCCGGGGAGTTCCTCGTTGAGCTCTTCGACCATCTCCGGGATGTCCAGCCGCACGCCGTCGCTCCGGAGCACGGCGAAGTCCGGGCCGTAGCCGATGGTGATCACGGGGTCGCCCGTCTCCTCCACCTTGGTGTCGTGGAGTTCGCCCGTGGTCTTCCCCGGCGCGGGGTAGGTGAAGCGGTGGGCCCACCGGTCGAGGTCGATCCGGTAGAGATGGGCGTCGCTCTCGAGCGTCTCGTGCTCGACGTGGTCTTCGACGGCGTCGAGCTGCTCGTCGACGTCGCGTTCGGCGCGCGAGGAGAGGAACTCGACCAACTCCTCGTGGCGGTCGCGGTCGTCACACCCCACGTTGAGCACGTCGTTCACGACCGAGTGGCCGCTGGAGTACCGCAGGAAGTGGGCGGCGTAGTCCAGCGCCTCGCCGACGTCGTCGAGGTCGTCGCGGTCGTACCCTTCGGCCTCGGCGAGTTCGACGTAGTCGCTCATCGCGTCGGCCCGGGATCGGTCCGAGACTCCGGCGACCGCCGGGACGTGGCGCAGTTCGTCGGTGATCTGCGGGTCGATCATCCGCGCGAGTTCGACGCACATCATCCCGGTGGTGATGCTGTAGTCCTCGTCGTACAGGTACGGGTTGACGTGAGCGTCGAGCAGCGAGTTCACCGCCTCAGGGTCGGGGTGGTGGTGGTCGACGACCGCGATCGGCATGTCGTAGTGCGCGAGGTTGCGGTACGCCGGGGTGTCCTCTTCGGTGCTCCCGTTGTCGAGCATCAGCAGGAACGGGAGCTGCTGGCCGTGGCGGGCCCGCCCCTCCAGCGCGAAGTTGAGGTCCCGGGTCACGTCTTCCATCTCGTAGAACGGCGCCTTCGAGGGGAGCCGCTTGAGCAGGTGACGGCCGGCGTCGGGGTCGGCGTGGACCTCCTGGATGAAGTCCTCTAGCGCGCGCTGGACGGGGATCGCTGCACACATCCCGTCGCCGTCGGCGTGGTGGCGCACGCGGATCGGGCGCCCCTCGAGCACCGTCCGGCGGAGCAGTCGCGCGAGATCCTCGAGGTCGCCACGGAGCTTCTCGAACTCGGGCCACTCGACCAGCGGGTCGACAGCCTCGGGTCCTGCCCGCTCCGTGCGGGCCTCGTCGAGGCGCTCGCGAGCCGCAGCCGCGTTCTCACCGTCGAGAACGGTCACGTCTTCGACCTCCAACTGGCGGACGCCGTCGTGGAGGCCGACTTCGCCGGTGACGCGGGCGACGTCGCCGAGTTCGGCTTCGGGGTAGGCGCGCACGCCTGCCTCCTCGAACGCCGCGGCGGCGACGATCCCCGTCTCGTCCCCGACGTGGAAGATCGTCGGGCCGCCGGTCTGTTTGATCTGGGTAAGTTCACCTTCGACAGTCACCGTCTCGCCGCGGGTGAGGTCCTGAATGGCGGTGATCTCCGGTTCGTGTTCGACCTCGACGACCCGGTTGTCGGCGGGGTCGACCTCCTCGAACGCGAGGTCGCCGTTCTCTCGGATCTCGCTCAGGCCGACGACCAGTTCGTCGCCGACCGCGTACTCGCCGTCGAGCCCGGACTCGTGGACCAGCCCCGAGACGGTGTCCGTCACGTCGACGAACACGCCGTAGTCGACGACGCCGTTGACGGTCGCGAGGTAGCGCGCGCCCTCCGCCACGTCGTCGATCGTGCAGTCGTCGTCGAGATCGTAAACCACGGTCGCGTCGTCGGGAACATCCCGACGGGCCGAGGGCGAACCGCCCTCGGGGGTGCCGGCGTCCTCGCCGGCGGAGTCATCAGTCATACGGAAAACTCGGCGGTCGCGGGTGTTAAGTCTTCCAGTTCGGTCCGCTGGCGCGTCACGATTGGGGCGCGACATCGACGGCTCCGTCCCGGAATCCTTAGTTGGCGCCGCCACCGAGTACGGGGAAATGGGACTGTCCCGGTCGGGCGACGTTGTCGGTATCGCCGACGACGCCCTCACGTTCGCGCTCGAAGCGTCCCGCGAGAGCCACCCCGACGAGTACATGGGGCTACTGCGTGGGGAGCCCGCTCGCGAGTTCGACGTCGACCACGACGGCCTGCTCGTCACCGACGTGCTGATCATCCCCGGCACGGAGTCGAACCCGGTGAGTGCGACGGTCAAGACCAGCATGGTGCCCAACGACTTCTCCTCGGTCGGCTCGATCCACTCCCACCCCAACGGCGTGCTCAAACCCTCGCAAGCCGACCTCGCGACGTTCGGCAAGGGGCAGGTCCACATCATCGTCGGCCACCCCTACGGCCGCGACGACTGGGTCGCCCTGGATCGCGAGGGGAAGCGCCGCAGCCTCCCGGTGTACGACGTGAAACTCGACGACCCGGAGGATTTCTTCGACTTCACGCAGGAAGACATCGACGCCGAACTGGGACTCGACGGTGAAGAGCCATGAGCGGCGAGACTGACGGGCCGCGGCGAGCGGTCGCACAGGGAACGTTCGACCTGATCCACCCTGGCCACGTCCACTACCTCCGAGAGGCCGCGGCGATGGCGGACGAGCTGCACGTCATCGTCGCCCGGAGCGCGAACGTCTCCCACAAGGCCGACCCCGTACTCGCCGGCCGCCAGCGCCGGGACGTCGTCGAATCCATCGACGCCGTCGACGAGGCCCACCTGGGCAACGAGTCGGACATCTTCGTCCCCATCGAACGCATCGACCCCGACGTGATCGTGCTGGGCTACGACCAGCACCACGACGAAGCGGCACTTTCGGACGCGCTCGCGGACCGCGGCATCGACTGCGAGGTCGACCGTGCCGGGCCGCGGGAGCCGAAGTACGAAGAGGAGTTACTCTCGACCGGAAAAATCATCGACCGAATCCTGGAACGGCGGGGCTGAGGCATCGTTTTGGCCCGACGTGGATTCCCGGCGTTGGGGGAAACGCGAAGCCGATAAGTACCGCGGGACGCAAAATCAGTTAGTGAATTCCGACCGCCAGTTCGCCGGCCTGCTCGCGGCGACCGCGATGGGAGTGTACCTCCTCGTCGCCATCGGTGCGACCACGGCCGTGACCGACGCCGCAACAGCGTGTCGCGGATGGCCCGCCTGTGGAAGCGGCTTCGGCGTCCCGACCACCGCCGACGGCTGGTTCGCCCTCGGCCACCGCGTCGCCGCCCTCGCCAGCGGCCTGCTGCTCCTCGGTACGACCGCTATGGCGTGGCGTCGCGACGAGTCCCGGCGTGTGAAGGCGTCGCTACTGTTCGCGCTCGTTCTGTTCCCGCTGCAGTCGGTGGTGGGCGCCGTGATCGCCACGACGACCGTCACCCCGACCGCAGCCGTCTCGACCATCCACCTCGCGATCGGCGTCGTCATCTTCGGCGGCGTGCTCGCGGCGCTCGCGTGGGCGCTCGAGGCCGCTACCGGCGACCCTGACGACCAACCGACCGACCCGCTGTCGGACGCACCGGCGGCCGTCGAGGACTCCGGCTCGCCCGACCTCCCGGCACCCGGCTGGCCCCGGACGAAAGCCAAACTGGCGGCGTACGCCCGCCTGACCAAGCCGCGGCTGATGTGGCTGCTCTGTCTCGTCGCTTCGGCGGCGATGGCGCTGGCCGGCGGCGCCAACTTCACCGTGCCGGTCGTCGCCAAGACGCTCGTCGGGGGCGCACTCGCCATCGGCGCCTCCGGGACGTTCAACCACGTGCTGGAACGCGACGTCGACCGTCGGATGCAGCGTACCAGCGATCGCCCGCTCGCGGTCGATCTGGTGCCGGTCCGCAACGCCGTCGCCTTCGGCCTCGCGCTCGCGGCGATCTCGGTCGGCCTGTTCGCCTCGATCAATCTGCTCGCGGCGGTGCTCGGGGTGACCGCCATCGCGTTCTACAGCGTCGTCTACACGCTGATCCTCAAGCCCAACACGGTCCAGAACACCGTCATCGGCGGCGCCGCCGGCGCGCTCCCCGCGCTGATCGGCTGGGCGGCAGTCACCGGCGAGATCGGCTGGGGCGGCGTCGGCCTCGCGACGGTCGTGTTCCTCTGGACGCCCGCGCACTTCTACAACCTCGCGCTGGCGTACAAGGACGACTACGCGGCCGGCGGCTTCCCGATGATGCCCGTCGTCCGCGGCGAGACGACGACGCGGCGACACATCGTCTGGTACCTCGGCGCGACGCTCGCGGCGACGGCCGCGCTGGCGCTCGCGGCCCGACTGGACTGGCTGTTCGTCGCGTTCGGGATCGCGCTCGCGGGCGTGTTCCTCTGGGCGGTCGTCCGCCTCCACTTCGAGCGCACCGAGGCCGCGGCGTTCCGCGCGTTCCACGCCTCGAACGCCTACCTCGGCGGCGTGCTGCTCGCCGTCGTGCTCGACACGCTCGTCCTGTGACGATGTCGGCGTTCGCCGTCCCCAGCGTCGACGACCTCCCCGAACCCCGGACCGTCCTGCTCTGGACCGGCGTTCTCTACGTCGAGGTGATGGCGCTGACGGGCTACTGGCTGTTCGGCAACACCACGTCGGTCAGCCAGCCCCGGTTCGCGTTGTACGGGCTGCTCTGGATCAACGTCTCGCTGTGGGTGTTCTTCCGCACGGACGTGCCGGACACGAGTCGATCGACCGGCCGCCGTGCGGGCGTGCTCGCTCTGGGCTACCTCGCAGTGCTCGCGTACACCGGCGGCGTCGTCGCCCCCGGAATTCCGACGACGTTCGACTACACTGCGGGGTTCTCGGTGCTCTGGCTCCCCCCGGGCTGGGGGCCCGCGATCACGTTCAAAAACGAGTTCGTGCGGCTCATCCTGATGCCCGCGAAAGTCGTCGGCTACCTCGCGCTCGCGTACCTCGTGTTCGTCACGATCGTCGACGTGTCGCGGTCGGCCGTCTCGGGGCTCTTGGGGCTGTTCTCCTGTGTCTCCTGTTCGTGGCCGATCCTCGCCTCTGTCGGCACTGCGGCCTTCGGCGGCGGCTCGTTCGTCGCGGTGGCGACCACGACCTACGCCTACGACGTGTCGACGGCGGTGTTCCTGCTGACGGTGGCGTTGCTGTCCTGGCGACCGTCGTTGGGCTCGCTGCGGTGAGTCTACCGGGACGAGGATGAGGGCGTGGACGGGGCCACCATTTATTGGCAGTTCATGACTTGTTGACTGTATGACTGTCTACGAAAGCGATCTCCCGGGCGTCGGGAAGAAGCACGAGATCGAACTCGACGACGGTGAGCATCTCGTCATCGTGACTCACAACACCGGGAAGCGGGAGGTGTTCCGGAAAGCTGACGCGGACGCCGACAGCGAGAAACTGTTCGAGGCGCCGGACCGACTGGCCAGAACGATCGGCACGATCCTCGAAGGCGCGTACTTCCAGCCCGTCCAGACCGACGAGATGGAGACAGTGCTCTCGGACGACACCTACATCGAGTGGTACGATGTCGACCACGGTGCGGCGGTCACTGGTCGTACCCTCGCGGAGCTGGATATTCGTAGTCGGACGGGTGTCACCATCGTCGCCATCCAGCGCGGCGATGAACTGATCTCCCCGCCGACGCCAGAGACAGTATTCGAGGCCGGTGACACGCTAGTCGTTATCGGTCAACGAGAGGACTGCGACCGATTCGAGGACCTACTCGCTGGAGATCTCGGTGAGTGCGGCAGATGATTCACCCAGCAAGTACCACCGATGGCGGCTGAAACCGCGCTCGTCGACGTAGGGGTGCTGTTCGGTAGCCTTGCTCTCGCGGGCCTCCTTTCGAGTCGTATCGACCAGTCGGTAATCCCCTTCTACATCGTCGCGGGGATGGTACTGAGCCCGTACGTCTTGGGCAGACTCCCCACGTTAGCGGGCAGCGAGGTCGGGTTCGGTGGAGCCACCGTCTCCATCCCGGCTGTGACCATCGCCAGCGTCGATCTCTTCGCCGTCGTCGGCGAGATCGCCCTGGAGGAAAGCGACTTCGTCATCGTCGCCGCCGAGATCGGAATCGTTCTCCTGTTGTTCTTCCTCGGCCTCGAGTTCAACCTCAACCGGCTGCTCGCGAGCAAGGAGCGGATCGGCAAAGCGGGATCGGTCGACCTCGTCGTTAACTTCAGTGTCGGGATGGCGTTCGGCTACCTCGTTTTCGGCGAGTTCCTCGCCGCGTTCCTGACCGCGGGGATCGTCTACATATCTTCGAGTGCGATCATCACCAAGTCCCTGATCGACCTAGGCTGGATCGCAAACGACGAGTCCGAACCGATGCTCGGCACGCTCGTCTACGAGGACCTGTTTATCGCCGTCTACCTGGCGATCGTGTCCGCGCTGCTCCTGGGTGGGGGCGACGTGGGTGAGGCCGCCGAGGGGATCGCGATCGCGATCGTGGTCATCTTCGCGCTGCTGGGACTCGTCAGATTCGGGACGGTCTTCTTCCAGCGGTTCCTTGAAGCTGCCACGAAGGAGTTCGTCGTCATCCGGGCGCTTGGCGTCACACTCCTCGTCGCCGGAGCAGCGCTCGGGCTAGGCGTCAGCGAAGCCGTCGCCGCCTTCTTCGTGGGCATGGCGTTCTCCTCGACCGACCACGTCCACGACCTCGAACAGCTCCTCGAGCCGCTCCGTGACGCGTTTGCGGCGGTCTTTTTCTTCTGGATCGGTCTCGTCACCGACCCGGGTCTGTTCACCCTCCCGATCATCGGCACTATCGTCGCCGCCGTGATGGTGACGACGCCGACGAAGATCGTGACCGGGTTCATCGGCGGGCGGATCTACGGCCTCGACGATCGGCGATCACTCCGTGTCGGATTCGGGATGGCGACCAGGGGGGAGTTCTCGCTGATCATCGCGAGCCTCGCGCTCTCCGCTGCCGGGAGCGCGATCGCACCGGCGACTGTCGAACGGATCTACGCCGTCACCGTCGGCTACGTGCTCGTGATGAGTATCCTCGGCACGTCGCTCATGCAGTACTCGAGTCGCATCGAACCGCTCACTGAGTCGATACTCGAGCGGCTCCGCGGCGAGTCCGCGCGCTCAGTCCGGGAGAGTTGAAGGTCAGAAACCGACAGCCGCTCAGCCGACGTCCAAGTGATCCGCGATCCCCTCGCGGATGATCTCCTCGCAGTAGCTACACCGCAGCCCGTCGTCGAGCACGTCGAACCGGGTCGTCACCGGCTCGTCGGCGTTGGTGATGCAGCTGCTGTTGGGACAGGCGAGGACGCCGGCGACCGACTCGGGCCGTTCGACGCGTTTCTTCTCGATGACCGCGTACTCCTGGACGATGTTCACCGTCGCCCGCGGCGCGATCAGCGAGAGCACGTCGACCTCGGCCTGGGAGAGCTCCCGCTCCTCGACTTTCACCACGTCCTTGGTGCCCATTCGGTCGGATGGGACGTTCATCGCGACGCTGACGCCGGTCCCCTCGCTGCCGTCGATCCCCAGCAGCGCGAGCACGTGGAGCGCGCTCCCGCCGGGGAGGTGGTCGAGTACGGTGCCGTCGCGGATCTTCGAGACGCGGAGTTCGTGATCACTCATGGTTCGAGAGCAGGAGGTCGAGCAGCGCCATCCGGACCGGCACGCCGTTGTGGGCCTGCTCGAAGTAGTTCGCGTAGTCGGTGTCGTCGATCTCGGGGGCGATCTCGTCGACCCGGGGCAGCGGGTGCATCACGGTCAGATCGTCGCCCGCGGCGTCGAGCGTGTCGCCGTCGATCTGGAACTCCCCGGCGACTTTCTGGTACTCGTCCTCGTCGGGGAAGCGCTCGCGCTGGATTCGGGTGACGTACAGCACGTCGAGCTCCGGGAGCACGTCGTCGAGTTCGGTGTGTTCTCGGACCTGCGCGCCGGCCTCGTGGAGGTCGAACCGAACCGAGCGCGGCAGGCGGAGCGACTCGGGACTGACGAAGTGCATGTGGGCGTCGAACTCCGTCAGCGCGGTCGCCAGCGAGTGCACCGTGCGGCCGTACTTTAGGTCGCCGACGATGCCGATCGTGAGGTCGTCGAGCCCCGCCGCCTCGCGGATCGTGTAGAGGTCGAGCAGGGTCTGACTCGGGTGTTGGCCCGCGCCGTCGCCCGCGTTGACGACAGGCACGTCGACGAACTCCGAGGCCATCCGGGCGGCGCCCTCGCGAGGGTGACGGAGCACGATCCCGTCGCCGTACCCCTCGATCACCCGCACGGTGTCGGCGAGGCTTTCGCCTTTCTTCACCGACGAGGCGTCGACGCTCCCCATGTCGACGACATCGCCGCCGAGGCGCTTCATCGCGGTTTCGAACGACATCTTGGTTCGTGTGCTCGGTTCGTAGAAACAGAGCGCGAGCACCGTTTCGGGGTACCGGGCCGGGAGCGACTCACCGCTCCCCAGCGCGGCGTCGAACTCGGCGGCCCGATCGAGCACGCGCTCGACGTCCGCCCGCGAGAGTTGGCCCGCGGCGACGAGGTGGTCCTGACGCATCAATCGAGACCGGGTTGGGCACGACCTTGAAACTCTCGGCTCGCCGGTCCGTTCCAGTGTTCACGTCGATGCAGCAACTGCCGGAGGGGGTTACGAATCTCGAAACGTCAGCCCTGCCACTCCGCGTCCGAAAGCGTCCGCTGGACTGCCTCCTCGCCCACCGCGGCCGCGATCGAGCGGAACGCCGCCCGCTCGTCGCGGTCACCCGCATTCGCCACCAGCCGCGAGACGATGAACTCCGGCGTCGAGCGCCCGACCGTGCCAAAGCGCGGCTGGTAGTCCACGCGCAGGTCGAGGTCGTCGGTCAGCCCCTCGGCGAAGATGCCGTCGATGCGGGCGGTCTCCGGCAGCGGCGCGAGATCCTCGGCCAGGTGGGTGACGAACACGCCGAGTGCGCCGCGGTCGACGGTCAGATCGACCAGCCCGTTCAACAGATCCGCCGCACGGCCCGGCTCCGTGATCGCCTCGAACTCGTCGACGAGCATCAGTGCGCGCCCCTCGCCAGTCAGCGGCGGCACGACCGAGCGCAGCGTCGACTCCAGTACGCCCGCGTTGAACGAGGCGTGGCGGCGGTGGAACACGATCGTGTCGAACCGGCCGACCTCGGCCGCCTCGGCGGGGACGGGGAGCCCCATCGACGCCAGGAGCGCGACGCCACAGAGCGTCTCCAGCAGCGTCGTCTTCCCGCCGGAGTTTGCACCCGTCAGGACTGCCACTCGGTCGCCGGATGGCGGGTCGGCGGCCCGGGCGCCCCCCGACACAGCGTGGTCGCCGACGCCGTAGCTGACGGGCTGGATCTCGCCGTCGAGGAAGAGGTTCCGCGCGCCACGGACCGCGAGCCCGTCGTCGATGAGCGTCGGGCGCGTGAGGTCGTGGGCCGCGGCGAAGCGGGCGAGCGAGAGGTCGAAAGCGAGTTCGTCGACCGCATCGACGGCGGCCTCGATCTGCTCGCCCGCGGTGTCGAGGGTCTCCCGGAGCTCACCGGCGACGACGGCCTCGCGGTCTGCGACTCGCCCCTCCAGTTCCGCGACGAGCGCGCGGAGCGTAGCGGAGACGAAATCCGTCTCGTCCCGCGCCTCCTCGGGAGCGACCGCCCTGACTTCGCTGACGGTGACGCCCGTCTCCTCGGCGACGTAGGCGATCACGGCGCTCTGGAACTCCTCCAGCGAGCGCACGCCCTGCCCGCGGACGGTCTCGAGCACGTCCAGCGCGGCGTCGTCGAGCCGCCGGGCGCTGGTGAGTTGGGTCCGGAGCCGATCGAGCTGGTCGTCGGCGCCCTCCCCGACAGCAAGCGGTTCATCGGTTCCCGCAACGCCGAACTCGCCCTCCACCGCGCCCAGCGCGTCGACGGCGTCGCCGAGCGCGTCGGCGTCGAGATCCGCGAGCCGGTCGAACGGACCGGCCTCGCTCGCGCCCACGGCCCGGAGCTCCAGTGCCGCCTCGACGGCCGCACGGCGGCCGGCGCCGACCTCGTCGTAGCGGTCGAAGGTGGCGACGACGGACTCCCGGCCCGCGTCGTCCAGCCCCGACCAGACCTCGCGTGCGGCGTCGATGCGGTCGAGTCGGTCAGTGGCGGCCGCCTGGCTCGATAGCGGCGTGAGCACCCGGATGCGGTCGGCGGCGCCGTCGGTCAGCGCGTCCCGTGCAGCCAGTTCGAGCAGGTCGCCGTACACGTCGCGGGCGTCGCCGGTGCCCAGCGTGTCCAGTCCGGCCGCACCCGTGGCCCGCCGGAGGATCCGGGTCGCCCGCCCCCGCGAGAGGCCGGCGCCGACCAGCGTCCCCACATCGGCGGACTCGATGGCGCCCACGGCGCGCTCGACGCCCAGTTCGGTTTCGAGCAGTTCGGCCGTCTTCGGGCCGACGCCCCAGTACTCCTGCAGTCGCATGGGTGGTGGTGTGGCCGGGGGCTCTTGAGCGTTGTCAGAACTCGACGGGGATCTCGATCACCGTCGGTCGATCCCGCGCGAACGCCGCCGAAAGCGCCTCGGGCAGTTCGGCTTCGACGGCGTCGAACCCGATCCGCCGGGCAGCCGCCCCGAAGCTCTCGGCCAACGCCACGAAGTCGGGGTTCTCGATCTCGGTCGCCATCGTCCGGCCGTAATCCCGGCGCTGGACGTCCTCGAGGATGTCGTAGGAGTCGTCGTTACAGACGATGATTGGCACCGCCAGATCGTACTGCACGGCGGTCGCGAGGTCGCCGATAGTGAACAGGGAGCCGCCGTCGCCGACGAGCGACACGACCTGCCGGTCGCTACCGATCGCGGCGCCGAAGGCCGCGGGCGGGCCGAACCCTAGCGTCCCGAACCCGCGGGGGAAGAGGAACGACCGCGGCGCGCCCGTTGGGAACCGCGTTCGGGCGGCGTAGCTGACCTTCGTCATGTCGTTGACGACCACCGCGTCGTCCTCGAGCGCTTCGCGGACCACCGCCAGCAGGTGGATTCGGTCGTCCTCGGCATCTGTCGAGAGCGGCTCCGGGCCCGCATCGACTGCGTCGGTCGGGCCGTCGAACCGCAGCCCACGCCCGCTCGCGCGTTCGTGGATCGCCCCGAGGGTCGCCCCCGCGTCGCCGACGATCCCCAGCGCCGTCTCGTGGTTGTTGCCGAAGTTCCGCGGGTCGATGTCGACGTGGATCAGCGCCTCGGGGAACGGCGTGTCGGCGCTGTCCTGCGCGCTGAGTTCGGTCCCGACCGCCAGGACCAGATCGCGTGTGCCGACGAACTCGTCGGCCGGGTCGTGGCCGAGCGCCGTCGCGACACAGCAGTCGTGGTCGGCGGGGACGACGCCCTTGCCTGCCGCGGTCGTGATCACCGGAATCGCCGTCTCGTCGACGAACGCCCGCACCTGCTCGGCGGCGTCGACGGTCCCCCCGCCGACGACGAGCAGGGGGTGGTCGGCGCCGGCGAGCCGTTCGACAGCCTCCTCGATACGCGCCGTATCCGGGCCCGGCGGGCCGGCGCGATCGCGATCGACCAGTTCGACTGGCTCCGCGCGCTCGAGCACATCCGTCGGGATCTGGATGTGGACGGGTCGAGGACGGTCCGTCTGCAGGCGCTCGAACGCGTCGGCGATCGCGCCAGGCACGTCGGCGACGCGGTCGACGTGGTAGCTCTCGGCGGCGATCGAGGCCATCACCCCCTGCTGGGCTTTGAGTTCGTGGAGATGGCCCTTCCCTCGGCCGGCCTCGTTCGTCGTGTTGGTCGTCGAAATCACCAGCATCGGCGAAGAGTCCGAGTACGCCTGTCCAACTGCGGTCGCGACGTTTGTCAGCCCCGGGCCGGTGATCACGAGACAGACGCCGACCCGGCCCGTCGCGCGGGCGTAGCCGTCGGCCGCGAACCCAGCGCCCTGCTCGTGACGGGTCGTGACGTGGTCGATCCCGCTATCGAGGAGCGCGTCGTAGATCTCCAGGGTGTGCACGCCCGGGATGCCGAAGGCCACGTCGACGCCCTCGCGCTCGAGCTGTGCGACGACGGCTTCGCCACCAGTGAGTCTGCTCATACCTCGTAGAGGACGCGTGAACCCCCGTAGTTCTTTCTCCGACCGGAGTTTTTTGCGTCCTGCGCTGGAGGAGACCCTTATGAGCGAACTGGCGGCCGAGCCCATCCACACCGCGCTCGCCGACCGGCTCGGCACCGCACTCCGAGGGGTGATCGTGTACGACGGAAAGCGGATCGACGAGTCGCTCCGGGCCGACGTGGCGGCGCAGTACAGCGAGACGGAGATCATGTCGTTCGTGGACAACACCATCGTCCACCAGCTCGATAGCCCCACCGTCGAGGAGTCGTTCAGGCTGGGCAGCCTCGAAGCGGTCGTGCGGACGTTCGAACGCTCTTGGGTCGTGCGGATCGCCGACGGCGCCAAGCGAGGCTGCCTGTTCTCCGTCGAGCGCGACGACAACGTGTCGATGGCGGCCGTCGAGGACGGCATCGAGATTGTCCAGAACGAACTCCGGAAGTAGCGAGTCCCGACTGCGGCTGGCGGCGACAGCCGACTGCCTGTCGCCGGACACCGGTGGCCGGAGCGTCGCCGGAACCCCTACCGATAAATCCTGCCTCCGTCTGCATCCGCCGTGTCCCGGTTCCCACTCGACGCCGTGCGTGGGTTCGGTCGCGCGGTGTACGTCGTCGCCCTCGGCCAGCTGCTGAACGTGTTCGGCTCCGGGCTGGTGTACCCCTTCGCGACCATCCACTTCCACCTGGAGGTCGGCATCGCGCTCTCGCTCGTCGGGGTGGGGCTGCTCGTGAAGAACGTCAGTACCGCTGTCGCGACCACCCTCGGCGGGTACCTCGCCGACCGAATCGGCCGCAAGCCGGTGATGGTGGCGGCGATGGCCGGCAACGCCGTCACGCTCGCGGGCTACGCGTTCGTGCCCGCGATCGCGGTGGAAATCGCGCCGCTGGATCCAGCGGGGGCGTTCATCGGCGTCTCCGCGCTCGCGGGCGCCACGAACGGGCTCTACACCCCGGCTGGACAGGCGTACATCGCCGACCTGACCGACGGCGCCGAACGCGACCGGGCGTACTCGCTGTTGAAAGTCGGCAACAACGTCGGCTTCGGCGCGGGGTTCGTCGTCGGCGGACTGCTGTACGAGTGGGTGGAAGTGACCGTGTTCCTCGCTGACGGCGCGACCTCGGCGGTCGTCGCGGTCGTCCTGTTCGCGCTGGTGCCACGGATCCACGCCGGCCAGCAGGACGTTGCACTCCGGGACTCCGTCGGCGATTGGGGGGCAGCGATCACCAAGCGTCGCGTGCTCGGTCTCGCGGCGTTGAACGTCTGCTTCGCGGTGCTGTACGCTCAGATGCAGACGACCGTCCCCGTCGTCGCCGAGGCGGAGTTGGGGCTGTCGTCCGCGGAGATCGGGACGCTGTTCGTCCTGAACCCGCTGACGCTCGTGTTACTCCAGATCCCGCTCGTCGACGCCGTCTCGGAGTGGCGACGGACGCGGGGACTGCTGCTGTCGGTCGGCTTCTGGACGGCGTCGATGGCGGTGGTGTGGCTCGTCTATCTGTTGGATCTGGGGCCGGCAGCCGCGGGCCGACACCCGCTGCTCGCGGCCGGTGTGGCGCTTCTCGGCCTCCATCTCGTCGCGCGAACGATCGGCGAAGTGCTGCACTCGCCGATCACCACGTCGCTGATGAGCGCGCTCGGGAGCGACGGCGAGCGCGGGGCCCAGTTGTCGATGCTCGAAGTCGCCAAGCGCGCCGGCTTGGGCATCGGCTCCTTCGTCGGCGGTGTGTTCTTCGACTACGGGTTGGCGGCGTGGCTCTGGCCGGCGCTGATCGGCCTCACCGTGCTCCTCGGCGTGGGACTGTTGGCGTTCGAGCGCACACTGTCGCCGGCGGAGAACGGGATGGCGATGGAAGGCTAGGTCGCTCGTCCGGGGACCGACCGCTCGGCTCAGCTACCCGTGATGCTCGGCCCGAAACTCGGGGTCGGAATGTCTGCACCGACGCCCTCACCGACGTACCAGACGAGCGCGGCGAGCGCTGGCGCGACGAAGGCACCAGCGGTGAACAGCGCCGAGGGAAGCTCACCGTGAGCGTAGTGGAGCCTCGCGAGGTTCGACCAGAACAGCATCCAGACGACCAGCCCCACGGCGATTGCGGCGGTGGTTGCCACGTCGACGATGCGACTCGCGGCGGCCGACACTGAATCGAGCGCGTTCCGATGCGCAGGCATCGTCGCCATACCGACGGGCGAGCCTTGTGAAAGTTTGATAAATTTAGTAATAGGTGCTGTGGAGAATACCCAAGAAAACGCCGCAAAAACTGTCTCGTTGCCGACGTGTCCGGCAGCGAATTCAGGTCGGAGGGGTTCTGGCCTCACAGCCACGGCGTCAGCTCCGTGACTGCGCGACGGAGCGCGCAGCAGGTCGCTCACCGTGGCTGGCTAACGCGGCGTCTGCCGGTAGATCAGGTTGCGCTGGATCTCGTTTGCGCCCTCGTAGATCACCGGGATGCGCACGTCGCGGTAGACGCGGGCGATGCGGCGGTCCGCGAAGATGGAGCGGCCGCCGTGGAGCTGCATCGAGCGCTCGGCGACGTCGACGGCGGTCTCGGTGGATTTGGTCTTGGCCATCGCCGCCCAGTAGCCGGGGTTGTCGTGTTCTTTCACCTTCCGCGCCGCGCGCCAGTTCAGCGTGCGGGCGGCCTGGAACTCCGTCTGCATGTCCGCGAGGATGTGCTGGACCGCTTGGAACTCGTTGATGTTGCGGCCGAACCCTTCGCGCTCGTGGACGAACGCCTCGGCCTCCTCGATGGCGGCTGCCGCGAGGCCGAGCCCGTGGCCGCCGACGACGACGCGGCCGTGGTTGAAGAAGTCAGCGAGCGCGTAGAACCCACCGCCCTCCGTGCCGACGAGGTTCTCCTCGGGGACGCGGCAGTCGTCGAACACGATGTGGCCCTGCTTGGAGGCGCGCATCCCCATCTTCTCGGGGATGTGCTCGGCTTCGTAGCCGTCGCTGTCGGTCTCGACGATGAACAGCGAGTAGTTGCCGTAGCGATCGTCGCGGTCGCCGGTCTTCGCGTAGACGGTGAGCCAGTCGGCTTCGACGGCGTTGCCGACCCAGTACTTCTCACCGTTGAGCACCCACTCGTCGCCGTCTTTCTCCGCGCTCGTCGTCATCCCTGCGAGGTCGGAGCCGGTCTCGGGCTCGGACACCGCGAGCCCGGAGAGCTGGTCGTTCTGAGCGACCGGGCGGAGGTACTTTTCGTGCTGCTCCTCGGTGCCGTACTGCTCGACCAGCTCGCAGCCGAAGGAGGCGAGCATCAGCGTCAGCCCGATGCCGGCGTCGGCGCGGAAGAACTCCTCGCCGATAGCGAGAATCTGCTCGATGTCGAAGCCGCGCCCACCTAGCTCCTCGGGCAGGTCGGCGGCGACGAGGCCGGCGTCCATCGCCGCCTCCAGCACCTCCCACGGGTACTCGCCCGCGGCATACTGCTCCGCCGCGACGGGTTCGATCTCCGCCTCGGCGAACGCTCTGGCTTCCGCTTTCGCCTCGCGTGCGTGCTCGGGGACGGGCCCCTCATCGAGTAAGTCCATACCCTATACACGCGGCCAGCACGCAAAAAGGCACTCAGAACTGTCGCTCCGTGGTCCCCCGTTTCCGGTCAGTGCTCGTCGGCACTCGACGCGTCGTCTTCCGGTTCGCCCGCGTTGTCGCTATCGGCCGCTTCGTCGGTGGCGCCATCGTCGCCCGCTTCGTCGTCGTCGCTTACATCGCTATCGTCGGGATCAGCCGGCTCCGGGTTCGCGGCAGGTGCACTGTCGGCGTCGCCGTCCGGGTCGTCGACCGCCGATCCGGCGGACGACACGCCCTCATCGTCGGCGACCGCACGGACGCTCTCGGTGTCGCTGGCGGCCCGGGCGCTGGGCTGGCTGCGCTCGATCGACATCGTCTCGCCCTCCCGCAGGCGGTCGCGGACGGCGTCGCGCTCGACGGTGCCCGAGACGGTGCGCGGGAGCTCGTCGACGGTGCCGATCGTTCGCGGGAGCTTGAACCCGGCCAGGCGCTCGCGCAGGTGGGCTTCGAGATCGGCCACGTCGACCGCCTCCTCGTCAGGGACGAGGAGCGCGGCGACCTGCTCGCCCCACTCCTCGTCGGCGAGCCCCACGACGGCGGCCTCGTCGACCGACGGGTGGGCCCGGACCGCGTCGACGACTTCGCCCGGATCGACGTTTTCGCCGCCGCTCAGAATCCGGTCGTCGAGCCGGTTCAGCACGTAGAGGCGCCCCTTCTCGTCGCGGTACCCCACGTCGCCGGTGTGGAGTCCGTACTCGCCGAACGCCTCGCTCGTCGCTGCCGGGTCGTCGTAGTAGCCCGGGGTGACTGTCGGTCCGCGCACCACGAGTTCGCCCGACTCGCCAGCCTCGACTGGGGCGCCATCTTCGTCGACGACGGTCACGTCGGTCCAGAGCAGCGGGCTCCCGACGGTTTCGGGGTGGTCGAACGCTTCGCCGTGGCGGGCGGTGGCGATCTGTGACGCCGTCTCGGTCATCCCGTAGGTCGGACAGATCGGGACTGAGTAGTCCCGGCAGCGCTCGACGAGTTCGGCCGGGGTGGGGGCGCCGCCGACCAGCGCGAACCGCAAGCAGCCGGGGAGCGTCCCTCTGGCCGAAAGCATCCGGCGCAGCATCGTCGGCACCAGCGAGACACAGGTCGCATCGTACTCGCGGATGTCGTCGACGGTGCCGCCGGGGTCGAACGTCTCCCGGACGATCACGGTCGTCCCGTACAGCGCCGACCGGAGAACGGGCGCGATCCCGCCCATGTGGTGGAGCGAGAGCGGCACCAGCCAGCGGTCCTCGGGGTCGATGCCCAGGCGGAACGCGCTGGCGGTCGCACTCGCGAGCAAGTTCCCCATCGTGAGCCGAACCGTCTTCGGATCGCCGGTCGTCCCGGAGGTGAAGAGGAGCAGCTGGGTGTCCCCACGGTCCCAGGCTGTCGGCGTGAACGCCTCGCGCTCGGCCGCCGAAAGCGACGTCACGTCGTCGCGCTCGGACTCGTGGATGCTGAGCGTCGGGACCGACCCCGGGACCTGCTCGGCGGCCGATCGAACCTGGGACTCGGTGGCTTCGTCACAGACGACGGTGTCCACGTCGGCGTGGTCGACGCGGTCGGCCAGCTCCGGCGGCGTGAACTCCGGCGCTAGCGGCACCAACACGGCGCCCAGCCGCATCGTGGCGTGGATCAGGCAGACCGCCTCGACGCCCGTCTCCAGGACGCCGGCGACGTGATCGCCGTCGCTGACACCCAGCGCGGAGAGCCGCCCGGCCATCTCCGCGACGGTCTCGTCGAGCGTCGCATACGTCCAAGCGTTGCCGGAACTCGCGTTGACGAGGGCCTCCCGGTCGGGCGTGCTCCGTACCCGGTGGGCCAGCCAGTCGTGCATATTTCCCTCCACGGGACTACTGGTACTTGCCTCTTGGCACACGCCCGCGACCGATCAGCCGTGGGTGAGCGCCGCGAACAGCGCGTCGACGGCGTCGCGACTCCCGGGGCGCTCCGCGGAGTAGACCCCCACCGCGAACACAGTATCTCCATCCATCGTCTCCCGGGCGACAACGAGCCGCGGAGCATCGCCCTCGACCTCGTACTCGCCGGCAGTCGCGCTCTCATTGCCGAGTTCGACGGTCTTTTCGCCAGCCCACGTCACCTCGGGCGTGTCCATCGGCAGGTACGGGAGCACGTACGTGACGGCCTGCTTCAGCGGCGCGTACGTCAGCGGGTTCAGCGAGACGCCGCCGACGGTCCAGCCCGGGAGGCTCACCGTCACTACCGCCGCCCCCGTCTCCTCGTGCGTGGTCGTCATCACGTACGCCGAGAGGTCGACCTGTTTCTCGATGCCGGCGACGCGCAGGCGCTCCTGGAACTGCATCGGTTCGACGCTCGGTTCGCCGAACCCGTGTTCGGCGGCGGTGTCGGCGTCGACAGTCAACGGCGCGGCGGCGGCTCCGCGCATCGGTCCGCCGGCGACCAGCCACCCGCCGCCGACGGCCGCGAACAGCAGCCCCGAAACGAGAACGATCGTGAAAAGTCTCCGCAGCATGCGCCGGGATTACGAAGCAGCCGGGTTAACTGTTCTCCTCTGTGACACGGTCGAACGCAAGTAAAAAACGGCTACCAGGGACGGTTCAGTCGCCGTAGCCCTTGCCGTTTCCTTTGCCCTTACCGTGGCTCGCGCCGTTTCCGTTGCCCTTGCCGGGCCCGTTCCCGCTCTCGCCGGGGACACCCGGCCCGGCTCGGGGGCCTTTGTACGTCGCGTCGGCGTCGTAGCCGTCGAACAGGCGGTACCAGTCGTCGACGTTCCCGGTAGTGGGGAGGCTCGCGCGGTCAGCGAGGTTCGACTGCTCGTCGATCACGCGCCCGCTGGCGAGTCGGAGATCCGTCGCCAGCGCCTCGGCGACGGCGTCGAGATGCTCACGGTGCTCGGCCGGCACGTCGCCGCCCAGTAGCACCACGCCGCCGCCGTCGGCGACGAACTCCCGCAGGCGGGTGAGTTCGGCGTCGGTGAACGGCTCGGCGGGCGCAGAGATCAGCACCGCGCGACCCCGCTCAAGCAGGTCGTCAGTGAGATCGTTCACCTGCTCGAAACCGAGGTCGACGCCCTCGAGGTAGCGCAGGTAGTTGGCTGCGTCCTCGGCGCCGACGCTGCGCTCGGCGCCGAACTGGCCGTGGCCGCCGTCGATCAGCACGTCGCCCTCGCGGTCGGCGAGCCGGTCGAGCAGGCTCGTGAGGAACGCGTAGTTGCCGTACTCGGACACGTCGTCGGGGAACTCGTCGTCCTCGAACGTCTCGTCGATCAGGCTCGATCCAGCCATCGCGACGCGGGCGTGTTGGTCGATTCCGACGAGCGGAACGGCGTCCGTGTACTCGAGATCGGCGCCGAGCTGGGTCGCCGTCAGTTCGGCGGCGACGGGGACGCGCTTTTCGTCCAGCCGGCCGTCGGTCGTCCGCACGCCGGCTGCGTACGGGAAGTAGAGCTGCTCCACGTCGCCGTTCCGGATCGTCGTCGTCGCATCGGGGTCGCTCTCGACCCAGAGTCGCTTCCCCTCCCGCCGGGCGGCGAACTCCTCTTTCAGGAAGCTGTCGTGCTGGCCGAAGCCGGAGTCGTAAACGCGGGCGTACCCCCCGCGGACCGCCGCGCGGTTGTACGGCGTGTCGTAGCTCCCGGTCCCGTCGGTGTCCACGTCGATGTAGGCGAGCAGGCGGCCGAAGTCCCCGCGCAGGGGCTCCTCGTCGTCGAACCGGATCGAGACCGTCTGATCAGCCAGTAGCTCTTCGGCGAACGCCGTGGCGTCGTCGCCGCGCGCTTTGAGGTACGCTTCGTCGCCGAGCCCTTCCCACTCTTGAGTGGTCTCCTCGGTATCTCCTGTCTCGGGCGTGTCGATGCCGAGGATGCGGACCGTGTCGATGTAGCCGTTGGGGAACTGGACGTCGACGGTGTCGCCATCGGTGACCGAGCGCACGTCGACCTCGTAGCGCTCGCCCTTCGCTAGGTCGGGCGGGGCGATCCCCGGCCGATCGGCGAAGTAGTCGAACGCGTCGGCGTTGAAGCGCTCGGTCTTCGGCACGAACCCGATCCCGGCATTGGTCTCCTCGTCGAGCACCTGGTCGTCGTTGAACCGGAACCCGAGGTCGAGCGCCGACGCGATCTCGTTGAGGTTGGCCGTCGCGTCGTAGTTGCGAAAGTCGGACTGGTCGAACAGCAGCAACGTGCCGCCGTCGTCGACGAACGTCGCGAGCGCGTCGAGTTCGTCGTCGGTGAACGCGTCCGACGGCGAAGTGACGATCGCCGCGTCCGAGTCGGCCAGTTCGCTGGCCAGATCCGTCGTTGCGGTCGTCTCGTAGCCGTTTTCCTCGGCGTAGGTGAGGAACTGTGAGAAGCTTTCGCTGTCGTAGAACTGGCCGTGCCCATCGTCGAACGCCACTGCCGGGCCGTCGGCCTCGGCGTCAAGCACGTTCAGCACGAACTCCTCGTTGCCGGTGGCGAACTCAGCGCCGTTCTCGACGATCGGGGCGCCGACACCGACGACGCCGCCGTCGCTGGAGACCAGCGGGATATCGCCTCCATCGGGGTAGGAGACGGCGTCGTCGTTCCCGTCCTCGTCGACGTTGGTCGCCGTCTGGCTCGCCCAGACCGCCACCAGCGAGTCGTCGGTCAGCGGTTCGCGGTTCGCGTTCAGCTGACTCGCCGTCGAGTCGAACGCGAGCGGTTCGATCTCGCCTGTCGCCGCCAGCGCGCTCCCGCTCGCGCCGACGCCTACGCTCCCGAGCAGTGCCCCCGCCGCCGTCGCCTTGAGAAACAACCGTCGTCGCATGCGGATCGACATTACGAATAACCGTCAATAAAGCATTGGGTAAATGCTGCGAATATATACAGTAATGACGGCTCAGAACGCTATATAGCTGTCAGTGCTCGACGAACTCGACCAGTACGCCCGCGGTGTCTCGCGGGTGGAGGAACGCGATGTCGTGGCCCCACGCGCCCGGCCGGGGCTCGTCGTCGATCGTCTCGACGCCGATTTCCCGAGCGCGAGAAAGCGCCGCCGAGGCGTCGTCGGTCGCGAAGGCGACGTGATGGAGCCCCGCGCCGTTCTCGGCGACGTAGTCGGCGATCGTGCTCTCGTCGTCGAGCGGTTCGATCACCTCGATGTAACCGTTGCCCAGATCGAGGAACACGAAGCGCATCCCGCGTGCCTCGTCGGTTTCCTCGTGGACGTTTTCGGCGTCGAGCAGGTCGGCAAACAGCGCGGCGGTCTCGGCGGCGTCCTCGGTCGCGACGCCAGCGTGGTCGAACTTCATGGGCGTGACTGCGTGCCGGCGGCCCAAAAGCGTGGGTCGTTCGTGGGAGCCCCCTGCTCGCCGACACGATTATGGCCCAGTCGGGCACAGGCCCGAGCATGCAGACCTCCACGACCGACTCGATCGCCGGCGCAGAGATCGCGGAGACGCTCGGCACCGTTCGAGGCAACACTGTGCGGGCCCGCAACGTCGGCCGGGACTTCACCCAGAGCCTGCGAAACCTGATCGGCGGCGAGATGAAGGCGTACACCGAACTGCTGTCGGACTCCCGCGAGCAGGCCGAGGAGCGCATGCTCGACGAAGCGGAGGCGATGGGCGCCGACGCGGTGGTCGAGATGCGCTTCGAGACCTCCGAGATCGCCGGAACGGGCGCGGAGATGCTGGCCTACGGGACAGCCGTGAAGTTAGAGTAGTCTGTCAGGACAGCATCGATAGCGCCGGTAGTTGAAACGCGCGTCGAACTCTCCGTTACGATCAAATATTGACGGGTCGTTGGTGAGTACGTCAGCGGATCCCCGCTGATGCTTGCGACTTGCCGATCCCACCACGGGTGGTCGGTGCAGCGTCCTTGAGGCCCGACCCCCGCTCCCCTCTTCTGTCTCCCCTCTTCGAGGGTCGCTAGCTGGCCGGACCGAGACACTCTGTTGTCAGACCGAGACACCCTGCTGGTACTCGCCGAACACGTCCCGGAACACGTTCGAGACTTCGCCGACCGTCGCCTTCGCCTTCACGGCGTCGACGATGTACGGCATCACGTTCTCCTCGCCCTCGGCAGCGCTGCGGAGTTCGTCCAAGGCGGCATCGACGGCGTCGTCGTCACGTTCCGCACGAAGCTGGTCGAGGCGGTCGATCTGTCGCTGTTCGTCCTCCTCGTCGACCGACTCCAGGTCCATCTCCGGCTCGGCGTCCTCGACCTCGAACTCGTTGACGCCGACGATGATCCGCTCGCCCGCCTCGATCTCCTCCTGGCGCTCGAAGGCGACCTCCTGGATCTGCCGCTGGACCCACTGGTCCTCGATGGCGCCGCGCATCCCGCCGCGCTCGTCCACGTCGTCGAGGATCTCGAACGCCTCGTCCTCGATGTCGTCGGTGAGGCTCTCGACGTAGTAGCTCCCGGCCAGCGGGTCGATCGTGTCGGCGGCGCCGGACTCGTGGGCGAGGATCTGCTGGGTGCGAAGCGCGGTGCGGACCGACTCCTCAGTCGGGAGCGCGAGCGCCTCGTCCTTCCCGTTCGTGTGGAGGCTCTGTGTGCCGCCGAGGACGGCCGCGAGCGCCTGGTAGGAGACGCGGACGACGTTGTTCTCGATCTGCTGAGCCGTGAGGGTCGAGCCGCCGGTCTGGGTGTGGAACTTCAGCTGTTTCGACTTGGGGTTCTCGGCACCGAATCGCTCCTCCATGATCGTCGCCCACATCCGCCGGGCGGCACGGAACTTTGCGGCCTCCTCGAAGATGTTGTTGTGCGCGTTAAAAAAGAAGCTGAGCTGGGGGGCGAACTCGTCCACGTCGAGGCCGGCGTCGATGGCGGCTTCGACGTACTCGATCCCGTTGCCGAGCGTGAACGCGACCTCCTGGGCGGCCGTCGAGCCGGCCTCCCGGATGTGGTAGCCCGAGATAGAGATCGTGTTGAAGTTCGGCGTCTCCTCGGCACAGAACTCGAAGATGTCCGTGATCAGCCGCATCGACGCCTCCGGCGGGTAGATGTACGTGTTCCGCGCGGCGTACTCTTTCAGAATGTCGTTCTGGATCGTTCCGCGCAGTTGCTCGCGATCGACGCCCTGCTCGTCGCCGACGGCGATGTACAACGCCAGCAGCACGCTCGCGGGAGCGTTGATCGTCATCGACGTGGACACCTCGTCCAGCGGGATCTCCTCGAAAACGGTTCGCATGTCCTCGATCGAGTCGATGGCGACGCCCGAGCGCCCGACCTCGCCGGTGGCCATATCGGCGTCGGAGTCGTGGCCCATCTGTGTCGGCAGGTCGAACGCCATCGAGAGCCCGGTCTGGCCCTGATCGAGCAGGTAGTGGAAGCGCTCGTTGGTCTCCGACGCGGTGCCCATCCCGGCGTACTGCCGCATCGTCCAGAGCCGGCCGCGGTGCATCGTCGAGTAGACCCCACGGGTGTAGGGCTCCTGGCCAGGGAAGCCGAGATCCTCGTCGTAGTCGAGGTCGGCCACGTCAGCCGGCGTGTACAGCGGCTGGACCTCCTGGCCGCCCGTGTCGGTCTCGAAGGGCTCCTTCCGCTCGCCGAACCGGTCGACGGTGGGGCCGTAGGTCTCCTCTTCCCAGTGTTCCTTCCCCTCACGGATTTCCGCGAGGTCCGCCTCGTCGAACATGGCTCGAACTGGGGCCGGTTCGGACTTAAGCATGGGGAGACGGCAGCCGGCAGTTCGGGCGCCGTCGACGCCGCCGCCGGCCGTCGATCGCGACGCCGAGGCTCCGGAGTCACCCGGCTTTATCGGGTCCGCGGTCGACAGCCGGGACATGGCACTCATCGACACTGCGTTCAGTATGCTGCACGTGCTGTTCGCCGGGATCTGGTCCGGGACGACCGTCTTCTACGCGTGGCGCATCCACCCGCTGCTGAGCGAGGGTGAGATCGACGCTACGTCCGCGATGTCGATCACGACCGGGCTACGCTGGCTCACCCGGATCGGCGCCGTGGTGTTCGTCGTCACCGGCGGCCACATGGCGGGGACGGGGTACGGCGACGGCCGCCTGTTCAACGACCCGATGGGCCACGCCGTGCTCGGGATGCTCACGCTCTGGCTGGTCGTGACCGGGCTGCTGGAGATGGCGATCGGGAAGATGCAGCCCCACCTCGGCGACGGTCGGATCCAGACCGCCGGCCGCGAGACCCAGACGTTCATCAAGGTCGCCGCGACGTTCTCGGTCGTGCTGCTGCTGCTCGGCGGCTACCTCTCCCAGCCGCTCGTCTGATCGACTCCGGGACGCGTTGCCGGACCAAACGCTTACTTCTCCGCCGTCGAACCGACGCGCATGGATCTGGAGACCGTCGAGCGATACGTCCGCGCAACGGGCGCCAGCCACAGCGCGATACAGGCGGAGATGGCCGACTACGCCGACGAGAACGGCTTCCCGATCATCGGCCCCGACGCGGGCGCGGTGCTGCGCATGCTCGCCCGCCTGACCGACGCCGAGCGCGTGTTCGAGTTCGGCTCGGGCTACGGCTACAGCGCCTCGTGGTTCCTCGCCGGCGGCGCCGACGAGGTCGTGCTCACCGAGATCGACGACGACGAACTCGAGATGGCACGAGAGTTTCTCGGCCGCACCGGCCTCGATGAACGGGCACGGTTCGAACACGGCGACGCGTTGGGACTGGTCGAGGCGTACGGCGGCCCGTTCGACGTGGTCCTGATCGACCACGACAAACCGCGCTACGCACAGGGGTTCGACAAGGCTCGGGGGAAAGTGCCCGAAGGCGGCGTGATCGTCGCCGACAACATGACCCGCGGGCCGATCGACCTCGACGCGCTGACGGCGTACTTCGCCGACGATGAACCGCTCCCGGACGACGCCAGCGACGGCACCGAGGGGATCGCCAACTACGTCGAACACGTCCACGCGGACCCGGCGTTCGAGTCGTTCGTTCTCCCGGTCGGCTCGGGGCTCTGTCTGAGTACGCGGGTGACGCCGCGAGGGGAGGAGTAGGGCCCTACAGCTCGGTCCCGGTAACCGCGTCGACGTGCTCGGGGGGCATCAGGTCCCCGAAGCGCTGGTCGGCCAGCCACTCGCCCAACTGGACCAGTTCGTCGCAGGCTGCCTCGAAGAGCCGCTCACCCTTCTCCGCGGTCGCGTCGGTCGGGTCGCCGAAGGCGCCGTTGCCGGAGTTCTCGATCGTGTCGTAGTGGATCCGCGCGCCGTGTCGGCTGTGACCCGAACTGGCGAGGTCGGTCAGCCCGCCGTCGCGGGCACGCTCGAACTGGTCGGGCTTGACCGTCTCCGGATCGAGATGCAGCAGCATTGAGGTCTCCTTCGGCCCGGCGTGGGGACCGTTGGTCTCGAACAGCTCGTCGACGAGGTCGGGGATCGAGTTGTCCCACATCCACGGCGTCGCGAACGCAGTCTCGTCGGCGCGCACGCGGCGGCCGACCTCCTGGAGATGCTGTTCGTTCCCGCCGTGGGCGTTGACGAACACCACGCGGTCGATTCCGTGGTAGGTGAGGTTGCGGGTCAGATCCTCGACGTAGTCCCGGAACGACGACGGCGACACCCACATCGTGCCGTGGAACTGTCGATGGTGGTCGCTGACGCCGATGTTGACCGTCGGCGTACAGAGGAAGCCGGTTCGCTCGGCGGCCGCACGGGCCAACCCCTCCGCGATCACGTGATCGGTCGAGAGCGGCAGGTGGGGGCCGTGCTGTTCGGTCGAACCCAGCGGGACGAACGCGACGGGACCGGCGTCGACGGTGGCGACGTCCGGCCACGTTTGATCGGCGAGATACACGGCCTAACGCTGACCCGCCGGGGCCAAAAACTTCCCGTGCGCGGGCAACAGCCGCGGCTGCTTTCGCCCGTCGGTGGCCGGTGAGTGGGTGCGCCGTGCTGTATCCCCCGAGTAACTATAACCGAGGCGTACGTATCACAAACGAATGAACTTCGACGAATTCACAGGAGAGGTCCAGCACCGACTCGAGCTACCAGGCACCGGCGAGGCAGTTCGCGCGACGCGGGCGACGCTGATGACGCTCGGTCAGCGAATCCCCGACGGGAACGCGGAGGATCTGGCGGCCTCGCTCCCCATGGAGATCAAGTGGTACATGACCGGCGCCGTCCACGAACACGGCCAGCGGTTCGACTGGGCGGAGTTCGTCTCCCGGGTCAGCGAGGTGGAGCACATCGAGCGACAGGAGGCAGCGTATCACGCCCAGGTCATCATGGACCTCGTGGCGTCACAGGTACCGCCGTCGGATCTCCGCCAGCTCCGCGACGCGCTCCCCGAGAGCGAGGACGACGAGAACTGGGGGAAGCTGTTCGGCGTGATCGACTCCGGCGGCTTTCAGGCTGGCTCGTCGGCGTAGCGATTCCCGGTTGTTCGGGCCCCTTCGCCACGCTTTTGACGCCGCCCCACCGACTGAGAGCTATGTTTGGAGGCGGCGGACTCAACCCGCGCAAGATGCAACAGATGATGAAGCAGATGGGTATCGACGTCGAGGAGCTCGACGCCGAAGAAGTGATCATCCGGACCGGCGACGAGGAGCTCTACTTCGACGGCGCCCAGGTTACCAAGATGGACGCCCAGGGCCAGGAGACCTACCAGATCGTCGGCGAACCCAATGTCCGCGAGACGGGCGCCGACGAGACCGACGCGCTCGAGGAAGGTGAGGAGGCAGCCGACGACGGCGGCATCCCCGATGCTGACGTGGAGATCGTCGCCCAGCGCGCTGGCGTCACGGAGTCCACCGCCCGGGAAGCGCTCGAGGAGAACGACGGCGACCTCGCGGCGGCCGTCTCGCAGCTGGAGTAGTCCGGTGGAGGCTGTTCTACTGGTTCATGGCGACCGTGAGTACGTCCGACAGCCCGGTGAGGAGCTCCAGACCGACCTGGGCGTGCTCGACGTGCCCGAGGACGTGAGCCACGGCGACGAACTGGAGACCCACCTGGGCGAGCGATTCGTCGCCCAGAAACTCCGTGGGCCCGACCTCTTCGAGCATTTCGAACGCACCGGCGCGCCGATGATGCCCCGCGACGCCGGGCTCGTGATGGGCCACACCGGCGCCGGCGGCGGCGACCGCGTGCTCGACGCCGGCACCGGCACGGGTGTGCTCGCGGCGTACCTCGCCCGTGCTGGCGCCGAGGTGACGACCTACGAGACCGACGAGGAGTTCGCCGACGTGGCCCGCGAGAACATGGCCCTCGGCGGCGTCGACGACCGTGTCGACGTGCGCACCGGCGACGTGACCGAGCAGCTCGACGAACTGGTCGACGCGGAGCCGTTCGACGTGCTCACGCTCGACACCGGCGACTCGGCGGCCGTCGTCGAACGGGCGCCGGAGTTGCTGACAAGCGGTGGGTTCGTCGCGGTCTACTCGCCGTTCGTGGAGTCGGTACGGGAGACGGTGACGGCCGCCCGCGACGGGCTCACGGAGATCCGGACGTTCGAGACGATCCAGCGCCGGATGGACGTGAGTGACCGCGGGACCCGGCCGTCGACGGCCGGCGTCGGGCACACTGGCTACCTGACGTTCGCACGAAAGGAGTAAGCAGTACGGCGGGCCGGTTTCGGTACAGCCCGGAACCGTTCTCAGTGGTCGTCCTCGCGCCACTTGTGGCCGCACTCCGTACACGTGAAAAAGCGCGTCTCGGACTCGTCGGCCGAGCGGATCTGCTTCATCTCGTAGCTCGCGCGGTCGTTGCCACACTCGGGACAGCGGATCTCGGTAGTCGGCCCCATCGCCTCCTCGCCCACGTCGGACATGTCGACGATGTCGCTCTCTTCCTGGTCCTGCTGGGTGGTCATCCCGCTCTCCTCGGCTTCGTTGCGGGCCTCGGTGTAGCCACAGCTGCCACAGACCCACTCGTCGCCGTCGGCTTTCATCATCGAGCCGCACTCGTCGCAGAACTTCATTATCGGGAGCGTAGCGGGCCACCCGGTTTAAGCGCCGGGGTTCGTCGACGCAGCGGGGGCGCTCGAGACGTTCTACGCCCTCGCGACACGGAGGACGCGCCGACCCATCAGCGAGCCTCGCCCGTCGGGGGAAAAAATGAACCACCCGGCGCGTCGACTGGCACCGACACGTCTAACCCGGGGCGCCGAGCATTTGCGCGCAGAGATGTCGCTCAAAGCCACCGCGCGGGCCCACCCCATCCAGGGGCTCGTGAAGTACCACGGGATGCGCGACGAGGAGCTTCGCCTCCCCTACCACGACTCGATCAGCGTCTGTACGGCGCCGTCGAACACCACCACTACCGTCGAGTTCCTGCCCGACGCCGGCGACGACACGTACATCATCGACGGCGAGGGCGTCGACGGCCGCGGCGCCGAGCGCATCCGCCACGTGCTCGATCACGTTCGGGCGCTCGCGGGCATCGACCACGCGGCCCGAGTCGAGAGTGAGAACTCCTTCCCCTCGAACGTCGGCTTCGGCTCCTCCTCCTCGGGCTTCGCGGCGCTGGCGATGGCCGCCAGCGAGGCCGCGGGGATGGACCTCACCCGACCGGAGATCTCGACGATCGCGCGCCGCGGGTCGTCGTCGGCCGCCCGCGCGGTCACTGGCGCCTACTCCGACCTCTCCGCGGGTCTGAACGACGAGGACTGTCGCTCCCACCGCCTCGCCACCGGCACGGGCGAGGACGGCTTCGAGCCCGAGGAGGATCTCCGGATCGTCACCGCGCTCGTCCCCGCCTACAAGGAGACCGAGGAAGCGCACAAGGAGGCCGAGGCGAGCCACATGTTCGACGCGCGCCTCGCCCACGTCCAGGACCAGTTGGTCGAGATGCGCGACGCGCTCCGGGAGGGCGACTTCCACCGCATCTTCGGCACTGCCGAACACGACTCGCTCTCGCTGACGGCGACGACGATGACCGGTCCCTCGGGCTGGGTGTACTGGAAGCCCGAGACTATCGCCGTGTTCAACGCGGTCCGGGAGCTTCGAGAGACGGGCGTGCCGGTGTACTTTTCGACGGACACCGGCGCGTCGGTGTACGTGAACACGACGGCCGACTACGCCGACGTGGTCGAGGAGAAAGTCGCCGAAACCGGCGTCGAGACGGAGGTCTGGGAGGTCGGCGGCCCCGCCGAAGTACTGGACGAGAGCGAGAGTCTGTTCTAGGATTCGGTCGAGACCGACACCTTCCCGTCTCGCTGTGTGACGGTAACCGCGTCCAAGAACGTTCCGTTACCGATCACGACGGCGACCGTTCGGTCGTCGACGGCTGTAAGCCTGTACTGCTCTCCCTCGGCGCGCCAGCCGTCTGCGGTCCGATTCCCGCGGGCGTCGAGGTAGTCCGCGAACGCACGCTCGAACTCGGCGGCGTCGGCGTCGGAGTCCCAGCGCAGCACCCAGATGTACCCCTCAGTGTCGCCAGTGACTGTGACGAGGCGATCGTTGCCCCAGCCGGCCGCCGCCTCGGCTGCCCGCTCCTCGGGGAGTTCGGTGCCCAGCACCGTCCGGACGAACAGTTCGCCCTGCCGGTCGAACGAGGCCGGCGTGTGCCAGTCCGTCGGCGTCTCGTCGACGACCGTCAGGTTCGCCGGCTGCCCGGTCGTTTCGGGGTGGAGTAGCTGTTCAGTCGTGTTCGGGAGCGTGGTGTTCGGGGTGAGCACCTCGCTCGGCGAGTCGAGCGTCTCGGCGAAATACCGCCCACCGAAGCAGTACGCCTGGCCCGCATAGCGCTCGTAGGGCGTGCCGTTCCGGTACTCCGTACAGCGCCGCTCGATCGCCGAGAAGCCGAGATACTCGCGGGTGTAGGCGTCCTCGACGGCGACCGCGCTGCCCTCGATCAGCGTGCGCTGGATCCCGAGCGAATCGCGCCGGCTGATGCGGTCGAGGAACTCTGTTCGGTTCCCGTCGACCTGTCGGAACTGGACCGCGTGGACGTACTCGTGAGCGAGAATGCGGGTCACCTGTGCAGTCGACCCATTTCGCGGCGAGATGCGGACCCGGCCCGTTCGCTGGAAGTAGCTCGCCCGAACTCGGCCCTTGTCGAACGTCTCGACCCCTCGGTCGAGCCCGAGATGGGCGGCGAAACCAGCGGCCTGTGGCTCCAGCGCGCCGTCCCGGACCGAGACAGCGGGGGGATCGTACTCGCCGCCGAGGATCGACTCCACACGGTTCCAGACGAGCGTCGCGTTCACCGAGAGGTCGCCGTACACCGTGATACCGCCATCGGGCGTCGGTGTCGGCGTGGCTGTCGGTCCGTCCGTCGGTGCGTCCGTCGCCGGCTCCGGGGTCGGCGAGGGGCCGCTCGGTGCGCTACAGCCGGCGACGACGAGCAGAGCGACTGTCAGGAGGGTCGCGGCGGTGTGGCGAGTCACGGCCACCACCGTGGCGGGGCATCCGACATCGCTCATCGGTAGACGAGTCAGCGATAAACCACTATCGGACGGTCACACCAGCTTCATCATCCGCGTCTCGAACTTCCCGACGCGGACTTTCCACCAGCCCTGCAGCTCCTCGTCGAGGTCCGGGTCGTCCGTATCCGCTCGCAGCACGCTTACGCCGTCAAGTTTGGCCCGGGAGGCGACGATCGTCACGTCACACTGCCGGATCACGTCGGGGGAGAGTTGGGGGTTCCCGCGGCCGAACACGAACCCCTGGCCGCCGATCGGCGAGACGACGATGACGTTGTCCTCGCCCAGCGCGTCGAGGATCTCCGCCTCGGTGGCGTCCGTCACGATGACCTCGCCGTCGCGCCACACGTCGACGCCGATCGGTGAGCCCGCGAAGCCCAGTTCGTCCTTGATCGTCCCAACCGTCGAGCCGGGACCGAGCACGTAGGTGCGCTCTGGTTCAGCGCGGATGTCGTCGGCGACGCCCTCCGCGAGCGCCTCGACGGTGCCGCCGCCGAGCTGTTTGGAAGACTGCATCGCTTCCGCGACCGGCACCCGCGCGACCGCGCGGAGTTCGGGGTTCACCTCGCCCTCGCGGTACTCGTCCTCGTCGATGTCCATCACCTCGCGGCGCTCCGTGCGCTCGTAGCTGGCGACGATGTAGGCGGCGTCCTCCGGCGAGACCGCGAACACCGAGGAGTACACTTTGACGCCGGCGGGGACGCCGAGCATCGGCGTGTCAGTCCCTTCGAGGGCTTCGGCCACGTCGGCCGCCGTGCCGTCGCCGCCGACGAAGAGGACGAGGTCGACGCCGGCGTCGACGAACGCGTCGACGGCCGCGCGGGTGTCATCGGAGCCTGTCTCGTCTCCGGTCGGCTCGCCGCGAACGGCCGGTTCGTACCCCACCCCCCGGACTTCCTCCTCGCCCATCGGGTCGCCCCACGTCGAGAACTCGGCGTCGGGCAGGCGCTCCCGAAGCGCCGTGAGCGCGCGCTCGGCGCGCTGGGGGGCGCGCGGTTCCGCGCCGCGGGCGCGGGCCTCAGCCACCTTTCCGTCGGTGCCTTTCAGCCCGACACGGCCACCCATGCCCGCGATCGGGTTCAGGACGAAGCCAACGTGCATAGACGCGCTTCGGCCGGGAGCGGGAAAACGGCCGCGAAGGCGGCGACGGGCGCGATCGCGTCGCGGGGTCGACGCCCGAGACCACCAGAGCTAAGCGCCGGACAGTCGAACCGGAGCGTATGCTTCAGGCTACGGCAGTCGAAGGCGTGTCGCTCGATCCGGCGCTGACCGGCGCCGTCGCGCTCGTGTTGGGGATCGTGGTGACGGTGGCGTGGACGCTCGCGTTCTACCGCTAACTACGCCGCGTTCTCGTCGAGCTGGTCGACGTTGTCGGCTAGCCATCCGGCTGCGCGTTTTGCCTCCTCCGGATCAGTCGCGGTGACCTTCAGCGTCACCGTCTCCCCGGGGTAGGAGCCCACCGTCACGTCGAAGCGGTCCTGGACCTCGCTGAGTCGATCGAGCAGCGCGCTCTCGGGCTCGGCGGCCTCGACGCGCTCGATGTACGTCTGCTCGCCGTCGAACTCGTCGGCAACGGTCGCGAACATCGCCTTCATCTCCGCGGGCACGCCCGGGAGCACGTAACAGGACTCGACGACTGCGCCCGGGGCCACACCCTCGGTGTTGTGCAGCGGCCGCGAGCCGGCCGGGAGCTCGGCGGTGCCGGTCACGAGGTCCTCGCTGGCGTAGCCCTCCTCCCGGAGCCAGTCGACGGCCTCGTCGCTGCGTTCCACCTCGCGCCCGAAGGCGGCGGCGACGCCCGCCATCGTCACGTCGTCGTGGGTCGGGCCGAGCCCGCCGGTGACGAGCACGGCGTCGTACTCGGCGTGATACTCGTTGACCACGCGGGCGATGTCGCCGACGCGATCCGGCACGGTCGTCACGCGTTCGACAGTGACGCCACGGTCGTCGAGGCGGGCACAGAGCCAGGTAGCGTTGGTGTTCTCGGTGTCGCCGGTGAGCAGTTCGTCGCCGACGGTGACGATTGCGACGTCCATCTACCCCCGGTAGGTGCGAGCCGGGGAAAAGCGCGACGGCGGTGGCTGGTTGGCGCGCTGGCTCACTCCGGCGGGCCGACCACGGCGTAACAGTTCCCGCTGGAGAGCTCCCACTCGAGGAGGCACAGATCACTCTCCTTGAGGTCCGTCTCGAACTCCGCGGGGTCGTACACGTGGTAGAACCGTCCGACGGTCTCACCGCCTGGGAGCGTCCAGTCGATCTCCGTGTCGAGTCCGGCGCCGTCGGTCTGCTGCGTCTCGAAGCGGTCGTGGGCGGTGCTCCACGCGCTCACGAGCGCCCGCCCGCCCGGCGCGAGCACCCGAGCCAGTTCGTCGAGGCTCGCCAGGCGGCGCGCCCGCGGTCGCAGATGGTGGAGCGTGGCGACGTACACCGCGAGGTCGACCGCGTCGGCCTGCAGCGGGATCGACGCGGCGTCGCCGGCGACGAGGTCGGCGTCGAACCCGCGCTCGGCGGCGCGGTCGGCGGCCTCCGCGAGCAGCCCCGTGCTGGCGTCGACGCCGACGACGCGCTCGGCGTGGTCGGCCAGCACTTCGGCGTGACGGCCGTTGCCGCAGCCGAGATCGAGGCCGACCGCGCCAGTGCGGTCGGCGAGGAACGACTCGATCTCGGGCCAGGGGTACTCGCGGGTCTGTGAGAAGTGCCCGGCGATGCGGTCGTACGTCTGGCCGGTGTGAGAGCTGTTCCCGGCCATCGTTAGAGGAAGGCGAACGCGACGACGGTCATCGTGAGCAGGACCACGACGTGTTTCGCACCGTCGGCGATCGATCCTTCACCGAGTTGACCGGCGATCAGCCCCGAGAACGTCGCCTGCATGACGGCGGCGTGGTAGAACAACAGCGTGTAGGCGGCGGTGTCGACGGTCCCGAGGCCGCTGAACACGCCGGTCGAGACCCCGCTGGGGAGGCCACCGCTGCCCCCGCCCAGATCCGCGCTCTCGATCGCCGGGATGAACGACGTCGAGAGCGCGAACACGATCCCGATGAACACGAAAAAGGAGATGTAGATGACCAGCATGTACGTCACCATCTCCTGGCGGCGTTCCCGCTGGAGCCGGCGACTCGACCGGGCCTCCTCGGCGGCGATCTCTAGGACGGGCGCAATCTCCCCGCTTGCGGCCATGGCGTTGGTGATCAGCACCGTCGCTCGCGTCATCATCGGCGAGTCGATCCGGCGCTCCATCCGGCGGAACGCTGCCCGCACGTCGGCGCCCCAGCGCACGTCCTCCCAGGCCCGCTCGAGCTCCGGAGTCAGCGCGTCGAGATCGGACTGCGTGAGTCGCTCCATGCTCTGGACGACGCTCACCCCGGCTTCGTTGATGCTGGCGAAGCGGTCGAGGAAGTCCGGGATCACCCGCTCGATCGCCCGCACCCGGCGTTTGTCCATCTCGTACAGGATGGCGAACACGCCCGTAACGAACAGCGTCGCCTCGACGAACGGGCTGTCGATCGTCCGGAGCGCCGCCAGCGGGGCAAGCGGGAGTGAGCCCGCACGGATCGCCACCCACCAGAGCCCGATCGGGACGGTAATCGCGAAGCTGTACTCCGGGTTGCGAAGCGCGGTCCGGCCGGGGCTGCGCAGCCAGCCCAGCACCGACTCGTACGTGCCGTACAGTTCGAGCCGGTCGCGGCTCTCGCGCCAACCGTCGGCGACGGCGCCGCCGTCGGTGAGGGCGGTCGTCGTCTCCACGTCGGTGATGCCGCTGACCTGGACCGGCGGGATCTCAGACCGCATGTCCCCGAGCGTGCTGCTGACAGTTTTGGTCGAACTGTCGATGTACGCGATGAACCCCAGACTCGCGACCGGGATCCCGAGATACACCACCACCCGGAGGAGGTCGAGGGTATCCTGCAGGACGAGGCCGACGACGACGAGGATCGTGATCAGGAACAGCGGGCCGGCGACGAGCACGGTCACGTACGCCTCGGCGAACGTCGACAGCAGATCGAGGTACTGGCGCTGCTGGGCCTCGGCCTCCTCCTGATAGCGCTCGTACTGTCCCTTGAGGAAGTTCGAAAGCGACTGCCCCGAGCCGAGCACGGAGGCGAGGTTCTCGCCGAACTCGTCGAGGTTGTCGCTGGGCGTGCGGTCGGCCATCCCGTCCAGCGCGGTCAACACGTCGGTTCCGAACGTGTTCATATCGCGGACGGCGACGCCGATCTCAACTGCCGCCTCGCCGTATACGTCACGGTTCTGGGTCAACGTATCCAGGATCGGGGGGAACGCCATCCCCGATCGCGAGAGCGCGTAGACGAAGGCGATGGTCCGCGGGAGCGTCGCCTCGATCTCGCTGGCGCGCTCGCTGGCGCGTTCGTCGAGTATCGCCCACCGCAGATAGTACGTCCCGAGCGCCAGCGCCGTCCCCACGGTCGCACTGGAGACGAACACGAGGACGAACAGATCCGTGAGTCCGAGCTCGGTGACGTGGGTCAGATCGGCCAGGAACCCGAGCGCGGCCGGGAGCGCGGCCCGCACCGTGTCGCCGCTGATCCGGAGCGTCCAGAGCAGCGCGGCGGCGCCGTAGACGCCGATGATGCTGCCGCTGACCCCCAAGAGGAGACTGTACAGCAGCGTTCGTGCCGCGTAGACGCGATGGGTCGTCTGGACGTGGGCCGCCCGAAGCCGGGACTGCTGATCGCGCTTGCGTGGGCTCTCGTCGGCGACGTAGTCTCCGAACAGCGAGATGGAGACGCGGGTGATCAACAGTTCCGCGGGGCGAAACACGCGTTCGGCTGCGATCGGGATCAGGAGGAGGACGGCGACGACGAGAGGGAGCGCCCAGAGCATCTCACTCCACCGTGTCGGCGAGCCCATCCCCCGCCGAGAGCTCCACGTCGGCTCGTTCGACCCGATCCATCACGCGGTCGGGGTGGGCGTAGTACTCGTTCACCAGCGCCGTGAACGCCCGGTAGTCGGTGATACGACGCTTCTGGAGGAACTCGAGGAACCGCTCACGGTCGCGGATCTCCTGGAGCAGCTCCGACCGGCTCCACCCCCGTTCGTCCTGGATCTCTTCGAGCAGCGCGGAGTCCCGGCGTCGAACCGAGTCCGTCTCGGCGTCCCACTGGAACGCCGCGGAGTAGTCCAGTTCGCCCGTCCGCTGGTCGATGCCGCCGATCTCGCCGACGGTTTTCGCCCGGCGCACGCGCTCCTCGCCCTTCCGGGTGAGCACCTGGATCGAGATCATGTCGAGGCTCTGGACCATCGCGCGGGGGACGTTGATCGGTTCGTTCTCGAGTCGGTTGATGACGGTCTCGATAGAGTCGGCGTGCATCGTCGAGAACGTCGTGTGGCCGGTGTTCATCGCCTGGAACAGCGTGACTGCCTCCGCCCCGCGAACCTCGCCGACGATGATGTACTCCGGCCGGTGTCGCAGCGCCGAGCGCAGCAGGTCGTACATGTCGATGTCGGTCCCCTCGTCCAGCCGCTCGCGCGTGATGGAGGAGAGCCAGTTGTCGTGGTACAGCGAGAGCTCGCGAGTGTCCTCGATGGTGAGCACCTTCGCCCGCGGCGGGATGAACATCGACACCGCGTTCATCGACGTGGTCTTGCCCGACGCCGTCCCCCCAGCGAAGATGAGCGACTTGTTGTGCTCGATACAGAGCCAGAAGTACGCCATCTCGCTGATGGTGAACGTGTCGTAGTCGATCAGATCGATCGGCGTGAACGGCTCCTTGGCGTACTGCCGGATGGTGAACGCCGACCCGCGGGGAGTGACCTCCTCGCCCAGCGCCAGTTCCGCCCGGGAGCCATCGGGCAGCGTCGTCTCGACGATGGGGTCGCCGACGGAGATGTGGCGGCCGGACTGCTGGGCCAGACGGATGACGTAGTTGTCCAGCGCGTTCGCCTCGAAGGAGATGTTCGTCTCGATGTCGGTGTACTCGTCGTGGTAGACGAAGATCGGGAGGTCGTAGCCGTCACACGAGATGTCCTCGATGTGGCTGTCGTTCAGCAGCGGGTCGACCTTCCCGTAGCGCCGGAAGTCACGCATCAGGTAGTATAGCAGGGAGTGGAACGTCCCCATGTCGGCGTCGACGCCGTACTGTTCGAGCAGGGTGGATAGCTCCTCGCGCAGGAGCTCCCGGTCGGCGTCGGTGTCGGCCGACCGGTACAGAAGCGGGTCGCGGATGTCCTGAACAACCCGTTGGAGCACCAGGCGCTCGAACTCGTCCAGCGTCGGCTCGACGGCGTGGTACTGGTGTTCGCTCGCTGCGGGGTCGTGGGTGATCACCACGTAGGCGTACGGGGCGTTCACCCAGTAGCGGTCGACCTCCTCGTGGCCCTCCGGCACGTCGAACGACGCCAGCGGCCCGTCCTCGCCGGGGCGAAACGGCCGGGTTTCGAGCTCTGCGCCGCGAAGTAGCTCTAGCGTGCGACTGATCCGGCGTTTGAGCCCTGAGAGCGTAGTATCGGTCTCCGACCCGTCGATGCGGTCCCCCGACATACGGTGGTTACCTGGGGTATCGTCGGGGCGTACTTAAATATGTGCGCCGGACGTAACGGGGACTCTGAGGGCTCATCGATCACCGGAGTAACGCATAGAAGACGGCGACGAGCCCGGCGACGTCGACGGCCTGGCTCGCCGACGCCACCGTCAGGGCGACCGTCGCGGCGTCGGCCGCGAAGAGGGGAACGACGTACGTCAGAGAGAGTTTGAGCGCGGCGTGGCCCACCGTCAGGAGGAACAGGCCGACCCCGAACAGCGCCATCGAGCGGTCGTCGTTGCGGCGGTACCCCCGATACGCGTGGTAGGTGAGCACCGCCCCAACCGCGGCCAGACTGAGCAGGATCACGGTCTCGACCGTCGAGGTCGTGCCCTGTTCGAGGGAGACACGCTGAAGCGGACCGAGCAGTAGCCCCGGCGCCGTGGCTGCCGAACGGTGCTGTCGATGGTCGTCGATGGCGTGTTCAGCGGTCATAGATGGCGTAGGTGAGGACAATCGCACCCAGGAGGCGACACAGTTCGGTTGCCGGGCCAACCAGTGCCGTCGACGAGAGCGTCGACGAGAGGACGATGTTGACGAGCTTCGAGACCGAGACCAACAGCAGCAGGCCGACGCTGAACAGCAGCAGCGAGCGCTGTCCAGTCTCGCGGTGTGCGCGGAACGTCCGGTAGCCGACGAACGTGCCCACGGCGATCGAGACGACCGAGCCGACGAAGAACAGGACGCCGACGACGACACTGGGATGGGGGAGCTGGAGCGGGATCATTTGAGTCGGTTGAGCAGGTCGGTCATGCGGTCGGCGGGGTCGTGCGTTCGGTCGAGTTCGACGACGAACTCGCCGTCTTCGAGACGGACGGTGAGTTCGTCGAGCGTGGCAGCGTACACCTCGTAGTGGTGACCATCGGGGTCGTACTCCTGGTAGCTCTCGAGCAGATCGTGCTCTCGCAGTCGGTCGATACGCCGGTACGTCGTCGCCTTCGAGGCGTCACAGCAGTCCATCAGGTCGTTGGCCGAGCGGGGCTGCTCGCTCGTGTGGCGGAGGATGGCTCTGGCGTACTCGTCCTCGAGTAGCGAAGCGATGGCCGACAGGTCGTCCTCGCCCATCGCCTCCGAGGTTCCGTTCTCTGGTGTTAAGTGACCCGACATCCCCCCACAGCCGGCGTCGTCCCGCGACGGGTACCGCGACATCAGGCGAGCTCGGCCGTGCGGAACCGCCAGTAGCCGACCGTCGGGACGACGACGCCCCACGCCACCAGCGACCCGATGCCGAACCACGCGACGGCCCCGGCTGTCGCCGGAGCGAACACCAGCTTCACCGCCGACAGGTACCCCTCCATCGGGCTGATCGCCGTGACGAACGCGGCCCCGCTGTCCGACAGATCGACCCCGAACGCCCCGAGGAGCGAGCGGACGGCGTCCACGACGTAGCGCTCGGCCACCAGCCAGAGCACGTTCCCGCCGACGTAGAACCCGCCGGCGAGCGTCATCGCACGCGCCCGGGTGGCGGCGAGCGCGGAGAGCCCGACCGCGACCGCCGCGTTCGTGAGCGCGAACAGGGTCGACACGGCGACGAACCGCGCGTAAACGCCCGGATCGACGGCGCCGAACATCCCGACAGCGAGGACGAGGGCGACGCCGAACGCCATACCGAACCCGAGGAGAACGGTGGCGCTGCGGGAGAGCAGTTTGCCGGCGAGGACGGCCAGTCGACTGTCCGGGAGACCGAGCCGGACGGTTATCGTTCCCGACTCCCGTTCGCCGGCGACCGCGAGGTAGCCGGCGACGATGGCGACGACCGGGAGCACGACCGCCGTCACTCCGGTCACGCCGACGAGCAACTGCGTGGCGCTCGTGATGTCGCTGGTCGCGCTCGACCCGACGAGCAGCGCGACGAACAGGCCGTAGGCCCCGACCACGCCCCAGAGCAGGCGCGACCGCCGGACGTTCAGGAAGTCGTTGCGGGCGATTCGCAGCACGTCGCCCGTCACGCGTCCACCTCCCTCCGCTGCGAATCCCCCTCCTTCGATCTCCGGGGAGCAGGCTCGTCAGCTTCCGCCGTGAGCGCCGCGAACAGGTCGTCGAGCGAGGCGTCGTCGATCGCCACGTCTCGGACCGTCGTCGCCTCGGCTACGCGCCGGACGACCGTGGCTTTCGCGCTGGCGGTGCAGGCCACCCGGAGCCCCGAATCGGTCGGCGTGACCGACGACACGCCCGGGCTCTCGGTCAGATCGATGTCGGGCAGCGAGTCGACCGCCAGCGTCACCGTCGACTCCGACTGGAGGCGCTCCCGGAGTCCTTCGATCGTATCGACAGTCGTGAGGCGGCCCGCCCGGAGGATGCCGACACGATCGCAGACGGCCTCCACCTCCGAGAGGTGGTGGCTGGAGAAGAACACCGTCGTGCCGTCGGCGGCCTCCTCACGGAGCAGTTCGCGCATCTCCGCGATGCCCGCGGGATCGAGCCCGGAAGAGGGTTCGTCGAGGACGAGGAGATCCGGCTCGCCGACCAACGCCATCGCCAGCGCCAGGCGCTGGCGCATCCCTTTCGAGTAGTCACCAGCCACTCTGTCCCGTGCTTCCGGCGCCAGCCCGGTCCGGTCGAGCAGGGCGTCGGCGTCGTCGGCGGTGTCTTTCGCCGCAATGGCGTACTCCAGGTGTTCCCGAGCGGTCAGCCGTTCGTAGGGCTCGTACCGATCCGGGAGGAGGCCGATCCGTTCGCGGACCGCCCGGGATTCGGACTCGATGTCGTGGCCGAGCACCTGGCCGCTCCCGTCGGTCGGCGTCGAGAGGCCGAGCAAGATGTTGATGGTGGTCGACTTGCCGGCGCCGTTCGGCCCGAGGAACCCGAACACCTCGCCCTCGCGCACCGTCAGGTCGAGCCCGTCGAGCGCGACGACGTCACCGTACCGTTTCGTCAGGTCGCGGGTCTGGATGGCCGTCATTCGTCTTCGTCGTCGGCTTCGGGCGGCATAAGCCGGGACGCACGGTTTCAGAACCGGAAACCGTGCCCCGGTGTGCGGTCACGCCAGCGCGTGGACACCGTCGGCGTCGCCGTAGTAGATCCGCTCGTCGACCAGCGCGAGCGGGTAGCTCCCGAACGACGCGCCGGGTTCGACGGTCCAGAGTCGCTCGCCGGTCGCGGCGTCGAGCGCACGGAGGACGCCTGATCCAGCTGCGGACTCGCCGTTCGAACACGTCTCGTCCGTCTCGGTGTCCTCTCCCTCGGAGACACAGATGCTCGGCGATCCTGGATGCGCGCCGCCGGCGACGACTACGCCCCCGCCGACGGCCGGCGTCCCGAGCAGGTCGCCGTCGTCGTGCCACTGCTTGGCCCCGGTCTCGCGGTCCAACGCGACCACGGAGGACTCCAACGGGTCGAGCGTCGCGTGGTAAGGAACGGCGTAGATGCGGTCCGCGTCGACTGCCAACGCGCTTACCCCGCTCCAGTCGTACGGCGTCACCCAGCGCTCGTCGGTAGTGATGAGGTGGAACTGGCGCGCGGTCGCCTGGAGGTCGGCGACGCTGTCGCCGAACTGACCGAGGTAGAACGAGCCCTCGAGCAACGTCGCCGAGACGATCTCCGGCGACCAGCCCGGCTCCAGCGTCTGGACGACGCGGGGTCCGGGCTCGTTGAACACGCCAGTCTCGACCGCTCCGGCCTCGAGAAAGCGCACTCGGTCGCCAGTTACGACACAGACCTGACGTGAGTCCGCAACGAGCCGCGGGTAGCGCGCGGTCGAAATCCCCCAGCGCTCCTCGCCGGAGTCGGCGTGGAGGCCGCGAAGCGCCTCCCGTTCGGTGACGTACACTGTCCCGCTCGACTCGCTGACCGAGTGGGGGTCCATCCCGTCTGGCCCCCGCCAAATCTCCTCGCCCGTGTCGGCCCCGAGCGCGACCAGCATGTCGGCAGCGACGTACAGCCGCCCCTCGACGTACGTCAGCCCCCCACCGACCTCGGCGCGCCACTGTTCGGTGCCGTCGGGGGCAACCGCCACGGTCGCTTCCTCGGAGCTCGCATAGACGAACTCCGGGCCGACGACGACCGACGAGGTGACGCCTGATAGCGACACCGACCATTCGGTCGTCGGTGTCGATCGCGGCGGGGAGGCGGTTGGGTTGTGGCGTGTGTTCCGGGCGTCGTAGCTCGCGTTCGGCCACGCCCCGGCGCGCGGCGCCGTGCCGTGATCGATCTGGCGCTCTGCGGCCTCCGCGGCCGGCCTCGATCCACCCAGACAGCCGCTGCTACCGACGGCAAGAGCTGTGGCGCTCACGTGGAGGAATCGACGACGGGACCGGTGGACCATACCGGCGGTGTGTTCGGGTGCCACTTCGTTCCAACGCAGCGGCTTCGACTACTGCCCACCGCGGCGCTGGGGCTAGCGCAACCGTCCACCGAAGGTACACGGGCGTCACGGTTTTAGGTACCCATCGCTAACAAACGAGTATCGAATGAGGCGCGACTACTTCGAACTTGACGTGACGAACGTCGACTGGGCGGCGGAAGGTGCCGAGCCCGCCCAGCCGCTGGTCGAGATCGACTTCAGCGGGCCCGGTGAGAACCTTCGGGAGCGCCTCAGTGACACCGACGGCGAGCTGCTCGCCGGCGAGGACGTCGACGTCGCGTTCCGCCTCCAGGAGGACCTCGACGCCGGTGAGCCCGTGCCGGGCGTCGTCGCCGTCACGAACCGCGTGACCGGGGAGTACGTCCTCGAACTCAACGAGGAGGCCGAGGACGTGCTGGCGTTCATCGAGGCCGCCCGAGCGTACACCGAGGCCGAGGAGGCCGACGGCTACCGCGTGATCGTCTCCATCGATGGGGAGGAGATGGTCGGGTACGAGAAGGACACGTTCCTCGTCTACGACGCCGACGGCGAGTTCCTCCGCGAACGGAGCCTCATTCCGCCGGGCGTCGAACTCTGAGGAATCGGTCCACAGCACCGCGCGCTTTTCGCCCTCCGAAGCGATTCTCACCCGTCACAGAGCCTGTCGAAGCGCAGCTAATTCACAGCGTTCGAACCGTGACCGCCCCCTGCAACGTTCGAGACTTCTAGAAAGTTCGAACGTTCCGGAATTTGTGAGCGTTGGACGTGCTTCGAGCACCGGTATCAACCGTCGAAAAAGGGTCCTGCCGCTCAGTTCCCGCGACCCTGCAGCTTCTCCTCCTCGGGGAGGCTGGCGTTCTCGTCGCCCTTCATGCCGCCGCCCGCGCCGGAGGCGATCTCCAGCAGCGCCTCGGGATCGTCCCAGTTGTTGACGGCCTCGACGACCGCGCTCCCCATCGCCTCGGGGTCCTCCGCGCCGAAGATCCCCGAGCCGACGAAGATGCCGTCACAGCCGTGGTACATCATCAGCGCGGCGTCGGCGGGGGTGGCGATGCCGCCCGCCGCGAAGTTGACGACCGGGAGCCGGCCGAGGTCGGCCGTCTCGTGGACGAGATCGCGGGGCGCCTCGTTCTCGCGGGCCCACATCTCGCGTTCCTCGTGGTTCATGCCCTCGAGCTTCCGGATCGCGCTCTTGATGTTACGCTGGTGGAAGACGGCCTGGTTCACGTCGCCGGTGCCGGCCTCGCCCTTGGTGCGGATCATCGCCGCGCCCTCGTCGATGCGCCGGAGCGCCTCGCCGAGGTTGCGCGCGCCACAGACGAACGGTGCGGTGAAGTCGCGTTTGTCGATGTGGTACTTCTCCTCGGCGGGGCTGAGCACCTCGCTCTCGTCGACCATGTCGGCGCCCGCGGCCTCCATGATCTCGGCCTCCTTTCGGTGGCCGATCCGAACCTTCCCCATCACCGGGATCGAGACCTCGTCGGTGATCTCGGCGATCTCCCCGGGGTCGGCCATGCGGGCGACGCCGCCGCGCTTGCGGATGTCCGCCGGGACGGCTTCGAGATGCATCACCGCGACGGCGCCGGCGTCCTCGGCGATCCGGGCCTGTTCGCGGTTGACCACGTCCATGATGACGCCGCCTTTCTGCATCTTCGCGAACCCCCGCTTCACGAGGTCGGTTCCCCGTTTGAGCTCCTCGATGTCGTCTACTTCGTCCATACGTTGCCTTACGGCGGACGGGACTTAAGGGGGGTGGCTTCGGCCCGTTCGGCCGGGAGTTGGCTCCGGCCGCCGACACGACGCGCCGGCACCGGCAGCCCTTTGCCGTCCCCGCCCAGTCGAGCATCCATGACGCTCCCGGGCCTGCTCCCCCGCTCGCGCCTGCCCGACCGCGACGCACTCCCGCGTTGGCTCGCCCCCGTCCCGCGGGCCATCGAGGATTTCGGGCTGCAAGCGGTGTGGCTCGTCGTCGCGATCAACCTCGTCGGCACCGCCTTCGGCTTCTGGTACTACGGCTTCCACCCGCTGCCGCTCTCGGACCCGCTGATCGTCGGCCAACTCGCCGCGGAGCCAGCGCTCATGTGGCCGCTCGTCCCCGACAGCCCGGTGGCGACGCTGTTCATCGCACTCGCCTTCGGCGCGTGGGCACTGAACCGCAACAGCGAGTACCTGAACGCACTCGCCTTTTTCGGCTGCTGGAAGCTCGGCCTCTGGACGCCGTACGTCCTGCTCGTGTTCGCGGAGGGGTTCCGGGCGGTCAACCCATTCCCGATGTACCTCTTCCTCCTCTTCAGCCACCTCGCGATGGTGCTGCAGGCGTTTGTCCTGCACCGGATCTCCGACTTCCCGGTTCGGGCCGTCGCCGTCGCCGTGCTGTGGTACGGCCTGAACGACCTCGTCGACTACTTCGTCCCGGTGGTTGGAACGCCGCATCACACCCTGATCCCCGGCCAGATCGTCGGCGCCGACGGGTTCCTCACGCACCCGACGGAGATTCACCTGCTCGCGGCCGCGGGAGGGGTCGTGCTCACACTCACTGCGACGTTCCTGACGCTGTCGACGCGGGTGAAGAAGCTGGAACTGTTCGCAGAACTGGACCGCTAGTCCGGTCAGCGGCGCTCCCGTTTGTGGCGGCCCCGGGCGGCAGCAGTCAGTTCGGCTTGTCGCCCGCGTTGGTAGCGGTCTCCGCCCCTGGTTCTTCCCGCTGGATCCCGCGGGTGTACGCGGTGTTCGCCTCGGGAGCACCCTCCCGGGGAACGTGGTCCACATCCGCCATTGCCACGTCCTCGTCGGTTCGCTCTCCTTCGGCGACGCCGCCGTCGGCGATTATCACCGTGCCGCGCTCGAACACCGGTGAGTCGCCGAAGCTCTCGCCGGTCTTCGGGTTGGTGTGACTTACGTCGCCCATCGTGCGGTTCGCCGTCTCTCGGTCGTCCGTGGTAGTTCGTCGGTCCATCGTCGTGTCGTCGGTGTCGTGTCGGGTCATCGTCTCGTTCTCGGCCGTGGCCGGTCGGCTGTACTAGCTGTTCGTCGGTCAAGCGATCAGGCGGTGTGAGTGAGAGTGGTGTAGGGGTCAGGCAGCCCCTACAAGAATACCGAGCGAGACGCTGCCGCCGAACGAACGATAGCGGCGACAGTGCGTCATGGGAGAGACCAAGAGGGCATATGTGTTAAGCTTTTCCATGGTGTGGATGAGCATGGCTCATCTCTGGTGCCCCAAACCGGATGCGCGAACGCTCGGAAGGGAAACGCCTTAATCAGTTTCGAACCCAGTCACACGTATGACTGACGAGGAGGAGCCGACCGAGACCGAGGAGGAGGCGCTTCAGCTCTCCACCGAGGAGATGGAGTCCCGCCTCGAGGAGGCCAGCGAGGCGCTCGAGGACGCCGAGACCGAGGCCGACCTCGACGACGTCGAAGCCACCGTCGACCGGGTGGCTGGCGCGGTCGAGACGGCCGATTTCGCCGAGGACGACGAAGAGGCCGAGGCGATCCAGGACCAGATCGACGAGCTCCGCGACGCGATCGACGAGCAGCGCGGGCCCTACGCCGAGGACGTGCTCGACGATATCGAGGCGTGCCAGACCCAGCTCACCGACACGCGCTGGACCGCTAACGGCCTACCGGCGATCCGCGAGGCCGTCGCGGCGTATCTCGACGCCGCGGGCGACGCGCTCGACACCGAGTTCGCCGCCGCCGACGACGAGGAGCCCGAGGCGCTAGCCGGCGCGCTCGACGCCGTCACCGACGCGGTCGACGACGCCGACCTCGACCCCGACGCGGACGCCGACGCCGTGGCGGCGCTGGTCGAAGCGACCGAGGAACTGGAGACCGGTCTGGACGACGCCGAGGAGTGGGACGACCTCCAGACCAACGAACAGCTCCAGGCAGAGGGGTTCTACGACGTGCTCGGCCACTACAAGGACTACCCCGTCGAGTGGGCCGCGCTGAAGGAGCACGAACAGCAGGGCAACGTCGAGCAGGTGCTCCGCGCCCTCGACGCCCTGGGCTCGGAGTTCATGGAGCGCCACTGCATGGAGGCGCTGACCCGGATGGGCGATCCGGCGGCGTTCGAGGAGATGCACGCGCGGGCCCAGAAGCGTGACAAGCCCGGGATCGAGGCGCTCGGGAAGATGGGCGCCGGCGCCGAGGACGCCGTCGAGACGCTGCTCGAGTACGTCGACGAGGACTCCGACCCGCAGCTCCAGAAAGTCACGTTCAAAGCGCTCGGCGAGATCGGGAGCGAGGAGGCGACTCAGGCGCTCGCGAACAAGCTGGTGATGGACGACGACAACGTGCGCCCGATCGCCGCCCGCGCGCTCGGTCTGATCGGCGACACCCGAGCGATCGAGCCGCTGGCCGACACGGTCGCCGACGACGAGGAGCGGACCGTCCGCACCGCCGCAGCGTGGGCGCTCCGCCAGATCGGCACTCGCGAGGCGCTCGAAGCCGCCGCCGAGTATGAGGACGCCCAAGAGTACACCCTGCAGGCCGAAGCCGAGAAAGCCCGCGAGGCGCTCGAGGCCGACGACGACGCCGCGGCCGTCGAAGCCTGATCGGCTCCCGGCCACGACTATTTTCGCCCGAAGCTGTACAGTTAAGTAGCTAACAGGCCCACCGCCGGTGTGAACGCGTCCACCCAGCAGCTGGTCCGGCTGGTCAAAGCGCAGGCAGGAGAGAGCTTCCGGTCGGCCTTCTGTTACGACAGCGACGACTGGACCGCGCTGTACGTCCGTTCCGACATCGCGACCGACCAGCTCAAAGCAGTGGTCCCCACCCTCGCCGAGCGCGCACGACGACACGAACCGCTGGTCCGTGAGCAGGACTACCCCGGAATGGGAACACACCGAGCGTCGGTGGCGATCCACGACGAGGCCGTCATGATCCACTTCCAAGTCGAGGAGCAGTCGGGGATCGTAGTCACGCTCGACACCGGGGTCGCACGGAATCTCTCCGAGTTCGTCGCCGCCTGTGAGCGCGTGCTGTCTCCCCCTCAGCGCCGCCAGTAGAGCACCGGCCCGAGCACGAGATACGCCAGCGCGAGGTAGAGCAGGCCGAAGGCGAACCCGCGGCCGTAGAGGCCGGGCAACAGGATCGCGCCGGCCTGGACGACGCCCATCACCAGCGCGTCCTGGGCGTGGAGGTCGGGGTACACCACGTCACAGAGCATCAGCGGCGTCAACACGGCTGCGAGCGCCAGCAGGAATCCGGCGTCGTGAAACCCCACGAGCACCGTCTCGTTGGTCCGGTAGCCCGTGAGCACGATGGCACCGAAGATGGTCGCCGCGAGCGTCGTCGGGACGCCGACGGTCTCGTCGCTATCGCTGTCGTAGGCGGTGTACAGTCCGAGTCGCGTGACCGCGGCGGCGACGTACAGCGCTGGCACCGCAACGCCAGCCAGGGCGAACAGGCCGTCGAGGCCGCCACTGGAGAGCAGCGACGCCGGCGTCCCCCACTCCCGCAGGGAGACCACGGCGACCAAGAACGCGGGCGCGACGCCGAAGGTGGCAACGTCGGCGAGCGAGTCGAGGTAGGGGCCGGCTTCGGTGCCGCCGTACTTCCGGGCGACGACGCCGTCGAGGCCGTCGGCGATGGCGCCGAGCAGCACGAGTCGGGCCGCGAGCCCGATATCGACGGTCACCGCGACGACCGCGAGAAACCCCAGCGCGGCGTTCCCGACGGTGACGGCGTCGGCTGGCCCGAGGCGACCGAGGAACCGCGAGCGCATGTCCGATGCGTCGACCGGCCCCGGTTTACGTGTTTACATCCGGCCGACGGCCACGGGGCGGTCTGCTCGTGGCCCGGCCGGTGTGCCAGAATCACGCCGCCTAAATCGCTCGGGTTCCTACGCCGAGATATGGAGCGTCGACGATATCTCGTCGCCGCGGGCACCGCCGCCGCGGCGAGTCTCGGGGGCTGTCTCGGTCTGACTCGGGGAGAGAACAACGACTTCGACGTTGGGATGCGGCCAACCGCGTTCGACCCGCAGACGATCACCGTCGCCCGTGGCGAAGCGGTCGTCTGGGAGAACACGGGCACTCGCGACCACACCGTCACCGCCTACGAGGCGTCGCTGCCCGACGGGGCCGCCTTCTTCGCCTCCGGCGAGTACGAGAGCGAGCAGGCCGCCCGCGAGGCGTGGGCCAACGGCGCCGGCGGGGCGCTGAGCAACGGCGAGCAGTTCAGCTACACGTTCGAGATCCCCGGCGAGTACAAGTACTTCTGTATCCCCCACGAGAGCGGCGGCATGATGGGGACCGTGGTCGTCGAGGACCGTACGCCGACGGCGTCGGAGTAGCCGTCGACGGCGCCGTCGCTGGCGGCGGGTGAAAAAGCGAAAAGCGCGTGAATCCGCTGTCGAGCGACGTTACTCTTCGACGTCTTCCTCGTCCACGTCGACCGACGCCTCTTCCTCGGCCGCGACCTCAGCGGGTCGGGCTTCGAGCGTCAGCTTCTGGACCTCGACGCGGCGCAGCGGGTAGATCTCCTTGGCCTCGCCGTAGATGGCCGAGGAGACTCGGCCTTCGACGACGCTGTCGATCAGCTGCTCGAAGGTGCGCTCGTCGGCGGCGTCCTCGACGATGTCGGTCATCACCGAACGGATCGCCTGCTCCTGGGAGCGGTCGGCCTTCTGCGTCGTCAGCGCCACGGGCTGGATTTTGACGCGGTAGTCGTCCGTGGTCAGTAGCGTGACCGTGGCGGCGACTTTCGAGGCGCCGCGGCGGACCAGCGAGCGCAGGTAGTCCCGCGTGAGTTCGTACTTGATGAACTCGGTGTAGGCGGCGTCGCTGCCAACGTCGTTGATCTTGAACGTCAGCTTGCTGTTGTTCTGTCCCTGGTCGCCCTCCATCTCGCCCTGCGTGGTCTCGATGGTCCGGCCGACGACCTGATTCGGTTCCTCTGCGACGGTCTCACCGATCTCGGCCCGGTCGAACTGCTCGGGCGCGAGCACGGTGTACCATCGTTTGCCTTCGATCGTGGTGGATTTCTCGCTCATGTGTTGTCAGTGTCCCGCGCCGTCTCGCAGACGGCGTCGGCGACAGTCAGGTTGACGAGGTAGTCGTCGACGGAGGCGGCCAGCCCGCCAGCGTCCTCGCGGACGATGGTGGTCCGGACCGCGTCGCCGTCGACGGCCGTCGTCATCGCATCGGTGTTGTCGGGAGCGAGCGCGGCGGCCACGACCCGCGGCTCGTCGTGGGTCGTCGAGAGCGTCGCCTCGTGGGTCGCCTCGCTCATAGCGCCTCCCGGAACGCGTCCGTGAACTGTTCGGTGTCGGTGTCGAAGCGCGCCCAGCCGGCGTCGTCCGTGCCGTGGCCCGTGCCGTCGACCGCGCTCGCAGCGGCCGCAGCGGCGTCGCCGATCCCCGACTCGCCCGCGACAGCCGCGGCCCCGTCGGCCACCGCCAGCGCGACCGGTTCGGGTGCTCGGAAGTCACGCGCGAGGCGGGCAACTGCCGGCAGTATCGCGGCGTCGGCGTCCCCGAGTTCGAGGACCCAGACGCCGTGGTGCCGGGCAGTCGCCGCCGTCTGCAACGCCTCGTGGACGGCCGTCCCGTACTTCCGCCACGCGGCGAGTGCGGCGTCGCGCACGTCCTCGTTCCCGCCAGCCCGCTCGCCCAGCGCCAGCGAGATACCGGCGGCGGGGGCGGTACGGGCGACGGCGTCCAACACGTCGGCGTAGCCGCCGAGCGTGTCGAACGGCCCGTCCGGGGTTCGGTAGGGGCGGAGTGCGCGCTCGACCGCTCGGCTGGCGCGCTCGGTCGCCCCCGCCCCGGCCACCGTATCGATGGTGACCAGCGACGCGAGTCGGCGGTCGAACTCCCCGCCGCTGCCGGCATCGGCGCCGGCAGCGTGTGAGCCGTCTCCGGCAGCGTGGCCGGCGCCCTCGGCCGTCTCGAGTTCGGCGACCAGCGCAGCGGCCGCGTCCTCGTCGCCCGAGAACGGGCCGTGTAGCAGGGTCGACGCCGCGAGTCCGGACGGGACCCCCTCGGTCGGGATTGCGATTCCGGGCTCGTGCTCGAGTCGGCCGGCCGCCTGCGCGGCCTCGAGTGCCGCGTCGGCAGTCCGGACCGTCTCCCCCGCGGCGATCGTGCCGGCGAGGGCGAGGACGTGATCCGGGTCGGCGCCGACTCGACGAGCCAGTGCGAACGCGCTGGGGCTCGCCGGTCGGTCGAGGCTCGCGTCACCGTCGACGGCGGTCGGCCCGACGGCGACGGTGACGGCGTCCTCCGTGGCGGCGGCCGCCTCGTCGTCGAGGCGGAGCTGGAACGGGGTGGCGGTCTCGGCACACGCCCGGGCGAGGAGGCCGGCAGCCGCGAGGCTGTCGCCGTCGCTGGCGGCGGCGACCCGAACGAACGGGGCCGCCAACAGGGTGTCGGCGAGTGGCTCCTCGACTGGGCGGGCGCTCGACATCTATCCTTCGAGGATCTCTTCGGCGGTTTCGTAGTCGTACTCGAACTCGGCGTCGAGCTCGTCGCCCTGGTAGTAGTCGACCAGGCGACGGATCTTGGACTCGGTGTTCTGCAGGGCGCGCTTGTTCTGGGCGTCCTGCGGGTTCCGGTCCATGTGGGCGCGCAGGCGCACTGCGCGCTCCATCAGGTTCCGGAGGTCCTCGGGGAGATCGCTGTCGGCGTCGTTCTCCGCGAGGATCTCGGTGACTTTCTTCCCGGTCGCCAGCTTGACGTCCGGGATGGGCGTGCCCTTCACGCCCTCGTCGCGCAGTTTCAGGCCGATCTGACTGGGGTCGTGGCCCTGCTCTGCGAGTTCGACGACGCGGGATTCGATCTCCTCGGCGTCGACGTCGCTCCACTCCGGCGGCTCGTCTGCCACGGGGGCGTCCGAACCGGACGACCCGCGGCGGCGTGTGTGCATTCGTGCCATTGTCTGAGTTGGAACGGCACTGACCGCGAAAAGACCGACTACACGTCGGTACACTTCCGCAATCCCAAGCTCGGTCCGTCCGAGCGAGTCAGATTTGCGGCCGTGCTGTTCCCAAAAGAGGATGGCCGTCGAGGGGCTTAATGGCTTTCCATCCGCGGTGGCGTCACCAGAACCCGAAGCGTTCTGGTTGGCAGACGAGAATTTCCGAGTCTCGTCGACGTCGATGTGTCGCCGACACACACGCCGTCTGGCATCGAAGCCCTTAATAACGAAACCGGGGAACAGTTGGATGCGTTCGAGGGCTCGTAGATCAGTGGTAGATCATCCCCCTGGCACGGGGAAGGCCCGGGGTTCAAATCCCCGCGAGTCCATCCGAATTTTACCGGCATGCGGAGGGTTCGACAGACAAGAGTAGCGACGCTTTCGCTACCGTTTTCGGCACTTCTGGCTCAGAGCGCTGTCCATCTCGGAAAGGATTAGCACTCCATCCGGAGGGCGGGTCGACGCCCTCCCGGCGTGCGCGACAGGGGACTATCAGTAGGACGGTGCGGACGCACCGCCCGGCTGCGGCCGATCGGGGGGATCGATGACGCCTCTCGATACCGAGGCGTCCCATTCGGAGTGCCGATTCTGCGGTACTCACGTCAGCGCCGACTTCCGACGTACCCTCGGCGACTCGCGAAACGTCGCCCACCGCTGCCTCGCCTGCGACAGCACGCCGCGACTCCAGGCCGGGAGCGCCGCCGGGAAGTCGGTCTCCTACCCCGATCCCGCCGACCAGGAGTGTCGAAACCGTGGGCCGCGCGTCGCGGCTACCGACGGCGGTCACTCGGGAGGTGGAGGTCGGTGAGCCTCGAGACCGAGGAGTCCACGATCGCCCGCGCCCGCAGCTTCTTCCGCGGCGCGCTGCCGATCGATCCGGACGGCTGCTCGAAGATCCGCGTCCCCGTCGACGCGGTGTGCTGCGGCTGCGGCGAGGTCCGGGTCAAGAACGAGCCGGTCCGCGACCCGCGGAACATCGGCTCGTTCCAACAGGCCTGCAAGGTCTGCGGGACCGTCGAGTGGCACAACACCGTCAGCCGGCTCGACGGGATCGCCGATCCCGTGGTGTTCGTCCGCGCCGCGAAGCTCGAGCTCCACGACGCCGCCAACGGCGACGACCCGGACCCCGACGTGCTCGAGGCCGGGATTCGCGAGGCGACGAACGCCGAGGGGGAGGTGGTCTGAGTGTCGACCGATTCCCCCGCGCTCGCCGCGGCGAAGGCGATCGGGACCGACGTGGAGGGACTGCTCTGCGATGCCCTCCCGCTCGAGGCAGTCGCTCGCGAGGACGCCCACCACGACGCCGAGGTCTCCGGGCTGCTCGCTCCCAGCACTGTCGACGCGCCGTTCCCGGTCGTGTTCGTCGGCGCTCCGCTGGTGGAGATCGGGACCGACGTCGAGATCAAGGCGTGCAAGCGGCACGTCTCCAACGGGCCGCGGTCGCAGTCCGGGCGATGGGCGTTCAAAGGGCGCCACGACGGCCAACACGCCACGCTGCTTGACCGCGGGGACTTCTACGCGCTCGGGGTGTACGACGACGACGGCACCGCCGCCGCCCGCCGCGTGCTCGCCGTCGCGATCGTGCCGGCGACGGTCGTGGACTCGGTGCTCAGCGATCGCTGGCTCGGTGTCGATCGGGCCGAGGGCACCATGTCGCGGCTCCCCTGGTCGCTCACGTCGTTGGCTTCGACCGTCGAAGAAGCCGGAGGTGGTCGGGTTGACGGGTGAGGAGTCAGCCGACGACTGGCCCGACTGGATGCTCCACTACGCGGCCGTTCGAACCCTCAAACTGCGGGCTCGCGAGGCTATCGAGGAGCACTACACCGACCGAATGGTCGAAACACCGACGGAGTTCTCCACGGCCTGGAAGGCCGCGAAGGTGGCCGTTCTCGACCAACTCGCGAGGTGGGGAGATGAGTAACGACGGTGCGGAGGAGACGGTGGCAGTACAGCACGACCAGCTCGAGGAGACAATCCTCGATGCCACCTGCGGCGGCCGATCCATCTGGTACGACGGAAACAAGCAGCGAGAGGATACGCTGTACATCGACAATCGGGAAGAACCCGCTGGGTTCATCGACGAAGCCGTACCAGAGTCACTCCGCCCGAACAACCCGAACTACGAGGTCGCACCGGACGACGTTCAGGATTACCGCGATCTCCCGTACCCAGATGGGTCCTTCAATCTGGTAGTGTTCGACCCTCCCCATATCGTCCGAAGTGACGGTATGGAAACGCTCACGGGCGTCATGACGAAGAAATACGGGTGCCTGCACGCGGAGACGTGGCAGGACGATCTTCGTCGCGGGTTCCTCGAGCTGTTCCGAGTGCTGAAGCCGGGCGGGACGCTCGTGTTCAAGTTCGCGGACGTCGACGTCGATTTTTCGACGGTGCTGGATTTGGCACCGCGGGACCCGCTGTTCGGGACGAACACGAAGAACAAGAAGAACCACGTCAGCCGCTGGTTCGTGTTCCACAAACCGGGGGGCGGCGATGAGTGACCGACAGACCGCCGGACTACACCGATCGCTCGGCGTCGATCGACGCGATCGGTGGGCGTGGCTCGCCGCGATCGCGCTGTACGTGCTCGGCGATATCGCGACGACTGCCGTCGGTCTCACCATCGGCGCGGTCGAGAACAACCCGGCGGCGCTGGCGCTGATCGACGCGATCGGACTGTGGCCGGCGATGCTACTGCTGAAAGCGGCCGTGCTCTCCCTGCTCGGTGGGCTGTGGGCGTGCTCGCCGCAGGAGTGGCGGGTCGTCGTCCCGACGACGCTCTCGGTCGTGGGCGCCGGCGTGGTCGCGATCAACAGCTACGTGCTCGGGGTGTTGCTGGCGTGAAGTCGATCGAACCCACCTGGCACGAGTTCGCGCTTCAGCTGAACTACGCCGGGAGCCTCGAGGCTCACTTCGGTGCGGCGCGGGTCGTCGATCAGTCCGGTGGGTCGCGGGTCACGGAGTTCACTGCCAGCGGCGAGCGCTGGGTGGCGAAGCTCTACTACCAAGACTCCAATATCTGCGACCCCGGCGACGAACTCCCGACCGGGACGGCGTGGGAGTTCGACACCGTTCGCGAGCACCGGATCGCGATCCACCGCCACGGCGATGAGGACGACGTAGGTGAACAGAAACTGAACGCCCACATCCGCCCACGCTGGGACGGCATGTGGCTCGAGAAATCCGACGGCAGCCGTCGGAAGTTGGAAATACCGTTCTCGGAGGGTGTGAACGTCTTCCTCCGCGGGTCGAACGTCGACGCCCAGCGGTACCAGTCGCTCCTCCGCGGTGCGGCGATGGAGCTGGGGCTGAACCCGAGCCACTTCCGGGACCCACACGACTCGAGCACGATTCAGGACGCCGCCCGGTACGTCCGGGTCCACTGCGACGCTTCCGGTCCGATCCACGCGCGGGACGGCCCGATCGCCCAGATGGGCCACCTCCTCGAGAACGATCGCGAGGGCTACCGCGAGATCAAGCAGAACGACGACGACGGGCACGGGCAGAACCTCCCCGGCTATCGGCACGCGGTGACGCTCGGGCCGAAGCGCGTTCGCGAGGCGTTTCCGGAGCACTCTGCGCCGGTCGAAGTGAAGCACTACTACGCTCGCGAGGCGTTCTCGAAGTCGAAAGACGACCCGCTCCGGCACCCCAAGCTCGAGGTGAGCTATCAGGTGAGCCGGTGGGACGACGCGGTGGGCGTGAGCCCGGACGAGATCCAGGACCTACAGCGCGAACTTGATCGGACCCTCCGCGCCGTGCTCGAGGACGCCGAAGTGACCATGACCCCGGGCGCTGGCGGTGGGCCGTTCGTCGAAGATGCGTACTTCGACGCCGAACTCACCGAGCTCGACGAGCGCGATCGCCCGCCGAAGCTGAATCTGACCCGGATCCGGAACGAGCAGGAGAGCATCGTGGTCCGGCAGTTGACCGCGACCGGCGGTCTCTCTGACGTGGAACAGGAGGCGCTGGAAACGCTGGTGACCGACGGCGGCAAGGTCGCTCCGGCCGATATCGCCGAGGAGCACGGCCGTCACGTCGGCAGCGTGCGCCGCGCGCTCCGTCGGATCGACGACATGGTAGAGCGTGAGTACGCGAGCGTGTCGCTCCGGTCCCCTCACGTCGCCGAGATGGTCCACGACGCCGTGCAGGAGATGCAGGAGGCCAGCCGGAAGGTGACGGAGGCTGCCGGTCAGGCGCTGCTCTCGGCCGAGCGTGGGCTGTCTGACGCCACCTCGGCGCTGATGACGTGGTGCGCGAAGCACGGCGTCGACGTGGACAACCGCGGCGAGGCGATCGAGGCGATCCGGCTGGGGAAGGTGGAGCGGCGCGGTCCCGCCGGGAGCCCGAAGCTCCGAGGCGTCCGGATGAAGCTCCGCGCCGGGCTCGAGGCGTGGACCGACGCCGGTCGCGACGCCGAGGCGTTCAAATCGGCTACCGTCCGCTGGCGTGAGGAAGGTCGAGGTACTCGATCGCTCCCGGTGAGTCACAGCGCCCTACTCGGGTAGCTGTCGCCTCCTCGGACGGGTCGGTACGCGACCCGTCCGGGGTAGTGACAACTTTCCTCAGAACCCCTATTTTCGGGCGATTTAGCCCCTCAGAAGGGTAACCCTCTGTTTCAGGTGGAACTCTTGGCTGCTCGATCGGCGCGATCTCGACGGGCCGGCGGGCGAGAACCGAACCGGGGGGGTTCGGTTCCGCCTTAGGCGTGTGGCTAAGGCCACCTATCCAAGGGACCACCACCACAGCCCCGCGAGCCGCAGGCGAAGCCGAGGCTCTCGCCCCCTGCGGGCGCGCGAAAAATCTCGCCGCCTAACTGAACCGCTCTTTCAGCGCGCGGGCCTTGCTCTCGCCCACGCCGTGGACCTCGGCGAGCTCCTCCTCGGTCGCGCCCCGAACGAACTCCTCGCCGGGGAACTCCGCCCGGATCGGCCCCGAGAGCGACGGCCCCACGCCGTCGACGCGCTCGAGGGCGTCGCGGAACTCCTCGCCCGCCTCGATCGCCGCCGCCGACCGTCGGGCGTGCTCGTCCCGGGAGATCTCGCCGCGGGAGTAGGCCGCTGCCGAGCCCTCCGGAGTCCACTCGTCCGGTTCGTCGTCGTCTCCGTCGACGTAGCGGTCCCACACGTACCACGCGCCAGCTCCGAGCAGGAACACCAACTCGGGTTCAGCCACCGCCGAACACCTCCCGCGGCGACAGCTTGAACTGGTTCCCCTTCGGGTGGTCGCCAGCGCCGCCGAACCGGACCCGGAGCGATCGCGCCGCGACCGTCCTCGAGCGGAGCACGTCGATCCCGCGGCCCACCGGCCGGTAGAGGATGAACACGTAGAACCCGTCTTCCCGGCGGAGTCGGCGGTGCTGCTCCTCCCACAGCCGGAAGCGCGTGGCGTCTCTCGTGACCATCGCCGCCTTGACGTCGCCGGGACGATCGTCCTTCCGGGCGTCGTGCCAGCCGTCGCGCTCGAGCTCGAGACCGTAGCGGTTCGCGGCCCACTTCTCCGCGAGCGAGCCGTACCGAGCCGCCTTCCGACTCCGGTTCATAATCCACCGTCGTGGTACGTTTTCATCCCCGTTACCCGGATGTAGAGGTACAATATCACTATCGACGGAAGAACGCCGAACTCTCCCACCGACCACAGTACGAGAACCATCGATCCGAGCCCTTTGAGTAGCTGATTAACCATTATTTGACCCATGACCTCGGCTCTTCCCGTTCGATCGGCCGTTTTCGACGAAAACCGCGGGTCGGTACCCCCGGGTGTCCGGCGCACACCTGCCCAGCGCACCCGTCAATAGATAGGTATGGGCGGTGGGGGGTGTGCCCGTGGACGGACACCGTGGACCCCTTTGCCGTCATCCAGAACCACCTTCATCGCCGTCCGTTGGATCCGGAACGAGATCACGGTGCTGTCCATCGCGCCACTCACGGATGCGGTCCGCCACCCACCCTTTCCCGTATCCGACGAGTTCGCGCCCGTCCTTGCTGATTTCCCGGTAGCTCATGCCGGCGTCGTCATCCCACGGCTGGTAGGCGTTGATAGCCGTCTTCGCTTGGGAGTCCCACTCCGCAGACTCCGCCGCGTCGTCCGGGTCCACGTCGTCGCCCTCGCTGTCGTCCTCGTGGAGCGTGATCTCGAAGGTCGACGCCTCGTGCTCGGCGTAGACCTCCCGCGTGTCGGTGACGCCCTGGTACGTCGTCTCGTCGGCCTGTCCGAGGTCGTCGCTGCCGCCCTCGGTCTCGATGAACCGGACCGTGCTCGGGTCGTCGCGGGACGGCTTCTCGAGGCAGAACGTCGCGAGCCGGCGGAACGCCGCCGCGGTCCGCTTCCGCGTGTGGTTGACCATGAGCACCGAGCCGCGCTTCGCGTACGGCCCGTGGTCGCCCTCCTTCTTCCGGATGAACGTCAGCGCGTTCGCGAACGCTTCGGCCTTGTTCGATTCAGTCCCGTAGCCCGACAGTTCCTGCGCGGTCTCGTCGATCACACAGAGCACCGGACCGTCGTATTCGGCCATCGCCTCGAGCATCGCCATGTCGGAGTTCACCACCGCGTCGGCTCCCTCCCAGTCCGTGTTCGCCAGGATCAGCCCGCCGGTCCGGGCTCCCCACGCCCGCGCCACGTCCACCGTGAGCGCTGTCTTCCCAGCTCCCGGCGGACCCAGCACCAGGCCGATCGCGCCCTCGTTGGTCAGCGATTTCGCCGCGCGGCCGATCAGGTCCTGCCCGTCGCCGTTCTGGTTCGTGAGCCCGACCATCCCCTGCAGCTGGCTCACGTTCCCGTCGCGGAACGCCCGGTCCGTCGTCCGGGTCGCGGCGTTTTGCAGTATCTCGCGCCCCAGCGGGATCTCGAGGAAGTCCTCGGGTTCGTCGCGCCAGAGCGAGCAGTAGTAGTTGAGTAGATCCAGGATCTCCGGGTCGTCGACGAGCCCCGCGAACTCTCGGATGTACTCGTTGCTCTTGCCCTGGAGCTCGTCGCGGAGGAACTCGCGACCCTGGGCGGCGGCGTAGACCGAGGAGTCGCCGCTGCTACTCATCGGCCGAGTACCCCCGCGTGTTCCTCCACAGCTTCAGCCGCACGATCGCCTCCTGCATCCACGGAACCCCGACCAGTATCGCCCCCAGCCCGACCAACGCGAGAAGTGCGCCGATCCCCGATTCCTCCGGGAGCACCTTCATCGCGCCAAACCCGAACGCCGTGGTTCCTGCGTACCCCATGAACCGTGCGCCCACTTCTCGAGTCGTCGCCTGTCTGGTTATCTCCTGTCTCATCGCTCGGTCCCTCCGTCAGTCGCCGCGGCTTGATCGTGCTCCGGGAGCGGATCGATAGCCTCGCCGTCCTCGAGCACCTGAAAGTCCATCTCGGTCCCGTACTCCTCGGTCGGGTCCGGCTCCTCGCCGTCGTCGTCGGCCGACAGGTGGTCCGGCTGCACCTCCTCGGGGAGGATGTCCTCGATGATCTCCTCGTAGCTCTTCCCCTCGTTCAGGGACGGGGCGACGACGCCCTGCAGCGCCGCGTTGTAGTCCTTCGCCC
>Ga0207754_100094_pt1 | contig 72295 bp, 76 predicted proteins | sample A23E1SouthBayCA_FD_187728 | JGI IMG/M metagenome (GOLD analysis project Ga0207754, IMG submission 187728) | Aerobic enrichment media microbial communities from Eden Landing Ponds, California, USA - A23 E1 (SPAdes) | ecosystem: Environmental > Aquatic > Marine > Unclassified | place: Emeryville...
CGGGCGGCCGCGTCGTCGCCGCCATTCCGACCGCCAGCGGCAAGACGTTTATCGCGGAACTCGCCATGCTCACCGCCGACGGGCCGGCGCTGTACATCGTCCCGCTTCGCGCGCTCGCCCGCGAGAAGTACGAGACGTTCGACCAACTCCCCGGCGTGAGCGTCGGTATCTCCACCGGCGATTTCGACGCGGCCGAGGAGGAACTCGGCGACCACGACATCGTCGTCGCCACGAGCGAGAAAGTCGACTCCGCGATTCGAAACGGCGCGCCGTGGGTCGAACGCCTCGCGTGCGTCGTCGTCGACGAGGTCCACCTGCTCGGCGCGCCGGGGCGCGGGCCGACGCTCGAAGTGACGCTTTCGACACTCCAACGTCGCGTCCCGGACCTCCAACTCGTCGCCCTCTCAGCGACCGTGGACAACCCCGAAGCCATCGCAGACTGGCTCGACGCGGAACTCGTCGAGAGCACGTGGCGCCCCGTCTCGCTCCGCACCGGCGTCTACGCCGACGAGACCGTCGAATTCGACGACGGCACCGACCTCGACGTGGTCGTCCCCCCGACCGGCCCGAACGACGACGAGGCGACCGAGGCGACCGTCGCGCTCGTCGAAGATGCGGTCGAGACCGGGGGGCAGTGTCTCGCGTTCGTCCGGTCGCGCCGCGAGGCCGAAGCGCTGGCCGACCGCCTCGCCGACGAGGAGCTGTCGCCTGCGCCCGCCCTCGGCGACGAGCTCGACGAACTCGGGGGCACCGCGACCGGCCGCCAGCTGTCGGCGTGCGCCCGCACCGGCGTCGGTTTCCACCACGCCGGGCTGCGGAGCGCCCACCGCGTCGCCGTCGAGAACGCGTTTCGGGACCGCCGGCTCGCAGTCATCTGCGCGACGCCGACGCTCGCCGCCGGGGTGAACGTCCCCGCTCGCCGGGTCGTCATCCGCGACCAGAAGCGCTACACCGGCGACGCGATGGAATGGATACCCGTCCTCGACGTGCACCAGATGTGCGGCCGCGCCGGTCGCCCGCACCTCGACCCGTTCGGCGAGGCGGTTCTCGTCGGCGACGCGGACACGAAAGCCGAACTGGTCGACCGCTACGTCACCGCCGATGCCGAGGCCGTGGACTCGCAGTTCGCTGACCCCGAGGCGCTCCGGACCCACGTCCTCTCGGTCGTCGCCTCCGGCTTCGCCGACAGTCTCGACGGCGTCGCTGACGTGTTTTCGGCGACCTACTACGCCCACCAGAACCCGAGCGTGGACCTCGCGGAACTCGTCGCCGACGTGGTCTCGGACCTCGAAGCGATGGAACTCCTCGACGCGACGGGGGAGACGCTGTCGGCGACGACGCTGGGAGCGCAGACCTCAAAACAGTACGTGTCACCGACGACCGGGGCGCGCATCGTCTCGGGCATCCGAACCATCGAGACGATGGCCGACGACCACGTCACCGCCCGGACCGCCCTCGAAGTCGTCTGCGACACGCCCGACATGCACGACACGTACCTCGGCAACCGCGAGCGGGCGCTCATGTACCAGTACGCCCGGAGCCACGCCGCGGAGTTCACCACCGCGATGCACGACGCCGACCCCTTCGAGGAGTGGCTGACGGCGGTGAAGACCGCCCGCATCCTCCACGAGTGGACCGAGGGGTCCGACATCGAGGAACTCGTCGAGCGCTACCGAATCGGACCGGGCGACGTGGAGTCCCGCGTCGAGCGCGCCGAGTGGTTGCTGGGCGCGGCCGACGCCCTCTGTACCGCCCTCGATGCGGACGTACCCGAGTTCCGCGAGGTCCGGGCGCTGCTGTCGCCCTGAATCGGAGGCCCGGACGCGTGACGCTCCCGTGATGACATCGCTTCGCGCCGAGCCGTTTTCTTTCGCGTCGCGGGGGGAAAGGCGCTTCGGGATGCCGTTTTAAGCTTCGCGGGGGCGTAGGCGAGGCTATGGGTATCACGTACGAAGACTTCCTCGATCTCGACTACGAACCGACCGACGAGGACCTCGTCTGCACCTTCCGTATCGACCCCGCGACGGGGATGTCGACGGAGGCGGCGGCGAGCCGCGTGGCCTCGGAGTCCTCCAACGGGACGTGGGCGGCCCTCCAGACCGGCGCGGACTTCACCGACATGGGCGCGACGACGTTCGACATCGACGACGACCTGATTCGGGTCGCCTACCCCGCCGGGCTGTTCGAACCCGGCAATATGCCGCAGGTGCTGTCGTGCATCGCCGGCAACATCATGGGGATGAAGGCGGTCGACACGATTCGCCTCCTCGACTGCGAGTGGCCCGAGTCCGTCGTCTCGGCGTACCCCGGCCCGCTGTACGGGTCGTCGGTCCGCGAGGAGATATTCGGCGTCACCGACCGCCCCATCACGGCGACGGTCCCCAAGCCGAAAGTCGGCCTCTCGACGGCGGCGCACGCGCAGGTCGGCTACGACGCGTGGGTCGGCGGCGTCGACCTCCTGAAGGACGACGAGAACCTGACCGACCAGGCGTTCAACCCCTTTTCGGACCGCCTGACCGAGTCGCTGTCGCTCCGCGACGACGCCGAAGACGAGACGGGCGAGAAGAAATCCTACCTCATCAACGTCACCGCCGACACCCAGACGATGCTCAACCGGGTGGACGAGGTGGCCGCGCAGGGCGGCGAGTACGTCATGGTAGACATCATCACCGCGGGCTGGGCGGGCCTCCAGACCGTCCGCGAACGCACCGAGAAACACGGTCTCGCCATCCACGCCCACCGCGCCATGCACGCCGCCTTCGACCGGCTTCCGGCCCACGGCGTCTCGATGCGGGTGCTCGCGCAGATAAGTCGTCTCTGCGGCGTCGACCAGCTCCACACCGGCACCGCCGGCCTCGGAAAGCTCGCCAACGAGGACACCGTCGGCATCAACGAGTGGCTCGCGGGCGACCTCCACGGCGCGACCGACGTGCTGCCGGTCGCCTCGGGCGGCCTCCACCCCGGTCTGCTCCCCGACCTGCTCGACGCCACGGGGACGAACGTCTGTGTCCAGCTCGGCGGCGGAATCCACGGTCACCCCGACGGAACCCGCGCGGGCGCGGTCGCGCTCCGGTCGGCCATCGACGCCTACGTCGAGGGGCGCGCTATCACCGAGGCCGCCGAAGAGACGCCCGAACTCGCCGTCGCCCTCGATAAGTGGGGGACGGAGACGCCGCGGTAGGCGGAGAGGAACGGCGCGGTCTCCTCGCGTTCGCAATTGTTGCTGTTTTGTGACAATGATTCGAAACGTGTTGAGTGATTACTGCAATACCGAGTGAGTGGCTCGACCCGCTATTTGGTGGGAATCACGAGGAAATCCGGGGTCCGAGTATCGGTAATAATAACCGGCGAGTGAGATTTATACCGTTGTTTTTGCAGAGCTATATTCAGAGTGAACCGGGCGATTTCTCGGTCAAACGGCGCATACTGAGGAACTCCGGGGGCCGGCGATATCAATCAAACCATGAAGATACGAACGAAACTTATCGCGCTCTGTCTCGCCATCTCGCTGATACCCGTGTCAGTCGTCGGCGTCGCAGGCGTCCAGGGGATGAGCAGCATTGGAAACTACGCACAAGACCAAAGCGAGGCGACGCTCGAATCGCAGATTACCGGCGACCTGAATCAGACCGTCGCCGCCCGGCAAGAGGAGATACAGAACCTCCTCGACGCCCGCCGAATCGACGCCCTCGCGCTGGCGGACTCGGCACCCGTGCAGAACTACGAGGCCGCCCGCGACGGGGAGATGGAGCTCGTCCAAGAACAGAGCCAAGCGCAGTTGGGCTACATGGCGCTCCAGATGCGCGCCACCGTCGAGACCACGAAACAGAGCGTCCTTGCGAACCAGTACGGCGGGCAGGACTGGGCGGATCTCTCGCCGGCGCAACAACAGCAGGTGAAAGACCGTGTCGAGGCTCGAATCGCCGGAACCGCCGGAGACGGCGTCCAACAGAGTGGGACGCTCTCCGACGCGTTCCGACCGGGTTACGTCGGGTCGACCGGCTACGCGTTCATCCTCGACAGGAACCTCGACTTCGTCGTCCACCACGGCCTCGAAGACGGGGTCAACACGGTCGACGACGCCGGGATAGCGGCGTTCAATCAGGTGCCCGCCGAAATCGAGTCGAACGCCGATATCCGCAACGGCGAGGACTGGGGCATCGTCGAGTACGAGTGGGAAGACACCACCCAAGAGGGCAACCCCGTCGAAGAGAAGTTCGTCGCGTACACCTACCACGAGGACTTCGAATGGGTGCTCGCGCCGAGCGTCTACTACTACGAACTCCAGACGGCCGCCGTCACCGACGCGCGCGACCAGATTAACGACTCGTTCCGAAGCTACCTCGAAACCCGCGCCGTGACCATCGACGGCGAGGAACACCCCGCCTACGACGAGATTCTGTTCACCGACGAGAACGGGCAGGGCATCGTCCAAGCGACGCGCACGGACGACGGCATCGCCACCGAGTCGGTGTCCGGCACCTCGTTCGCGGACGAGGCGTGGTTCGAGACCGCGACAGAGCTTCAGAAGGGCGAAATCCAGGTGAGCGAGGTGACGACCGTCGACGGCGACGCCGCGGTGTACGTCACCGCGCCGGTGTACCGCGGGGGAGAATTCGCCGGAACCATCACGCTCCTGTTCAACTTCGAACTCCTCAACACGCTCATCGACGACATTCAGGTCGGTGAGACCGGCCACCTGACTATCGTGAGCGAGCGCGGGACGCTGTTGACCGACTCCCGGGAATCGCTCGGCTCCGCCGAGTCCGAAATCGCGGGGAACGTGACCGCGATTGTCGGCCAGACCGGTCTGACCACCCACGAGACGACCGGCGACGGCGGCGAGTCGGCCCGCTACTTCGTCGGCTACGCGCCGCTCCACTTCGGTAACGGGCAGTACGAACTCGTCGCCACCGTCCCCGAGTCCGACGTGACGGGCCCGGTCGAACAGCTCGGGCAGGCGATGAACGACCGGGCGGACACCGCTCGAAACATCATGCTCCTGTTAATCGTCGGCATCATCGTGGTCGTCGTCGGCGTCGGCTACGTCGCCGCGCGGTACTTCTCGGAGCCGATAGAGGCGCTCCGGGACCGCGCCAAGTCGCTCGCCCGCGGGCGGTTCGACGACGACGAGGACATCGACGCCAACGACGACGAACTCGGCGAACTCGTCGAGGCGTTCGACGACATGCAGGAGAACCTCCAACGGCAGGTCTCCGAGCTTCGGACCGCCGGGACGGAACTCGGAGACGGCAATCTCGACCAGGACCTCCGAACCGACCTCCCCGGCGAGTTCGGAGCCATCATGTCCGACCTCGACACCGGGATTCAGAAGCTCCAAGACGGCTTCGTCGAGGTGCAGTCGGTCGCCGACGAGTTCGCTGCGGTGAGCAACGAGACGGTGTCGAGCGCGAAGGAAATCGAGTCCGCGAGCCAGGAGACCGCGCGGTCGGTCGAGGAAATCGCCCACGGCGCGGAACAGCAGACCGAGCGGCTCCAGACGGTCGCCGACGAGATGAACGACCTCTCAGCGACCATCGAGGAGGTCGCCGCCTCCGCCGACGGCGTCGTCCAGTCCGCCAACGAGGCCGTGTCGCTCGCCGACGAGGGGCGCGACCACGCCGCGGAGGCGACAGCCGAGATATCGACCATCGAGACCGAGGCCGACGAGGCGGTCGAGCGGGTCGAAGCCCTCGGCAAGCAGGTGGGCGAAATCAACGAAATCGTCCAGCTCATCAACGACATCGCGGAGCAGACGGACCTGCTCGCGCTCAACGCCTCTATCGAGGCCGCCCGCGCCGGCGAGGCCGGCGAGGGCTTCGCCGTCGTCGCCAACGAAATCAAGGCGCTCGCCAAGGAGGCGAGCGAGGCCACGGACGAGGTGGAGTCCCGAATCGGCGAGGTGCGCGAGAGCGCCGACGACACGGTCGACGACATGCAGTCCATGCAGGACAGCGTCGAGAGCGGGTCCGAGACCATCGGCGAGGCCATCGAGATGTTCGACCACATCTCCGGGGCGATTCGCGAGGCCGAACACGGCGTCGAAGAGATATCGCAGGCGACCGAGAACCAGGCCGTCTCGACCGAGGAGGTCGTCTCGATGGTCGACGACGTGTCGAGCGTGAGCGAGGAGACCACCTCGGAGACGGCGACGGTCTCGGCGGCGACCGAAGAACAGACGGCCGCGATAAACGAGGTCACGCGGAACATCCAACAGGTGTCGGAGTCCGCCCAGTCGCTCAAGGACCTCGTCGGCCGGTTCGATGTCGGCGACGCCGGCGACGCCGGCGGAAGCGACCGCGGCGGCGACGCCACATCGGGCGAGACGAGTCCCGCCGCGTCGTCGCAGTCGATGAGTCAGGCGGTCACCGACGGCTCGGGAACCGGTCCCGCCTCGCCCTCGGACGACTGAGCCGGCGGCGACGCGCGACACCGCGCGACGCCGGCCGTTCCGCCGCCGACTACCGGTCTACTTCTCCCATTATCGTGTCGAGACTTCCGAGCGCCGCGATCAGGTCCGGGATGTACTCGCCTTCGGCCATCTCGGGGAGCGACTGGAGATTCGAAAACGAGGGGCCGCGAATCTTGAACCGCGCCGGGGTGTCGGTGCCGTCGGCGCGGATGTAGATACCCAACTCACCTTTCGCGGCCTCGACCGCGCGGTAGACCTCGGTGTCGTCGTCCGGTTTGAGGGTGCGCGGGACGTTCGACTGGATGGTCCGCTCGTCGTCGGGCCAGTCTTCGAGCAGGTCGACACATTGGGCGACGATGTTGGCCGACTCCTCGACCTCGCGGAGGCGGACGAGCAGGCGCGCGAAGTTGTCGCAGTCGTCCTCGACGGCGACCGACCAGTCGAGTTCGTCGTAGTAGCCGTAGGGGTCGTCGCGGCGGAGGTCGTAGTCGATGCCGGAGCCGCGGGCGACCGGCCCCGTCACGCCGTAGTCCTTGGCCACCTCCGGCGGGAGGATTCCGGTCTCGACCGTGCGGGCCTGCAAAATCTCGTTCGCCGTCAGGAGGTCGTGGTACTCCCGCAGTTTCTCGGGGAGGCCGTCGACGAACGTCCGAATCTTCTCGAAGAACTCCTCGCGGGGTTCGGGGAGGTCCCAGACGACCCCGCCGAGCCGGAAGTAGTTGAACATCAGCCGCTGGCCCGTGAGGTCTTCGAGGATGTTCTGGACGAGTTCGCGGTCCCGCATGGCGTACATGAACGTCGCGGTGAAGTCACCGATGACGTCGAGGGCGTACGCGCCGACCGCGAGCATGTGCGAGAGGATGCGGCTCAGTTCGGCCGCCAGCGTCCGGAGCACCTGCGCGTACTCGGGCACGTCGATGTCGGCCAGCGCCTCGGCGGTTCGGGCGTAGGCCCACTCGTTCAGGAGGCCGCCGCCGCCCCAGTCCCAGCGGTCGGAGTACGGCATAATCTGGTGCCGGTAGGTGCCCCGCTGGCACATCTGCTCCTCACAGCGGTGGATGTAGCCGATGTCGGGTTCCACGTCCGCGACCTGCTCGCCATCCAGCGTGACCTGGAGGTGCATCACGCCGTGGGTCGCCGGGTGGTGCGGCCCGATGTTGAGGAGCATCGTGTTCGTGTCGGCGCGGCCGTCTTCCGCCAACGGGTTCGCGTTCTCGTCGTACCGGACGACCTGCGGGCGCGTCCGGTCGTAGTCACGCCCGAGCGGGTGACCCTGCCACGTCTCCGGCAGGAGGATGCGGCGCAGGTCCGGGTGGTCGTCGTACTCGATGCCGACGAGGTCGTACGCCTCCCGCTCGTGCCACTCGGCCGTCCGAAACACCGGCGCGGCGGACTCGCTCACCGGGTCCGAGCGCGGCGTCGGGACGACGACGCTCGCCTCTCGGGTCGGGTCGTCGTACGATTTCAGGTGATAGACGGACTCGTAGCGGTCCTCGTACTCCTGTGCGGTCACACACGAGAGGTGGTCGAGGCCGAGGTCCTCGCGGAGGGCCGAAAGCGACGACTGCACCGCGTCGGGGCGAATCTGGACCGCGGGCGCGTGGACGTGCTCCTCGGTGGCGAGGACGGCGTCGCCCAACGCCCGCCGGAGCGCGTCGGCGTCGAGGGGACCGGCGTCGTCATCGGCGAGCGCGGCGGGGTCGTCGTCGGAGTCGGGGGTCTGTCGCGGGCGTTCGAGTGACATGGCGGCTGACACCCGTTCGTTCGTCCGAACACCGGTTCGGCGTTCTGCCTCACGAGTGCGGCCAGTTTTTATGTCGCGGTCGAATCAACCCGCGGGCATGAAATCGGTCAGGCTTCGCTTCACGCCCGACGACGGGCAGATGCATCCGATGCACGAGTTCGTCGTCGACCACGAGGCGTTCGAGCGGACCGAACTCCACCACTGGAACCCGACGGTGACCGACAGAAACACCATCGTCTTCGAGGTCGTCGGCTCCGACATCGAGGCCTACGAGGCGGCGCTCGCGGAGACAGAGCGCATCCGGTCGTACGAGGTCTCACAGCTCCCCGGCGACTCGTTTTTCATCGTGGTGAACGAGCGGCTCGACGCCGCGGGCGCGAGACAGACGGCGGCCGTCACGCGGGGGGACCTCATCGTCGTTCCGCCGGTCGTCTTCGACGGCGACGGCACGGTGTCGGTGACGCTCGTCGGCACCGACGACGCTCTCCAGTCGGCGGTCGAGGAGCTGCCGGAGGGCCGCGGCCTCGAAGTCGTGCGGGTGCGGGAGTACACGGGACCGGGGAGCGTCTCCGCCGGGTCGCTGTCGCCCCGCCAGCGCGAGGCCGTCGAGGCCGCCGTCGACTGCGGCTACTACCGCGAGCCGCGGACCGGGGCGGTCGCCGACGTGGCCGCGCGGCTCGACTGCTCGACGAGCACCGCGGCGGAACACCTGCGAAAGGCGGAGATGAAAGTCATGGGCGACCTCGTCGGCGGGCCGTGACCGCCTCCGATTGGCGGCGTCGAATCGACCTGACTACGGTTCGACCCACGGCTCCGAGGTACCTTCCCCGAACAGTTCCCGCATCAGGATGACGACGCTCTCGGGCGGGAACTGCCCGCGCTCGGTGACGATGGCGTCCACGTAGCGCGGCGGCGTCACGTCGAACGCGGGGTTCTGTACGGTCGGGTTGCCGAGGTCCGCGAGCGTCTCGTCGTCGATGACCTCCGCGGTGTCGCGCATCTCGATATCGACGGTGTGGCCGGTCATCGTCCCGGGATGGAGCTTGAGCGTCTGCGCGGCGACCATGATGGGCGTCCCCCGGTCGCGGGCGTTGACCGCGAGGCCGCTCGTCCCGATTTTGTTGATGACGCTCCCGTCGGCCGCGACGGCGTCCGCGCCGACGAGCACGTGGTCCACGTCGTTGAGGTAGCGCCGCGCCGCCGAGTCGACGATGAGCGTGACGGGCACGCCCAGTTCGTCGAGTCGCTTCGCGGTGATGTGCCCCTGATTTCGGGGTCGAGTCTCCTTGACGACGGCCTCGATATGTTTTCCCTGCTCGACCGCGGCCTCGACGCACGCCAGCGCGTCCGTCGAGTGGCAGTGGGTCATGACGGTGTCGCCGTCGCGGAGGCGGTTCGCGCCGACCTCCCCGAGGTCGGCCTGCGCGCGTTCGAGACGGGCGCAGAACTCGTCTGCCGACTCGACGACGTTCTGGCGGAGTCCCTCGACGGTCGTACTCGACATGCCGCGGAGGACGTACCGGAGGGCGTTGGGGAGGCTCACGGCGGTCGGCCGCGTCTCGTAGAGCGCTCTCGCGGCCGCGCGGAGTTCGCTTCTGAACGCCTCGGCGTCGGCGGCGTCGCTCTCCGTGGCCTGCGTCCGGAGCGCTCGCGCGGCCGCGTCGGCGATGGTCGCCGCGCCGCGAATCTCCATCGTGTCGATTTCCGTCGCGGTGCGCCGGACCTCGGGGTGTACGCGGTCGTCCATGCGAGAACTACGGGCGTCGAATGGAAAAAGGTCGCCGAGGCGAGGGGTTTCACACCCGCTCGACCAGCGCCTCGTCGGGGTGTCGCACCCGGACGGTCTCGACGCGCTCGGTGAGCGCCTTCGCGTCGGCGAGTTTGTCCTCGGACTCGGCGTGGACCGTAAACAGCGTCTCGCCGCTGGCGGCCATCTCGCCGACGCGGCGGTGGAGTTCGAGGCCCGCCCCGGGGTCTCGCGGCGCGCCGGCCCGGCGGGCGACCTCGTTGACGAGGCGGTTGTTGACGTGCGTGACCACGCCGTCGCGGTCGGCGCGAACCGACACGGTGTGCCGGCCGGGCGAGAGGTCCGCCGCCTCAACGTCGGGGTCGCCGTTCTGCGCGGCGAGTATCTCGCGGAAGGTTTCTTCGGCTTGACCCGAGTCCAGAATCTCGGCGGCGTCGGCGTCGACGCCGGTGGATTCGAACAGCAGGTCGGCGAGGCGAATCGCCTTTATCCGCAGGTCGTTCGGGCCGCCGCCGGCGAGCGTGGCGAGGACCTCGCGGGCTTCGAGCACGGGGCCGACGCCGCGGCCGACCGGCGAGCCCCCGTTCGTGATGGCGCACTCGACGGCCATCCCGAGGTGGTCGCCGACGCGGTTGAAGTCCTCAGCGAGTTCGCGCGCCTCCGCGAGGCTCTCGACTTTCGCGCCCTCGCCGTAAGGGATATCGACGACGACGTTGGTCGAGCCGGCGCTCTTCTTTTTCGAGAGAACGGAGGCGATGAGCTGTCCTTTGGGGTCGATAGAAAGCGGCGTCTCGGCGCGGATGATGCGGTCGTCGACCGGCGAGAGATTCACCGCGCCGCCCCAGACGAGACAGCCGCCGGTCTTCCCGACGATATCGCGTATCTCCGCGACGGAGAACGCCACGTCGCAGAGGACCTCCATCGTGTCGGCGGTGCCCGCGGCCGAGGTGACGGCCCGCGAGGAGGTCTTCGGAATCTTCAGCCCCGCCGCGGCGACGATGGGGACGAGAATCGGCGTGACGCGGTTGCCCGCGACGCCCCCGATGGAGTGCTTGTCGACGATGACCGGCTCCTCCCACGCGATGGTCTCGCCCACGTCCGCCATCGACTCCGTGAGGTGCATCGTCTCCTCCATGGACAGCCCGTTGGTGTAGGTCGCGGAGACGTACGCCCCGAGTTCCACGTCGGCGAGGCGCTCCTCGTAGATGTCGCGGACGAGTTGGGACAGTTCGTCGGCTTCGAGTTCGATGTCGTCGAGCTTCTTGCGGATGTAGTACACCGAGTCGGGCTGCGGCGCGACCGACACCTCCACGTCGCCCTCGATGTGGCCGAGGCGGCGCGTCACGCCGAGGGTCCCCTCGGAGACGAGTTCGTCCGTCAGCTCAACGATGCCGATGGTCGTCCGCCCGTCCCGGCGCAGTTGGACGCGTTCGAGCGCGTGGACCCCGAGTTCGGCCGCGTCGCTCTCGTTCAGGAGGACCGTCGGCGACCGAGTTCCGATGTCGATGTGCTCGGCGACGAGTTGCATACCCGACGGTCGGGCGAGAGAGTCAATAAATCGACCCCGAGTCTCGGGGACCGAGAACGCTTACGCGAGGTGGGCTTCGACGAGGTTCTTCAGGTCGTCGTAACCGCGGACGCCGACGAGCTGTTCGACCGCTTCGCCGTCGGCAAACAACACCATCGTCGGGACGCCCCGAACCTGGTACTGGGCGGCGAGCTCCTGGTTCGCGTCCACGTCGACCTTGGCGACCGCGGCGTCGGTGTTCTCCGCGAGCTTCTTCACGGTGGGTTCGAGCATCTTGCACGGACCACACCAATCCGCGTAGAAGTCCACGAGCACCACGTCGTACGAGGCGACGGCGTCGTCCAGCCCGTCCGCGCCGTCGACGTGGATGGGCTCTGCCGGGCCATCCGAGGCTTCCTTCGCCGCACTTCCACCGTCACCGCGGAGCCCGGATTCGAGCTGTTCGCGTTTCTGCTTCCGAATATCGGTCAGTTCGTCGTCGGACATACCTACCGATACCGGCCGCGACGTAATAATAGTTTTGCACGATTTAGACAATAATATCCGCAGAGAGTGGTTCGAGGTGACAGACAGCACACCCCGGAGACGCCGCTGTGGCTTGCGACCGAGAGACGAGACAGAAACGGCGGCGACGCGACCGCGAGTTACGGGTTGGTTCGGAGGTGGCTCGGGAAGTTCGAAGGCTGTCTTTCGGTCCGGCTCAGTCGACGTACAGCGAGTAGGTGATGACCGCGAAGCCGATGAGCGTCAGCACCGAGTCGATGAGCAGTCCGGTGGCGAGGTCGACGTTGAGAATCACGTCGAGCGCGCCGCCGAGCATCGCGCCGAGCGTGACGACGCCGAAGCCGAGCGCGAGCGCGCGGAGCGACGCCGCCCCGGTGTTCCGGTACGCCTTGTAGCTGAAGTAGGTGATGAGCCCGCCGAGGACGAGGATGCCGGTCTTGACGACGATAATCATCGTCGCAATCGTCGGCGATGTGGTGAGATGCCCCATCAGGTTTCCCTCCGTACCCGCGACCAGATATCGGCGAGGCGTTCGTCGGGCGTCTGCTCGGGGCGGCCGACCGCGACGTCGAAGTCGCGCTCGTCGTTGAGGGCGATTCGCACCTCGTCGAAGGCGACCTCGTAGGTCGTCGCGTGGTGACCGTCCGCGCGAATCTGGGTCCCCTCGGAGAGGAGCGCCGCGTCCGTGAGCAGGTCCAGCTTCCTGTACGTCGTCGAAAGCGGGATGTCACACGTATCTGAGATTTCGCTTGCCGTCATGGGTTCTTCGAGTCCTCTGATGATGGCTCGGGCGTCCGCGTCGTCGAGCGCGTCGAGCACCGCCGTCAGTTCGGCCGACTCCATCGCGGACCGGTCGCGCGCCATTATCCAGAACTCCGGCGAGAGCCTTATTAACCCTCCGGGTCGGCCTCGTCGGCGTCTGTATCGTACGCGCCCTGCATTCTGAGGGTCCCCGCGCGAGCCAACACCGCGGGGGTTCGACAGACCCCCGGCGCGCCCGTCGCCTGCGGCACCGCGCAGTTGTTGCAGTTCTCGCAGACGACCCGCGTGTCGGCCGACACGTCGCGGCCGAGCAGTCGCGCCGGGAGTTCCGGTTCGGCGTAGAACGGCCGGGCCATCCCGACGGCGTCGCAGGCGTCATCGAGCAGTCGGTCGATATCGCCGCGCTCGCGGATGCCGCCCTCGCAGAGCACGGGCACCGAGACGGCGTCGCGGACGCGGCGGCACAGGTCGGCGTTCCACGCCGGGTCGAAGTCGTACCACGCGGCCTCGATTCGGTTGCCGAGTTCGACGAGTCGCGCCCGGAGCGGGCCGCCGAAGGCCGCGGCGTAGCCGTCGCGGTAGCGGTCGTCGCGCCACGCGCGGGCCGGGAACGACCCCCGGACGATGCTCGCGTCCCAGAACACCGACCCCGAGACGGGGACGAGCGCGTCGTAGCCCGCGTCGTCGAGGCGGCGACAGATTCCGACCGCGTCGTCCTCGGTCAGGCGTCTGCGGATGCCGGGCGGCGCGGCCGTCTCGGCCGGCACTTTCGTCATGAGCGGCACGTCGCCCGCCCGCGAGCGAACCTCGTCGGAGACGACCTCCAGAAACCGGACGCCGTCCCCGAACTCGTCGTCCCGGCGGTTGTAGAACGGCGAGAGGAACTGGTGGACGATGCCCATGTTCGCGCCGGCGACGTGGACCACGTCGTAGCCGGCGTCGACGGCCATCGCCGCGGAGCGACCGAAGTCGGCCGCGAGGTCGTACACCTCGTCGGTCGTCATGACGCGCGCGTCGTAGTCGAGGAAGCCAAGGGCGTCGAGCAGTCTGAGGGGTCGCGGCGGTCGGGAGACGGCGAGCTGCCGTAAATCCGGGTGGTCGCGTCGGTACGCGGCGTGCCACGTTTCCATGCTCCGCAGGCCGCCGTACTCCAACTGGACCGCGACGGCCGACTCGTGGTCGTGGATTCGCTCCGTCACCGCCGACAGCGACGCCGTGAACTCGGGGTCCGCGATTCGCGTCATCCCCGGCGCGGCACAGCCGCCCGTCTCGCGGACGATGGTCGCCCCCTGACAGACGAGGCCCGCGCCGGCCCGCGCCGCGGGTTCGAGTTCGGCCGCGAGGCGTTCGGGCGCGTCGGGACCGGTGCCCGCGCACTCGAGCACCGGCGCGCGGTAGAGCCGGTTTCGGAGCGTGACCCCGCCGATGTCGAGCGGGTCGTCGAGCCGAGGAGTCGCCATGAGTGGAAGTGGCGCGCGAGCGACGTAAATCGAATCGACGGGGCGGTCGGCCGCCGGTCAACCTTCTTCCCTGTCGCCGCCGATGACCGTCTCATGGACCCCGAACCGTTCAGGTACGACTCGGAGGTGCCGCCGGGCGAGGTGCGACACCTCAGATACGAAATCAGCGAGACGTACCTCGGCGACCCCGTCGAGATACCCGTCACCGTCATCAACGGCGAGCAGGGCGGCCCCTCGGTCTTCATGACCGCGGCGCTCCACGGCGACGAACTCAACGGCGTGAAGGTGATGCAGGAGGTCGCGAGCCGGTACAACCCCGCCGACATCCACGGCACCATCGTCTGCATCCACGTGGCGAACGTCCCGGGCTACCTCGCCCAACAGCGCTACATCCCCATCTACGACCTCGACCTGAATCGGTCGTTCCCCGGCCGCGACGGCGCGAACACGGCCGAGCGCATGGCGAACCAAATCTACCGCCGGTTCGTCGAGCCCTGCGACCTCGGCATCGACTTCCACACCTCGACGCGCAACCGGACGACCATGTACCACGTCCGCGCCGACATGACCCGCCCCGAGGTCGCCCGCCTCGCGCGGTCGTTCGGCGCGAACCTCATCCTCTCGGGCGAGGCCGAGGCGAGTTCGCTCCGCACCGTCGCCACCAACGACGGGATTCCGACCATCACCGTCGAGATGGGTCGCGCCCACCGCTTCCAGCCGGCGATGGTCGACCGCGCGCTCGACGGCGTCGAGAGCGTCCTCGCAGAGTACGGCGTCCTCCCGGACGAGGCGGTTAGCTGGCCGGGCTGGACGCGCGTCATCGACTCCGCGACGGACAAGACGTGGCTCCGCGCCGACGTTGGCGGCCTCGTCGAGATGCAGTACGGCGACGTGCCGCTGGTCCACGAGGGCGACACCATCTGCACCATCTCGGACCACTTCAAGACGAGAGAAAAGCGCGTCTCTGCCCCCTTCACCGGCCTCGTCGCCGGCGTCCTCCAGAACCCGGTCGCCGCGCCCGGCCACCCGCTCTGTCACCTCGTCAGCGTCGACGACGCGACGCTCCGCGAGATAGAGCGCGAAATCGAGGCCGGCGAGTTCACGGAGCGCCCGTGGAGTTAGGCGGGCCGAGGTGAGGCGAGGTGACTCGGACGCGGTGGCGGCGCCTCATCCCCGACCGGTCAGTCGTCCGCGCCGACCTGCTCGTGCGTGTGGTGGAAAAATCGGACGTGCGGCCGGCCGTCGCGTTCGACCGGCTCGAAGCAGACGCGCCGGTAGCGCTCGTTGTCGAGGAGGTTGACGAGCAGGCCGCGGTCGTGGAGCGAGACCGAGTCGTAGGGCGTCGCACAGACCGGACACAGTTCCGGGTCGGTCGCGTCGCTCATGCTCACTCGCCCGTGCCCGAACCGACCGCGTCAGCGACCCGCGAAATCGTCTCGAACTCGTCGTCCGCGTAGGCGACGAACCGAACGTCGCGGAGCGAAGTCGGCTCGAACGCCCGAATCTCCTCGCAGATGAGTCGCGCGCCGTCGACGAGGTCGAACCCGGCGACGCCGCAGCCGAGCGCCGGAATCACGAGCGACTCGCAGCCGCGGTCGTCCGCGGCCCGAAGGGCGTTTTTTGTGGCATCGCGGATGCTCGCGGCGGTCGCTTGCGCGTCGCCGTAGTGGGGCATCGCCGCGGCGTGAATCACGACCTCGGCGTCGAGGTCGAAGGCGTCGGTGACGGCGACCGAGCCGAGGTCTATCGGCCCCTTCGCCATCGCGGCCTCGTTCAGTTCGGGACCGCCGCCGCGACGGAGCGCGCCCGCGACACCCGACCCCATGCGGAGACTCGTTCCCGCGGCGTTCACCAGCGCGTCGGCCGACTGGGCGGCGATATCGCCTTGGACGACGGTGAACTCCATGGTCAGGCGAGTCGGTCCATGTCCTCGTCGTCGAGGGCGATGTGCGAGGCCGCCACGTTGTCGCGGAGGTGCGAGACGCTGGACGTGCCGGGGATGGGGAGCATCACGTCCGACCGGTGCAGGAGCCACGCGAGGGCGATTTGCTGGGGCGTCGCGTCGTGTTTCTCCGCGACCGCGGCGACGGCGTCTGCTCGGTCACCGAGGTCGCCCGCGCCCAGCGGGTACCACGGGATGAAGCCGACGCCGTACTTCTCGCAGGCGTCGAGGCTGGCCTCGAACTCGCGGTCACCGACGTTGAACCGGTTCTGGACCGTGGCGATGTCGACGATGTCGCGCGCCTCGTCGAGCTGTTCGACCGAGACGTTCGAGAGGCCGACGTGTCGAATCAGCCCCTCGTCTTTCATCTCCGCGAGCGCGTGGACCGAGTCCTCGAAGGGGACGTGCGGGTCCGGGCGGTGGAGCTGATAGAGGTCGATGGTGTCCACGCGGAGGCGGTCGAGGCTCCCGAGGACGACGTTCCGGAGGTAGTCGGGGTCGCCGTTGGGCTTCCAGTCACCATCGGTGTTGCGGAGCAGGCCGCCCTTCGTGGCGACCACGAGGTCGTCCGGGTAGGGCGCGAGCGCCTCGCCGATGAGGCGCTCGGAGACGGCGGGACCGTAGGAGTCCGCCGTGTCGATGAGGTCGACACCGTGAGTGAGCGACTCGTGGAGGACCTTCTTCGCGTTCTCCACGTCGTCGGGCTCACCGATGATGTCGTCGCCGGTGATACGCATCGCGCCGAAGCCGAGTCGATGCACCGTGAGGTCGCCGCCGATGTCGAACGTGCCGCTGGCGTTGTCGAGTCCCATGGGTACTGATTGGTCGCCAGACAGGTGGTCGTTTCGGCGGAGCGGCCGGGAACCCGCCGCGGAGCAGGGAGTGTTGAGCCGCCGAAACCCACACCCGTCGGCGGTCCTAACGGTCGCTATGGACCTCCTGTCGATGCGCTGGCGGCACACGCTGTTCGCCCACTGGCCGGTCGACCCCGAACTCGTGGAGCCGCGGCTCCCCGACCGGCTCTCGGTGGCCACTCACGACGGGCGGGCGTGGCTCGGCGCCGTCTCGTTCGACATGACGGACATCCGCCCGCGCGGGTCGCCCATCGGACTGGGGTTCCCCGAGGTGAACCTCCGGACCTACGTCGAACCCGCCGACGGCGGCCCCCGCGGCGTCTACTTCTTCACCCTCGACGCCGCGGACCGCCTCGGCGTGACGATGGCCCGACTGGGCTACCGGCTCCCGTACCACTACGCGAACATCTCGGTCGAAGAACGAGACGGCGCGGTCGACTACGAGAGCTACCGACCGGCGACCGCCGAGACGCCGGCGGCGCGGTTCGAGGCGACCTACCGACCGACCGGCGAGGTCCGAACCCTCGAACCGGGCTCGCTCGACGCGTTCCTCGTCGAGAACTACCGCTTTTACACGGACGACTGGCCCGTCGTCATCGGCGACATCGACCACGACCCGTGGCCGATACAGGACGTGGAGGCGGAGATTCGCGCGAACACGATGTTCGAGGCCTGCGGCTTCGACCACCCCGGCGGCGACCCGATACTCCACTACGCGGCCGACCTCGACGTGACGGCGAAGCCGCCCGCGATACTTCGGTGAGGTTGGTCGCCTCGCCGCTGTCGCTCACTCGCTGCGTGCGCATGAGGCTGCGCCACCCGCCTCGCCCGCCCGAAGGTGAAACCTTCAAGCATCGCTGAACTAACCCGACGGACATGGCACTCATCGACACCGTGATGGCAACGCTCCACCTCGTCGTGGGCGGTCTCTGGACGGGGAGCGTCCTCTTTTTCGCGCTCGCCGTGTTGCCGACCGCCCGCGCCGGGAACATCCGCGCCGCCGCGTTCGAATCGGTCGTCTCGCGGCTGACGATGTGGTCCCGCGGGGCCTCGCTCGTGATGTTCGCCACCGGCGGCCACCTCGCCGGCACGCGCTACACCGCCGAGAGCCTGCTGGGCACCGGCCGCGGCCACCTCGTCCTCGGGATGCTCGCGCTCTGGTTCGTCCTGACCGGCCTCGTCGAAGTCGGCCGCGCCCGTGCGAAAGACGGCCTCGCGGAGAAGAAGGTCCGCACGCCCGCCGAGAAGGCCGCACCGTTCTATCTCGGTGCCGCGCTCGTCGCCGTCTTGCTCCTCGTCGACGCCGGCCTGCTCCTCAACTGACGCCGGCCCCGACTCCCGAGGACTCCGTAGAGTATCTATATCTACGTTCGAAAATATATATTCTGTACGACATGTTTATCATCTCGCTCCGGATGCATCCACGTGTATGCACGGGGACGAGACGCGCGCCACCGAGTCGCCGCTTCGAATCGAGTTGTGTCCCGACACCGGGCGGATTCGCGTCCACCGGGAGACCGCGCTGGGGACGTTCACGCGGACCATCGACCGATGAGTCCGGACGCCCCGCCGATAATCGGGGAGACGCCGGTTGGGTGCCCCGACGAGCGCGGTCCCGGTCCCGTGCTCGCACGCCTCGGCCGGCCGGCCTCGGAGACGCCGACCCGGCTCGCGGTCGTTGCCGACCCGCACGTCACGCCGACGGGCTCCGGTACGTGGAAGGCCTACCACCGGAGCGAGACGCGGCTTCGGACCGCCGTCTCGACCATCTCCGACCTCGACGTCGACGCGACGGTCCTCCTCGGCGACCTGACCCGCGACGGCCGCCCCGAGGAGTACGACGTGGTCGACGAACTCCTCCGCGACCTGCCGGGGCCGCGGGTCGCGGTGCCCGGCAACCACGACGTGCCGAAGCGCTGGGACGACTACGACGCCCCGACGCCGGCCGAGTTCGCGGCGCGCTACGCCGACGGCTCCCTCCCGTTCGTCCGCCGGGTCGGCGGCGTCGACATCGTCGGCCTCGACTCCGCCAGCGGCGGCCCGGACCTCGCTCTCACCGACACCCACGAGGGGGCCGTTCCCGACGCCCAACTCCGCTGGCTCGACACCGTCCTCGCTGACGCGACGACCCCACTCGTCGTCCTCCACCACAACGTCTTCCACCCTCGCCGTCACACCGGCCAGTTCCCCGACGCCGACTTCTACCAACTCCGCAACGCCGACGAACTCGCCGCGGTGCTCGCGCGCCACGACGTGCCGCTCGTGCTCTCCGGACACATCCACTGGCCCGCGACGGCCGTGCGAGCCGGCGTCCGCGAACTCATCGCTCCGGCGACCTGCTCGTTCCCGCAGTCGTTCGTCGTGGTCGACATCGACCGCCGCGGGACGACCGTCCGACTCGTCCCGCTCGCGGGGCCGAAAGGCATGGCCGAGGCGTACACCCTCGCCGCCAGCGGGGCCGCCCACGGGCAGGGCATCGCCGCGCACGCCGACCGCGGGCAGCTGTCGGCGCTCCCCCTCGTCGACGAGCGGAGGCCGCCGCGACGGATTGTCGGCTCGGACGTTCCGGGGGCGGTTCGATGGCGGTGAGCCCCGACCGCCTCGACGACGCCCGCGAGGCACTTCGCGCCGAGCGCCGCCGCTGCGTGGACGAACGCGAGGCGTTCCGGGCGTTCCGCCGCGAGGTCGCCGCGTCGCAGGCGACGGCGTCGGCTCCGAATCAGACCCCCGCGGCCGCGACGCTCGTCGGCCAGCGGGACGGGCGGGGCAGAACCGACGCCGCGCTCTCCGGCCTGCGTCGGAGCTACGAGCGGACCGTGATGTCCGTCCCGCACTACGACGAGGAGTACGGCGACGACTTCGGGGAGAGCTTCGCCGCCGAGTTCGGCCCGGACGTTGCGACCGCGTTCCGGTCCGCGAGCGTTCTCTCGGCCCCGCTCCGGCGCACGATTGCAGCGGCCGCCGCCTCGTCGCTGGACGAGCGCGGGAAGTTCATCGACGTCGTCGACGAGGAGGCCGAGTCCGTGGCGTCGATGCGCGACGATATCGCATCCCTCCTCGGGCGGCTCGACGACCTCGACCGGACGCCGCTGTCCGACCGCGGCTTCGACGCGCTGTTGGCGCTTTACGAGGAGCTATCGGCGCTCCGCGAGCGACTCGAAGCACTCGTCGCGGCGCGACAGGAGACGATTTCACACCACCGACGGGCGCTCTCCGGGCTGGTGCCGGACGTGACGGAGTTCTTCTACGCCGACCTGTCGGTCCGGTACCCGGTGCTCGCGACGCTCGCGGCGGTCGGCTCGACGCTCGCCACCGCGACCCGCCGGGTCGAGCGCCACCTCGCCGCCACCCCGTAAGCCGATTCGGGCGCGGCCACAGTTATTTATCCGTTCAAGGAGACGCCGGAGTGTACGATGTTCACGCGCTCGGAGGGATTCCCGTGAATCGCCTCCACCCCCGTATCCGTCTTCTCTGGGTCGCCCGAGCGGTCGTGTTCGCGCTCGTCGCCGGCGGCGTAGCGACCGCGGCGACGCTGTTCGCGCCCGTCCCGATACCGACGTTCGTCCCCGTCGCGGTCGGCGGCGTCTTCCTCGTCGTCGGCGTCGCCGTCGCCCTGCTCCGGTATCGGGCGTGGGGCTACGAGGTCCGCGACGACTCGCTGTACCTCCAGCGCGGCGTCCTCACCAAGGTCAACACCGTGGTCCCGTTCGTCCGGGTCCAGCACGTCGACTCGGCCCGCGGCCCGCTCGAACGGCTCGTCGGCCTCGCATCGACCGTCGTCTACACCGCCGGCTCCCGCGGGGCCGACGTGGCGATTCCGGGGCTCACTCCGGAGGGCGCAGAGGACCTTCAGGACCGACTGAAGCGCCTCGCAATCGCGTCCGAGGGCGACGACGCGGTATGACCCGGCTGTCGCCGCTCTCGGTGCCCTATCGGGCGGTCCAGCGCAGCGCCAGCATCGCCTTCGCGCTCGCGTTCCTCGCGTTCACCGGCGGGACCACGTTCGGCGGGTTCCTCGGCGGTCTCGGCGCGGTCGCGCTCGTCGGCGTCGTCGTGGTCGCCATCGCCGGCTACGAACTCGCCTACTTCCGCCGGTTCGAGTACGAACTCACGCCGGACACGCTGGACATCCGGTCGGGCGTGTTCTCCCGGCGCAACCGCGAGATTCCCTACCGGCGCATCCAGAACGTCGACATCTCCCGCAACGTCGCCCAGCGGCTGGTCGGTATCGCCGCCGTGGACCTCGAAACCGCGGGCGGCGGCGAGACCGAAGGCAGTCTCCGATTCGTCAGCTACGAGGAGGCCCGCCGCATCCAGTCGGAGGTCGCCCGCCTGAAACGCGGCGGTAAAGACGGCGACGCGTCCGAACCCGAACAGGAACTGCTGTTCGAACTGACGCCCCGCGAGTTGGCCATCGTCGGCGCGCTATCGTTCGACCTCCGACTGCCCGGTCTCGTCTTCGTGTTCGGGTCGACCGTCTTCCCCATCGTCGCGTCGTACGTGGACGTGCCGGTCCCCGCCGGGAGCGCCGCGGCCGCGACCGTCGGCATCCTCGCGGTGGGCCTCCTCGTCGCGCTCGTCTCGTGGGCCGCCGGCTTCGCCTCCGCGGTGGTGAACTACTACGGCTTCCGACTGACCCGCGTCGGCGACGAACTCCAGTACGAACGCGGCCTCCTCCAGCGCTACAACGGGTCGATTCCGCTCGACAAACTCCAGACGCTCACCGTCGAGGACAACCCCCTGAAGCGCCGGTTCGGCTACGCGACGCTCCTCGTCGAGACCGCGGGCTACGCCCCCAGCTCCGACGGGACAAACGGGTCCGGCGGCGGTCGCGGCTCCGAGGCGGCCATCCCGCTTGCGACCCGCGACCGCGTGCTCGGCCTCGTTGCCGACCTCGAAGGCGTCGAGCTGCCGACGTTCGAGGGGCCGCCGACGCGCATCCGCCGGCGCTACGCCGTCCGCTACTCGCTCGTCCTCGGCGCGGCGACGCTCGCGCTCTACGGGGCAAACCGGTTCCTCCCGCAGGAGATTCCGTGGTTCGTCCCGCTGGCGCTCGTCCCGGTGGCTGTCGTCGCCGGCGCGCTCCAGTGGCGGCACCGCGGCTACGCGCTCACCGAGGACCACATCGTCACCCGAAACGGGTTCTGGAAGCGCGAGACGCGCTTCGTCCCCTACTACCGGGTGCAGACGGTCATCGAGCGCCGGACGATTTTCCAGCGTCGCTGGCGCGTCTCGACGGTCACGGCCGACACCGCGGGGAGCATCTCGCTCGTCGGCGGCGACGCGACCGCCGTCGACATCGAAGTCACCGACGCGGCGGAGCTTCGGGAGACGCTGAACGACCGCCTCCGCGAGGCGCTTTCGGCGCGCCGCGAGGCCCGACAGCAGTCCCGACAAGCCGCACTCGGCATCCGCGCCGCGGAGCCGGACCGCGACGCCGACGCATCGGATTCGGGGGCAGTCACCGACGCCGAGGCCGACGTGAGCCAGACACCCGAGTTCGTCGAGGAAGCCGAGCCGACGACCGACGAGGCCGACGACGACGCTGAAGATGCTGCGGACACTGGAGACACTGACGCCGCCGACACCGACACCGACGACGCTGACGCCGCCGAGGACGCTGACGCCGCCGAGGACGCTGAGAACACCGCCGACGAGCCGGCGGAGACAGACGACCCCTTCATCTGGGGCGAGTCGGTCGAGTCAGCGGGCGGGGACGAGGAAAAAGCGGACGACCCCGATGAATCGAGCGACGAGCGGGATGCTATATAGAGTCGGGACGAAACGTAATCCAATGACGCGAACAGTGCTGGAGTCGCTCTTGACCGGGAACGCGCGACACGTCGAGAGCCTCGGCGTCGACCACTTCGAGGGCGTCCGCGAGGCGCAGTCGCCGGCGGTCGTCTCGGTGAGCTGTTCGGACTCCCGCGTCCCCGCCGACGCGGTCTGGAGCGCCGACGAGGCCGGCGAGCTGTTCACGTCGGTCAACGTCGGCAACCAAGTGTGGACCGAAGTCGACGGGCGACTCGTCGTCAACGACGCCGTCGGCTACGCGGTGTCGGCGCTCAAGTCGACCGACGTGGTCGTCCTCGGCCACACGGGCTGTGGCGCGGTGACGGCCGCCTACGCGACGGCCACCGGCGAGAGTGTCGGAGACCTGCCCGCGTCGGTCGAAGCCGCCGTCTCGCGGCTCGTCCCGCTCGTCGAGGAGGCCCGCGAACTCGGCGTGTTCGACGCGGACACGCCGGGCGGCGAGGCGGTCAACCGACTCGTCGAGTACGCGGTCGTCCGACAGGTGGAGTATCTCACCGAGAGCGCCGAGGTTCCCGAATCGACCGACTGCTGGGGCTTCGTCTACGACTTCCAGCGCGTCTACGGCGACGACGACGGCGCGGCCTACCTCGTCGCGGCCAACGGCGAGTCGGACCCCGAGGCGCTCGCGGACGTGGTTCCCGATGGATTCGAAGAGCGTGTACGGTCGATTCGGTGAAAGGTGATTGGCGGGCAGTTCGAGGAGATTTGATCCGTTGGAACCCGTGATTTCTGGTATCTCCGGCCTACGAACAAGAAGACCTCAGAAACGGGAAACAATATGCCCCAAACTGAAATTAAGAAACCAGCTCTAAGTAGATCGATGGGTGCTCAGGAGCCGAAATCGTATCCGGCATGGTTATTTTCTCACAGAAGGGTGATTAACGCAAATGGAAGGAAGCGGACTCAGCCCAAGCGGAGATAGTCAGCCGTATAACCTGAAGGGGTATGATAAGATTAGTTTATTTATTGCTGCATTTTTATATTTTGGTTCAGAACTAAACATAATCCCATTCCAAACGGCCGTTCTTTCGTTCCTTTTTGTTATTATATTATATCTCGTCCTGGATAGCTAAATACATGTTATATATTCTACCATTTAAGTTAGGACGACCCTCCGCTCTCCCTCAGTCGTCCCGAGCGTCGTCGATGACGTTCGAGAACTCGCGGGCCGTCTCGGTGATGACCTCGAAGTCGCCGTTTTCGATTGCCTCGTCGTCCATGAGCGCGCCGCCCGCGCCGACGACGACCGCGCCGGCGTCGATGTAGTCCGCGGCGTTGTCGAGGCCGACGCCGCCGGTCGGCATCATCGGAATCTGCGGGAGCGGCCCCTTCATGCTCTTGAGGTGACCGGGGCCGAGCGAAGACGCGGGGAACACCTTCACGAGGTCCGCGCCCGCGGAGTACGCGTCGGTCGCCTCGGTCGGTGTCATGACGCCCGGCGCGACGAGCGTCCCGTAGCGGTTGCAGGTCTCGACGACGCCCTCGTCGAAGTTCGGCCCGACGACGAACTCCGCGCCGGCCTGGATGGCCGCGTTGGCGGTCGGCGCGTCGAGAACGGTCCCGGCTCCGACGATCGCCTCGCGGTCCGAGAAGGACGCCGACACCTCGCGGATGAGGTCCATCGCGTCGGGGTTGTCGGCCGTGATTTCGTAGGCGGTGACGCCGCCCTCGTGGAGCGCGTCGGCCACGTCGATGATGGTGTCCGCGTCCGCGCCGCGCATCACCGCGACGACGCCGCTGTCGGCGAGTCGTTGCATGTCCTCGTGTACGTCGAGTGCGACCATCGTTGTCTCGACGTTTACTACATATCGTATTAAATTGGGGGCCTCGCGGCATCGCTTCGGTCGCACGACGGGGGCTGCGGCGGCAGTCGCATCCTCGTGAGTGAGCCCGAAAGAGCATAATTTTTTGACAGTTCTGTACGAACTACGACCGTGTCACCGACATCGACGACGCCCACGGACGGCGGCTCGAACGTCGTTCCGCCGGATAAATCGCTGTTCGCCGAAATCGCACCGTTCCGGCTGGCCGTCGGCGTCGTCTTCTGCGCGTTCGCCGTCGCCGCGGTCGCGTTCGGCTGGCTCCCGCCGATGAGCGCCGACGTGGTCGGCATCGCGCTTCTTTGTGTCGTCTTCCTCGCCGGCGGGTTCGTCCCGTTCAACGGAACCCTCGCGTTCTACGTCGCGCAGGCCGCGGCGTTCCTCGTCTGGGGCGCGCTCCGGTTGGCGGTCGACGGCTTCGACGTGATTCCGCTCCTGTTGGGCGCGGCCGGGGCCGTCGGCCTCGCGGTCTACGGCCGGCGGGCGCTCCGCGACGGGCTCAGGGCGCTGGTCTGAGTCGGCCTCGCTTCGCTCTCGTCTCACTCCCTGACGGTCAACACGGGCACGACCGAGAGCCTGACGACCCGTTCGGTCGTGCTCCCGAGAATCGCGTGTTCGAGCCCGGTTCGTCCGTGGGTCGCCATCACCACGAGGTCCGCGTCGGTCTCGGCGGTTGCGTCCAAAATCTCCCGGTACGGCACGCCGATTCGGATTTCGGTCGCACAGTCGACGCCCGCGTCTCCGGCGAGCGATGCGATTTCCTCGACGGCCATCTCGGCCGCGTCGCGGAGGCTCGCGCGCACTCGTTCGACCGGCACGTCGGCGGCGGTCCACAGCCCGAGGTCGTCGACCTCGATGACCGAGAGGGCGCGAATCGACCCGCCGGACGTACCCGCGAGGTCGATGGCACGGCGGGCCGCCGCGCGGGAGCGGGCGCTGCCGTCGGTGGGGACGAGAACGGTATCGTACATATCAGTTCATTGGCGTCCCGACGATATCGTCTTTTGTGCCGGCGTCGGAACGGGCGGGGCGACGCCGTCGCTCGGCGGGGAGAAAACGGAGCACGGAGGTCAGCGGAGCCGCGGTGCGGTCGGCGTCAAGCCCCTCAGACGCGGGTGCGGGGTTTGGGGGCGACCCGGCGGACGCTCGCGGCGGCCGCGACGAGCAGGCCGCCGAAGAGGACGGACACGAGGAGTTCCGGAGCGACGGTCAGGCCGTCGATGCCGCCGAACGTCGTAAACAGCGCGTAGCCGGCGACCGCCGTGAGGACGATGCCGATGACGACCGCGAGGCCGATGCCAGCTTTCATCAAGTCGAGGTTGCTCATGGTCGCTTGAGCCTACGCGAGACGACCGAATATAAACGGAGACTGCTTCCCAGCGTCCGGGAAACTGACCGGGAGTCTCCCACGCTATCGCGGGGGATTTATGTTGGCACGCGGGTCGTCGCGCGACGGGACCGCGGCGACGAACCGGAAAATCAGAGGGTCGAAACCGTGCGTCGAAAACGTGTGCCCGAGTCGTCGGCTACGCCGCCGACTCAGACCCCTCGCCGTAGAGCCCGTACAGCACGAACAGCAGGGCGAGGAACAGGAACTCGATGACCGCCACGGCGATGAGCGGGAGTTCGACGTTGAAGAACCCCGCGACCGTGCGCAGCTCGATCGCGACGGGGACGCTAATCGCGATGAGGACGAGCGCCCGCGCCTTCGTGAGCTTCACGCGACCACCCCCCAGAGGGTGTTAAAGGCGCTCGTGACCGTCGTCAACACGAGGTCGACGCCGGCCGAGACGGTCGCCGGGACGGGGAGGCCGCCGCCGAACAGCCCGCCGCCGTTCTGGATGATGCCGGCCAGCGGGAGCGTGTATGCGAGCACGACGAGCACCGCCGCGATGCCGGTCCACATCGTCAGGTTGTCGAGGATGCGCGGGCTTCCCTCGGGCCCCGAAAGCGGCTCGGGTAGGTAGGAGTCGACCGGGCGGTCGGACTCCTCGCCGAGCGAGGTCAGGAGGATGTTGAACAGGAACAGCACCACCGACAGGAACAGGAGCGTCCCGCCGAGGGCAATCTGCACCCGAAGCTCGAAGATACTCCCGATGGGCGTCAGGAACTCGAAGTTCTGGTACTGCGGTTCGGCGGTGCGCCGCGGGATGCCGGCGAGGCCGGCGCGGTGCATCGCGTTCGACATGAACACCATGCCAACGAACCACATGATGACCTGCAAGAGGCCGATGGGGCGGCTGTAAAGCTTCCTCCCCGTGACCTGCGGAACGAGCCAGTACGACCCGGCCATCATCGTCAGCGCGACGGCCGTGCCGACGGTGAGGTGGAAGTGCCCCGGCACCCACAGCGTGTTGTGGATGAGGTAGTTGATGTTCATCCCGGCGTTAATCATGCCGGAGAAGCCGCCGGCGGCGAACATCGCGCCCGCGAGGGCCATGCCGGTGAAGGCGGGGTCGCGCCACGGGAGCGCGCCGAGCCAGCGGAGGTAGCCCTCACCGCCGCGTTGGCGCGCGCCGTGTTCGACGCTGGCGACGACGGTGAACGCAGTCAGCAGCGACGGGAGGAGCAGGAACATCGTGTTCGTCATGGCGATGAATTTGAAGCCCTCCGCGATGCCGGGGTCGAGGTACTGGTGGTGAATCCCGACCGGCGTCGAAAGCAGGAGGAACAACACGAACACCACGCGTGCGAGCGGGTCGCTGAACAGTCGCCCGCCCGCGAGCTTGGGGAGCACGGTGTACCAAAGCAGGTACGCCGGCATCAGCCAGAAGTAGACGATGGGGTGGCCGAAGTACCAAAAGAGCGTCCGCGTCAGAAGCGGGTTGACGCTCTCGATGAGGCCGAGCGACCACGGGATGAGGAAGAACACCACCGAGACGGCGACGCCGAGGGTGGAGATGTACCACATAATCATGGTCGTGAGGACCATGAACGTCTGCAACGGGATGCGCTCGTCGGAGTGCTCCTGCCGCCACGCCCGGTAGGAGAGGAACCAGTCCGCGCCGGCGAGCCACGTCCCGACGATGAACATCGCGAGTCCGATGTAGAATATCGGATGGGCTTGGAGCGGCGCGTAGAACGTGAACAGCACGTCCGCGCTCATGCCGAGGTTCGGGACGAGGCCGCCGAGGATGGCGACGGTGGCCAGAACCGTGCCCGTCGTCATCAGGCCGACCCACGCCCACGAGAACAGCGCGCTCTCGGCGGGCCGGTCGAGGCTTCTGGCGACCGCCCAGTGGAACACCCCACAGAGGAAGAAGATGGTGAAGACGATGGCGAGCAGCACGCCGTGGCCCGTCAACACCGTGTAGTAGTCCGCCGAGTCGATGACGCGGAGGACGTTCGTGCGGTGAAGCGCCTGAATGAGACCGAAGAAGGCCCCGATGCCGAGCGAGACGAACGCGATGAGGAAACTCGCCTTGATGATTGCCGCCTCGTCGGGGAACTTATCGACGAACTCGCTGCCGCCGCCGGACGCGGTCGCCATCAGTTCTCAGCCTCCCCTTGCGCCTGCTGCTGTTCGTACCAACTGTCGAATTCTCCTTGTTCCATAACCACAATCTTCCCTTCCATCACGTGGTGGCCGGAGCCACAGTACTCGTTGCACAGCATCCCGTACTCGCCGGCCTCTTCGAACTGGACGGTGAACTCCGAGACCTGCCCGGGAATCGCCATCGTGTTCGCGTTCGTGCCGACGACCTCGAAGCCGTGGATGACGTCGGCGGCGGTCACGTGGAAGGTGACCGTGCTGCCGGCGGGAACGCGAAGCGGCTCGGTCGTCCCGGGTTCGAAGACGAACTGGCGGGCGACCACGTACACGTCGTAGCTGTTCTCACCGGTCCGCTCGATGCCGGGGTCACCGAACTTCGGGTGCTGGTCGAGCGTCGCCGGGTCGACCGTGCCGCCTTTGTCGTCTATCATCTCGATACCCGCGCCGGCGGCCCCGTAGGTAATCGTCCCGATGAACCCGACGATGAGGACGAGCGCCAGCGCCAACCAGAGCTTCTCGTAGGCGTGAATCTCCATCTACCCCACCACCGTGAGACCACGTCCGAGGAACTCGACGAAGTACATGAACACCCACATGCCGATGAGAATCGCCATGTAGATGAGCACGAGCACGAGCGTCCCGACCGGGTCGAAATCGTCGTGTTCGAGTTCGCGAACGATACCGTCGTCGGCCGTCCCGACGATAGAATCCACCGGGGGGTCAGTCTGCCCGGAATCACCTTGGGAATCCGCGTTTGCTGGCACGCCGCCATCGGTGGACGCGCGCGCGGCAGAGGACGCGGCTCCCTCTGCTGTCGAATCAACGGCCATACCCGGTCATGAGGAATAACGGGACTTTAACGCAACACCCCATTCCAACGCGGTGGGAATAGGCGAAATCAGAAACACCGTGGTCGCGAATGGACCGATATGGAACTCACGCCACGGCGCGCCGGAACCGTCGCACTGCTCGCGCTCCTGCCAGCGGTCATCTTCGGCGTGACGCAAAACCCCCTCGCAGGGGTCGTCACGGCCGTCAACGTGCTTCTCATCTCGACAACCATCTACCTCCTCATGAGTCCGACCGAGGGCGGACACGGCCACGACGGCGACGCCGACCCCGAGACCGACGCCGAACACGCCGCCTGAGATGGACGGCGGCATCTCGCTCGGACTGCCGGCCGCGACCCCCGAGGCGGCGGCGTTTCTCCTCGTCGGCCTCTTCGGCGGGGCGCACTGCCTCGGGATGTGCGGCCCGCTCGTCAGCGTTTACGCCGACCGCCTCGCTGACCGCGAGGGTGTCGATAGTCGGTCGCTCACGCTCCGGCAGGTCCGCCAACACGCCCTGTTCAACGTCGGCCGGGCGCTGAGCTACGCCGCCATCGGAGCCGTCTTCGCCCTCGTCGGCGGCCTGTTTTTCGACGCGTTCGACTCGGTGGTCGCCGTCGGCAGCGGCGTCCGCGGGGCGACCGGGCTACTCGTCGGGGCCGCCATCATCCTCACCGGCGTCGGCTACCTCGTCGGCCAGTCGGCCGCCATCGACCGGTTCACTCCGACCGCGGTGACGCGCCTGTTCGGCCGCGTCAGCGGGTGGGCGACCGCCCGCGTCGATAGGCTCGTCGGCGGGCCGCGAATCCTCGGGCTCGGGGCGATTCACGGCCTGCTCCCGTGTCCTATCATCTACCCGGCGTACCTGTACGCCTTCTCGACGGGCGACCCGCTCCGAGCCGCCGCCTTACTCGGCCTGCTCGGCCTCGGGACGATTCCGACGCTGTTCCTCTACGGGACGCTTCTGGGCCGCGTCTCGGCGCGCCGGCGGGCGACGCTCCACCGGGCGCTCGGGGCGGCGTTCCTCGTCCTCGGATACATTCCGCTGTCACACGGCCTGATGCTGCTGGGCGTGTCGGTCCCGCACCTTCACGTACCCTTCTACCAACCGTTGTGACGATGTCGACTTCGACGCGGTCCCGCGGGTCGGCCGGCGGCAAGAGCGACGCCGGCGGCGACAGCGAAGGCTGTGACCTCTGCGGCCTGCCGACGCCGACGCCGCCCGTCACCGGCGACGAGGTGGACGGCGAGTTCTGCTGTCGCGGCTGTCTCGAAATCACCCGCGCGCTCGGTGACGCCGCGAGCGCCGACCCCGAGACGGTCGAACGCGAACTCGCGGGCGAGACAGACGAAGTGCCCGACGACGCCGAGCGGACATACATGGCCGTCGAGGGGATGCACTGCGCCACCTGCGAAGCGTTCGTCTCCGGGACTGCGCGGACCTGCGAGGGCGTCTACGCCGCCGAGGCGAGCTACGCCAACGACATGGTTCGCGTCACCTACGACCCGGAGGCCGCCGATTTAGATGGGTTGTCCGGGACGCTCGCGCGCTACGGCTACGGCACGCGCGACCCCGAGGAGCGCGAGGCGGCCGAGCGTTCGGACAATCAGGTCGCCCGGTTCGTCATCGGCGGCGGCGTCTTCGGCATGATGGTGATGCTGTGGTACGTCCTGTTTCTGTACCCGACCTACGTCGGCTTTCAGCCGGTGGTCGAACTCGGCGTCTTCGACGGTATCTACATCCTCGGCAACATCTGGGTGATGACCTCCATCGTCTTGTTCTACACCGGCTTTCCCATCCTCCGGGGGGCGCTCGTCAGCCTCCGCGCCGGCCAGCCGAACATGGACCTGCTCGTCTCGCTGGCCGCGACGAGCGCCTACGTCTACTCGACGGCCGCCGTCCTCGTCGGCGAGACCCACGTCTACTTCGACGTGACCGTCGCCATCATCCTCGTCGTCACGCTCGGCAACTACTACGAGGACCGCATCAAGCGGAAGGCCGCCGGGATGCTCTCGGACCTCGCGGCCTCCCGCGTCTCGGAAGCGCGCCGGAGGGTCGAAGGCGACGCCGACGGCTCCGGCGACACCGCCGTCGAGACGGTCGCGCTCGACGCGCTCGAATCGGGCGACCTCGTGGAGGTCCGACCGGGCGAGCGCGTCCCGGTCGATGGGACGGTCCGCGAGGGGACCGCCGCGGTCGACGAGGCGCTCGTCACCGGCGAGTCGATGCCGCGGACGAAGCGCCCCGGCGACGACGTGCTCGGCGGCACCGTCGTCACCGACCGCCCGCTCGTCGTCGCGGTCGGCGAGGACGCGACGAGCACGCTCGACCGGCTGGTCGAACTGCTCTGGGACATCCAGAGCGCCCGCTCGGGCGTCCAGCGCCTCGCCGACAAACTGGCGACCATCTTCGTGCCGACGGTACTCGTCCTCGCCGTCGTCGCCTTCGGCTGGACCCTCTTCGGCGGCGGCACGCCGACCGACGCGCTCCTCGTCGGCCTCACGGTCCTCATCGTCTCGTGCCCGTGCGCCCTCGGCCTCGCCACGCCGTTGGCGGTCGCCTCGGGCATCAAGGAGGCCTCGGGCCGGGGCATCGTCGTCGCCTCCGAGGCCGTCTTCGAGGCCGTCCCCGACGTGGACGTGGTCGTCTTCGACAAGACCGGGACGCTCACCGACGGCGACATGGCGGTCCTCCGGGTCGTCGGTGACGACGAGAACGCCGCGGTCGCCGCGGCCGCCGCACTCGAACGGTTCTCGGCGCACCCGATAGCGACTGCGGTCGTGGAGGCGGCCGAAGACCGAATCGAGGCGGCGGGGGCGGATGCGTCGATTCCCGACGTTGCGGCCGACGACGTGACCGTCCACGACCGCGGCGTCTCGGGGGCAGTCGACGGCGAGCGCGGGCGCGTCGTCGTCGGTCATCCCTCGCTCCTCCGCGACGAGGGCGTGACGCTCGCGCCGGCCCACGAGGACGCCGTCGAGGCCGCCCGCGACGAGGGCGCGGTGCCGGTTGTCGTCGGCTGGGGCGGGCGTTCTCGGGCGGTGCTCGTCGTCGGCGACGAACCGCGCGAGGCGTGGGACGACGTGGTCACGGCTGTCGCTGACAACGGCCGCCGCGAGGTCGTGGTCCTCACGGGCGACTCCGAGCGCGCCGCGCGCCGGTTCCGCGACCACCCGGACGTGACAGATGTGTTCGCGGGCGTGCCGCCGGAGGCGAAAGCCGAGACGGTCGAACGCCTCCGCGCCCGGGGGACCGTGGCGATGGTCGGCGACGGGAGCAACGACGCGCCCGCGCTCGCCGCCGCCGACATCGGCATCGCGCTCGGCACGGGGACGGACATCGCGGGCGACGCCGCCGACGCGGTGCTCGTCGGCCGCGACATCGACGCGATACCCGAAGTGTTCTCGCTTTCGACCGGGGTGAACCGCCGCATCCGCGGCAACCTCGCGTGGGCGTTCGGCTACAACGCGGTCGCCATCCCGTTGGCCGCTCTCGGCGTGCTCAACCCGCTTTTCGCCGCCGTCGCCATGGGCACGTCGAGCCTGCTCGTCGTCGCCAACTCGGCGCGATCGCTCGACTGAGTCATCTTCCCGAGACGATCACCGAAAGCGGACCAGTCAAGTCGCTCCGTCTCGTCGGGAACGATAATGACAGACGACCCCTTCTCGCTCGCCGTTCCGGAGGGGTGGACCGTCGAGACCGACGTGGACACCGACGAGGCGAGCGCTAAGACCGTCTACGAGTCGCCCGACTCGGACCGGCGCGTCACCATCACCGAGTTCGCGCGCGGGCTGACGCTCTACTGGTGGGTCGACATCTTCGCCTTCGCTGACGGCGAGTGGCACCGCCGCGAGGTCGGCCTCGGTGACTCCTACCGCGACGTGGACGCCGTGAGCGACGCCGCACAGGACGCCCTCGACCGGCTCGCGTCGTCGGGCGAGCGAATCGAATCGGTAGCCGACGACTGATTTATCACGGTCGCTACGCGACCGGCATACATGTACCTCGTCGCCTACGACGGCTCTCGGCTGGCGAACGCCGCGCTCGACAGGGCCGCGCAGTTCGCGTCGGCCACCGGCCACGACGTGCTCGCGGTCGCCGTCGTCCCCGACGATTCGGCGTACGCCGTCGAGGCGGGGTGGGTCCCGTCGCGGGAGGTGTTCGACCGGCAGACGGTCGTCGGAGAACTCCACGAGACCGCGGTCGACATCGCACCGTCGGCGTCGTTTCAGGCGGTCACGGTCGGTCGGGACCCCGCGCCCGGGAACATCGTCGCGGAGCTCAGGACGGTCGCGTCCGAGACGGACGCGAGCGTCATCTTCGTCGGGAGCGAGAACGCGGGTCGCGTCGTCGTCCCGCTCGTCAGCGTCGGCGGGAACGTCGCGAGCGACGACGACCACGACGTGCACATCGTCCGCCACGCACCCCCGGAGATTCACCGGCGGTTCCCCAAATCGCATTTCTACCTCCCCTGAGCGTCGACCCGACGCCCGCGGCTCGACGCCCGTGGCCCGACACTCGGGCCTCGACGCCTGTGGCCCGACGCCCGCGCCCCGACGCCCGGGACCCCGACGCCGTCGCACCACCGTTTCATGTGTCGCGGCCGCGAACGTCACGTATGCGAGATATCAGATTCGTCTACACCGTCGGCACCGACCCCGAAACGGTCGCTGAACGCCTGTCGAACGCCTCGTCGGGCGTGCTGTCGCTGGCCGACTGCGGCCGCTCGTATGCGATTCCCGCGCACGTCTCCTACGACGCCGACGGCGGTCGACTCCTGTTCCGACTGACCGACGACGGCGAAAGCGAGAAGTTCGCGTTCATCGAGGAGACGGAGGAGGCGACGTTCGTCTGCTACGAGGACGCCGGCAAAGACTCGTGGAGCATCATGGCCCGCGGGTCGATTCGCGTCCTCCCGGACGACGAGCGCCCCGACGCGGCGACGATAAACGACCTGTTCGGCGGCGTCCGCGTGTTCGACGAGGAAGTCGACGACCTCGAATTCCACCTCGTCGAACTCGAACTCGACGAGTTGACGGGCCGCGAAACGGCCAGGTGAGCCGTGCGGGCGTCGGGATTCCGGGCTCGGAGGCGGTCGGCCGTCGGGTCAGTAGAACCCGACGACCGGCTCATCGGCCGCGAGCGAGGTCGCAACCACGCGGTCGACGCGGGGATGCTCACCGAGCCAACCGGCGATTTCCGCGGCCGTCTCGGCCAGTCGCTCGTCGTCAACCATGTTGAGTACCGGGACGACCCGCGCCGTCTCGGGCACGCCTTTCATCCCGCCGCGGTCGTTCGACAGCACGGCGGCCACGTCCCACTCGGATATCGCGTCGCTGACCGCCGTCCCCGACACGTCGGAGACGAGTTCCGGCCGGTGGACGCGCTCGTCGGAGAGCGGCTCCCCGACGACCCGGACGCTGGCGACCGGGCAGACGAGGTCCGCGGTGTCCGGGAGTTGCGGTTCGTTCTCGCCGGGCGCTTTCAGCCAGCGCGAGCGCGCGCCGTCGGCCTTGACCAGCACCACGTCGTCGGTGGCGCGCGCGATTCGGTCGACCGTCGCCGGGTCGTAGCCGCGGTAGCGGTCGGAGCGCTCGCGCTCCGGCACGACGCCGAGCGGGCGGGGCTGCGTCTCCGCGACGGCGGTCTCCGGGTCGTCGGTGACGACCACCTCGGCCACCTCGTCGTCGAAGATTGGGATGCGAACGGTGCTCGTGACCACGCCGTCGAGGTCGCGGGCGAGTCGGTAGAGAAGCGACTTCTTGCCGCCCGCGCCGACGGCGCAGACGAGGTCGTCCGGGCCGATACCGAGGGCGTCGGCGAGCGTCGGAGGCGAGGCACTCGGCGCGGGCGACGCCGACGGATCAGTCATCGGCCGCCACCTCCGGTTCGACCGTCACGCGGACGGCGCTGTGTTTGTACTCCGGTATCTTCGCGGTCGGGTCGAGCGCGTCGCCGGTCAGCCGGTTCACGAGCGGGTCGGCGTAGTGGAACGTGGCGAAGACGGTCCCGCGGCGGACGGCGGGCGTCACCTCGGCCGCGACCGTGACCGCCCCGCGGTCGTTTTCGACGCGGACGGTCGCACCGTCGTCGATGCCGCGGGCGGCGGCGTCGTCGGGGTGAATCTGCAAGCTATCCTCACCGCGCATCCGCATCAGCACGCCCGACCGCCGGGTGAGCGCGCCGCTGTTGAACTGTTGGAGGACGCGCCCCGTCACGAGGACGAGTTCGCCGTCGGCGACGGGGTCCGCCGGGTCGACGTGGTCGACCACCCGGAACGGGGCGGTCTTCGACCCCGATTCGAACGCGTCGGCGTGGAGGATTGCGGTCCCCTCGGTCGCGCCCTCGGGGAACGGCCAGCGCTGGCTCCCAGTGCCGATGCCGTCGTACGACATCCCGGCGTAGATGGGCGCGACCCGCCGGAGTTCGTCGAAGACGCCCTCGGGGGTCGCCGGCGCGTCGAGGCCGGCCACGCGGGCGGCGAACTCCCGGAGGATATCGAGGTCGGCGCGGGCGTCCCCCGGCGGCGCGACGTTCCGGTGCATCCGGATGACCTGCCGGTCGGTGTTCGTCACTGTCCCCGACTTCTCGGCCCAAACGCTCCCGGGGAGCACCACGTCCGCGAATTCCACCGTCTCGGTCGGGAACACGTCGTGGACGACGCAGAAGTCGAGCGCCTCGAACGCCTCGCGGACGCGATTCGCGTTCGGCTCGGTCACGGCGGGGTTCTCGCCGAAGACGTAGGCCGCCCGCACCTCGTCGCCGAAGCGGTGGGTCGCTTCGACCTCCGTGAGCCCCGGCAGGGCGGGGGGTTCGAACCCCCACACGTCGGCAACGGCGGCGCGGGCGTCGTCGTCGGTGACGGGTCGATACCCCGGCAGGACGTTCGGGAGCGCACCCACGTCGCCCGCGCCCTGCACGTTGTTCTGCCCGCGGAGGGGGTTGACGCCGGTGCCCGCCTTCCCGACGTTGCCGGTCAAAAGCGGGAGGTTGATGAGCGCCTGCACGTTGTCGGTTCCGCAGTGGTGTTGGCTCATCCCCATCCCGGTGAAGACGGCCGCGCGGCCGGCCTCGCCGTAGGCGCTCGCGGCGGCTCTGAGGTCGTCGGGGGCGACGCCGGCGCGCTCGGCCTCCGCGTCGATGTCGAGGCCCGAGAGGGACTCGCGGAGCGCCTCGAACCCCGTGGTGCGCTCGGCGACGAACGCCTCGTCGACCAGTCCCTCCTCGACGATGACGGCGGCCATCGCGTTGAGAAGCGGGATGTCGAACCCCGGCTTCACCGGGAGGTGGATGTCCGCCGCCTTCGTCGTCTGGTTCGCCCGGGGGTCGACGTGAATCATCGTCGTCCCCGACTTGAGCGCCGGCAACAGGTACGACCGGAAGATGACCGGGTGCTGTTCGGCGGGGTTCGCGCCGGTCACGAGGAACACGTCGGCCTCACCGAGGTCCGAAAGCGAGTTCGTCATCGCCCCCGCACCGAAGCGGTCGCCCATCGCCGCCACCGTCGAGGCGTGACAGAGCCGCGCGCAGTTGTCGACGTTGTTCGTCCCGAGCGCCCGCGCCGTCTTCTGGAGCAGGTAGTTCTCTTCGTTCGTGCAGTTCGACGACGAGAAGAAGAAAAGCGAGTCCGGGCCGTGGTCCGCGACGACGCGGGAGAACTCGCGTTCGACGCGGTCGAACGCCTCGTCCCACGTCGCCTCGACGAGCCGGCCGTTCACTCGCACCAGCGGGGTGGTCAGGCGCTCGTCGTGGTCGACCACGTCCCACGCCGCGGCCCCCTTGGGACAGAGTTCGCCCCGCGTGTTGACCGGGCCGTTCCACCCGACGGCGCTCCCGCGGTCGGCGTCGTAACGGATGCCGCAGCCGACGCCGCAGTACGGACAGACGCTCTCGCTCGATGCCGCCACCCGATCAGGCACGCTGACACACCACACACATGGTCGAACGTGCGGTCCGGACGGTATTCATCGTACCGCCGACTGCGGCGGGGTGAAAATCGCCGGTGGACATACGTCCGCTCGTGTCGTTCGGTCGAACTGTGCACGAGCAGGCAACCGCGCATCGGGAAGCCGAGGAAGCGAGCGGACGCGAGGACGTGCCGTGGCACGCACTCGAAGGCGAGGCGGCGCTGGAGCGACTCGGGGCGAGCCGAGACGGCCTCAACGACGACGACGCGGCCCGCCGACTCGACGAGGAGGGGCCGAACGAACTTGCGGACGAGGAGGGCGTCTCGCCGCTTTCGCTCCTCGTCTCGCAGTTCACCGGGCCGCTCATCCTCCTGCTTTTCGTCGCCGCCGGTCTCTCGCTGGCCGTCGGCCTCCTGCCCGGCCGCGACCCGGGCTACACCGACGCGGCGCTCATTCTGCTCATCCTGCTCGGAAACGGCCTGTTCGGCTTCGTGCAGGACTACCGCGCCGAACAGGCGCTCGCGGCGCTCCGGGAGATGGCGACGCCGGACGCGACGGTCCGTCGTGGGGGGTCGATTCGGGCGGTCCCCGCGACCGAGGTCGTGCCGGGCGACGTGGTCGTCCTCGAAGCGGGCGACGCCGTCCCCGCGGACGCCCGCATCCTCACCGCCGCCGACTGCCGCGCCGACGAGTCGACGCTGACCGGCGAGAGCGTCCCGGTGGACAAGGCGGCCGACCCGGTCGAATCCGACGCGGCGCTGGCCGACCGGAGCAGCGTCCTCCACGCCGGAACCACCGTGGTCAGGGGTCGCGCCGAGGCCGTCGTCGTCGCCACCGCGATGGACACCGAACTCGGGGGCATCGCAGACCAACTCGGGCAGGCCCGCCAGCGCGAGACGCCGTTCGAAATCGAGGTCGACCGCCTCGGCCGCCGCATCGGCGTCGGCATCGTCGCGCTCATCCTGCTCATCGCGGCGGTCCAGCTGTTCCTCACCGCGACCGACCCGGTGGTCGTCCTCCTCGTCGCCGTCACGCTCGCCGTCGCGGCCGTCCCCGAGGGGCTTCCGGCGGTCGTCACCCTCACTCTCGCGCTCGGGTCGCGGACGCTCATGGAGCGCAACGCGCTCGTCCGCAACCTCGCGGTCGTCGAGAGCCTCGGCGCGGTCGACTACATCGTCACCGACAAGACGGGGACGCTGACCGAAAACCGCATGACCGTCACCCGCGCGTGGCTCCCCGACGACCGGACGGTCGAACTGGACGGCGGGGCGGCGTCGGCCGTCACTCCGCCCGCGTCCGAAAACGGCGGCGTGTCGGCCGCGGCCGAGCACGGCGACGCGTCGGTCTCGGAGCCCAACCCCGACCCGGACCCGGCGCTCGCGGCGCTGCTGTCCTGCGGTGCCCGCTGTAACGACACCAAGGAACTCGACGGCGGCGACCACCGCGGCGACCCCACCGAAGTCGCGCTCGTGACCGCCGCCGCCGACGCGGGCCTCGACGGCTCGCGCGACCCCGGCGACCGACTTCGCGAGGTTCCCTTCACTTCCGAGCGAAAGCGCATGTCGGTCGTCGTAGACGACTTCGACGCCCCCGGCGACGGCCCCGTCGCGCTCGTGAAGGGCGCGCCCGAGGAAATCGTCGCGCGGTGCGACCGCGTCCTCGTCGACGGGGAAATCGAGCCGCTCACCGACGAGCGCCGCGGGCGCGTCGAGACGACCGTGGCTACCTTCGCTGACGACGCGCTCCGCGTGCTCGGGTTCGCCTACGCGCCCGCGGTCGACCCCGATGCCGACGACGAGACGCTCGAATCGGGGCTCGTCTTTCTCGGACTCCAGGGCATGACCGACCCGGCGCGCGAGGGCGTCGCCGAGGCGGTCACCGACTGCCGCGACGCCGGCGTGCAGGTGACGATGGCGACCGGCGACACCCCGCGGACCGCCCGCGCCATCGCCCGCGAGGTCGGCATCGACGCCGACTCGGTCGTCACGGGCACCGAGGTGGCCGCCATGGACGACGCGGAACTCGGTCGGGTCGTCGAGGAGACCAACGTGTTCGCCCGCGTCGCGCCCGAGCACAAGGTCCGCATCCTCCGGGCGTTACAGGACGCGGGCTACACGGTCGCGATGACCGGCGACGGCGTCAACGACGCGCCGGCGCTCGGCAACGCCGACGTGGGCATCGCCATGGGCGACCGCGGGACGCAGGTCGCACAGGGCGCGTCGGACGTGGTGCTCCGCGACGACAACTTCGTCACAATCCGCGACGCCATCGCGGAGGGGCGCGGCATCTTCGACAACATCCGCAAGTTCGTCAACTACCTGCTGTCGGCCAACGCCGGCGAGGTGTTCGTCGTCTTCCTCGGGACGCTCCTCGGCGCGGCGCTGTTCCCCGAGGTGTTCGCGTCCGAGTCGGCGCTCGTCATCACGCCCGTCGCGCTCCTGTGGCTCAACCTCGTCACCGACGGCTTCCCCGCGCTCGCGCTCGGCGCGGACCCCAAGTCGGACGACGTGATGCACAGGCCGCCGCGCCCCCGCGACGAGGGCGTCCTCGACCGCCGGACCGTCGCCTCGATTCTCGGCATCGGCGTCGCGCTCACCGCGACCGGACTGGGCGTGTTCTTCTACGCGCTCTCTCGGTCCGGCGACCTCGTCGTCGCCCAGACGGTGCTGTTTACGTTCCTCGTCACCGCCGAGTTGGTTCGCACGCAGTCGGTTCGGCTCCGCTACCGGCTGTCGCCGCTGTCGAACCCGTGGCTCCTCGGCGCGGTCGGGCTGTCGCTCGCGCTCCACCTCGTCCTCCTCTACACGCCGGTCGCGGACCTGTTCGGCGTCGTCCCGCTCGGCCTCACGGAGTGGGGTTGGGTCGCGAGCGCGTTCGTCCCGTTCCTCGTCGCGAACGTCTGTCTGGTGTGGCTCAACGACCGGCTGTTCGCTCCGTGAACGACCCGAGCGCGCCCATGAGCCGGTCGCGGTAGAGATAGCCGAGGACCGACGCCGCGAGCAACGCGCCGACGAAAATCGCGGTGAGTTCGGCGTTGCCGTCGGCGGCGGCCGCGCCCGCGAGGTTCACGAGTAGGAAACCGGGGAGCCGGCCCACCGCCGCGACGACGACGACCCTGCGAACCGGGATGTCGGTGAGGCCGGCGGCGAAGCAGAGAGCGTCGTCGGGGAGGCCGGGGACGAGAAACACGAGAAAGAGGACGGCGAGGCCGTGGGTCTCCATCGCGTCGTCGAACGTCGAAAGCGCGTCGGCGGTGACGACGCGCTCGACGTACGGCCGGCCGAGCGCCCGCGCGAGCGAGACGGCGAGCGCCGTGCCGAGGACGATGCCGACCATGCTGTAAACCGTCCCCCAGAGCGCGCCGAACAGGTAGCCGCTGGCGAAGCCGAGCGCCTGTCCGGGGATGGGCGCGACGAGCACCTGCGCGATTTGCACGCCGACGAACGCGAGCGGGGCGAGCGTCCCGAATCCGAGGAGCCACGCCCGCAGCGCCGTCGGATTGGCGAGAAACGGAAAGCGGTCGACGAGCGCCGTGCCGACGAGGGCGAGGAGGGCGACGACGACGACGGCGAGCGCGAGCGTCCGCCATCGGTCGCGCCGCGATTCGAAGAGGTCGGGGACGGATACCACGGATACCCACTCGCACGCCGCGGTGAAAAGCCCGGCGCGACCCCTCCCGGCGACTCCGCGAGCGCCCCAACGACCGCGGGAGTGCTTTTGTCCCGAGGCGTTGTAGTAATAATCGTGATGGATACGATTCTCGTCGCCGTCGACGGCTCCCCGCTGTCGAAGCGCGCGTTCGAACAGGCACTCTCGCACGCCGACTCGACGGTCGTCGCGCTGCACGTCATCGACCCGACGGACCCGGGTTACAGCGCGCCGTCGAACGCGGACATCAGCACGGAACCGCTCCACGGCTCCGAGGAGTGGTACGAGCGGGCGCAGGAACTCGCGGACGGAATCTTCGAGGAACTCGCGGCGGTTGCCGACGGGAGCGAGGTGGAACTCAGGACCGAGACGCTCCGCGGCGACCCCGCGCGGACCATCGTCGACTTCGCTCGTCGGGAGGGCGTCGACGCCGTCTACCTCGGCGGCCACGGCCGCACCGGCGAGACGGACCTGCTTTTCGGCAGCGTCGCCGAGTTGGTCGCCGGCCGCGCCCCGATGAGCGTGATGGTCGTCCGCTGACGGGCGCACTCGCGCTTGGCTTCGCGGTCGTCTCGCAGCCGTCCGTCGGCCCGAGCGACGCGTCTCACGTCACGTCACTCGTCGTCGTCAGCCGGCGGCACGCACAGGACGGGCACGTCCGAGAGCCTGACGACTCGCTCCGCGACGCTCCCGAGCAGGTAGCGCTCCAGTCCACTCGTCCCGTGGGTTCCCATCACCACGAGGTCGATGTCGCGCTCGTCGCCGTAGTCGATGATGGTCTCGTGGGGCAGGCCGACCCGAATCTCCGTCTCGACGGGCACGTCGCGGTCGGCCGCGCGGTCGGCAACGACACCGACCGCCGTCTCCCCGCGCGTCTGGTCATCGTCGTCGTCGACGGGCGCGTCCGCGTGGCCGGTCCGAACGTCGACGACGTAGAGAACGTGCAGGGCGGCCCCGTAGGTCGCCGCGAGGTCGACCGCGTACTCGGCCGCGCGGACCGCGTGGTCGCTGCCGTCGGTGGGGACGAGAATGTGGTCGAACATACCCGCACAGACGCGCGCCGAGCGAATAAAACCGAACCCGTCCGGACCCGGGGTGGCCGAGCCTTCCGCGTCGCACCCCGAACCGACCACACCCGTCGGTCGCGCTCGCTCGCGTTCCCGATTCCCGGCCACCGGGAAGGATGAGTCCGCCTTATCCCCGAATCGCGCGTACCCTTCACCGGGTGGTGAGGAGCATGCAGACTGACGGTGAACGGAGGGTGGAACTGTGGATTCGTCCGATTCGGGACGGACTCGGGGAGGAACACCAAGCGCTCGTCGTCCGACTCGAACGGCTCGCGGACGAGGGGGTCGTCGACGACGTGTGCGTCCGAACGTGGGGACGAGAGGTCGATGTGGAGTCCGACGCCGCGCCGACGAAGCGCGACGCGGTCGTCCGCGAGCGACTCGCCGAGTGTCGCCACTGGGCGCGAAGGGAAGGGGTCGCGCTCCCGACGCTCGACGAGCGGGCGACGGTCGGGTCGGGACGGATGGGTCCCGAACACGACGCGGTCGTCCTCCCGCCGACGCTGGGAATCGTCTTCCGGAGCGACGAAATCGAGGTCGTCTACCCGCACGAGCGAGACGAGGGGCTCCGAACGCTCTCCGACTGGGTCGAGACCGCGGGGTCGTCCCTCGGGGTCGACCGCGACCGCGACGAGGTGTAACCGGGGACCGGCCGTCGGTTCCCCGCCGGACTCGCCGGACGATAGCCCCCGAGCGAGTCGAGCGAGAGCAGCGAAGCGTCACGCTTACTCGGGACCGTGTAGTGGTCGAGGTATGAACGTCCCCTGCGTCCGCGTGCCCCGCGAGTCGGGCGAGGCGGCGCGCCGACGCCTCGCCGACGCCGGGTTGCTCGACCACGACCACGAGATTACCGTCGACGAGGGGACGCTCTACATCCCCGTCGTCGACGCCGACGCCGTCCCCGACGACTTGGCGGTCGTCGACTTCGAACCCCCGACCCGCGAAACGCAGACCACGCCCGCCGACCTGCTCGGCTTCGAACCCTCCTACGAGCGTCTCGGCGACATCGTCATCCTCGACGAGGACGACCCCGACCGCGCCCGCGAGATTGCCGACGCCATCGTCGCCTCGGACCTCAAAGCCGAGACGGTCGTCAACCGCGCCTCGAAGGTCAAAGGCGAACTCCGCGTCCGCGACTGGGACGTGCTCGTCGGCGACTCGACCGAGACGGTCCACCGCGAGTACGGCCACGAGTTCCGCCTCGACATCGACACCGTCTACTTCTCGCCCCGACTGGCCACCGAGCGCCACCGCGTCGTCGAGGCGATTCAGGAGGGCGAACACGTCTTCGATATGTTCGCCGGCGTCGGCCCGTTCGCCGTCCCGGCCGCCGCCGCGGGCGCGGAGGTCGTCGCCTGCGACCTCAACGAGGCGGCCGTCGCGTTCCTCCGGGAGAACGCCGCGCGGAACGACGTGGCCGACCGACTCACCGCGATTCACGGCGACGTGCGCGAGGTCGCCGCCGACTACGAGGGCTGGGCCGACCGGCTCATCATGAACCTCCCGCACAGCGCCGACGAGTTCCTCGACACCGCCGTCCGCCTCGCGGGCGACGACTGCGTGGTTCACCTCTACGACATCCAACACGAGGACGACCCGTTCGGGCCGGGACTCGCCGCCGTGCGCACCGCCGCCGAACCGGCCTACGAAGTCGAAGTCGTGAACGAGCACGTCGTCCGGTCGTACGCCCCCCACGAGTACAACGTCTGTCTCGACGTTCGCCTGACGAAGCGGGCGTGAGCGGGCTGGTGCCGACCGACAGACGCCGGGGTGATTCGCAAGTCTTAATTACGTAACCGGGGTACGAAAGAATGCGTTCGAAAGCCCACCGCGCCGGTGTAGCTCAGCTGGCAGAGCGATTCCTTCGTAAGGAATAGGCCGAGGGTTCAAATCCCTCCACCGGCTTCTACTGATTCCTTCACCATCCCACAACTCAACCCCGGAGACGAAGGTCTCCGGTTTGGGATTGATGGGTCCGTGAAAGACGATCGCGGGGTCGATAGCGTGGAACCAGTTGAGCGCTTCGCGGATGTCGTCACGGTTCATCGTGGGATACGTGGGGGAGAACGAGACGAAGCGATATTGTGAGATAGACGATTAGGTGGGCTGTGTTTTCGCTCAGGCAGAAGATGGTGGTTGAGGTGAGGTTCGTCTGGCGATATGCGAATTTCACTTTCACCTAAGATGGGGAACTAATATACGGACGGGAGTCACACATTCAGAAAGCAGACGATAGTCAGAGGTACTCCAATGCATATCCCCGAAGGTGAATACAATCTCAAGGAGTTCTGCCGAGTCATTATAGACTCTCCTGAGTCCGTTCTATCGGGGTACCACGGACAGCGAATCAAGTCTTTTCTCTACCTCTCTGATAACGGGTGGAGAGAGTATCTCGACGAGCATTACGAAACCGAAGATTTCGGTGAAATCACGAAATTTGTCGGAGAGTATCGGAATCGAAAGGGCGCTGAACAGCCAGCGAAGTTCTACGTCGGAGAGTACAAAGATGATCTCCAGATGGTAGTTACTGCTGAAACAGAGGAGGCAATTCGACAAGCGCTACGCCCTGTTTCAGAACATAGCGATTGCCTTTCACCGATGCCGATTATGACTGAGGACTTCCAGACGATGAATGAGATAGTCCTCAGTAGTTATGAGGACATGCGGATTTCTGAGTTTAAATCAAAGCGTGTCCCTAGTCTTGCAGATGCTCGAACCCGCCCAGATGTCGACCGTGAAATCGAGTACAAGGGAATTGATGGTCGTGACCGACTCGATGAGTTTCGTGACGAGTACGGCGTCGTCCCAACTCGTATCCAGTATGAGCACGAGAACGTTTCCATCAGAATCGACACGTCTGGCAAGTTCACTTTAGAGACAGTCAATCAGGAGAGCTTCAATATCTTGTTCGAACTCCTGAGTGAAGTGGTGGTCAATGTTCTCGAGTTACTTGACGTAACAAACCAGATCAAGTTTGAGAAGCGGGAGGTGGAGCCGGGAAACTTGAAACTCCAAGTCGCGGAGGTGAGTTCTGGTGAGATAGATTTTGATCAGCCAGTTACGTTGATGCAAGCCGAGAGTTTTATCAGAGGCACAAAGAATAGCCAAGACCTGAATTTCAGCTTTACAGACGTTACGAAGCAAGCGGGTTCTCTCGATTTCTCTGCGCAAGTAACGGACGAGAATAGAGGTTCCCTGTTCAACGTGAGTGCCACTGAGAACTCAATGCGGATCATCCCGAAGCACAACTGTTCGTTCCCATCGTTGATTGAGTTCTACCTCGCCGTGATTCAGATGTTAGATGGTGGGGCGAGAATGAAGCTCTACGAATCTCAGACTGCTGCATAACATGACGAACGTTGACCCTCCAGACTCGGTGCCCGAGGGTCAAAAAACAGAATATCGTGGGCGCTACGGGAAGTGTATCCATCAGAAGCTTCGGCGGTTTCAAGAACAGTCCAAGCGCGAGAGCCTCCGCGAAGATATTGACATCCAGCGTCAACACCGGAAGCTCATCAGTTACGCAATTTTTCCGTTCGTACAGGGCGCACCAGCCGGGTATAAATTCATTACCGCCGAGCCGCTCGAGGATTTGGGAGTTCCCAACTTCGACTTCCTGTTGTGGAATCTCGATGGAAGTGTGATTTTCGGAGAGGCCAAGTCGTCTATTCCCTCAAGCGCTGGTAAAATCGTTGACCAGCTTCAGAAACGGAAAGAAGTAGCTAAAGAGTACAAAAAGCACATCGAAGAAGAGATCCTTGGAAGCAAAATCAACCACATGGAGTTCGTGGTTGCAACGTATGTCAACCACGGCGATAAGATTGCAAAAGAAATCATCGAACAAGGAGCGGAGTTCATCACGTGGGTGGTAGACGCGCACCATGATACATTGTGGATTCGGCATGCAAGACCAACCGTATTCCCGGATAATTTAGAGGCAGATGAGCCAAATTCGATGCTCCAAGAACTTGAGCGACGCCACACACACGATGTGTCGTCGTTAAACGGTGATCTGGACCGAGTAACCACAGCGTTTGGTCAAGCAGACGTTCTTCCGACATCGATTATTGTTGACCAACTACGTGTGGTGGTGCAAGCTCGCCGTGTTGAGGGGAGACACCCGTGTGTTGACCGTGCAGATATCAGAGAATACGTCGCAAATAGCTCATTGAACTTCAGCGAAGGTCGTATCGATGAGATTGTTGATGACCTTATTGAGTCTGGTATACACATCAATTTCTTATCTGAGTGGGAAGACGACCGTGCAGACCTCAAAATCGTCTCTAACTACACGGCTAAAGATGACCTTGAGCAGGTCCTCGAAGACAAGTGGGTCAACTGGCGAATTGAGGGCATGAAAGACGAATTACGTGAGGAATGTGAGCAACTAGTCGCTAGTGAGATCGGGAAACAGAGTCGACTTGACGAGTTCTGGTCTATGGATAATGAAGTGCGTTGAATCGTGGACTCGGATTACTCAAGCAGAACCATGTGGTACAGAAGGTGATTACGCCTCAATTTTCTCACGTTCTTTACGTTCTCTGGAACCTCTCCCCCTTTCATCCATATTCTGATCTAGATTTCCCACTTGTGCTTTAAATGAGCCCCTAGGTTGCTGACCACGCCTCCGTTTAGTGGGTGTATTCTTCTTACCTTCCGAAAATGCTAGCGAAGCCCACTTATATACCGCAACAAGCGAACCAAACAAAACCGGTCCAAGGATGTGGACCAGAGTGTACTCCTGAAGCGCCGGAAATAGCAGAACTGCTATCAAAATAGCTAACGCCGAAACGAAGACACCGTCAACTCCACGGCCAATTGCTATCGCGGCTATCCGGCGATTCAACTCCATATGTGATGCTACAACCACATTACTCGTAAAACCTTCGAAAAAAGTTGATGTCTAATGATTATATATCTTGTCTGTGAAGAGGCGCGCATTGGCAGTCAAGGAACAAATGTTTAAGATAGCACAGAATGATGACACAAGCCGTGCTCGGAGGTAGTACACGCCGTTTTGACCTGTACGATTTCTTCAGCGTGTTAGTTCCTGGTGCTGGCTTCATTGGTGGACTAATCCCATTTCTACCGGAAACTGTCTCGTTCAACGGACTGCTTACTGTCGTTGTCGTTGTTGTGGGTGGTTTAGTATCTGGGCGCGCACTTCATGCGTTAGCGATCAGTATTGAAGATTTCTTTGGTGAAGACTCGCACCGCGATATATTCATTCAAGAGGTACGGAATGCAAACAACATTCCAGATTCACTCGTCAACGACTTTCTTGATGAGTGTAGTAATTCGACTAGTCTGAAATTGAGTTCAGAGACTACAAACATACTACAACGCCAAGATATCAAAGGATCCTACACTTTTGCAAGGTCAGCAGTACATATTGATGGCCGGGGCAGATCGCGCACGTTCCAAGCAGTATACGCGTTCTATCGGAGTACGTGGCTCGTTGGACTAATCTTAGGTATAATATATGTAATCTATCCAATTGCCAAATATCAGAATATAACTCAAAATATCGCAGGATATTCTTCAATTATTGGCTCAGTTAGTGTGAACTATTCAGTATTGGCACTACTGATGGTTGTGTTGTCTCTCGGTTTGTTCCGGGTGTTTCGGAAAGCGGAGAGGCAATATCGTCGTTACTTCGTTGAATATCTAATATCTGACTTTCTCGCAATCCAACGCTTACAGGGGTTGGATCCACAGCCGAATCAAGCAGCACCAATGCGCGGAGGTTCAAGTTCCGGTGGGCAAAGTGACTCGCCTGACTAATAGAAGTCTGAGCAATCCGGACACGACCCAACCACCCCGTTCTAGCGAACCTTCCTGAGATAGCCTGCTATGGTCACGAACAGCGATTCGCCGTCGACGGGATCCACCGACGAGGCGTCCCGCACCTCGTCTAACTACGTGCGGCCATCAGCGACGGTCGCGTCAAGACCGCTCGAAAGTTGCGGGACCAGTTGAGACACCACCGAAGTCCGTCACATACTACGTCGCTCAGACCTCCGAAAAACGCGACCGACGCTTAGAACGTCAGCCGTTCGAGCAGCCGCTGTGCGAACGTCGGCTGTCGGGAGTCGTGCGGGTAGACGGTGATTGTCGTACACCGCGGGGGCGTGCCGGCCGGTCGGTCGGTGAACAGGGCGCTCCGAACGCCCCGTTCGGGACCGCGGCGAACCACTACGTCCGGGTCCTGCGACCAGCCGCCGTCGGCCCGCAGCGGCTCCGAGTGAACCGACACGGAGAGCAGTTCCGAGAGCTCGGTCTGGTACTCCCCGACCGTCCGTTTGTGCTGGTCGGTCATCTTCGGAGTGGCGGGCTGTCGGAGCAGCACGTCGCCCCCGTTGGCGGCGGCGACGGCTTCTGCGACCCCGACCGCTCGCGGCGGGTACGGCCCGCCGTCGCCGGCGAGGACGACCCGTTCCGGACTGTCGTAACCGAGGTTATCGACCAAGAGCACGTCGCAGGGCGCGTGGCGAACGACCCAGTCGATGGGGTCGCCGAACAGCCGCGAGCGGAGTCGGAGCGGCTCGTGTTCGGCCACGACGGCGTCGACCCCGCGGCCGCCCGCGAAGTTGACGACCGCGTGTTTCGTGCCGTGGCTCACGATTTCGTCGGCTTCGATGTTGACGCCCAGCTCCGCCGAGAGCGCCTCGATTCGCGCCTCGTACGAGATGTCGGTCGACGACTGCGCCGCGGCGTTTTCGGTGAGCGGGACTTGGTCGGGGACCTCCTCGAAGCGGACGACGACGACGCGGCCGTCGTCGGGGCGAACGAGGTCCGCGGCGACGGCGACGAGCGACCGTTCGCGTTCGTCGTCGAGGTCCTTCGTGAGCGCGACGAGGACCTCACGGGGGGTATCGTGCATCGCCGACGCCGTTCGGGTGAGCGCGCTCTGTCCGACTTGCCGGCGAACGGCGTCCGTGGCGACGCCTTCGCGGCTCACCCGCGACCGGGCGTACAGCACGTACCAGACGACGCTGCCGAGCGTGATGGCGACGGCCCCGAGCAGGGCGGTCGAGCCCATCTGCGTCAACAGGAGCGCCGCGGTGACGACGCCGAACACCTGCACCCACGGGTACAGCGGCGAGGTGAACTCGGGCTCGTACTCCGCGTTTCCCTCGCGGAAGGCGACGACGGCCACGTTGATGAGGCCGAACACCAGAATCTGGAAGGCGCTCGCGAGCTTTGCGATATCGAGAATCGGGACGAACGCGATGAGCACCAACAGCACCGCGCCGGTGAGGGTAATCGAGGCGACGGGCGTTCCGAACCGCTCGCTCACGGCCGAGAACGACGGCGGCGCGAGCTTGTCCCGGCTCATGGCGAAGGGATACCGCGACGAGGAGAGCACGCCCGCGTTGGCCGTCGAGACGAGCGCGAGGATGGCCGCGAGGATGACCACGACCACGCCGAACTGGCCGAGCGTCGACTCGGCGGCGACCGCCATCGGCGTGAGCGACCCGGCGACGCTTCCGGGGTCCGTCACGCCGACGAGCACCGCCACGATAGCGACGTACAGCACCGTGGTGAACGCGAGCGACCCGAGGATACCGAGCGGGATGTTCCGGCCGGGGTTCTCGACTTCCTCGGCGATGCTCGCGACCTTCGTCACACCGGCGTAGGAGACGAACACGAGGCCGGTCGCGGCGAGGAGCCCGCCGATACCGGCGTCGAAGAAGCCGGCGTAGTTGGCCTGCTCGACGCTGGGAGCGCTCCCGGCGGCGAACCAGCCGAGCGCGGCCAGCATGACGACGACGATGGCGACCTGCAAACGGCCCGTCTGCTTCGCGCCGACGACGTTGACGAGTATCAACACGGCTGCGAGTCCCAACGCGACGGGCTGGAGCGGGAGGTCGAACAGGAGAAGCAGATACGGGACGCCGCCGACGAGCGCGAGCGCGCCCTTGAACGACAGGGAGAACCACGTACCGACGCCGGCGATGGTTCCGAGCAACGGGCCCATCCCCCGCTCGATGTAGATGTACGTCCCGCCGGCTTTGGGCATGGCGGTCGCCATCTCGGACTTCGACAGGGCGGCGGGCACGACGAGCAGGCCCGCGAGGGCGTACGCGACGATTACCGCCGGTCCCGCGACTTCGAGCGCCAGCGCGGGCAGGATGAAGATACCGCTGCCGATCATCGCACCGATGCTGATGGCGAAGACGGACGGCAGTCCGAGGTCGCGCTCTAACTCCTTCATACGGCTCCCGCGAGCGTGCCCGACAGGACGGAGGTCGCACAGACCGGCTGGTGGCCGGCCTCGGCGAACAGCTCGAAGCGGTCCGGCGTGTTGACCAACACGACGACGTGCTCGACGTCGAAGCGGGCGCGAACGAGCTGTGCGATGAGCAGGTTCCGGCTGTCCGACGCCGTGGCCACGACGACCGTCGACGCGGACGCGACATCGGCTTCCGACAGCGTTCGGACGTCCGCCGGGTCGCCGCGAACCCCGTCGGTGTCCGAACGGTCGTGAAACTCGTCGACCACGCGGACGGCGCGGCCGTCCGCTCGCAAGTGCCGGGCGACGGCGGAGCCGAGGTGCGCGCCACCCAAGACGTAGTACGTACGCTGTTCACAGTCCGTGAGTCGCTCGTCTGCGACGGAGTGATTCGGCGTCATGTGTGCTGAATGTGGTGGGCCGGAGTTGGCTCCGACCGTGCGTACATCCTCGTTGGTGACGGAAGTGCTTAAACTAGCGCATTATTTTGACGAGTCGTCAAAAGAAGCCCCTAAAATACATAATCCGTCATTATATTCTGGAGTCGTCGGTCAACTCGTCGGGGGTCGGCTGTCGAACACGGACACGACGTATGGAACAGACTCATAGTCGCACCGCGTCCAGAGTAGCCCACGCATGAAAGACGGCGAGTTAGACTCGATAGACAGGCGCATCCTCTACTATCTCCAGCAGGACGCCCGAGGAACGTCGTCCAGCGACATCGCGGAACAACTCGGTCTCTCGTCGAGCACCGTCAGAACGCGACTCAACAGACTCGAAGACACCGGCATCGTTCGCGGCTACCACGTCGACATCGACTACGACCTCGCGGGCTACCCGCTCTACACGAAGATAATCTGTACCGCGCCCGTCCCGGAGCGCTCCGCGTTGGCGAACCGGGCGCGCGATGTCCACGGCGTGACCGCGGTTCGAGAGATAATGACCGGCGAGCGGAACGTGTACGTCAACGCCATCGGGACGGACCACGACGACCTCAATCGCATCAGCGAGGAACTGGACGGGCTCGGCCTCGACATCGTCGACGAACAACTCATCCGCGACGAGTTCGTCTGCCCGTATCACGGGTTCCTCGACGAGGACGGCGCTGACCAGTAGGCGACCAGTATCTCGCCGTTGGCGACGACGCGGCGGCGACCGGCCCCGGAGGACTCAGAACCCGATGTGCGACGTCGAACTCGGGATGTCGTCGTCCTCGTCGTCTTCGTCCTCGCGCGCCGCGCCCGCGGAGAGATAGGTGTACTCGTCGTCGGTCAGGAAGACGTCGCCGTCGGTGACCGTGATGTCCACGTCCGGCAGGCTGGTGCCCGCCGCCTCGCCGTTTTCGCACGCGCCGGAACAGGTGTCGAACATCGACCCGTGTTTCGGGCAGATAATCTCGCCGTCGCGCACCGCCGCGCCGGTCCCCCGGTCGAACCGCTGATTCTCGTGGGTGCAGGTGTTCGGCCACGCTTCGATACCCGGCTCGTCGTCGCACCGAACGAGAATGAGTTCCGTCGGCCGCGAATACGCGTCCTCCGCGGTGAACAGATACGACCCGTTTTCGGGGACCTCGTCTACGGCCGCGACTCGGGTTCCATCGACCATCGGCCACAGCTATCGACCGAGCGGAAAAGTAGCTATCGACGACGCCGCGACTGGCCCCACATCGGGGGACGAACGCCGCATCGATGCCGCCGGTTACGCCGAGACAAAGCGGTCCCACACCGCCCGACAGTCGTGACAGAGGAATCCCGTGAACTCGTCTACCGCGTGTTTCCGGACCGTCGTGTCTCGTCCGCACCGTTCACACCACATACTCACTCGTTCGGGAGACTGTCGTATTGTTATGAAGCTCATAGTCGCTAACTCGACGCTCGCGCGATTCGGAGCGAGAGCCCGAACCGGCGAGCGACCGGCTCAGTCGTTCTCGTCGAGGTTCACGCCGCAGACGCCCGCCTCCTCGCCCATCTTCTCCACGCCGGGGGCGAACCGGCCCAACTCCCACGCGGGGTCGTGGCCGGTCTCGGCGCGGTGTTCTTCGATTCGGAGGCGCGCGTCAGCGAGCTTCGAAAAGCGCTCTTCGAGCCCGCACGTCGGGCAAGCGACCGTCGCACGAGGGGTCGACATCACTCGAAGGGAACACGGCAGTCGAGATAGTTCCGTCGGGTCAGTCCGCGGAGGACGGCGAAAAAAGCGGTCGCTTGCGCACGGCGGTCAGCCCATGACGAGGCTCATCCACCGGTTACGACGCACGAACTCCATGTTTTCGAGGTAGGCGTCGACACCGAGGATGCGGCCCGCGCCGAACGCGCCGAGACCGAACAACAGCACCGCGTAGACGATGTGGTCGTCGACGACCCAGCCGTGAGCCAGCGGCAGGCCGGCGAGGATGCCGCCTTCGAGCGCCGCCGCCCAGTAGAAAAGCATCATGACCGCGCCCCAGAAGGCGCTGAAGCGAACGAACGCGCCGAGGATGAGCGCCAGTCCGGCCAGCGTCAACCCCCACATGTTCAGCATGTCGATGAGCGGGCTCCCCGCCATCGAACTCCACAGTCCCATGAGGGGGTTCCCCTCGGGAATCGCGTTGGCGAGGTAGCCCGCCGCGGTCCAGTTGTTCGAGGGGTCCGAATCCAAGTAGGTTACGAGCTTCGTGATGCCGCCTTGGAACAGCGTCCACCCCATCACCACTCTGAGCAGAAACAGCGAGTAGCCGACCCAGCGCTCCGAGTAGTCGAACCGCACCGCTCGTCCGAACAGTTCCGTCTCTAGTGTACGACTATCGGTTGACATACGGAGGAAATATTTTCCGGCAAACTACAATAGTGTGTTGGGTAATCTCACACAATGGGTATCCGTCGTTCCGCCGAGGGTCACGCCGCTTATCACCGACGGCGACAGAACACGGACATGCTCACCTTCATCGGCCTCGGTCTGTACGACGAGCGCTCGGTCACCGTCGAAGGGCGGGAGGCGCTCGCGGACGCCGACCGCGCGTTCGCGGAGTTCTACACGAGTCACCTCGTCGGCGCGACCGTCGAGGAGCTCGAAGCCTACCACGACATCGACATCGAGGTCCGCGACCGCGCCGGCGTCGAACAGGACCCCGGACCGATACTCGACGCCGCGGAAGACGAACACGTCGCGTTCCTCACCGCCGGCGATACGATGATTTCGACCACGCACGTCGACCTGCGGCTCCGCGCCGAAGGCCGCGGTATCGAGACGCGCCTCATCCACGGCGTGACTGCCCAGTCCGCGGCCAGCGGCCTGACGGGACTCCAGAACTACCGCTTCGGGAAGGCCGTCACGCTCCCGTTCCCGTACGTCCACGGCGGCGACCCCGTGCCGAAGAGCGTCGTCGACTCGCTCGAAGCGAACCGCGACCTCGGCTTGCACACGCTCGTCTACCTCGACATCAAGGTCGACTGGGAGGGCCGCCGCGGCGTCGAAGTCGACGGCGACCAGTACATGACCGCCGACTACGCGGCGGAACTGTTCGCTGAACACTGGGACGCCGACGCCCTCGGTGTGGCCGTCTGCCGGGCCGGAAGTCCGGACCCCGTCGTCGCCGCGGACCGCCTCTCGGCGCTCGCGGAACGCGACTTCGGCGCCCCGCTCCACATGCTCGTCATCCCCGGCGAGGTCCACCACGTCGAAGCCGACGCGCTGTCGGCGCTCGGCGGTGCGCCCGAAGAACTGTTCGACGACGACAACTGAACGTCACTCCGACGGCGTAATCAGTCGAGTCCTAACTCGTTTCTGAGGTCGTACTCGTCGCCGGTCACCATGTAGAGCACGTCCTCGATGACCGTGAGGAGTTCCGGAACCTCGTGGACGACGAGGTAGGTGACTCCCACGAGCGCGACGACCGCGAGCCCCTGGCTGATGATGCGGTCGGAGATAAAAAACGACACCATGTACGGGTCCGACGAGCCGAAGAGGAACAGAATCTCGTCGACGAACAGGTGGAAGTACTGCTTGCCGACCGAGATGGCGATGAACGTCGTCCGAAGCAGGTTCAGCGCGTAGATGATGGGGACGGCGATGGCGAGCCCGCGGAGTTTCCGGCCCATCGGCGCGTCGACGGCGGCGATGAGGCCGGCGAAGATGGCGATGCTCCCGAGGCCGGTGCAGGCGAGGACGACCGAGATTTCGAGTCGGTGCGAGCCCTGCATCCACAGGAACGTGTTCAGGTACCCCTGATCACCGACAATCATCTGCGGCGTGTAGCCGAGCGATTCGATGAGGAAGCGCGTCTGCGCCGCGACGGTCTCCATGAGGACGCCCCGGGGCGCGGGGACGGTCGCCCCGAAGAGCGTAAACGCGGGAATCGTCTCGAACGGGAGGTAGACGACGCCCATGGCGGCGACGGCGCGAGAGAGGACGAACAGCGTGTCGCGGCCGTTGTAGAGGAGCCAGCCGGCGTAGAGCGACGCCGGGACGGCCGCGATGGTCAACAGCCCCTCGATGTAGCTCTTGTGGACGAGCGTGAAATGCGGAATGAGCTGAAGCCAGAAGAGCGCGAACAACACCCACGCTGCGGACATCACCCGCCGCCCGAGTTCGCGGTCTCGCCCGTTTGCGACCGCGCCGGCGACGAAGGTTCCGATGGCCACCCACGCGAGGATGTCGGAGAGGAGACCGGGCATACGTATTGGATGCGGTGGACCGATTAAATCCCTTGTCGTTCCGGACGCCGACTGCCGGTGCGAGCCGGCGGTCCGAATCCGCAGTGCCGCCGCTGTCTCGACAGTCGAGAGCGATGCGAAAACGAGACGCCGGCCTCAGCACCGAATCGGGTTACTCCGGCGACTCGAAGTCGGCCGGGATGACCTCGATTTCGTGGCCGTCGGGGTCCTTCGTGAACGCGAACATGTCGTCGCAGGACTCGGGGTCGCGGTAGTCTTCGGCCTCGCGCTCCATGAGCGTCTCCCAGTAGTCGTGGAGGTCGTCGGCGCTGACGGCGAGGTGGCCCCACGCGTCGCCCATCTCGTAGCTCCGGCCGTCGTAGTTGTAGGTGAGCTCGACGGCCATCGCCTCCTCGGCCGCGCCCTCGGGCTTCATGAAGTAGTTCGCGAAGGTGTCGGACTCCCAGCGACCGGTGTGTTCGTAGCCGAACTTGCGGGTCCAGAAGCCGAGCGCCTCGTCGGCGTCCTCGACGCGAATCATCGTGTGGTCGAGGCTCCACTTCGCGCCGTGGTCGCGCTTGACGATTTCGACCTCGTGGCCGTCGGGGTCCTTGACGAACGCGTAGCGACCGCCGCAGGACTCGGGGTCGCGGTAGTCCTCGACGCCCTCGTCCATCAGCTGCTGGTAGGAGGATTCGAGTTCGTCCTCGGGGACGCGGACTGCGATGTGACCCCAGGCGTCGCCCATCTCGTAGGTGTTGTCGCCGTGGTTGTAGGTGAGTTCGAGAACCGCGCCCTCCTCATGGAGGTCCTCGGGGCCGAGGTAGACGTTGGTGAACGTGTCGGCCTCCCAGCGACCCTTCTCCTCGTAGCCGAGATGGGTCGTGTACCAGTCGAGCGACTCCTCGAGGTCTTCGACGCGAATCATCACGTGGTCGAGGGTTCCGGACATACCCGAGTGATGTGTCGCGCCGGCGAAAAACGTACCGAACGCGGAAGCCACCGTCGATGGTTGCCACACGCCGTCTACGGGAGTTTTCGGCCCGTTACGAGATACATAAGTACCACCCGAAGTTACGATTCGGCAGTGTTCCCGGTCCCCAACCCCGTTCGCCTCCTCATCCTCGGCATCGGGCTCGCGCTCGCCCGTCTCGGTCTCCTCGACCGCGAGCGCGCCGTCCGCATCGCCGAGCTCTCGTGGCCCCGCGTCGTCACCGGCCTCGCCCGGATGTCGAAGAACGCCGTCGACGTGGCGATGGTGGGTATCGCCTCGGGGACCGTCGCCATCACCGGCGTCGGGTTCGCCGGGCCGTACTGGGGGCTCGCCTTCGCACTCGGCGGCGGTATCGCCGGCGGAACCATCGCGCTCGTCTCCCAGCGGTTCGGCGCGGACGCGATGGACGAACTGGGGCTCGCAGTGCGGTCGAGCGCGCTCTTGACCGTCGTCGCCACGCTCCCGGTCACGGCCGTCTTCTGGCTGTTCCCTACCGAACTCATCTCCGTGCTGAGCAGCGACCAAGGGGCCATCGAACTCGGCGCGGCGTACCTCCGAATCGTCGGCCTCGGCGTCCCCTTCGCCGGCCTGAACCTCATCGGGAGCCGCGTTCTCGTCGGCAGCGACGACGCCTACACCGCGATGACGCTCCGTGCGAGCGGTGCGGTCATCAACATCGTCCTCAACGCGGTGCTCATCTTCGGCCTCGACCTCGGCGTGGAGGGGGCGGCGCTCGGAACCGTCCTCTCGAACGTCGTCGTCACCGGCGCGTTCGCGGTCGGTCTGTCGCGGGGGTCGCTCCCCGGCGTCGGCGCGTTCCCCGTCGTCGTCGACCCGTTCGGCCCCTTCCTCGACACCGAGACGATACGCGACCTCGTCAAAATCGGCGTCCCCGTCATGGGTCGGAGCCTCGTCTGGACGGTCGCGGAGTTCCCGATGCTCGCCATCCTCGACAGCTTCGGACCCGACGTGGTCGCGGCGTTCGTCATCGCCCGCCGCATCTGGGGGCTCATGAACACCCCCGGCTGGGGCTTCGGGCTGGCGTCGTCGAGCCTCGTCGGGCAGGCGCTCGGCAAGGACGACGAAGGGACCGCCGAGGCCTACGGCAACGAGGTCATCCGGTTCGCCGTCGCCACGTACCTCGTCTCGGCGGCGCTCGTGGCGATATTCGCCCGCCCCATCGTCCTCGGGTTCGTCGATAACCCGGCGGACCCGGCGGTCCCCATCGCCATCGACCTCGTCTACGTCGCCTGTATCGCCGTCATCTTACAGGGCGTCTCCGGCGGCTCCGCGGGCCCGCTCGACGCCAGCGGCGACACCCGCTGGACGTTCGGCAGCCAGTTCGTCGGGATGTTCCTCGGGTCGATTCCGCTCACCTACATCGGCTCTATCACTTCGCTCGGGCTCACCGGGCTCTACTTGGCGTTCCTCGCCGAGACGACGATTCCGGCGGTGCTGAACTACTACCGGTTCAAAACCGGGACGTGGAAGGTAGTGAGTCGGGGCTACCGGCCGAAGACGGCCGCAGACGACTAAGCGAGGGGGCAGCGGACGCGTCGTTCGACTTTGTGTGTTGCGCTCAGCGCGAGGAGCCGTCGGCGTCGCGCTCGCACGCACGCGACCAGTACAAGAACCCCGCCACGGCCCACAAGAGAACGGTCCCGACCGGCCACGCGGTTCGACCGGGTTGGACCGAAAAGCCGCGGGCGACCTCCAACTGGGTCACGCCGGCGAGGGCGAGCCCGGCCGCGGTGAGCCGAACGTCCTCGCGGCCGAACAGGGCGCCCGAGAGCGCGCTTCCGAGCGCGACGAGGTAACAGGCGACGCCGACCGGCCAGACGAGGATGTAGTCCGGAAGCCCCATCGTAAAGCGCAGAAAGAAGTCGGTGATGGTCGTCACGCTCCCCGTCGCGGGGCCGACGAGGCCCCACGGGAACAGGAGCGTGTCGCTCCCGGCGGTGAACGTCTGGACGGACCACGGGACGAGACCGAGGACGAAGACGAGGAGTAGCCGGAGGCGGCGGCGCGCGGGCGACCGCGACGCCGACCGGGCCGCCGAGTCGGTCGTCACCGCTGGGCGATGATGCGGAGCACGTCCTCGTCGGCGAGGACGTGGTCGCGGCCGACCTGCTGGTCGTCGTGTTTCGCGCTCGGGCCGGAGACGCGGGCGAACCGGAACCGCTCGTCGAGTTTGGCACCGAGTTCGTGGATGGCGTCGTCGATGGTGTCGCCCTCGCGGAGGACGAGCGGTTCGTCGTAGTCGATGCCGCGGCCGGGTTTGTCCATGTAGATGCGGATGAGCCCGAGGGCGTCCCAGATTTCCTCTTTGAGCGCGTCGAGGCCCTTTTCGGCCTCGGCGCTGATGAACGTCACCTCGTCGGGGTCGAGCCCGACTTCGCGGAGGTTCTCCTCGACCGTCGGAAGGTAGTCCTTGTCGATGAGGTCGGCCTTGTTGACGGCGACGATAGACGGTAGGTACACCCGGTTTTTCATGATGCCGTCGACGAGTTCGTCGATGGTCGTCTCGCCGCGGAGCGTCACCTCGGCGTTGACGAAGCCGTGCTCGCGGAGGATGCCCTTGATGGTCTCCTCTTCGAGGTCGACGCTGTCGCTTTTGGTGACGTTGATGCCGCCTTTCCCCTTCTTGTTGATAGAGAGGTTCGGCGGCGACGTGTCGAGCCGAATCTTGTTGTTGTAAAGCTCCTGTTGCAGTCGCTCGTAGCGCTCGATTTCGAACACCGAGAGCATGAACACGACGAGGTCGGCGGTGCGGACGACAGAGAGGACCTCCTTGCCGCCGCCGCGACCGCCCGCGGCCCCTTCGATGAGGCCCGGCACGTCGAGTATCTGGATGTTCGCGCCCTTGTACTTCAGCATCCCCGGATTCACGTTGAGCGTCGTGAACTCGTACTCGCCGGTCTCGCTGTCGGCGTTGGTGAGCGCGTTGATGAGCGTCGATTTGCCGACGCTGGGGAAGCCGACGAGCGCGACCGTCGCATCGCCGGTCTTCTCGACGGCGTACCCTTGGCCGCCGCCGGCCGAACTCTGGTTTTCGAGTTTCTCTTTCAGTTCCGCGAGTTTCGCCTTCAGCCGACCGATGTGCGCCTCGGTCGACTTGTTGTACGGCGTGTTAGATATCTCCTCGCGGATATCTTCGATCTCCTCCTCCAGTCCCATCGTCAACAGTTCCGCCGCGTCCGTCGAAAAACCCTTTCCTTCCGCGCGGCGGATTCCGCCGGGGCGACGCGTCGGATACCGTGGTGGTCGCGCGTACGCGGGAAAACAAGTCAAGTATCGGCACGGTTATACACGACCCCTTCGACCGCCCGATGAACACCGATGCCCGACCCCCGGACGCTTCGCGACAGCACGCAAATCGTGCTCCCCTGCGACCTCTTGGAGAGCGTGCGCGACGACCTCGAAGCGGAGTTCGTCGTCTCCGTCCACCGAGCGGACGGAGAGACGTGCCGGATTATCGGAAGCCCGGTCGAGATTCGCGCAGTCAGCGACTTCCTCGCCCGGCAGGGTATCTCTCTCCGCTAGTCTCGGTTCCGAAGGGCTTGTTACCACACAGTCCAACGGACGCGTATGGACGAAGCGCCGGGACTCTCCGACCAGTACCGCACGGCCAGTCCGTGGCCCGTGTTCATCGCGCTCGGGATACCCATCTCCGAGTTGGGTCTGTTGTTTGGCCTGTTTCCACTCGCCGTCGGCGGGCTGCTCCTGTTCGGCGGGAGCGTCGTCGGCATCCTCAAGGAGTCCGGCTACGTCACCTCGACGATTCGCGCAGTCACCGCGCTTGCGGTCATCTTCCTCGCGTTCGGCGCGGGGCTCGCGTTCACCGACATCGCCCTCGTGACCCGGGGCTACGCGGTCATCGCGGCCGCGATTCTGCTGGCGGTCGGCGGCGTCGTCTTCGAACTGTTCGTCCGCGAACAGCGACAGACGTTCTGACCACCGCGGGCGACCCACGGGGGACCCCGCGGCCGTCCCCACCCCCCTCAATCGGACGAGAAACCAACAATCTATTTGAACGGCGTCCCCGACTGTCTCGATATGGCAACCAAGACGTTCGACAAGGACACCATCCTCGACCTCACGGTCAACATGGTTCCGCTGGCCATCATCCTGTTTTTCGTGGTGGCGTTCACCTTCGTCAATCCGTTTGGGTTCGAATCGCTCACCTCGGGGCTCCAGTACACGCTCCTCATCGCGCCGTTCGTGCTCCTCGCGGCGCTCACCTACCTCTCGGGGAAGGCCATCGCCGGCTCCGAGAAGGAAGGCACCGTCTACGCGCCGGGTCGGGCGACGGTCCCCGGTGCGAAGCCGCTTCACGAAGAAGAGAGCGAGGGAGCGGCCGAACTCGAAGAATCGCCGGCTGACGACGCCGTCGAAGCCGCGGACGAGACGGCTTAAAGCACCTCGAATCGCAGGGCGGTCCCGAATCTTTCATTACCCTGCACTACTCAGGCACTTCCATGGAGGTTAACGGACAGTTAGCACTGACGGTGCTCATGGGGGTCTTCCTCATCGCCGTCGCCGCGTGGCTCGCGCGGGTCGAAGACTGGCGGTCGTACACTCCGCTCGCGGGCGGAGGGACGGTCGGTGGTACCGCAGAGCAGTACGTCTCGGAGGAGAAACCATCCGGGGTCATCCGTTGGTTGACGACGGTCGACCACAAGGACATCGGGATGCTCTACGGCGCATACGCGCTCGTCGCGTTCGCCGTGGGGGGTCTCATGGTCGTCCTGATGCGGATTGAACTGGCGGACCCGTCGATGACGCTCATCTCGAACACGTTCTACAACTCGTTGCTCACAAGCCACGGGATTACGATGCTGTTCCTGTTCGGGACGCCCATCATCGCCGCGTTCTCGAACTACTTTATCCCGCTTCTCATCGGCGCGGACGACATGGCGTTCCCGCGTATCAACGCCATCGCCTTCTGGCTCCTGCCGCCGGCGGCACTGCTCATCTGGGCCGGGTTCTTCCCCATCCCGGACGTCATCCCGGCGCAGACCGCCTGGACGATGTACACGCCGCTTTCGGCCGGTGTCGGCTCCGGCAACCAGATGAACGCCGGCGTCGATCTGATGCTTCTCGGCCTGCACCTCTCGGGTGTCTCGGCCACGATGGGTGCGATTAACTTCATCGCGACCATCTTCACGGAGCGCGACGAGAAGGTCTCGTGGGCGAATCTCGACATCTTCTCGTGGACGATTCTGACCCAGTCGGGTCTCATCCTCTTCGCGTTCCCGCTTCTCGGCAGCGCCATCGCGATGCTGCTTCTCGACCGGAACTTCGACACGATGTTCTTCTCGGTCGACGGCGGCGCGATTCTCTGGCAGCACCTGTTTTGGTTCTTCGGCCACCCCGAAGTGTACATCCTCGTGTTGCCCCCGATGGGCATCGTGAGCCTCGTCCTCCCGCGCTTCGCGGGGCGTCGCCTCTTCGGGTTCAAGTTCGTCGTCTACTCCACGCTCGCCATCGGCGTCCTCTCGTTCGGCGTCTGGGCGCACCACATGTTCGCGACGGGTATCGACCCCCGGCTTCGCGCCTCGTTCATGGCCGTCTCGCTGGCCATCGCGATACCGAGCGCCGTGAAGACGTTCAACTGGATTACGACGATGTGGAACGGGAAGATTCGCCTCACGACGCCGATGCTGTTCTGTATCGGCTTCGTCTCGAACTTCATCATCGGCGGCGTGACGGGCGTCTTCCTCGCGTCGATTCCGGTTGACCTCGTGCTCCACGACACCTACTACGTCGTCGGGCACTTCCACTACATCGTCATGGGAGCCATCGCCTTCGCCGGCTTCGCCGGGCTCTACTACTGGTTCCCCATCTACACCGGCCGGATGTACCAGGTCACGCTCGGTAAGTGGCACTTCTGGCTCTCGATGGTCGGGACGAACCTGACGTTCTTCGCGATGATTCTGCTCGGCTACGGCGGTATGCCGCGTCGCTACGCGACCTACCTGCCGCAGTTCGCGACGCTCCATCAGGTCGCGACGGTCGGCGCGCTCATCCTGCTCGTCGGCCAGATGATATTCGTCTGGAACTTCGTCCAGTCGTGGCTCGAAGGACGCAAGGTCGAAGACGGCGACCCGTGGGACCTCGCCGACGACGACCTCACCACCGCCGAGTGGACCTGGTTCGAGCGCAAACTGGAGACTGCCGTCACCGACGGCGGCGAAGACGAGACCGAACTCGCCACCGACGGCGGGCAGACGGTCGACGACGCGGACGCGGACGCGAACTCCGCTGACGACGCGTAATCGACGCCGCTCACCGGCGGCTCGGGTTATTTTTCGGACGCTGTTTTCGAGAGCGAGAGCGAACGCGCGCGACGACGACTGTCCGTGCTCGAAGACGGATTGTCGCTCGATGCAGTCCGTATTCGAGCGCTCGCCAGCGCCGCCGCTCGCGGGCGACGGGAGTCACGACTGGAGAGAAGCGGCCGCTCTCGGCGGCGGCGACGCGGAAAAGCGGCGGGGGCTCAGACGACGAGGAGGATGCCCGTCGCGAACATCAGTATCGCGATGGCCCCGAGCACGAGTCCGAGGATATCGGTATCCGACATACTCCGACCTTAGCGCGTGCGGCAAAAGGTGCATCGGTACGCCGGGGCCGCCGACCCGACGAGCCGAACGGAAACCCTAACAGCGTCCGCTCCCGAACGTCGGCCGTGAGTTCGAACGTCGGCGGTCACCGCTTCGTCCTCGGACTGTACGCCGCGCTCGTCGCCGTCGCCGGAGTCGCGGGCTACCTCACCGGAACGTTCGTCTCGGGCCTCAGCGCGCCTCGGTTTCTCTTCTTGGTGCCGTTTCCACCGACGCCAGCCGGCTTCGCGGCCTACGGCGCGCTGACCATCGCGCTCGTCCTCGGCGTCCCGCTCGCGCTCGTCGTCTACGTCTCGGCCGGCCTCGACGACGCGGCCTAATTAACCATTATCGTTTAGCACAAATACTAAGCCCGACGACCGGGACGTGATAGTATGTACCACGTGGTAATCGGTGTCGATGACGACGCGGAACACGCGCTCGCGTGCGTCGAAGAGGTCGCGAAACTTCCCGGCGAACCCGACGAGAAGGAGGTGACGCTCGTCCACAGCTTCACCGACAACCCGAGCGGGGCGTCGGCGACGCAGATTCACTCGGTCCGCGAGGCCGGCGAGTTCCTCGAAGACCGCGGTATCGAGTACGACGTCAACGAGTCGTCGGGCGACCCCGCGGAGGTCATCATCGAGTTCGCCGACGAGGAGGACGCGGACCTCATCGTCACCGCCGGGCGGAAGCGCTCGCCCGCGGGCAAGGCGCTGTTCGGGAGCGTCACGCAGACGGTGATTCTGAACTCCGACCGACCCGTCATGGTGACGGGGTCGACGAAGCGGAAAAGCTAGTACACCCGGTCGAGGACGGCCGCGACCTCGTCTGGGGTCTGGCGGCCGGACGCTCGTTCTCGCAGTTCGCCGTCACGAACGCACAGGAGCGTCGGCGCAGAGTCGACGTCGAACCGCCGACAGAACTCGTCGGCCGCCTCGCCGTCGACCCCCGCGGCCGCGACCCCGTCCGGGACGCGGTCGAGGATGGCGTCGAGGTCCGCTTTCATCGCGTCGCAGGGCTCACAGAAGCGTCGCCACACGAGGACGACGGCGTCCGGGTGCGCCGCGAGGTACGATTCGAAGGAGTCGTCGTCGAGTTCGTCGAGGGCGTCCGGCACCGGCGACGACGGGGTTATCTCGACGAGCAGGCCCGCCATGACCAGAAGGAGGTCCTGGTCGACCGGCACGTCGAGGAACGACTTGGCCGCGAGATAGGCCACCACGTCGGCTCTGGTGACGCCGAACTCGTCGAGTCGCGCCTCGACGTTCTCGGGGGCGACGCCGAAGAGCTCAGAGACGGTCTGGTGGAACTCCTCGGTCGAGACCGCCCCGTAGATGTCGTGATAGACGGCGAGCGTCTTCTCGAACTCCGCCGTGGTCGAGAGCGTTCCGTCGGGCGCTTCGTCGACCGCGCCGGCGGCGATGAGCGTTTCGAGCGCGGTCTCGGGGTCGGCGTCGATATCGGTCGCAGCCATCGTCAGACCCCCAGATACCGCTCGCGAGTCTCGTCGTCCTCGCGGAGTTCCTCGGCGGTCCCGTCGAAGACGATGCCCCCTTGGTCGATGACGTACGCGCGGTCCGCGAGCTTGATGGCCGCCGCGGCGTTCTGCTCGACGAGCAGGATGGTCGTGCCCGCGTCGCTGATGCGCTCGACCGCGTCCTCAACGTCCTCGATAATCTTCGGCGCGAGCCCCTCGTAGGGCTCGTCGAGGAGCAGCAGGTCCGTGTTCTGCTTCAGGGCGCGCGCGATGGCGAGCATCTGCTGTTCGCCGCCCGAAAGCGTCCCGGCGCGCTGGTCTCGCCGCTCGTCGAGTCGGGGGAACTGCTCGTAGACCTCCTCGGTCGACATCCCCTTGTGGCCGAACGACAGCGACCGGCCGAAGGTGTTCGACTTGTTGTTGACGACCTCCGCGAGGTGGAGGTTCTCGGCGACGGAGAGGTTCGGGAAGATGCGTCGCTCCTCGGGTACCAGCGAGATGCCCCGGACCGACACGTCTTCGGCGGGGACGCCCGTGATGTCGTCGTCTTTGAACCGGATACTGCCCTTCCGTACTTCGGGCGGCGTCGCGCCGGCGATACACCGGAGCGTGGTGGTCTTGCCCGCGCCGTTGCGGCCGAGGAGCGCGCATATCTCGCCCTCCTCGACGCTCATCGAGAGGTCGCGGATGATGTGGCTCTCGCCGTAGTAGGCGTCGATGGCGTCGATTTCGAGGAGGCTCATAGCTCGACACCTCCGAGGTAGGCCTCTTGGACGGCTTCGTTGCCCCGAATCTCGTCGGGGGTCCCCTCGGCGATGATGCCGCCGCGGCTGAGGACGACGATGCGGTCTGAGATGCTGAAGACGATTTCCATGTCGTGTTCGACGAGGACGAACGTGAGGCCGTGGTCGCGTTTGACCTGCTCGATGAGTTCGACCGTCGACTTCGTCTCCTCGGGAGACATGCCGGCGGTCGGTTCGTCCATGAGGAGCAGGTCGGGCTCGCTCGCGAGTGCGATACCGATTTCGAGGCGACGCTTGTCGCCGTAGGGAAGGTCGGTCGCGATAGTGTCCGCGCGGTCCAACAGCCCGACCGAGTCGAGCGTGTCGCGGGCGACGCCGTGTACGTCCGTGAGGCTGTCGCGATGTTTCAGGAACTCGAAGCCGAACGCGCCGCGCTCGGCCGCCAGCGCCGCGATTTCGGCGTTCTCCCTGACGGTGAGGTCGGGGAAGATGGAAGCGGTCTGGAACGACTTCGAGACGCCGCGTTGGACCACCTGGTGCGGTTCGAGGCCGACGATTGACTCGCCTTTGAAGCGGATGTCGCCGCTGGTGGGGTCGAGCCGTCGCGTGATGAGGTTGATGAGCGTCGACTTCCCCGCACCGTTGGGTCCGATGATGGAGACGCGCTCGTCCTCCTCGACGGTGAGGTTCACGTCGTCGGTCGCGACGAGGCCGCCGAACTCCTTGACGAGGTTCTGGGTTTCGAGGAGCGTCATCGGCCGTCACCCCCGTTTCCGGAGCGCGAGCGGACGCGGTTCGCCGCCTTCGAACCGAGGTCGACCGCGAGCTCGCGGAGGCGGGTCAGGATGCCCCACAGGCCGTCGGGGACGACCCAGACGACCACGACGAAGACGAGGCCCAAGAGGAGGTGCCAGTAGAACCCGAAGTCCCTAATGAGCACGATATCCGTGAAGGGAATCGTCAGCGCCTGGATGGTGCTGACGATGTTCTCGATGTAGAGGTAGAGGCCCACACCGAGGACCGGTCCGAACATCGAGCCCGCGCCGCCGAGGACGGTCATGACGACGATGTCGCCCGACTCCGTCCAGAACAGCGACTGGAGGGGGACGTACGCCCCGTGGATGGTAAAGAGGCTCCCGGCGATGCCGGCGAACGCGCCCGAGATGATGAACGCCATGAGCTTGTAGCGCCAGACGTTGAGGCCGACGAACTCGGCGCGCTGTTCGTTCTCTCGGATGGCGCGGAACACCATCCCGTACGGGGAGTTGAGGATGCGGTAGGCGACCGCGACCGCGCCGACGAAGAACGCGCCGACGAAGGCGTAGAGCCACGTCCCGAGGAGCATCCCGCCGACGGACGGGATGTCGGCTTCGAGGTGGATGACGCCGAGGAAACTGCCGACCTCGACGCCGGTCAGGCCGTTTTCGCCGTTGGTCAGAAACGCCAGCGGCGACGCGGCCATGTAGTAGAACATCTGGGCGAACGCCAGCGTCAGGATGGAGAAGTAGATGCCGCCGCGGCGAAGCGACAGGAAGCCGAGCACCCACGCGAGCAACACGGCGAACAGCGTCCCCGAGACGACCATCACGATGGGGTCGCCGCTGACGTTCTTAGCGACGATGCCGGCGGCGTACGCCGCGCCGCCCCAGAAGGCCGCGTGGCCGAACGAGAGCAGCCCGGTGTAGCCGAGAAGCAGGTCGAAGCCGATGGCGAAGATGCCCCAGATGAGGATGAGCGTCGCGAGGCTCTGGTAGCCCTGCAGGAACCCCGAGACGACGGGGGCGCGGGCGAAGAGGTACGGGAACACCGCGACGAGGACGGCCGTGATGCCGACGACCGTCCCCTCGCGGCCGCGGAGCTTCTCCCAACGACCGAACAGACTGCCGCCGACGAGCGCGTCTTTGGCGCTCGGGTTAGCGTCCTTCTCGCTCATGGGGCCACCACCTCGTCGCCGAGTAGACCCTGCGGTCGCGTCAGGAGGACGAGGGCCGCGATGGCGTACAGGCCGACCTGCGACCACGCGGGCGCGAAGGAGACGAGGGCGGCGGTCGTGAGACCGAAGACGATGCCGCCGACGACCGCGCCGGCGATGCTGCCGACCCCGCCGATGACGACCGTCAGGAACGCCGGGACGAGGATGTTCGTCCCGATAGTTGGATTGACGACGTTCAGCGGGCCGCCGACGACGCCCGCCACCCCGGCGAGCGCCGCGCCGATGCCGAAGACGACGATGTACGGGCGGGTGATTTTGATGCCGAGGAGCCGGACCATCTCGGCGTCGCGGGTCCCGGCGCGGACGACGAGACCGAAGTCGGTGTACTCGACGAGCAGGTACACGAGCGCCACGAGGACGGCCGTGATGCCGATGACCCAGAGCCGCCACTGCGGGAAGCTGCCGACGATGGGCAGGGCAATCGGACCGGAGACGGGAAGCCCGGCGAACGAGCCGAACGAGAGGATTCGCTCGGGCTGTTCGAACGGCAGGCTGTTGCTACCGAACAGAACGCGGAACAGCTCCTGAACGACGATTGCGAGCCCGAACGTGACGAGAATCTGGTCGGTGTCGGGACGGTCGTAGAACGCCCGTGCGAGGTACCGCTCCATCAACAGGCCGACACCGAAGACGAAAAGCGGGACGAAGATCAGGGCGGCGAAGAAGCCGATATCGAGCCCGAAGCTCGAAAAGCCCCACTCCGCTAGCTTCCCGTTCGAAAGCGGCACGTTCAGCGCGACGAACAGCCCCGCGTAGGTGCCGACGAGGTACAGCGCGCCGTGCGCGAAGTTGACGAACTTGAGCGTCCCGAGGATGATGGAGAGACCGACCGCCAAGAGGACGTAGATGGCCCCCTGCTGAAGTCCGTTAAGCAGGATGACGAGCACGTCCGACAGAAGACTCATCGACCACCACCCCTCCAGATATTCGAGGCGTGAACTACCATGGGTATGCTAATCTTACTCATTTACGTGTGCGTGGTTGTCTGATATTAACTTTCATTAAGATAACGGTGGGGAGAGTGGCTACTCGTAGGACCCGAGTTCACACTCGGCCGCCGGCCCGGCGTCGCACGCGTAGCCGAGGTCGTCGCGGCTGGTGATGTTGACGATGTTGAAGTACGTCCCCTCGCTCTGTTCGGAGCCGGGAAGCCCTTGGACGACCGGCACGTCGCGCTGTGCCTGGTGGTCGCAGCCGCGCATCGTCTCCGCGCCCATGCCGATGTTGTCGTACTCGTAGTCTTCGAGCTGCCTGATGACCTCCGGCGGGTAGAAGGTGCCCGCGCGCTCGACGGCGGCGGCGTACTGGAGCGTCTGTGCGTACGCCAACTGCGCGGGGCCCGAGGGCGTCCGGTCGTACTCGTCTCGGAACGCTTGCGTGAACTCCTGCGACGGCGTGTTATCTATCTGCGAGTCCCACGCAACGGTGCCGTAGATGCCCTCTATCGCGCCGCCGGCCGCCTCCGCCATCGGGCGGTTGTACAGCGGAACGATGATTTCCATGTCCTCGTCGATGCCGGCGTCGATGGCCTGCTGCATGGAGTTCGCGCCGTCGAGTCCGTAGTGGTTCAAGATGAGCACGTCCGCGCCCGAGCTCTGGGCCTCCGAGAGGTACGTCGAGTAGTCGGAGGTGCCGAGCGGGGTCGCGACCGACTCCACCTGCTCCCAGCCGGCGACGTCGGTCATGAACTGCTCCATCGACGCCTGCTGGGTCTGGCCCCAGCTGTAATCGGCGTAGAGCTGATAGAACTGCAAACCCTCGCCGTAGGCGTCGCGGACGACCGGCGCGAGCGCCTGTCCCGTCATGTAGGCGTTGAACATCTCCCGGAAGGAGTAGCGGACGCAGTCCTTTCCGGTGGTGTCGTTCGAGTGCGTCAGACAGCACATGAACATGACTTTCTCGTTTTGACACAGTCCTTGGACCGCGATGGCGACCGCCGAGGACGAGCCGCCCGAAATCATAATCGCGTCGTCGCGCTGAATCATCCCCGAGGCGGACTGTCGCGCCTGGTCCGCGTCCGTGGCCGTGTCCCCGTCCACGTGGTCGATGGTGTAGCCGAGCACGCCGTCGCCGGAGAGGTCGTCGAACTGCGAGTCGACCCAACCGCCGCCCTCGTTGAGGTGCTTCACCGCGAGCTGATAGGCTCGAAGCTCGTCTTCACCCTCCGAGGCGTACGGTCCCGACTGCGGGACGTTGAATCCGAACGTGGCCGTGTCGCCCTCGATGGGGAAGTTGCCCAGCGCCGGGTAGTCGTCGCCACCATCGCCGCCGCCGTCACCGCCGTCACCGCCGTCGCCACCGCCGCCACCATCACCACCGCCGCCGTCGCCACCGCCGGTACACCCCGCCAGCCCTGCCAAGCCAGCGGTTCCGACAGCACCAGTCGCCTTTAACACGTCTCGCCTATTGAGCGGCTTGCTATCCCGTGCCATAGACACATCGGCGGATACATCGTTAATAATAGTTATGTATTGATTCCCTAATATTTGTATAATCAATCATTATAGATTGGCGGGATCCGCAACATGATATAAGGTGTCCGTCGTCCCGACCGGCGGTCGGCTCCCGCAGTGACCACTCCGCGTCGCGGGACGTGTCACTGGCGCAAAATACGGGCCGGTGTCGGACTCGCCCCGCACAGTCGTTCGCCCCGTCAGGCGTCGAGAGCGACGAGTCCGCCGTGCAGTCCGTCTCGTCTCGAGGCACGCCGCACCAATCTCACCGCGGCGGCCCCGGCGTGAGCGGCGCGAACGGCCGGCCGACAACTATCAGAATACTAGATATATATCCCCGGATAGCACCGTTTCAATGCCATTTCCGCGCGTTCGTTGACCAGTTAATCTCGCACCGTCGTGAATGTTCGATTTATAACTAACCCCGGAACGCGCGAACACCGATGCAGCCACGCCCGTGGCACCACTATGACAGACGACACGAACGACGGATTCAGACCGACTCGGCGCTCCGTGCTCCGACTCGGCGCGATGTCGGCGCTCGGCATCGGTATCGGCATCCCCGCGGCTTCCGGTTCGGTGGCGGCGACCATGTGTCCCAAGACACCCGGCTACTGGGCGAACAACCCGGATTACAGCAGCCCCACCGACAACTGGGCGGTCCTCGGCCCGAACGGTGACACGAACTACGCCCTCCGGGGCGTCACGATGACCCACGACGAATGGCGCGAGTTCCTCGTCGCGCCCACGAAGGGCGACAAGGCGAACATCATGGCGAAACACTACCTCGCAATCGTCCTCAACCTCCGGAACAGACCGGGCGACGACCCGGGCTGCACGAGCGACGGCGCGACCATCCAGTACGGCGACTACGCGGGCTACACCATCGAAGAGGTCAAAAACATGGCCGGGAACTGGCTCGGTAACTCCGCGTGGTCGAACGGCGGCAAGCAAAAGAGCTGGTATGTCTCCGTCGGCGGCGACATGGTCGACGGCGAACCGCTCAAAGACACTCTCGACGCGTTCAACAACAACCCCGGGTCGCTCGGCCTCGACTGCCCCTGCAACGACCGCTGAACCGTCCCCTCCTCGAAACGAGACGCCGCGGCCGCGGTTAGGAGCTTGCTACCAGCCGAAACGCGAGCTTAACGCGGTCGTTCCTATCCTTCTCCCACCATCCGCCCTTCGTCTTCCCACTCGCGTTCGCGCAGTTCGTACTTCTGAATCTTCCCGGTCGCGGTCTTCGGCAGTTCGGCGACGAACTCGACTTCCTTCGGCACTTTGTACGCCGCGATGCGTTCCCGACAGAACGCGATGAGCGCCTCGGCGGTGACGCCCGGCGCATCGGGGTCGCCGCTCGTCGGCACGACGAACGCCTTCGGTGACTCGCCCCACTCGTCGGACGGGACGGGGATGACCGCCACGTCCGCGACCGCGTCGTGGTCGAACAGCGTGTCCTCCAGTTCGATGCTGGAGATGTTCTCGCCGCCGGAGATGATGATGTCCTTCTTGCGGTCCTGAATGCTGATGAAGCCGTTCTCGTCGACGACCGCGAGGTCGCCCATGTGGTAGTAGCCCTCCAGCCGCGCCGAGAAGGCCTCCTCGGTCTCCTCGGGTTTGTTCCAGTACTTCTCCATCACCTGGTTGCCCGCGACGACGATTTCGCCGACGGACTGGTCGTCTCTCGGCACGTCGTTTCCGTCCTCGTCGACGACGCGAACGTCGGTGCCGAGGTAGCCGATGCCCTGTTTCTTTTTCACGCCGAAGCGGTCGTCGCCGTCCGTCAGGTAGCGACCGGCCTCCGAGGTCGTGATGAGCGGGCCGGTCTCGGTGGCTCCGTAGACGTGCATGAGCCGCCAGCCGAACTCGTCTTCGACGGTCCGAATCGTCGCCTCGGGCGGGGCCGCGCCCGCGGTCGCCGCCCGGACGGGGCTCGCGCCGGTCGTCTCGACGCCCCCCTCCTCGCGGTAGTGTTTCATCAGGATGTTCAGCACCGTCGGCGCGGCGCAGAGATACGACACGTCCTCGTCGCGGATGGCGTCCAACACGGCCTCAGCCTCCACCCCGCGGGTGCAGACGTGCTTCGCGCCGTGGCCGGTAATCGCGTAGATGTGACCCCAGCCGTTGACGTGGAACATCGGGAGCGTCCACAGATACACGTCGTCGTCCGCGATGTCCTGATGCATCGAGATGAGATAGGCGTGAATCGTCTCGGCGCGATGAGTGCGGCAGACACCTTTCGGGTCGCCGGTCGTCCCCGACGTGTAGTTGATGGTGATGATGTCGTCTTCGTCCATCTCTGGGCGCTCGTAGTCGGTCGACTCCGCGACCAGTTCGTCGAAGTCGAGCCACTCCCCGTCGGTTGATTCGGCGGCCTTCTCGGGGTCGTTCGTGACGAAAATCTCAGCGGGAATCTCGTCGCGGACCTCGTCTATCTTCTCGGCGAAGGCGTAGTCGGCGTAGACGGCCGTCACGTCCGCGTCGTTCAGCATGTACTCGAAGTCCGCGGGGACGAGCCGGTAGTTCAGCGGCATGTGGACCGCACCCAACTGCATCGACCCGTAGGCGGCTTCGAGGTGGTAGTGCGTGTTGGGGTCGAGCACCGCGACACGGTCGCCCTTCCCGACGCCGCGGGACTGGAGCGCCGCCGAGAAGCCGTCGGCGCGCTCCCCGAGTTCGTCGTAGGTAAAGCGCTCGCCGGTCGTCGCCACGACCGCCTCCTCGTCCCCGTAGTACCGCCGCGCGCGGTCGAGGAACTCCGTCACCAGGAGTGGTTTCTTCATACGCGGTATCCTTCACTAACGTTCAAAATAAATGTGCGGGCTGCTACCGCGGTACGCATCATTGAGAACAATTATCACATCGAGTGACAATAGCCCACGACTCGGGCCGCGAGAGACTATATTACTACACAAACTATGCAGGAAAATACCTTATTCGTGGAGTTCGTAGCGCGCGTATGGCGCTTTCAGACTACACCGGACGCTCGCCGACGGGCCGGGACGAGACCATCGTCCGCGTCGTCCCCCATCGGCTGTGGCGGCCGGGCGACGAGCGAATCGAACCGTGTACGTACAGCGGCGAGCAGATTCGGCTCTCCGAGAAGCATCTCCTCGCCGTGGTCGAACGCGACGGCGTCCGCGAGCGACGCTACTTCCGCGACGAGCCGTCGCTGTCGGCGTGGATGGAAGAAAGTCCGCGATAGAGTGGGCCGACGGCGGCGGAACCGGCGGTTACTCGCTTTCGACCTGCCGCTGAATCGACTCGACGACTTCGGGGTTCCGAAGCGTCGTCGTGTCACCGAGTTCCTCGCCGTTCGCAATCTCTTCGAGGAGCCGACGCATAATCTTGCCAGACCGCGTCTTCGGCAGTTCCGGCGTGAACACGACCATCTCGGGGCGAGCGATGGGGCCGATGGCGTCCTCGACGCCCTCGATGATGCGCCCCCGCATCTCGTCGTCCTCGTCCTGACCCTCCTCGGTGATGACGTAGGCGTAGACGGCCTCACCTTTCACCTCGTGGTTGCCGCCGACGACCGCGGCCTCCGCGACGCCCTCGACGCCGACGATGGCCGACTCGATTTCCATCGTCCCGAGGCGGTGGCCCGAGACGTTGATGACGTCGTCCACCCGTCCG
>Ga0207754_100095_pt1 | contig 72050 bp, 64 predicted proteins | sample A23E1SouthBayCA_FD_187728 | JGI IMG/M metagenome (GOLD analysis project Ga0207754, IMG submission 187728) | Aerobic enrichment media microbial communities from Eden Landing Ponds, California, USA - A23 E1 (SPAdes) | ecosystem: Environmental > Aquatic > Marine > Unclassified | place: Emeryville...
GGGAGCCACTACGACTTCGTGAAGGGGCCACTCGTCGTCGGCGAGTTCTACACGCTCGAACTGCTCCTGCTGATCGGTGGCGTCGGCACGTTCATGTCGTTCATCAAGTTCGGCTACTACGCCTTCTTCCACGGCGAGTACGACGGCGAGGTGCAGGACGCCAACCGCGGCCAGTCGGTCGCGATGCTGCTCGTCGCGGCGCTATGTGTGTACTACGGCGTCTTCGACGGCGCGCTGTTCGGCCTCCTGCCGTTCGACGTGACCGACGAGGCGGTCGTCTCACACGTCTACCACACCTACACGGTTCCCCACATCATCGAGGGCGTCGCGCTCGCGGTGCTGGGGCTGGTCGGCTTCGTGCTCGTGAAGAAACCGCTCTCGGGGCTGGGCAAAGTGCCCGACGTGGACAGCCTCTACAACCCCGGCTCGCTGTACGGCACCCGCGCGCTCGTAGTCGGCGTGACCGAACTGTACGCCCGCGTCGACGACGCCGCGGTCGCGCTGGCGAAGCGCTCGATCCGGACGGTGAAGGATCCGGACGCGGCCATCGCTCGGGTGACCGGTCGCGAACAGGTGACGACGAAAGCCGGCATCGACCGCAGCCTGCTGCTCGTGCTGGCGGTGCTGGTGGCGGCACTGGCGCTGCTGCTGACGTAGCTCCCGCCCGTTTTCCGTTCTCTCTCCCTCCGGCAGCCGACTGCCCATTCAGTCGGCCGCCTGCCCGCCGTCCACCGCCAGCGTCTGCCCCGTGATGTAAGAGGCGTCGTCCGAGCAGAGGAAGGCCACGGGGCCGGCGATCTCCTCCGGTTCGGCGATACGGTCCATCGGGGTCTCCCCCATCGCCGACGTGTCGTAGTCCGCTCGGAGCGTTCGCAGGGCCATCCGGAGCAGGCTGACCGCCGCCCGGATGCGCTCGAGCAGCGACGCCGGCCCGGTACCGTCGCCGAGGATCCCCGACTGGATGTTGGTTCTCGTCGGCCCGGGGGCGACGGCGTTCACGCGGACGCCCCGCGTTGCGTACTCCAGGGCGACCGACTTCGTCAGGCCGACGACGCCGTGCTTGCTCGCCGAGTAACTCGACAGGCCGCCGATTCCGACCAGCCCGGCCTCGGAGGCCGTGTTGACGATCCGCCCGCCGCCCTGTTCGACCATCACGGGGAGTTCGGCCTTCATGCACGCCCAGACGCCCTTCAGGTTGATGTCGACGATGCGGTCCCACTGCGCCTCCTCGATGCCGGTCGTCTCGACGAAGCCAGTGAGGATGCCGGCGTTGTTGTGGGCGATGTCGAGGTTGCCGTACGTCTCGACCGCCACGTCGACCATCTGTTGGACCGAGGCGGTGTCGGACACGTCGACCTCGACGAACGTCGCCTCGCCGCCGTCGGCCTCGATCCGGGCCACGGTCTCCCGGCCGCCGTCGGCGTCGATGTCGGCGACGACGTTCGCGCCCTCCGCAGCGAATCGCCGCGCGGAGGCGCGGCCGATGCCGGACGATGCACCCGTGACGAGCGCCGTCTCGCCGTCGAACTCGTTCATACCGTGATTTGTCGTGCAGCTCATATGCTGTTCCCACGCGAGCGCTACCGTTCTCTCCCGGCGCCTGGAAGTTGAGACTACAACGGGTTTAGCGGGGCTGTGATGCGTGGTTTCGACCGAATCTGCGATCAGAAACTGCTTCGACTCGCCTCTCAAGCGGTCTTTCCTGTCGTAGTATCGACCATATCAAGGATTTTCTGAGTTCACCGACAGCGTTGCCACTCAGAAAATCGGCACTAGCTCGGACTGGACGGCTATCTACCCGATTCCGGTCTCCTTCTTCAGCAGCGTGAGCGTATTGTCGGCCGTCACAATCGGCGAATGCTGGTACTCATCGGTCAGTGCGACCTGGACCAGCAGATCCACGGCTCGCCAGATCGAGTACAGCAGACACGCGAACGCGAAGTAGAAGAATCGCAACCCGAAATCCTTCGACGTCGTCGTCGCCATGAACCGCTTTATCGATCTGTAGCCACTCTCGATTTCCCACCGATAGCCGTACTCAGTGAGGTGTCCGCTCCCGCAATTCGTCATGAACACCGAATACTGTCGATAGTCGTCGTGTTCTGAGTCTTCTTTTCGACGATAGATCAGCGTCGTCTCGTGCCACTCGTTCTTCCCGAGGTGGAGCTTCCTGTCGGTTTCATACCGCTCCTGGTCACGCTGGAGCAATCGCTTCGCCTGAGCCTTCTCGCTGGTCTGCATTCGCTTGGGAACGACGTAGGAGAGTCCGCGCTGGCTAATCATCTCCAGGACGTGCTGGCTATCGAACTCCCGGTCCATCAGCACGTTGTCGACGTGAACGAGATCCTCAGCTGAATCGAGCAAGTCCTCGACGATTTCCAGTCGAGTCTCCCCCTTTCGGACGGGACGCGCGTCCAGCACGATAGGGACGGCATTGCCGACCAACTGGACCGTCGCCCACTGATAGGCGTACTCGTCAGTCTTCTCCTTTGTTCCGATGATCTCGTCCTCGTGACCCGTTCTATCGCCGGTGAACGGGTCAGCTTCGGTAATGTCGATTGCGACGATACCAGCTCGGAAGAACTGCTCCGTCTCCGCAACTTCGTTCAGAAGCCGATTGATGGCCTGCCGGTACATTTCTCGAACCTGTTCAATCGAGAGGTCACGAATGTGCTCGCGATGAGCGTGCCCCAGCGGTGTCCGCTCTCGAGTTGACTCGTAGACGAAACTGCGAGCTCCTTCGTTCGCAGCCAGCCGCTCGCGAAGTCCGAGATACGTCTGCAGGCCCCAGTAGGCGTTTTCGTGAATCTCACAGCCCTCGCCACGGTCCAACGAGAACGCTGGAAAGACGACCCGGCTGACGTGGTCCGTAATCGTCTCCGCCTGCTCCAAGACGCGTTGCTCGTCCGGGATCGGACTCTCGTCGCTGTTCCGATAACAGAGCTTCCGCTCGGGGTCGCGTGGGACCGGGACACCTGCATTCTGGGCCTTGATGAGAATCGTCCGGGCAGTTGTCTCCACCGTCCTGCGAAGTTCGGCAGTGAACCGTTTGTTCCAACTACGCCACAGCGTCGACTGATCCGGGGCCGTCTCTAGGCCCAGTTGATCGCAGAGGTCAGAACGATGGTGAAGGTAGTCGACAAGAGCAGTCTCGTGATTCCACCCGTGGCATTCTTTCAGAACAAACATCCGGAAGAGGGTGTCCATCTGGTAGCTGGTCGGTCCTGCATAGCGGTCGTGTGTGCTGAATTTGAAATAAGCCAGCGGGAGTGAACAGATGAACTGCTCGACAGTGGTGTGGTCGTCGTGTCTGAACCACATTTCTGCGATGACCCGGGCGTCTGACCCGAGTGCGGTAAGCGAACCTCGATCGTACAGCGGAGTCGAATCGTATACCGGCCAGTCAGCGTACGATTGGCTAGCGATCTGTCGAAAGACCGTCCGGCGAGAATCGAGAGTCGGCGCCACTACGAGTCGCTAAGTACGACTCGATCAAAAACACCGCTCTCTCGACAGGAATCTACTAATCTGTTGACTCTTCGACGGTTGCCTCGATTATGTTTCACTACTCAAGAACTGTTTCCGCGGCGGCTTACGTCTCAATCCAACAGCATTCCGCATACAGAACAGCCAGCTCACTCTGTTCGCTGCGTGTTGAGAATCACCCCGAGAGCACCGCCGACGAGTATAACGACACCGACCAGCATGATCAAGAGATTCCCGTTCTCGACACCGTATCCGATCACGAATACACTGACCATCGCCGAAATCACCCCCCCAGCGTGGCGGACAACCGAGTACTGCGCTCCACGAATTGCGGCCCCGGTAACTGCGATGATCGAGAGGAATATCCCAGCCCAGTACAGCGGATTAGCCGAACCGATGCCGACGGCGGAGACCGCTAGGGACAGCGCTGCGATAATAATACCTACTACAGCGAGCCGACTCCCCCATCGGACGCCGTGGGTAAGGGTGTCGGAGCTCTCACTCATCTTTCTCCCCTCCGATGTCGTCGTTTTTCGTCCCGAGAAGTTGTCCCAACATACCTCGCTGCCAGATTGGATACACGACGAGCGACAGGCCCACGATTGGTATAAGAAGCCACCAGTACCAACAGATGATCATGGACCCGTAATCGATACCGAACATCTCACACCTAGTGTCTTCGACGGTGGGCCCAGTAATTACGAACTGTGAGTACCCGTTTGTCGTAGCACGGAACCGGTAGGCAGAATCAGATTCAGAGACCAGTGTGACATTCTGCGTGCGCCACTCGCCGTTCGAGTACCGTTCGAGCGATATCTCCTCGGGCTCAGTTCCCGCTGGCACTGCCGATTTTTCTACCTCGAAGACAAACGATGTATCGGTGAAGCTCTCACTCGGGACGGTGTAGTCTACTGAGACGTACTGGACTGCCGACCTGTCTGAATCTGCGACCACGGCATCCGACCGAATTGGGTCTGTCGAGTGGGTTATGTTCATACTGAAGTTCCCGGCTCGGGTTACGGTCATGTTGGTTTCCTCGATGTTCGCCGGGCGTTCAATGAGACTTTGGCGTGACGTATTAACCAGATAGCTGCTGTCCTCGGGGATGTAGTTCCCCTCAATATTGACCGTCGTGTCGTCACTCTCTGTATCGACACCGACTTCCTGCACGACGAGGTACGCCCCAGTGTTCGAGAGCCAGACGTCGATCTGTGAGACCCTCGCATTACTGACGATCTGGAGCTGTGCCTGCCGCTCGTCAGTTGTCCGTGGAGTGAACCGGATGTAGATCTCACGGCGCTCGCCCGGAGCGAGAGTGAAGGGGGCGCCGCTGTTGTTGACCAAAGAGAACTCGCCGGGATGTCTGCCAGTGATTGTGGTCTCATCGATGACGAGCGTGCTGTTTGAACTCACCAGATTTCTCACCACGATGCTCCGGATCTGCGGCTCTCCGACCGTGGCGTTCTCAAACTGGATTCGCTCAGGTTCGACATCGATTTCTGGGGCAGTCGCATTTGGTCCCGGCGTCGGCGGCGCAGTGGCCGTCGGTGTTCCGGCGGTCGGTTGCTCAGTTGGTGGTGGTGATTCAGTGGATGGCTGTTCGGTCGTCGGGGGGTCGGTGGTTGGCTGCGCAGTTGTCGGTTGCTCGGTGGTTGGTGGCTGTTCAGTGGGTGGCTGTTCAGTCGTCGGCGGATTCGTCGGCTCCGTCTCTGAATCGGTGCCGTCGTCCCCATCGCTACCGCTACTATCGTTATTGTATACCGTATCCAGATAGTTCGGCGTGCCATCACCATCAGCGTCACCCGTCCCCTCGTTGCTGTCGGCACTCCCGTCACCGTCGGCGTCGGTGTCACGATAGTTCGGCGTGCCATCACCGTCAGCGTCTGCTATTCCCTCGGTATTGTCGGGAATACCGTCGCCATCACTGTCGGTATCCAATGCGTCGATGGTGCCGTCGCCGTCGGTGTCGACGGCGGTGCCACCATCCGTCTCGACAGCATCCTCGATGCCGTCGCCATCCGAGTCAGCACTGTATGGGTCGGTCCCCAGCGTATTCTCTTGACCGTCTGAGATACTGTCGTCGTCGCTGTCGGTATCGAGATAGTTCGATGTTCCGTCGCCATCGGCGTCACTGGTCCCCTCCTCGGAGTCGGTGAGACCGTCATCATCGGAGTCAGTATCGAGGTAGTTGGCTGCCCCGTCGCCGTCGGTGTCGGACGCTCCTTCCGTCCCGTCAGCGATGCCGTCGTCGTCGCTGTCGGTATCGAGGTAGTTCGCCGTTCCATCGCTGTCGGTGTCGTCGCTGCCCTCCGTGCCGTCGGGAATGCCGTCTCCGTCGCTATCCGTATCCAAATAGTCCGCGACGCCATCTCCGTCGGTGTCAGTCGTTCCTTCCGTATTGTCGGTGATTCCATCACCATCCGAGTCAGTGTCGCGGTAGTTCGGCGTGCCGTCGCCGTCTATGTCTCCCGTGCCTTCCGTGCTATCGCCGATTCCGTCGTCGTCGGCGTCGGTGTCGAGCGCGTCGATGGTCCCATCGCCGTCAGTGTCGACGGAATCCCCCTCGTCGGTCTCAATGAAGTCGTTGATTCCGTCGCCATCCGAGTCAGCACTGTCGGGGTCGGTTCCCAGCGTCCCTTCTTCGGTATTGGTCAGTCCGTCGTCGTCGCTGTCGCCGTCCGGACCATCGTCGTCGTCGGGGTCGAGATAGTTCGCCGTCCCATCGCCGTCGGCGTCGCCAGTTCCCTCATCGGCGTCCGAGCTCCCATCGCCGTCGGCGTCCGTATCCAGGTAGTTCGGCGTACTGTCCCCGTCGACATCGCCGGTCCCCTCCGTTGTGTCTGGGATTCCATCCCCGTCACTGTCGGTATCGCGGTAGTTCGGCATCCCATCACCATCCGCGTCGGTTGCTCCCTCTGTACTATCGGGTATTCCGTCCCCGTCACTGTCGGTATCGAGGTAGTTCGGCGTCCCGTCTCCGTCCGCGTCACTGGCGCCTTCCGTCCCGTCACTGATGCCGTCACCATCGCTATCAGTATCCAAGTAGTCTGGGACGCTGTCTCCGTCGGTGTCGGTCGTCCCTTCCGTGGTGTCCTCGATACTGTCCCCATCAGCGTCGGTGTCGCGGTAATCCGGCGTCCCATCGCCGTCGGTGTCTGTGGTCCCTTCAGTGCTATCGGGGATCCCGTCGTCGTCGCTATCGGTATCGAGTGCGTCGATGGTTCCGTCGCCGTCCGTATCGACTGAACTCCCGCCGTCAGTTTCGACGGAGTCTTCGATACCGTCGCCATCGGTGTCGGCGTCGTCAGGGTCGGTACCTAGACTGCTCTCTTCGCTGTTGGTCAGTCCGTCCCCATCCTTGTCGCCGTCAGGACCGTCGTCGTCGCTCGCGTCCAGGTAATTCGGCGTTCCGTCCCCGTCATTGTCTCCTGTTCCCTCTGTACTATCGGAGGTGCCGTCACCGTCACTATCTGAATCGAGGTAGTTCGGGGTTCCGTCGCCATCGGCGTCACCGGTTCCCTCGGTGGAGTCAGAGATGCCATCACCATCCGAGTCGTCGTCCCGATAGTTCGCCGTCCCATCACTATCCGCGTCTCCGTTTCCTTCCGTGCTGTCGGGAATCCCGTCGTCGTCCGAGTCAGTGTCTCGGGCGTCGATGGTGCCGTCACTGTCGGTATCGGTCTCGCTATCGGCGCCCTCTGTACTGTCAGAGAGCCCGTCGCCATCGGTGTCAACATCGTTGGGGTCGGTCTCGCCGGCATTGAGGCTACCGTCACCGTTCTCGTCCTCGTTGATGTCGGTGATTCCGTCCCCGTCGTTGTCGTCGTCGAGGTAGTTCGGCGTCCCGTCGCCGTCGGTGTCAGTCGTTCCTTCGGTTGCAGAGCCGTCGTCGAGGTTCCCGTCGCCAGCCTGGTCGGTCGGATCGTCACTATCGAGGTCCCGGTAGTTCGCGGTGCCGTCACCGTCTGCATCGCCCGCACCCTCGGTACTGTCGTCGATCCCGTCGCCGTCCGAGTCGGTGTCCCGTGCGTCGATGGTGCCGTCACCATCGGTGTCGGTCTCGCTATCGGCACCCTCCGTACTATCGGAGATACCGTCACCGTCCGTGTCGGCATCGTTGGGGTCGGTCTCGCCCGAATCGAGGCTGCCGTCCCCGTTCTCGTCCTCGTTGGCGTCGGTGATTCCGTCGCCGTCGTTGTCAGGGTCGATGAAGTTCGGCGTGCCGTCGCTATCGGTGTCGGTGGTCCCCTCCGTCGCCGAGCTGTCATCGAGCGAGCCGTCACCGTCGAACGTACTGTCGCTGGCGTCGTCGCTGTCACCGTCACGGTAGTTCGGGACGCCGTCCCCGTCGGAGTCCGTCGCCTGCCCGTCGCCGGCGGTTAGATCCTCTGTACTGTCGTCGATACCGTCGTCGTCGGAGTCGGTGTCGAGGTAATCGGGAGTGGTGTCGCCGTCGGTGTCGGTCGGTGAGTCACCGATCGCTCCGGTGTCGTCCTCGACATCGTCCTCGATCCCGTCCCCGTCACTGTCCGCATCCTGGAAGTCTGGGGTGCCGTCGCCGTCGGTGTCGGTTGCGTCGTTGTCGTCAGCGGTCTGGTCCTCGATACTGTCGGCGATGCCGTCACCGTCTGAGTCAGCATCGCGGTAGTCGGGCGTGCCGTCGCCGTCCGTGTCGGTTGCGGTTCCGTCATCGGCAGTCAAGTCCTCGACGCTGTCCTCGATGCCGTCGTCGTCGGAATCAGTGTCCCGCGCGTCGATATCGCCAGTACCGTCCGTGTCCGTCTCGCTGTCGGCACCTTCGAGACTGTCCGAGAGCCCGTCCCCGTCGGTGTCAGCGTCGTTCGGGTCGGTCTCGCCCGAATCGAGGCTGCCGTCCCCGTTCTCGTCCTCGTCGGTGTCGAGGATGCCGTCCCCATCGTTGTCGTCGTCGAGGTAATTATCCGTTCCGTCGCCGTCGGTGTCAGTGGTTCCCTCTGTGGCGGACCCGTCGTCGAGTGCGCCGTCGCCAGCCTGGTCGGTCGGGTCGTCGCTGTCGGCGTCACGGTAGTTCGCGGTCCCGTCGCCGTCGGCGTCGCTTGCCCCTTCGGTACTGTCGTCGATGCCGTCGTCATCAGAGTCGTCGTCCCGAGCGTCGATGGTGCCGTCGCCGTCGGTGTCGACCGATTCGCCGGGTCCGGTTCCGTCGACGCGGGTCGTCTCGATATCGTCCGAGATGCCGTCGCCGTCCGTGTCGGCGTCGTTGGGGTCGGTCTCACCCGGGTCGAGCACACCGTTGGTGTTCGTGTCCTCGTCCGCGTCAGGAATGCCGTCACCGTCCGAATCCGTGCTCTGGAAGTCGGGGGTACCGTCGCCGTCGCTGTCGGTCGCCTGGCCGTTGCCCACGGTGTCGTCGTCGTCCTCGGCATCGTCCGAGATGCCGTCGTCGTCGGAGTCGTCGTCGCGGTAGTCGGGGATACCGTCGTTATCAGTATCCGTCGCCGGACCGTCGTCGTCGGTCAGGTCCTCCGTGTCGTCGCCGATGTTGTCGTTGTCCGAGTCGGTGTCTCGGGCGTCGATGGTATCGTCGCCGTCGGTGTCGGTCTCGCTGTCGGCTCCTTCGAGGCTGTCCGAGAGTCCGTCACCGTCGGTGTCCGGGTCGTTCGGGTCCGTCTCACCAGCGTTGAGGCTGCCGTCGCCGTTCTCATCTTCATCGGTGTCTAGGATGCCATCGCCGTCGTTGTCGTCGTCGAGATAGTTCGCGGTGCCGTCGCCGTCTGTGTCGGTCGTCCCTTCGGTCGCCGAGCCGTCGTCCAGCTGGCCGTCACCGTCGAACGTACTGTCACTGGCATCGTCGCTGTCACCGTCACGGTAGTTCGGGACGCCGTCCCCGTCCGGGTCACCGTCTCCCTCGATGCTGTCGTCGATGCCGTCGTCGTCGGAGTCGCCATCTTGTGCGTCGATGGTGCCGTCACCGTCGGTATCCGTATCGCTGGTAGCACCCTCGGTGCTGTCAGAGAGACCGTCCCCATCTGTGTCGGAATTGTACGGATCGGTCTCGCCGGCATCGAGCACGCCGTCGCCGTTCTCGTCCTCGTCGGTGTCCGGGATACCGTCGTTGTCGCTGTCCTCGTCCAGGTAGTCCGGCGTGCCGTCGCCGTCGGTGTCGTCGGACCCTTCAATACTGTCGGGGATACCGTCATTATCCGAATCGTCATCGCGGTAGTCTGGAGTGTTGTCGCCGTCGGTGTCGGTTGCCTGCCCATCGTCGGCGGTCTGGTCTTCGGTGTCGTCGGGGATGCCGTCGTCATCGGAGTCGGTGTCCCGCGCGTCGATGGTGCCGTCACCGTCGGTATCGATCTCGCTGTCGGCTCCTTCCGTGCTGTCCGAGAGTCCGTCGCCGTCGGTGTCTGGGTCGTACGGATCAGTCTCGCCGGCGTCCAGCACACCGTCTCCATCCTCGTCCTCGTTGGTGTCGAGGATGCCGTCGTCGTCCGAGTCAGTATCCCGGTAGTTCGGGATACCATCACTGTCTGGATCGTTTGTTCCCTCGATGCTGTCGTCAATGCCATCGTCGTCGGAGTCGGTATCCCGAGCGTCGATGGTATCGTCGCCGTCCGTGTCGGCTTCGCTGTCGGCTCCTTCCGTGCTGTCGGAAATGCCGTCGCCGTCGGTGTCAGCGTCGTTCGGATCGGTCTCACCGGAATCGAGTGAGCCATTGCCGTTCTCGTCCTCGTCGCCGTCGAGGATGCCGTCGCCATCGTTGTCGTCGTCGAGGTAGTTCGCGGTGCCATCGCCGTCCGTGTCGGTCGTCCCTTCGGTCGCTGAGCCGTCGTCCAGCTGGCCATCCCCGGCTTGGTCGGTCGGGTCGTCGCTGTCGCCGTCACGGTAGTTCGCAGTCCCGTCACCGTCCGTGTCGCCCGCTCCTTCGGTGCTGTCGGAAATGCCGTCGCCGTCCGAATCAGCATCGAGCGCGTCGATGGTGCTGTCCCCGTCAGTGTTGACGGCCTCACCGGGCCCCGTGCCACTGACAGTCGTTGTCTCGATTCCGTCGTCGATACCGTCCCCGTCGGTGTCGGCATCGTTCACACCGGTTCCGAGCGATAATTCATCGCCGTCGGTGACGCCGTCGCCGTCGTTGTCCGAATCGAGGTAGTTGGCCGTCCCGTCGCCGTCGGTATCTGTCGTTCCCTCCTCGGCAGAGCCGTCATCGAGAGAGCCATCACCAGCTTGGTCGGTCGGGTCGTCGCTGTCCCGATCCCGGTAGTTCGCGGTGCCGTCACCATCCGCATCGCCCGCGCCCTCTGTCGAGTCATCGATGCCGTCGCCATCTGAGTCCGAGTCAAGGGCGTCTATAGTCCCGTCACCGTCCGTGTCGACAGATTCGCCGGGACCGGTTCCGTCGACGCGAGTCGTCTCGGTCCCGTCGTCGATACCGTCACCGTCCGTGTCGCTGTCCGTTCGGTCGGTCGCAGATGATGCCTCGGTGCTATCACTCACACCGTCGCCGTCAGAGTCGGTATCGAGAAAGTCGGCCGTCCCGTCGCCGTCCGTGTCGACCGTCCCCTCGGTGCTGTCGTCGAATCCATCACCGTCTGCGTCGTCGTCCCTGAAGTTCGGCGTGCCGTCGCTGTCGGCGTCGCCGCTCCCCTCGTCGGCGTCGCTTATCCCGTCTCCGTCCGAGTCGTCGTCGAGCGCGTCGATGGTGCCGTCACCGTCGGTGTCAGTCTCGCTACCTGCGCCCTCCGTATCGTCGGTAATTCCGTCACCGTCCGAATCCTCGTCGAACGGGTCGGTTCCGATAGTGTCTTCCTCGGCGTCGGTGATGCCGTCGCCGTCGGAATCGTCGTCGAGATAGTTCGGCGTCCCATCACCGTCGACGTCCTCGTCCCCCTCGGTACTGTCATCGAGGCCGTCGCCATCGGAGTCGGTGTCCCGGAAGTTCGGGACGCCATCCCCATCCGTGTCACCGCTGCCCTCCCCGCTATCCGGACTCACCTCGGGGAGGCCCGCCGAGTCGCTGTCCGTGTCGAGCGCGTCGATGGTCCCGTCGCCGTCCGTATCGATGGCCTGTCCAGGGTTCGTCCCGTCGTTGTCCGACGTCTCGGTCCCATCGTCGATACCGTCACCGTCCGAGTCGCTGTTCAGGTAGTCGGTGCCGAGTGTCTGTTCGGTCGTGTCGTCGACCCCGTCGCCGTCGGCATCCGTATCCAGATAGTTGTCCGTTCCGTCGCCGTCGGTATCCGCGTCCGTCTCCTCGCGGTCGCTGATCCCGTCGTCGTCCGAGTCCCGATCCAGGTAGTTCGCCAGGCCGTCGCCGTCCGCGTCGCTGTCGGTTTCGGTACTGTCAGGGATGCCGTCGCCGTCAGCGTCCGTATCGCGGTAGTTCGGTGTCCCGTCGTTGTCGGCGTCCTTGTCGAGGTACGCCGGGGCACCGGAGACAGAAAGACTCGTATCGCTCTCGGCCCTGTCGGAAACCCCGTCACCGTCGCTGTCAGTGTCCAGATAGTCTTCAGTCCCGTCGCCATCCGTGTCGACCGACTGTCCACCGTCGGACTCGGCAAGGTCGTCGATGCCGTCGCCATCGGCGTCACTGTCGCGGTAGTTCGCCGTGCCGTCACCGTCGGCGTCACCAGCTCCCTCCGTGCTATCCGAGATGCGGTCGTCGTCGCTATCAGCATCGAGTGCGTCGATGGTTCCGTCGCCGTCCGTGTCGACGGCTTCGCCTGGTCCCGTGCCGTCCGGACGCGTCGTTTCGACATCGTCGTTGATGCCGTCGCCATCCGAGTCCTCGTCATGCGGGTCGGTTCCGAGCGATGACTCGGTGCTGTCCTGCACCCCGTCGCCGTCGGAGTCGTCGTCGAGATAATTCGGTGTTCCGTCGCCGTCCGTGTCGGTGTCTCCCTCTGTCCCGTCGCTGATGCCGTCACCGTCGGTATCGCTATCGAGGTAATCGGGCGTTCCGTCACCATCGGCATCGCCGGTTCCTTCCGTGCTGTCGGAAATGCCACCGCCGTCAGCATCGGTATCGAGGTAGTTCGGCGTTCCGTCGCTGTCGGCGTCGCTCGCGGTTTCGACGCTGTCGTCAATGCCGTCGCCATCCGAATCGAGATCGAGGAAATTAGGGGTGTTATCGCCGTCCTCGTCTGCCTCTCCCTCGTCCTCGTCGTCGATGCCGTCACCGTCGGAGTCGAGATCGAGATAGTTCGACGTTCCGTCGCCGTCGGCGTCTCCCGTCCCCTCTACGTCGTCGTTGATCGTATCGCCGTCGTTGTCGACGTCGGCGTTGTTCCCGGTTCCGTCACCGTCGGCGTCGCTGCTACTTTCCGTGCTGTCGAGGATGCCGTTGCCGTCGGCGTCAGTGTCCTGGTAGTTAGGATCCCCGTCGCCGTCGGCGTCACCGAACCCATCTTCGAGGTTTGGGATACCATCGCCATCGGCGTCACCGTTCGGGTCGAAACCACCGCCGCCACCGCCAACCTGACTGTCGGCGTCGAGGTAGTTCGGGACACCGTCGTTGTCTGCGTCACCCGTCCCTTCGTTGAAGTCGTACGCGCCGTCGTCGTCGCTGTCCTCGTCGAGGTAGTTCGGAACCCCATCGCCATCGGGGTCGCCTTGACCCTCGGTCGTGTCCGTGATGCCGTCTGCGTCGCTGTCCGTATCGAGGAAGTTCGGCACGCCATCGTCGTCCGTGTCTTTGTCGCTGTTACCGGCACCAGGGTCGTTGGAGTACTCGTCGGCGTCGTCGATACCGTCGTCGTCCGAATCGAGATCGAGGAAGTTTGCATTTCCATCACTGTCGGCGTCTGTTGCTCCCTCGATACGGTCCGGGACGGTGTCACCGTCGGCGTCCGTGTCGCGGTAGTTCGCCGATCCGTCACCGTCTGCATCGCCGGTCCCCTCAGTGCTGTCGGTGAGCCCGTCGTCGTCGCTGTCCGTGTCCAACGCGTCGATGGTCCCGTCGCCGTCCGTGTCGACACTGTTGCCATTATTTGTCTCGACGGCGTCCGAGATTCCGTCGCCGTCGGAGTCGCTGTCAGTTCGATCCGTTCCGAGATTCGACTCTGCTGAATCAGACAGCCCGTCACCGTCACTGTCGGTGTCCAGCGCGTCGATTGTCCCGTCACCGTCCGTGTCGACGCCAGTGCCATCGGGTGCCTCCGTCCCGTCGCTGACGCCGTCGCCGTCGGTGTCGCTATCTTGGTTGTCGGTTCCGAGTGAATCCTCTTCGCTGTTCGTCAGCCCGTCACCGTCGGGGTCACCGTCCGGACCGTCCTGGTCGTCGGTGTCGAGGTAGTCAGGAATGCCGTCACCGTCGTTGTCCCCGTCACTATCTCTGCTGTCCGGGACGCCGTTTCCGTCGCTGTCGGTGTCAAGGTAGTTCGGTGTTCCATCGCCGTCGGCGTCACCGGTCCCCTCGTCGACGTCGTTCCGAAAGTCGCCATCGCTGTCGATGTCAGCGTAGTTCGGCGTGCCGTCACCGTCTGTGTCGCCAGTCCCCTCGGTGCTGTCCGGGATGCCGTCGCCGTCCGCGTCGGTACTCAGGTAGTTCGGCGTGTTGTCCCCGTCCGTGTCGCCAGTCCCTTCGGTACTGTCTGGGATTCCATCGCCGTCCGAGTCGGTATCCCGGTAGTTTGCCGTGCTATCACCATCGGCGTCACCGGTTCCCTCCTCGCTGTCCGGGATGCCGTCACCGTCGCTGTCGGTATCCTTGGCGTCGATGGTGCCATCGCTGTCGGTGTCGACGCTGTTACCGTCGTTTGTCTCGACGTCGTCAGTTATCCCGTCGCCGTCGGTGTCGGCGGCGTTGGGGTCAGTGCCCAGCGAGCGCTCCTGGCTGTTGGTCACGGTATCGCCGTCGAGGTCACCGTCCGGCCCGTCCTCATCCTTCGGGTCGCGGTAGTTCGGCGTCCCGTCGCCGTCGTTGTCACCGGTGCCTTCGTTCACGTCGTCCGTGCCGTCGTCGTCGCTATCAGCATCGAGTGCGTCGATGGTTCCGTCGCCGTCCGTGTCGACGGTCTCGCCCGGTCCAGTCCCATCGGGTCGCGTCGTTTCGACGTCGTCGTCGATGCCGTCGTCGTCGGAATCTGCGTCACGCGGATCCGTCCCGAGAGAAACTTCGTCAGCATCACTGATCCCGTCGCCGTCGGAGTCCGTATCACGGTAGTTTGCTGTCCCGTCACCGTCGACGTCTCCCGCTCCCTCCGTGCTATCATCGATGCCGTCGTCGTCGCTATCAGCATCGAGTGCGTCGATGGTTCCGTCGCCGTCCGTGTCGACGGCTTCGCCTGGTCCAGTCCCATCGGGTCGCGTCGTTTCGACGCCGTCGTCGATGCCGTCGTCGTCGGAATCTGCGTCGTTCGGATCTGTTCCAAGAGTATTTTCTGTCGCGTCAGTCAGTCCGTCGCCGTCACTGTCAGTAGCCGCGACGGAAGTGTCAACTACCGCACCCGAGAGGAGCGCTAACGACAAAAGAAGTATGAAAATAGTTGCAGATGTCCATTGGCGATCCAACGAGATATCCATTTACCGGATGGATTCAGTATAGCAATAAATAATTGACCATTGAGACATTGTGTGGCGCCCTCAGCTGAGAGTCAGGTCACGAGCGTATACATTGAGAAGGCCGGTCTCAACTATTGCGGCGCCGGTTCGCTATCCCGTCATGCGATTTATTCACCCCCTACCGTTCGCCCGTGGCTTTATACCGGTGGCCTCGGTAATCCGCCCATGAGTAACCGAGCGGACGATCTCGAGTCACAAGTCGCCGAGCTACAGGCCGCGGTCGACGGGCTGACCGAGGAGCTGGTCGAGACCAAAGAGCGGGTCCGCCAACTCGAAGAGACGACCGAGGATCTGGAGTCGGAGGCGAACGAGCCGGCTCACGCGAACGCCGACGGCCGCACCACCGCCGAGGAGCAGGCGCAGGCACGGGGCACCGACGAGCGCCGTGACGCCGAGTTCGTGGCCAGCGACGGGGTCGACGAGCAACCCCCCGCCGAGGAGGTCGAGGCGGAGGACGACTCCGACGACGACGGCGACGACATCATCGTCGCGTAAGGCCGCATGCACATTCAGGAACTCGTTCTGAACGACTTCAAGAGCTTCGGGCGCGAGACCCACATCCCGTTTTACGAGGACTTCACCGTCATCACGGGCCCCAACGGCTCCGGGAAATCGAACATCATCGACGGCGTCCTGTTCGCGCTGGGACTGGCCCGCACTAGAGGCATCCGTGCCGAGAAGTTGACCGACCTGATCTACAACCCCGGCGGCGAGGGAAGCGAGCAGTCCGGGCCGCGGGAGGCGTCGGTGACGGTCGTGCTGGACAACTCTGACGGCACGCTCTCGCGTTCGCAGGTAACCACCGCCGCCGGAAGCGAGAACGTCGGCGACATCGACGAGATCACGGTCAAGCGCCGGGTGAAGGAGACCGAGGACAACTACTACTCCTACTACTACCTCAACGGTCGGTCGACGAACCTCTCGGACATCCAGGATCTGCTGGCCCAAGCCGGCATCACGCCGGAGGGGTACAACGTCGTCATGCAGGGCGACGTGACCGAGATCATCAACATGACCCCTTACCAGCGGCGGGGGATCATCGACGAGATCGCCGGCGTCGCCGAGTTCGACGAGAAGAAAGCCTCCGCTCGCGAGGAGTTGGAGATCGTCGAGGACCGCATCCACGAGGCCGACCTCCGGATCGAGGAGAAGGAGGACCGCCTCGAGCAGTTGGCCGACGAGCGGGAGACCGCCCTGGAGTACCAGGAACTGCGCGACGAGCGCGAGGAGTACGAGGGCTACCTCCGGGCGGCCGAACTCGAGGACAAGCGCGCAGACCTCGACCGCACCGAGGCGAAGATCGACTCCGCCGAGGAAGACCTCGAGGAGAAACGCGCCGCACTCGACGAGGCCGAGGGGAAGCTCTCGCGGTTGGAGGACGAACTCGACGAACTCGACGCCGAGATCGAGCGCACCGGCGAGGACGAACAGCTGCGGGTCAAAAGCGAGATCGAGGAGGTCAAAGGCGAGATCGCCCGGCTCGAAGACCGCATCGAGGCCAACGAGGAGCGCATCGAGGAGGCCGAGGCCGAACGCCGGAGCGCGTTCGTCGACATCGACCGGAAGGAAGAGGAGATCGAGGAGCTCGACGACGAGATCCGGGACCTGAAAGTCGAGAAGGCGAACGTCAAAAGCGACATCGTCTCCAAGGAGACCGAACTCGACGAGGTCGAGACCGAGATCGAGAACGTCGACACCGCGTTCGACGAGCTCAAGGCCGAACTTGAACACGAGAAGGAGGCCCTGGAGTCGCTGCGCGAGGGGAAAAACGAGAAACAGCGCCAGAAAGACCGCCTGCTCGACGAAGCGCGGCGGCGCTCGAACCGCGTCAGCGACCGCGAGGACGAACTCGAGGAGGTCCGCGCGTCGCTGCCGGATCTCCGCGCGCGGGTGTCGAACCTCCACTCGGAGCTGGACAAAGCCGAGAAGAACGAGTCCAAAGCCGAGTCGATGGTCGAGGAGCTCAAGCAGCGCAAGGGGGAACTCAACGGCGACCTCTCCGAGGTCGACGAGGAGCTCCGGGAGCTCCGCAACGAGTACGCCGAACTCGAGGCCAAAGCCAGCGACACCGGCGACAGCTCCTGGCCCCGTGCGGTGACGACGATCAAGAACGCCGGGATGAGCGGCGTCCACGGGCCCGTGGGCGAACTCGCCTCCGTCCCGCGGGAGTACGCCGAAGCGTGTGAGACCGCGGCGGGCGGCCGGCTCGCCAACGTCGTCGTCGACGACGACGGCGTCGGCTCCTCCTGTATCGACTACCTGAAGTCACGCAACGCGGGCCGGGCGACGTTCCTCCCGATGACGGAGATGGACGACCGCCGCCTGCCCACCGAGCCGCACGACCCCGGCGTCGTCGGCTTCGCCCGCGACCTCGTCGACTACGACAGCCGCTACGCGGGCATCTTCTCGTACGTCCTCGGCTCCACGCTGGTCGTCGAGGATATGGAGACCGCTCGCCACTTCATGGGTGACTACCGGATGGTGACGCTCGACGGCGACCTCGTCGAGAAATCCGGCGCTATGACCGGTGGCTCCGGCGGCGGCTCGCGGTACTCGTTCTCGAAATCCGGCGGCGGCCGGCTGGAGCGGCTGGCCGAGCAGATCCACGACCGCGAGGAGGAGCGCCAGTCGATCCAGGACGACCTCGACGGAGTCGAGAGCGACCTGACCGACGCCCGCGAACGCAAGAGCGCGGCCGCCGAGAAGGTTCGCGAGATCAAGGCCGACATCGACTCTGCCGAGGAGGACGTCGAGGACGCCGAGAGCCGCGTCGAGGAGCTCCAGACGGAGCTGGCCGACCTCCGCGAGGAGCGCGAGGAAGTCGACGCCCAGATGACCGAACTCGACGAGGCGATCGCCGACCTCGACGAGCGCATCGCGGCCGCCGAGGAGTCGATCGCGGAGATCGAGGCCGAGATGGCCGACTCGAAGATCCCCGAACTCTCCGCCCGGGCCGAGGAGATCTGCGAGGAGATCGACGACCTGCAGGGCCGCAGCGACGACCTCGACGCCGAGATCGCCGACCGCCGGCGCGAGAAGGAGTACGCCGAGGAGTCCCTCGAAGATCTCCACGACACCGTCGAGTCGACCCAGAACCGCAAGGCCGAACTCGAAGACGACATCGAGCAGTTCGAGGCGGAGATCGAGGAGAAGGAGGCGGCGCTCGAGGAAAAACACGAGAAAGTCGCCGAACTCGAAGAACAGCTCGCCGAGCTCAAAGCGGAACGTGAGGAGCTCAAAACCGAGGTCCGGGAGGCCCGCAACGAGCGCAACGACCGGAAGGACGAGGCCGACCGCGTCGAGAACCGCCTCGACTCGCTGAAGCGCAGCGCGGTCGCGCTCAGTGAGGAGATCTCCGAACTCGAGAGTCAGGTCGGCGAGTACGACGCCGACGAGATCCCGGACCACGACGAGGTGGAGGCCGAGATCGAGCGCCTCACCGCGGCGATGGACGAGCTTGAGCCGGTGAACATGCTCGCGATCGACGAGTACGACGAGGTCGAGAGCGACCTCGACGAGCTCACCGACCAGCGCGAGGTGCTGGTCGAGGAGCGCGACGGGATCGAGGAACGCATCGAGGGGTTCGAGGAGCAGAAGGTCCGGACGTTCATGGACGCCTTCGAGGCCATCGACGAGCAGTTCCAGCGCATCTTCTCGCGGCTCTCGGACGGCACCGGGGAACTGGTGCTCGAAGACCCCGAGAACCCGTTCGAGGAGGGGCTGACGATGAAGGCCCAGCCCGCAGACAAGCCCGTCCAGCGGCTCGACGCGATGAGCGGCGGGGAGAAGTCACTGACCGCGCTGGCGTTTATCTTCGCGATCCAGCGGCACAACCCCGCGCCGTTCTACGCGCTGGACGAGATCGACGCGTTCCTCGACGCGGTCAACGCCGAGCGTGTCGGCGAGATGGTCGACGACCTCGCGGGCGAGGCACAGTTTGTCGTCGTCAGCCACCGCTCGGCGCTGCTCGATCGCTCCGAGCGCGCCATCGGCGTCACGATGCAGGAGAACAACGTCTCCGCCGTCACGGGGATCGACCTCGCGACGGGCGAGACGCCGGAGGCGGAGGTGCCGACCGACGATGATTAGCGGGCGAGGCGGGAATACGCGAGGGAGCACCGCGACTGAGCGGGAAACCGCCTCGACACGCCGCTGCTCGGAGGCCGGCCGATGAGCGACGAGGAGTTCTCGCTCGATCTCTCGTCGGATCGCTCGGCGCCCGAGCGCGGCGAGCCGGGCGTCGACGATGACCTGGTGAGCGAGCGCGTCCGGCCCGACGAAGCGGCGTCGGCGGACGACGGCGAAGTCGAGCCGGTCGAGGTGCTCGTTTCCCTCGCCGAGGAGGGCGAGATCGACCCGTGGGATATCGACATCGTCGCCGTCACCGACGCGTTCCTCGACGAACTCGACGAGGCCGACCTCCGAGCGTCGGGGCGGGCGCTGTTCTACGCCTCCGTCCTGCTGCGGATGAAGTCCGACGCGATGCTGCGCGACGACGAGCCCGAGGAGCCGGCGCCCGAGCCCTGGGAGGTGGCGATGGCGGACAAGGCGCCGCCGCCCGGCGCCGACGACGAGTTCGACCCCGTCGACCAGTTGGAGGCCGAGATGGACCGCCGGCTCGAGCGGAAATCGACTCGCGGCACCCCGGAGACGCTGGACGAACTCGTCCGGGAGCTCCGGGACGCCGAGCGCGGGAGCTGGTGGAAGGAGTCCCGGAGCTACGACACGACCGAGTCGCCGCGGGGGTACTCGCGGGGGCCACAGACGCTCGACTACCACGCCGGTGACGACTTCCGCCGCGATCAGGAGCCGACCGAGGCAGACGTAACCGGCACCACCCACACCGAGGACATCGACGAGGTGATCGCCGACGTGGACGCCGCGCTCGCCGAGCGCTACGACCGCGACCGCGACGAGGTGCTGTTCGCGGAGGTCCGCGACGCCGGCGGGCGGCCGGTGATGACGTATCTCGCCCTGCTGTTCCTCTCGAACCGCGGCGACGTGCGGCTGAACCAGGACGACCTGTTCGGCGACCTCTGGGTGCAGGATCCCGCCGCCGTCGACACCGAGGGGCCGGGCGGCGCCGGCGTCGTCGAGGACGACGAGACGGCCGTGGACGCCGAGTCGGCCAGCGGCGATGCGGATGCCGACGACGATACCGACGCCGACGGGACAGCGCCGGCCGCTGGCGGCGATTCGGCGACTGCAGAGGAGTAGCCCCCTGCCGAAACGCCTAACCGACCACCGGGAGAATCCCGCGTATGGTCGCTCCAGCGAACATCGTCGGCGAGGCGCTCGATTTCCTCGTCTCGAACCCGCTGTTCACCGTCGTGCTGGCCGGGATGCTGGGGTTCGTCTTCTTCATGTATCTGCTCGTCCGCCGGACGCTGCTCGGACTGCGCGAAGGCTACGACAGCGGCAAAGGCCGATGACGGAGGAACCGTGGTAGACCCGGTCACGATCGCAACGGCGCTCGTCGCTGCCGTCGCCAGCCTGTTCATGGCGTGGGCCATCGGCGCCGGCTCCTCGGGCTCGACGCCGTTTGCCCCCGCCGTCGGCGCCAACGCGATCTCGGTGATGCGCGCCGGCCTGATCGTCGGGATCCTCGGCTTCGCCGGCGCGGTGCTGCAGGGCCAGAGCGTCACCGAGGCGGTCGGCTCCGAGCTCGTCGGCGGCGTCGCGCTGACCGCCCTCGCGGCGACAGTTGCGCTGTTGATCGCGGCCGTCCTGGTCGCGCTGGGCGTGTTCAAGGGCTACCCGATCGCGACCGCCTTCACCGTCACCGGCGCCGTGGTCGGCGTCGGCCTCGCGATGGGCGGCGACCCCGCGTGGCCCAAGTACCGCGAGATCGTCACACTGTGGGTGCTTACGCCCTTCGTCGGCGGCGGGATCGCCTACGGCACCGCCCGCCTGCTGCGCTCGGAGCACGTCCCCGAGCGCGTGCTGGTGCCCACGCTTGCGGGGCTGGTCGGCGCGCTCGTCGCCAACATCGGCTTCGCGCTGCTGGGACCGGCCGACGGCACCGGCTCGATCGCCGGCGAGCTCGCGCGCTCGCTGGGCGCCGACGGCACGCTGGGTCGCGGCGTGGCCACGCTCGCGCTCGCCGTTCTGGTCGGGCTCGCGCTCGCTGCCGACACGCGCCGCGACGCCGACGGCGCCCAGCGGCGCTTCCTGCTCGCACTCGGCGGGCTGGTGGCGTTCTCCGCCGGCGGATCGCAGGTCGGGCTGGCGATCGGGCCGCTGGTACCGCTTTTGGACACGTTCCAGTCGATCCCCATCGTCGCGCTCCTGCTCGGCGGCGGGGTGGGGCTGCTCGCGGGCTCGTGGACCGGCGCGCCCCGGATGATCAAGGCGCTGGCCCAGGACTACTCCAGTCTGGGCCCGCGGCGCTCGATCGCGGCGCTGATCCCCAGCTTCGCCATCGCACAGACTGCCGTCGCCTTCGGCATCCCCGTCTCCTTCAACGAGATCATCGTCTCCGCCATCGTCGGCTCGGGCTACGCCGCCGGCGGCGCCGGCGTGAGTCGGAAGAAGATGCTGTTCACGGTGCTCGCCTGGATCGGCTCGCTGGCGCTGTCGCTGCTGGTGAGCTACGGCGCGATGACGGCGATCGAGTCGCTCTAAGACTCGCCCAGCGCCGCGAGATCCTCCGTTTCGACGTCTTCTGGCAGCGCCGCCAGCGCTGCGTCGGGCCAGTCGTCGTGGCCCAGCGTGAACGTCGTTTCCGGGTTCGCTGCCGCCAGCGCGGCAACGCCGTCGGCGGCGGCGACGTACGCCACGTCTTCCATCCGGTCGGGCGTCTCGGCGTGCAGCGGGTACGTCTCCGAGAGCGACGGCGGGAACGGACCGAACGGCGGCTCGACCCGCCAGATGGCGTCGTGGTCGTGCTCGGCGGGCTCGCCGAACTCCGTCAGCAGCACCTTTCCGGGTGTTTCGAGGCGCTGCAGGCGATCGTGATGCCTGTGCACTTCGGGCCGGCGGGCGCTCTCGGGCGAGGTGTAGAAGAACGTCCCCTTCGAGACGCGGTCGCTCGCCTCCATCTGGTCGGCGTGATCGAGCAGCGCGCGGAAGCCGTCGGCGCTGGCGGGGTGGGCGCGGGCGCGCTCCTCGACCAACTCCAGCAGGCTCCCCTCCCGGATCGCCTGCCGGACGCGACGGATCTCGGCGAACGTGACGTGGAGGTTGTGTTCGGCGAGCGCGTTCTCCTGCTCGTGCTCGTCGAGTTCGCGAAGCGAGTCGGGGTCGTGCTCGGTGCAGATCGGGCACGGACAAGGGAGGTAGGCGAGGTCTTCGAGCTGTTCGGTGCCACGAACCGTCAGATACCGGCCGTCGCGGGCGTACAGCGCGTAGGCGGCGGAGTCGAACAGGTCACAACCCACGGCCGCGGCGTGGGCGAACATCATGGGGTGGCCGGCGCCGAACAGGTGGACCGGGCAGTCCGCCCCCAGCCCGCGCTTGGCGGCGGCGGTCACGTCGATCATGTCGTCGTAGCGGTAGCTGTTCAGCAGCGGCACGACGGCGCCGACGGGGAACACGTCGAGCTCCGTGCTCGCGGCGTGGACGCCCGCCTGCTCGCGCAGGTCCGGGTACGTCGAGCCCTGGACGGGCGCGTTGACCAGCATCTCGCCGGTGTCGACGGCCTCGGCGTCGGCCAGCGCCGCCTCGGTCGCCGCCAGCTCCGCCTCGGCCTGCTCGCGGCTCACGTCCGGCGGCGTCGGGATGTCGACGGGGGTGCCGATGTCGGAGCCGATCTCGTGCTGGAACTGGAGGATCTCGGTAGTCGTCGTATCGATCTCGCCGTACTCCGCCAGCTGGAACGAGCCGGAGTCGGTGACGATCGCGCCCGGGAAGTCGAGCATCTCGTGGAGCCCCTCTTCGAGGGCGCGCTCCCGGAGGTCGTCGGTGTTGCGGATGATGTAGGAGTTGGTGATCAGGATCTCGGCGCCGAACTCGTCGTGGAGTCGCCGGGGGGAGATGGTCTGGAGGTTGGGGTTGACCACCGGCATCAGTGCCGGCGTCTCCACGGTGACGCCCGCACGGGGCACCGTGAGTCGGCCGACGCGGGCCATCCCGTCGCTGGCCCGGATCTCGAAAGCGTCGCGCATGGCCCGAGTTGTGGCGTCCCGGCGTAAGGGGATTCCGTTGTCAGGGCAGCGCGGCGACGATCGTCGCGGCGGCGTTCCCACTCTGCTCGACGCCGCCCGTCGCGACGAGGTACAGCGAGAGGAAGATGATCGAGTTGTACGTGCCGTGGACCAGGATCGGGACGACCAGGTTCCGGGTGTACTCGTAGATCCCGCCGAGGATCAGGCTCGGGCCCATCAGCACGCCGATACTCACGAGAACCGCCGACGGGTCGGTGGCGACTAGCGAGCCGACGTGGATCGCGGCGAAGATGGCGCTGGCGATGATCACGCCCGGCACCGGCGAGAACGCCTCCCGGATGCGGTTCTGGACGACGCCGCGGAACAGGAGCTCCTCCCCCGGCCCGATCAGCAGGAACGCGCCCGGCAGGAGGTACAGCACGATCTCGGGGTTCTCCATCGCCATGCCGGCCACCTGGTTCTCGGCGGCCTCGGTCCCGGTCGCGGTGAGCAGTTGGCTCACGGCGATGAGGTAGACGAACGAGAGCACGAGCGCGCCGATCACGATCCCGAACTGCTTGATCGAAGGGACTTGGAGTCCGATGGACCGGACGGGGATCCCGCGATTGCGGAGGTAGAGGTAGCCGACGCCGAGGAAGGCGACGCCCTGTGTCAACAGCAGCGAGAGCACGATGCTGAGGACGGGCGTGATCGTGACGCCGATGACGCCGAGAAGGAGGGCACTCAGCAGTACGAGCACCAGCGCGGCGCCGATGCCGGCGATGCCGACACCGACCCCGACGCCGACCGCACGGAGACGATCGTTCATACGGAAACACCGGCGCCCGCGCCCAAAGTCGTTGCCCTCGTCAGTCGAGTTCGTACCGCGTCACCGCCAGCACCGCCCGGCCGTCCCGGATCTCGCCGTCGCGGACCGCGGCCACGAGGTCGTCGTAGTCGAGCGTCAGCGCTCGGATGCTCTCGTTGGCGTCGAGATCCTGCTCGCTCGCCGGCTCACAGCCACGGGCGACGAACGTGTGGTGAGTCGAGTTCGCGATGCCGTTGACCGGTTCGGTCGTACAGAGGTGGGTCATCGAGTCGGCGACGTACCCCGTCTCCTCTTCGAGTTCGCGACGGGCGGCGGCTTCGAGGTCGTCCTCCTCGGGCTCGACGCCGCCGGCGGGGAGACCGCGGTTTACTCGGTCGACCGCCTGTCGCCACTCCTCGATCAGCACGACGTCGTCGCCGCTGGGGCGGAATGGGAGGACGACGACGGTCTCCACCTCCTCGACGTGGTGGTAGTCGGTCTCGGTTCCGTCGGGGAGCCGCACGTCCGCTCGGCGCACGTCGAAGCCCGGGCAGCGGTAGTCGATCCCGCTGTCGAGGGTCTCCCACGCGAGGTCGTCGCTCATAGGCGGGAGGGCGGCCCGGTCGGGCAAAAAGTCGGTCGGTCCGCTCGCGGGCGTCTACCGTGACTGCCAGAGATCCCGCGCGCCGGCGCCGGCGACGCCGACCGAGACGAGCGTCAGGCCGAGTTGGGCACCGTTGAACCAGAACGGGAGCCACGGGAACACGCCCGGCAGCAACGCCGCGGCCTCCGAGAGCAGCGGGAGGCCGCTGCCGGCCCCCTGGTTCGGCGACTCGCCGACGTACCACTCGCCTTCGGGCGGTTCGCCCGGCGGTTCGCGGTCGGCCTCGTAGGGGATGCGGTCGGTCGAGATCGACCAGACGACCGTGCCGTTTTCGGTGATCTCGAAGATGCGCGTGTTGAGCGTGTCCGTCACCAGCGTGTTGCCGTTCGCGAGGCGGTCGGCGTCGCGGGGCCAGTCGAGTTCGATGCCCCCCGCTCGCTCGAGCGTCCACGCGACCTCCCACTCGCCGTTCTCGCGGTGGAGTTCGACGACGCGGTTGTTGTCGCTGTCGGCCACGAGGACGGCAGCCTCGCCGTCGCCGGTGGGGTCGCCGCCCAGCCACTGCGGGTTGTGCTGGTGGTCGAGCACTGCTGGGTCGCCACAGCGCACGTCACCGTCACCGTCGGTGTCCGCGAGCTGGCCGTCGTGGGTACAGGAGCCGTCGTCGCCGCCGGTGTCGGCGTTGATCGTCTCGACGACGCCGTCCTGGCGATCGATCACGAGGATCTGGTTCGCGTTGCGGACCGAGACGAGGAACTGGTCGTCGCCGATCACGTCCACGTCGTTGATGTGAAGCCAGTCGACCTGTGTCTGGTCTGCGGGAGCGTCGTAGTAGCTGCTGGCGTTCCAGCGCCAGACGACTTCGCCGTCCTCGACGATACGCAGCCCCTCGTGCTCCATGTCGCTGAGGAGGTACTCGCCGTCGTCGAGCTGCTCCACGTCGTGCACTTCGCTGTTGCCGCTACTCCGAACCGGGAAGGAGTACTCGTATTCGATCGACTGCGTCTCGGGATCGAGGATGCGGAAGCCGGTGTGGGTGCAGGGCGACTCGTAGGGGCCACAGTCCTCGTAGCCGCCGTCCATGAACCCGGCCATCACGCTGCCGTTGTCGAGTTCGGTCACGTCGAAGTAGCTGTCCGTGTCGGCGATGCGCCACGCCAGGTCGTTACCCTCGTAGGCGGCGACGCTGCCGTACTGGTGCCAGCCCACGCCGCCGCCCTGGATTCCGACCAGCGTTCGGCGTTCGTCGTCGGTGCCGGCGACCGCGGTGTCGGGCGCGAGCGCGGCGCTCGCACCCATCGTCACGAGGAGGAGGGCCACGGCGGCGACCACGAGAACGGCGCCGCGTGTCTTCGTGTCCATTACCGTACTCTCGATAGGCGCCGGGGGATAACGTTTGCGAGGAGTGCTGCGCGTCCGACAGCGCGCGGCTCAGGCGGTGGCGGCGGCGCGGAACGCCTCGTCGACGGCGTCGAGCGTCGCCGAGAGCGTGCCGGAGTTGTCGATGACGACGTGGTCGTCGCGCTCGATCGGCTCGAACTCCTCTTTGAGCTGGTTGTACACCGAGAAATCGGCGTCGCTCTCGTCGTCCTCGTGGCGCTGGCGCTGGCGGATCCGCTCGCGCACGACCGACTCCTCGCAGGTCACGCGAACGAGTCGGAGTTCCGTGTCGGTTTCGGCGGCGACCGCAGCCGCGCGGTCGCGGCGCTCCCGGCGACGGAACGTGGCGTCGAGGACGACGTGTTCGCCCGCCACCAGTCGGTCACGGGCGCGTTCGAACAGTTCGTCGTACACTGCCTCGGACTCCGCGGCCGCGTACGTCGGCTCGGGAAACAGTTCCTTCCGCACCACGTCGGTCCGCAGCAGGCCCGCCGAAAGCAGCTCGGCGATGCGCTCGGCCACCGTCGATTTGCCGGTGCCGGGGAGCCCGCAGACCAGGACGAGCATTCGGTCTGAAACGTGTGGGGAGCGCACTAATAGTCAGCGTTTCGGGGTGGGGCCGAGACGTGTTTACCGGCTGTGTGGCCGGTTCACGGCCGGCTCGTGTCGAACGTTGTCAGGCGGCCCCTACGTCGGATGGTCTCCTCTTAACCGCGAATCAGGTCGGCTGTAACAAAGCACTGCGGACCGCCATTCGCGGATACCGACGGGCGCCGCTGCCGACGCGCGACTGCGAGGCCTCCCGACGGAGATCCTTGGCTACCGCCACCGACGACCCAACCGACGCCGGCAAACTGACGCGTGAACAGCGAACGGGTCGGAACGGGGGCGATGGTGTCGACGACCTACAACGCACCGCGCTGAACGAGTACGTCCCTGTCACACGGCGGCCCGCCCAGCTAGTGGGTCGCCGAGTTGCATGACGCGGGATCGCTCGTTCCTGGTTGCGTTAGTGGTCGCGCCGCTCCTGATCGGCGTGGAGCTACTGATTCACGAGCTTCTGCAAGGGGTAATCAACGTCGCCGTGACCGGCGTCGTCGCGTCCTGTGGCCTGCGGCACTCCTGCCCGGGCTTACCGTGTGTGCGATCGGCTTCTGGGTACTAGTCGGTCGGGTCACCGAGCGACAGCCGTCACAACGGCTACTCGAAGGAGTGACGGACGAGACCAACGACTGACTGGCGGTGTGAGGATGCGGGAAGTGGGCCGGCACGAATTCGAATCGAGCGAGACTCGCTACGCTCGTCTCGCGTACTCTCGTTCGCTCCTACGTCGCTCACGAGAACGCGGTTACGGATCGAGCGTTCCAAACGATTTCGCGGGTCCTGCCGGGCATGCGGCCCTCCGGGCCGTTCCGGGCGGGCTTCCACCGTCCAAGGCCGACGGGCCTCACGCGGACTTCACCGGCAGGGCGCGCTCAAGCCAATCCCGGCCCGCAAACTCGCCCGTGCCGATGGACACAATGGCACAACCACACGACGACGGGCTTGAACCCCTCACACCACGCGACGGAGTCGAACTGTACAAACAAGACCGAGAACGCGAACTCTCAGACGCAACGCTCCAAAGCCACGGATACAGGCTACAACGCTTCGTGGAATGGTGCGACCAAGAAGATATTGACAACTTGAACGACATCACCGGGCGTGATGTTCAACGCTTCAAGATATTCCGGAAACAGAAGGTGAGCGATGTCACGCTTAAATCTAACCTGGACACACTCCGTGTCTTCTTACGGTTCTGCGTCAGCATCAACGGGTGCATCGACGGCCTCGATGAAACGGTCAACTCCCCCTCTCTCGCTGACCCAGGCGCGCAAGGCACCGACACAGTCCCCCGCAAGAAGGCCGAGCAGATCCTGCAGTACCTCGATAAGTACCAGTACGCGAGCCTACAACACGTCCTCTTCCGGGTCCTCTGGGAGACCGGGATGCGGATGGGCGCAGCCCGGGGAATCGACCTGCAACACTACCACCCGCGAGACGAATACATCGAACTCCGCCACAACCCAGAGACGGATACTCCGCTGAAGAACAAACGAAAAGGGGAGCGGGCAGTCGCTGTCAGCACGCGAACTTGTAGAATCATCGACGACCACATCGAACACCACCGCCACGACGTACAGGACGACGGAAGAGACCCGCTGTTAACAACGAAACACGGCAGAATTACGAAGAACACGATCCGCCTCAACGTGTACCGAGTCACCCGCCCGTGCACGTTTAACGGCGGTGACTGCCCGCATGATCGGGACCCGGGCGAGTGCGAGGCGATGAACAATATGACTGCGAGTAAGTGCCCGTCCAGCACTGCTCCTCACAGTATCAGACATGGAGCGATTACTGATTATCTCGCGTCAGATGTCGCTGCAGACGTCGTCAGCGACCGGATGAACGTCGGTACGGATATTATTGAGGAGAGGTACGATCATCGTGATTCGCGGTCGAAAATGCGGCAGCGGAGAGAACGCATCGACTGGTTGTAACCCGCGGTGAGGGGCTGGCACCCCAAGACCCGCGCTCACCCCTCAGTGTTACCCTCCTCTCCCTCCTCTTCGAGACCGTACCGACCCGCATTCGCTTCTGCCCGCGTAATCGTCCGCGGTGACACTCCTAACCGGTCAGCAGCCTCCCGCTTGTTGATGTCCTCATCGAGTCGCATCGAGATCACCGCGCGGACGTCCTCGATGTTTGGACCCGGAACCAACTCCCCATCGATCTTCTCATACCCGAGTGGCGGCCGTCCAGCTTGCGCGGTCTCAGGCAACCACTGTTGCACGTCACGGACGTCCGACCGTCGCTGCAGCTCCAGTCCAGCGGCATCGAGCGCGTCCAGCACCCCAAGTACATCCTCGCAATTCGCACTGTCGATGTCGAACGCTTGCGAGACGACGTGTACATCCACACCACCATCGACCAACTCCCGCACGCGATCCGCAATCTCACCATGGGTCCGACCGATGTCGGCGAAGCTGTCAACGAAGAAGTGCGGGATCCCACGCCCCGTAGCGGACCCGATCGCGCTGTCAATGTCAACACCACTTGGTGACGACCCCACCCCCACGAACCCCCGCTTATCGGTCCCTACAGTCGCAGGTAAGCCAACCTCTCGATCGACAACACGCCCAACGAACTTGTCACGCTCCGCTGCACCAAGCCCACTGTCCGCGACAGTACGCGTCGCCGCGAGGACCTGCCGGAGCGGGGCGTCCATCGCGGCCCGTGACTCTGCAGTCACGACAGCGACGAACGTCTCACCTGTGTCACCCTCCCCGTCACCGTCGTCGTCAGTGCCGTACTCTGTGATATCTACCTGTGTCATGATTCTACGGTTAGAGGTTCTGCGTGTAGTGGTATAAGGTTTCGCGGGGTATTCCGCGGGGACGTCTGAAAACCACTCGCAGAATACCCCGACAGAAGGTGAAACACCGCTGCAGAAACCCACGCGAAACGAAATCCCCGGTTGCAGAACCACCCGCGGAACGAAAATAACCGCCGCAGAAACCCACGCAGAACCCCCATCTCAGATAGTTGAGGGTTGAAAACACCGCGCGGTAGCTAAGGCGATAAGAGAAGCTATAAAGAAACCTAATCCCGTGGAACGTTGTTTGCCAGGGTTCAATACCGACTCTCACGCCCGGATGTGTGTGTTGATGTAGAAGGGGTGGAGGATTTACCTCCCAGGAAGTTGAGACGTAGCCGCTGGGGTGCAGGGACGCTCACGCGCCGCTGGGCTTCGAGACAGTGCCACGACCCGCGGTCACGGTCAGTGTCACCCACACGTGAAAACCACACGAAGAACCCCACGGCAAGGAGACATTATACCAGAACCAGAAAATAACAATATGCACGATCCTCCGGCAGATCCACGTGACCGGCACGACACGAGACGGCAATCCAGTAACAATGCACCTGTCCCGCTCACCCGAGTGGGAAACAAAGGGTACACTGACAGGCACCTGAATGAATACGGAATCACGCGAGATGAAGCAGAGTTCATGCAGGCTGTCGTGAACGCGATGAACGGAGAGTTAGACGGGTACAACCTCCGCGAATCGATGTCATCCACAATCAAAACGCTGTACGACATCGACGACGACAAACTCCAAGAGCTGGGTTATCTGAAACTCCATACAGGAGTCGCGCGACGACGGTATTACACCGTCACATCGGAAGGACAGAGAGCGTGTAGGATGACGAAGGAGCACGGGTTCGACATCGGCGATCCCGGTGATGACACCCCGCACAGAGTCGGTGTTGAGCTCACCAGGCAGTACTACTTAGCGCGCGACGACGTCACCCGGGTCGAAGTCTCACCGCGCGAGGGCGGGAGCAGGACTGACTTAGTCGTCGTGGATACTGACTTCAATCGTATCGCTACGGTTGAGGTGGAAGGTGGGCGTGTCAGCGCTGACCCGGGGGTGCCTGACGATGCGAGCCCTGGAATTAACGACTATTCGAGCCTCCGGCACGACTACCGAGTGTTAGCGGATGCTGATGGGGAGTCCGTGTGGGTCATGCGGAATCACGAAGTCGTAGCTAACGTGTTACGGGCGCTAAATGCTGGCGAGTCGATTCCCGTTCACATCGATCGTGATACGCTCAAGGGCATCGAGAATGGGCGCGTGAAGATTGGGGAGTTCAACGACGAACTCGATACGTTCGATGCACCAGGGCTTGATAGGGTACTGACGTTCCAGCAGCTCCGGACCCGACTCTGATTTTCGCGGGAGTAGTTGTTCCGGCGCTTGACGCTCATGCGCCGCTGGGCTTCGAGACAGTGTCACGCCGCCCGCGGTCAGTCACAGTGTCACGCACAACACCTGGGGTGCCAGGCGACGACGACGATCAACACGAACCTGTCAACGCTCACACGCCGCGCAGTGCTCACCCCGACGCGTAACACGACGTGTCTCAGAAACGCTCACACGCCGCGTAACACTACCACGACAGCACACGTGCCACGCCCCTCATCGAGGCAGCACACTCCCCACAACGCGCGCACGCGACAGCAGAGCACCGTGACCATCGATCCAGAGAGGCAGTCACCGCGAACACAATCGAGCGCGGCAGTCGCCGCGCCCTGTTCCCCAACGAGGGAGACGACGCGGCAGCCCATCGACACCAACCGCAGGAACTACTCAGACTATCTGATGGAAGACCCTGGTAGAGGGTAGTCTGAGAACCCCCTACCGGGTTCCGACCAGTCTCAAGGCTTCTACGTACTGTTTACAGAGGGTGGTAGAGGTGGTAGAGGGTAGACTGATGTATTCAAGCAGAAAGAAGAAAGCATCAATCTCTGCAGTATGTGTGTTGTAGTAGTATACGTAAGAGAAGGTGACCGGGTACCCACTACCACCTCTACCGGGGTGCGATATCTTGGTGGAGAGAGGATCTGCCGCGCGGTATCCCGGTAGAGGGTTATCGCCCCTACCCTCTACCACGGTGTTCCACTGGGGTGTTTGGCGGTGGGCGTGGGGTCTTTCTGACTGTGTTGCTTGCTGTGAAACATGTCGGTTATTTTCCATATATTAAACCTTCCGAATTCGAGGGTGGTGTGTTTGGATCCGGTGGGTAGGACACTCGAAACACTCGAAATATGCACCCACTAAAACCCTGGTGAGAGTGTTTATAACCCCCTTCCTATTACATGTTAATAACCACGGCCCGGTGCGTACGATCGCACCACTACACTCTCAGCATCCATCTGAATCTCGGCGATGCAAAGGACACCGACGCGATGAATCGCGCCGGGGCGTGGACACCTCACCACTACGAGAGGTGACCCACAATATGGCATACGAACCACAGGCTAATAAAACAGGTCGAACCGATCGGAAACCAGCAACGATTGTCCTTCGGGACGGGACAACCATCGATACAGTCCACCACATTATCCCAGATAAGAAGGGTGTGGTGCACGCGTACATCGAAGTCCGTCAGGCAGGGGTTGACGCGTCAATCCCGTTAGAGAACGTCCGCGCGATCGCCCGGAGTGACGAAGCCCTCGCCGCGCTCACTACCAGCGAGACAGACTCGCAGCTCACCGCCAACGGAGGTGAGGAGAGTTGGTAGACGACAATCACGGGTTCGGTGATGTTGATATTGACGGTGCAGACGACGTCGAAGTGTCAGAGGAACTGTTGGAGTCGTTGGAAGACTTCGACGGTGAAAGTCTCGATGACGTTGAAATTGACGACGATGGTAACACTGACGACGACGCAGACGTCACAGGCAGTGTCACGGACGACGAAGACGACAAAGACGACGTCGAATCTCTCGCCCGCGAGTACCTCTCACGCCACAATGCATTCAGTAAGTTCAAAACGGACACGTGGGGGACGCTGTGCGGGACGGACTGGGCTGATGACGTAGACCTCATCGCAATCACAGGCATGGGGCATGTCATCGCAGCGGTCTCGATTGACAATGACGGGATCGAGATCCTGCACGAATCGTACGCTGAGCTCGAACCTGAAGGCGAGGTCGTGACTGTCGGCGACATGCGTAGCGCGCTCGATGACAACGACCGGAAGTTAGTGGCTGTCGCGGAAGAGTACTACAACTCCCTCCCATCAGTCGAGCGCGTCGCAGTTTGCGACGGTGCCGATGACGACGACAGTCAGGTCGCAGGGCATGACGGGACGATCGTGACGTACGACAGCCACGCGAGCCAGCTCAGTACCGCGGTCGTACTCGGCGATGACACCGGTTCGGCAGGGGACGTTGTTCCGGAACTCGCCACCGAGAAGAATCCGACTCTCATCGTTGATGACGAGTGTGCGGACGCCTTGACCTGGGTTGCAGACTCGATTAGCATCATCGACCGGTCCGAGATGCAGGGTCACCTCACCGGCACTGACGATACTGTCAACGAGGGCGAACCTGAAGACAGTGAGGACAGTGACGAGGTTGGTGTGAAATCGATCCCCGAGCTCGCCGACTACATGACCCCGAAGGAGATGTGGGGTGACGCATCGACCTTCTACGCCGACCAGAACCCAGGGCAGGCGCGCGAAATGGTTGCTGGGGCGCTCATGGCAGAGATGGACTGGTTATGCATCCGCGAATCCTCCGAATACAACGACTACGACCTCCGCGTGTACGTCCCTGAACGGGGTTGCTACGTGGAAAACGGTGGCGGTGTGCTTGAGGAACGGATGACGCAGGTGCTTGGTGGTCTCGCAACGAAAGGTGCAGAGATCAGTAAGATCAAGCAGTTGGTTGCTAACAACTGCAAAGTTGATGCTGATGAGACTGACGCGCAGCAGTACGAGGAGACTCTGATTCCGTTCCGGAACGGCGTGTTGGTGCTCGATTCAGTGGGGTACGATGCGGACAACGGCACCATCGACCCGGCAACGGCGGAACTCCGAGACAAGAATCCGGAATACAACTTCCTGCATTCGCTCCCGGTCGAATGGGATCCTGACAGTGCTGACCTGGATCTCGTTGAGCAGTGGATGGGTGACATGACCGCTGGTGAAGAAGTGAAATCGCGCACGTTGTGGGAAGCCGGTGGGCACGCCCTGTTACCGCGGTACGAGCCGCAAGGGTTCATCATTGCCATCGCAGAAGGTTCGAACGGGAAGACGACGCTGTTCAACGTGTTCTTAGAGGCGCTCGGTGAGGGGAACACCACGGCAATCCCCCTCGATAAGATCACGGACAGTCAGTTCAGCACGTACAGGATGGTGGATAGGCTCATGAACATGCACGCGGACATCAGCGGGGCGACGCTTGACGACGTGTCCGCACTCAAAGCTGCGACCGGTGACGACAGGATGGAAGTCGAACGGAAGGGCATCGACCCATGGGACGAACGGAATCGCGCAACGCAGCTCATGGCCGCGAACTCCCCGCCAACGATCGTTGAGCAGAACAAAGCGGTGAAGCGCCGGCTCATGCCGGTCATCCTTGACGTGGAGTTCGTAACCGATGCTGATCCGGAGAACCCGTACCAGGTGGAGAAGGACCCTGAGATGGAAGACCGGTTGACGGAGGATTCAGCGCTTGCCGCGATTGTGCTCAAGTTCGTTGAAGCCGCGCGTCGCCTGCAAGAACAGCAGGAGTTCTCGATGGCGCTGGAGTACGACGGAGACGAACGGATGCGGATTTACGAGTCGTACGCCGACCCGATCGCCGACTTCGAACGTAGTTGCATGGAACGCGACCCTGATGGGCCTGGGATTGCTGTTGACGACATTAAGGCGTGTTACGACGCATTCAGTGTCGATAAAGACCACCCATCGAAGAAGCGTGAGACGTTGATTCGAATGTTGAAGAAGCGGGCGACGACGGTGATGCGGCGATCGGTTCCGCGGTCATGGACCGATAATCCGGATGAACGAACGCCGATCTACAAGGGCATGAAGTTCACGGCGAAGGCGAAGGAGAACTGGTTGCCTGAAGATGCTTACTGGGACAAATACGGTCGCCCCGACACCGACGACGTCAACACAGACGATACGGCTACCGTGGAGGATGACCGGTTGCTGGTTGAAGAAGCGCGTGAGATGGACCCGACACGGGTAGACGATAAGCACCTCCGGGTGAAGGTTGCGTACGAACTCGACCCGCGCCCGTGGCTGCACGACGAAACTGTCGTGAAGGACGGTTCGGACACGATGCGAGTGCAGTCGATTGGTGAGCACGAGTTAGACGAGGGTGAGACGTACGTAATCGAGGATGCGACCATCATCCCGGAAGACGGTGACAATCACCTGCAGTTGGTGCCGGCACAGACGGAAGTGACGAAAATCGACACTGCGAGTGACCAGTCGGGGCTCCCGGAGGATGACGACGGTGATGGCGACAACGGTGAAGTTGTTAACGGATCCAGCGATAGTGACATTGCGACCGCGGGGGATGCTGACCAGTCAGGCGGTGGTGAGAGTCAGCAGGACGGCGTGAAAGCGGACGGTGGTGACAGTGAGGAGATCGATGACGCGGTGCTACGGAACGCTGAGGCAGCAGACACCACCGCGGCGTTAGTAGGTGTTGTGTCGCGCGAAGTAGTCGGCGCTGACCTCAATAAGATCAAGCACCGGGTTGAGAAGCTCGCCGATCGCGGGGACATCATCATCAACGACGACGTCACCGGCGATGTCGATGATGGAGTGGTTGATGCAGTTGAGTACATGTTGGACCGGCGTGGTGGTGATGGACCGGTCGGGCTGGGGGTGTCAGTGCAGAGCACCGCCAGTTATCTCAACGATGGCGTGGACGTCAAGGCTGTCAGGGACGCGGTTGCACGGTTGAAAGACGAGGGACGGCTCACTCCCCATCAACCCGGCGACGAGTCGTGTAAGTTGTGGGACGTTGTCAGCGACCCGGAGAAGCCAGAATTGGTGCGTTAACACGGGGTGACCAAGATTGCCAACTCAAAACTCAACGACGACGTCGGCGGCGTGGCAGTCGGACCGCGCGAGAGACTTTTGTGCGCGGACTGAAGGCAAGCTCGCGGCTCACTGGGGTGAGATCCGCCAGCACCTCGCACCACCTGTTGTCGCGTGGCGGTGGGGAGAATCGAGCCTGTCACAGGAGATGAAGTGTTACCTGCGAGGTAAAGGACTCATCAAGCGTGCGCCTGGCGATGGGAGGTGGCGGACGTCGATGGACCTCTGGTGTTACGCGATCGAGAAGGCCGCGGACGGCGAACGCGTTGGCGTGGAAGCGACCGGGCAGCAGTTGCTGTTAGAGGACCCGGTGACGTCGTCGCGGGCGACTCGACAAACAAGCGGGCGTCGCGGGCGGGCGCGTCAGACGACGCTCAACGGCGACACGGTCGATCCGCGACAGAGTCTGAATTCGCTCGGTGTCCTCGAAAACCAAATGAAAGACCCGACGCGCGCGACGACGAAAGCGGAGAAGGCTGCAGAGAAGGTGGGGCAGGTGACACTGTCTCTCGCTGCAGACCACGCGCGTGACGCGTGGGAAGTGAACGTTCCGTGGTTCCGTGGGAACGCAGTGCGCGTTCCGGCCGGTCAGGTATACTGACCCCGTTACACTTCCTCTGACCGCGCCGGGGTCGCTTTGCAATGATCGGCGATTCAGGTTTTATGGGGGTTAAAGCACCTGAAGTCCGTAAATTCACAGTGTCTTCAGTACTGTTTTCACAGTATTATGGGGGTGGAACACGTATCCTGACCGCGACTCGCCCGGTGTTGTCAACCGAAGAACTCTCCGACGGTCTCGATGCGATACTCCCGCGTGGCGCGCCAAAGGAGAGTGTTGGTGTATAGTGTGTGCGCGACCGATCGAGCGACCGGGCAGCGGGTGAGATTCCGATCGATGAAGTGGGTATAACACGTAGACTGAATGCCGCCCGGGCGTTTCCGGGTGGCGTGTTCCCGGCAAGAGAGAGTGAGATTCCCGGTCGTGGTGGGCCGGGGCTCATTCGGACCGCCGGCGGTACGACGGTCCATACATCCGGACGGACAAACAGACTCACACCCGTCCGTACACGAAAACGGACGTAAGCACGTACACGAGTACGTACACTGCGGTGTACACGACTACGAACACAGACACTCAATGACGGACGTGTCTACGTACAGGCGGGACGATGGGTGTGCTACCACCCGCACACGTTTTCACTGCCACGTATGCCGGTTTTTCATTTGGTATCCGCGCGGAACGGTGTTACCTCTCTTATCGGTGTAGTCCCCTACCTGAGAGTATGCAACCAGGGTTCATCGGGGGAATCCCCGGGGAAATGGAGGTAGGAGTGGTGTTGATTCTTGCAGTATTACTGTTCGGTGTAGATCGGATTCCGCAGCTCGCACGGTCAGTCGGGGAGTCAATGGGCGCGACGGGAACGGGAGACGATTGAGGATGAACTGCAGGACGATGACGAAGACTGAGGCACTGGTACTGTTGTATCTGGAGAACACTGACGGGAGAGCGACGACTGACGATATCGTTGATGACCTCTCCATCAACAAGATCACACTACACTCGATCCTCCTGCGCATGATCGGACAAGGACGCATCGAACGTGAGGGAGAACGCGTAACACTGACCGCGTAACACTACCAACATGGATAGCGAACGACCGCACGGAATCCCCGACCTCACCCCTGCAGAGCGACGCGAATTCATCGAACAACTCAAAGAGTTCGAGATTCCTGAGGGAATGGAGGCCGCGATCGAACGTCACCGAGAACACCTGGCAGAGTAGCAGTCAGAGTTCCGGACACCCCCCGTCCCTCCGGGGTAGTGTTACCTCTCCTATAGGGGTGGAAGTGCTGTTATCGAGTATGGGCTTTGAAACACTTGTCGTGTACCGCTGCAGCGAATGCGAAGCGAACGACATGACACTAGGCAGTATCCACGGGCCATCGAACGACACCGTCCAGTGCGGCGAATCTACAAGATCGGAGACCCGGAGTTCCTATACGCCCGTACTGAACGGTACGAAATCCCGGTCGAAGACGCTGACGAGTACCGCACCGATCCACAAGGCGGGGGCGGTGAGAGTATCGCAGAACGCATGAGCCGGCGGGCGCGCGACGCTGCCGCACGCCGCACGGCCGGTGAGGACCGGTGACTGACGTACCGACCGCGGGAGAAGTTGCAGCATCAACCGGGGCAGACGTCGAAACAATTCGCTGGTGTGAGTCAGCGATTGAATTCCCCGAAGGCGAGATGCGTTCCAAGGAAAACTAATCTATTCCATACCGGCAAGGAAAGTGCTCTCTTTGATAAGAGCACACCGGTTAGATTGGGTATGGCCGAAACACCCTCCCAGAACACTGCAGCCTACGTCCGAGTCAGCACAGCTGACCAAGACGCCGAACGCCAACGCGAATCAATTCTCAACGAATACGACGAAGACACGATCGACTGGTTCGTGGACATCGATTCCGGGGCGTCACTCTCCCGTGACCAATACAACGACATGCGCGAGTCCATCGATGACTACGGCGTCATCACCGCAACTGAGATCGACCGGCTCGGCCGATCGTTCAGCGAGCTCGCATCTTTTGTGGAAGAGCTCCGGCAGAAAGACATCGGGCTCAACCTCACACAGCAACCCATCGACACGACTAACGAAGACGATTGGATGGCTGATATGTTGTTGAACATGCTGATAGTGCTGGCAGACGCTGAACGCAAGATGATTCAGGACCGCGTGCAGCAGGGTGTGGATAAAGCGATGCGAGATGGGAAGCGCGTTGGCCGCCCACCGTTCGGGTACGACGTCGAAGACGGGTTCATGTACCAGGACCCAGCAGAATACAACCGCGCCCAGAACTTCATCAGGGAAGTCAAGAAAGGACGTGCGAAGAGCACGACAGCGGATTATTTCGAAATTCCCCAGTCTGCGGTACAGTCCATCTTGAAGCGTTCACATCAGAACTACGAAATCCCGTTCGACAACGACTTGTGGACGATCGAACGAGCGAAGGTCGAAGCCGGGGAGAAACTGTTAGAACCGCTCGAATAGGACGACGACTGACGACGACTCAGGCCAGGATCCACTTCTACGTGGAGACGAAGGGCCCGTGACCGTAGATAATATAACACGAGGCCGGCCCGCCAACAAGATTACTCTAGCGCATTTCTCTCTAATATGGTCGATGGCGTGCCCGGCCGTTCGTTAGTCCGACATCCATGGCAGACACACGTACGTAAAGACGCGTGTACGTGACAGTGTACGTGATTGCGTACGTACCCGAGTACGTACGTCGATCCGTTCGGCCAAACTTATCTGTATCGGTATTTACGAGCACAAATGAACAATTGGGTCTGTTCGTAACAGACACTGTACGCAGTTGCTCAGTTGAGTACGACGGAGAACACATTCCAGCTCGGTGTCCCGAGACACGCCAGTCTCACAAATTCAAGACTGGCCGTCGTGGTATGTAGTGTGCGTTGCGCCTATCGACCCACCAAGCAACTGAATATGCTACCTTTGAAGGCAGTAGGAGCGCGTCGACAGACTGCCGCCCGCATAGGGCGGCTGTTCCCGAAGAGAGAGTGAACGGGTCCCGGTCCGTGGTGGGGCCGTGACCCACTTCCGGCTGTAGTAGTGTGCGGCCGTCACTCGTCACTGGTTCGACGATACATCTCTTTTGTAACCGTGTCTACGCTCTGAGCGTGGGACTTACTGTCTACTTTCAACCGGTACTAAATCGTGGTGGCGGAACGAGATTGGTAACTCTTCACCCGATTCTGCGTTACACAGCGTATAGGAGTATGCGTCCGTATTTCGGCCGGTTTCTTCCCCGAGATTATCCTCATGGATTTCGATGATCTCACAGACGACGCCATGATACTGGTTATCGGGATCGTCAGAAGCAAGATAAATCTGGACGCTATCCCCGACTGAGTACGGCTCATTCGCCGGTTGCGGAATATCTTCCATTGTCGTTTTTGGACCGACCATCCGTATCAGTTCACCGCTCTTAGCAGACCAACCTGGCTGTCGGTTCACCGTGTATGAAGTAACCAGACTGTCACTAAGCATCAATACGAGACGAAACCCGTGCTGCGCGACAGTCTAAGTAAAGACTATATTGTTGCGCTGAACAATCTTTGATATCACTAATGACCCGGAAGCAAATCGGTCGTAACACTGGCAATTCAGGCCGGGTGAATGTCTCCGGGTCTGAATTGGAGGAACTTGGCATCGAAATCGGCGATGAAGTTGACGTGGATGTCGCTGATGCAAAAGAGATTGCGCACGCCATCATCGATAGCAAAGATTCCGACGAATTTCTCATCGTTACCCCTGCCTAACGAATGCAAACAGCACTCACCTACCGTACGAACCGTGACCTGTTCTCGAATTACTACTTAGACGAACACCTCCCCGAGACCGAAGAATGGGACGAGGTCAGCGACGAAGAACTCCAGGAGGCCTATGATGACGTTATGGATCTTTGGGAGCGTGAGAAGGACACCGCGCCGAAGCGGAATGAGTCCCAGCTCGAAGAGAAGTTCATCCGGCCGATGTTCCGGAAACTGGGGATCCCATTCGAGGTGGAGGAGAGCACTGACCGAACTCAGCGCCGACCGGACTACGGGTTCTTCGAGACCGATGATGCTGCACGAGATGCCTTCGAACGCCGTGATGAGGGCGGTGACTTCTACAAGAACTCTGTCGCTGTTGCGGACGCGAAACGATGGGGTCGTCCCCTCGACACTCGCGGGAGCGGTGAACACGAACGTGACTTCGAGAACCCCAGTTACCAGATCCACGTCTACCTTCAGGAAGTCGATTCCGCACAGTGGGCTGTTCTAACTGATGGGAAGAAATGGCGGCTGTACTACGGCCCGACCAGTCACCGCCTCGACTCCTACTACGAGGTCGATCTGGCGACAATTCTCGAAAAGGGCGATCTTGAGGACTTCAAGTACTTCTACCTCTTCTTCCGCCACGAGGCATTTCTCGAAGACACCAGCGGTGATTGCTTCCTTGACGACGTCTACGGGGAGTCCAACGTCTTCGCCCAAGAGTTGGGAGAGGACCTGCAGGACAACATCTACGAGGCGATCAAGATCCTCTCTGAGGGATACCTCCAGTACCCCGAGAACGATCTTGCCGAAGACGATCTTGAGTTGATCCACGACAGTTCGCTTATCTACCTCTACCGGCTCATCTTCGTCCTATACGCCGAAGCTGAGGGCCGCGAACTGCTGGACACGAGTAACGAGATCTATGAGCAGTCCTACAGTCTGAACTCTCTCAAACAGGAAGTCGCCGAAGAACTCGATAGTGGCGACCCGAAATACCGCGACTGGCAAGACAACCTTCAGGCCCGGCTGGACGAACTGTTCACCCTCATCGACAAGGGCAGCAAGTCCCGCGGTATCCCTGAGGACGACCTCTATATTCCGGCGTACAACGGTGGACTGTTCCGGACAGACCCGGACGAGGACGACAGCAAGGAGGCGAAGTTCCTCGCCAACCACGACGTCGGCGACGCCTACTTGGCCAAGGTTGTCGAACTCCTCACCCGGAGTAAGAACAGCAACGGCGGTGGAAAGATCTTCGTCGATTACTCCTCACTCGATGTTCGCCATCTAGGGAGCATTTACGAAGGCCTCCTGGAGTACCAGCTCAACGTCGCTGATGAACCGCTGGCACTGGATGATGGCGAGTACGTGAGTGCCGGCGATGGCGACGACGTCGTCGTGCAAGAGGGCGAAGTGTACCTGACGACAGGCAGTGGTGAGCGAAAGGCCACTGGTTCGTACTACACCCCGGAGTACGTCGTTGAGTACATCGTCGAAAACACGCTCGAACCGCTGGTTGACGATATCCGGATGGACCTCGCCGGTCGGAGCGCCCGGGGCGATGACCGTGGCTTCGCTGCGGAGTTCGCCGATCGTGTATTCGACCTGAAAATCCTCGACCCGGCGATGGGGAGCGGGCACTTCCTCACGAGTGCCATTGACTACCTGGCCCGTGAGATCATCGACGCCCAAGAGAAGCAGGCCGCGCAGCAGGGTATCGAGACGGTCAACGAAGAGCACGACATCAACTGGGCACGCCGTCAGGTTGCCCAACGGTGTATCTACGGTGTAGACCTGAACCCGCTCGCCGTTGAATTGGCGAAAGTGTCGCTATGGCTTCGGACGCTTGCTGCTGAACAGCCACTCGCGTTCCTCGACCACCACCTGAAAACCGGCAATTCCCTTGTTGGGAGTGACATCGAGGAGATCGAGGAACTGGAGTCTGAGAGTGGTGGCGACGGTCAGAACGCCTCGCTCGCGGACTTCGGTGTGGCTCGGAAGGGTACGATTGAGCAGCTAATGCGGATCTACGAGGACTTCATCGCAATCGAGAACCAGGAACTTGCGGACGTCAAGGAGATGGAGTCCAAGTACGACGAGTTCGAGCGGAACAAGCTCCGACAGCGACTGGAGGCGATGGCGAACGTACACACCGCCGAGGACTTCGGACTAGATAACCTCCCTTCGGATGCATATGAGCGGATGGCCGTAGCGTTGGAGGATGACGACGAGTGGGGGGATATCGAACAAATGCAGTGGTTCCAAGATGCGCAACAGTGGGCTACTGTAGATGAATACTTCCACTGGAAGTTAGAGTTCCCCGAAGTATACTATCAAGAGGACGGACAGAGTGCTGACGTTCCTGGCTTTGATGCGGTAATTGGTAATCCTCCATACGTCAGGCAAGAGCTAATCACTCAACTCAAGGACTATCTAAAGAAGGAGTTTGACGTATACCACGGACGGGCAGACATCTACGCATACTTTGTAGAGCAAGCGACAGAATTGACTGCGGAAAATAGTCGCCTCTCATACATCCTCTCACACAAGTTTACGAAGGTCAAGTCCGGGAAGGGGCTAAGAGAGTTGATTGGTGATTACCAGATTGAAGAGTTCATTGATTTCCAAGACCTTCCAGTCTTCGGACCAGACGTGAGCGCATACCCTGCTATTATGATCCTCTCGAACAGTCCTCCAACTAAGGACTTTAAATACGCTAAAATCGAAGATTTAGACTTCACTACACTACCTGAGAGGATTGAAGAAGTCAAGAAAGAGGTGAACCAGTCAGATCTCTCCAAAGAAGAGTGGACGTTCCTCGGGAAAGAAGAACGGGAGCTGAAAAATCGGGTTTCTAATCTTGGGGAGCCTGTTGTCGAAGCAATTGGAGATCCTCTTGTGGGGGTGAAGTCTGGTCTCAATGAGGTACTGATAATTGATGAAGACAAAGTGATTGAACTCTTTGGTGAGACAGAGGACACCGAACTCTTCCGACCGATCATATTTGGGAAGGAGATCAAGAGGTTCAGATCACCAGAACCAGAGAGTTACATCATGTACCCTTATGAGCGAACGGATAACGGGGTTGAAGTTGCTAATCTGGGGGACTACGAGATCACCAAACAGTATCTAGAGCAACACAAAGAAGACTTAGTTAGTCGAGCAATAATAGAGGACAAGTATCCCAATGGGGAAATGGAGTGGTACGAACTCCAACAAGTAAATAAAAATGTGGATCCTTCCAAGGAAAAAATAGTCTATCCAGACATCTCACGACGGGCTCACTATACAATTGATACAAGTGGGAGTGTGGTGACTACTACTGGGTTCATCTTACAATCCTCTGATAGATACTATCTTGGATTGCTAAATTCGGCCTTGTTAGAATGGATTCTTGCCGTCGAATGTGCCAAAGCAAGAGGAGGGTATCTCCGACCGAAAGCTCAATACGTAGGTAATCTCCCAATCAAGGAAGTAGACCCATCTGAGCGTGTCTATGGATCAGATGGGAACAGTGAGGAGGAACTTGCTGGAAGAATTGAGGAGCTTTCACAGGAACTGCTAGACCTAAATGACGAGCGGAGGAAGCTCAATCTCAATTTGCTTGATTATATTAGTGGGTATGAAGATGGGAAATCCCTCGGAGATATGTACTTCCCACCTGAGGGTGTTTCTGATTCGATTCTTACTGATACAGAAGAAGAACGAGACAATCTACGGGTGGGCAGTATCGAATTGAGAGAGGAAGGGGACAACTTAGTCCTTTACTCCTCTGCTAGGTATAAGCCAACAGAACCTGAGGACTTTGAGACTGATCAGTGGGGCTATACGGAAACCGATTTGATGCCTGCAATGCGGTTCACTGCTCTGTCAGACATTGAGAGGGTCCTCGTCAAAGAGTTTGTTCCGTTGGCAGTTGATGAGGCAAGCGGATTTGCGGGCTTCCGAGAAACTGCCACGTCAACTAATTCCCTCATAGACCGCTTCAAATCGCTAACCCTGCCTGGAATTGAAAGCTGTAGAGATGGGCTGGAGCGGTTTGCAGAGGTGAATGAACGGGTAGATGAGATTGACTCACGGATACAAGAAGCTGAAGACGAGATTGATGATCTTGTGTTTGAACTCTATGGCTTGTCTAGTACAGAGAGAAATCTTGTAGAAAACGCTCTATCCGACCTTATCGAGGAATGACGAATTTCGAGGTCGGCGACCACATCAAGTTCGCTGGCGGCCAGGGCGAAATCACGAAGCTCGAAGAGCACCCGAACGGAGGCCAACTCCTCCACGTCTACACCACGGAGGGTGAACTCCGAAAACTCCCGAGTGGCCTGCCCCATATCGAGCGGATCGACTCCATCGTTGACCGGCTCGCAGCTCGGCAGATCGATTCGCCCATCCACCACGACCTACGAGAGCGTGCGACGCGCCTCGATCTCGCGTACCGATACGACCGGTTCCTGTCGCTGACAAACAACCGTATCGAGATCGAACCGTACCAGGTTCAGGCCGCCTACGAGATCCTGAACTCGTACGACCACCGCTACCTCATCGGCGACGAAGTCGGCCTCGGGAAGACCATCGAAGCCGGCATCGTTATTGAGGAACTCATCGCGCGCGGGCGTGCCCAGCGGGTACTCATTGTCGCACCAGCGCCACTCACGGTGCAGTGGCAAGAAGAAATGCGTGAGAAGTTCGACCGAAACTTCGTCATTTACGACCGTGAAACCGTAGAAACCCACCGGCAGTCCCACCCAAACCAGAACGTCTGGGAGCAAGAGGACCTCATCATCACCTCGATCGATTTCGCTAAGCAAACGAACGACGACCCTGAATCGGACAGAGTCTCGGTCCGTGATGCCCTCGATAACCTCAACGCATCTTGGGACGTCGCCGTCTTTGACGAAGCGCACCACTTGACTGCTCGCCGGGGAAGCGATGACTCCATCGAACGTACCCAGCGTTACACTGTCGGTGAAGCTGTCGCCGAAAACTCCGACGCGCTCCTGTTGATGACCGGAACGCCTCACAAAGGGAAGTCCGACCAGTTCTACTTCCTCGTGAGTTTGCTTGATCCATATCGCTTTAGCCACGAGTCACAGATCAATCCCGACGCACTGGATGATCTGATGATTCGCCGGCTGAAGGACGACATGCACGACACCGACGGGACACGAATGTTCCCCGAGAAGAACATCGAAGCGCTCGGTGTGGATATGTCCCGGGCTGAGCGGAAGCTCTACGACGACGTCACCGAATACATCCGCGAGTACTACAACCTCGCACAACAGGAGGAGAACCAAGCCGCGGGGTTCACGATGGTCATTTACCAGAAGCGGCTGGTCTCCAGCATCTACGCGATTCAGAAGTCCCTGGAGAACCGGATGCGTGCCATCCAGAACGACGCTGTCGCCGAGGATCTTCCCGACGACGTACAGGAGCTGATCCCACGGTATAGTACGGAACCCGAGACACTGACCGACACCGAGCGTGAACGCGTCGAAGAAGCTCTGGAAACGGTCACGGTTACACTGAACCAGTCGCAGATACAGGAAGAACTTGATCGGGTGAAGCAGCTCTGGCAACAGGCCAAGAGCATCCAGACTGATTCGAAGGCCCAGCTGCTCAAGCAGTTTATCGATCGTATCCTGTCCAACGACCCTGAGGAGAAAATACTCATCTTCACAGAGTACACGGACACGCTCGAATACCTCCGAGACAGGGTGTTCGACGATCACGATATCGCCCAAGTCTACGGAGACCTAGACCAAGATCGACGGCGAGAGGAGATGGAGAAGTTCGAGAATGAGGCCAACTTGATGCTCGCCACCGACGCGGCACAGGAGGGTCTCAACCTCCAGTTCGCCCACATCATGGTCAACTATGACCTCCCGTGGAACCCGATCCGGATCGATCAGCGAATGGGGCGTCTCCACCGCTACGGGCAGGAACGAACCGTAGAGATTCGGAATCTTTTCTTCAAGAACACCCGAGAGAGCGAAATTCTGAACCTGCTGGTTGAGAAGACGAACCAGATTGAGTCCGACCTCGGGATGCGTTCGGATGTTCTCGGTCGGGTGCTGGAAGACGTCGATCTCGATGACACCATTATGGCCGCCATCGCGGAGAACCGACCAACTGATGAAGTCGTTGGAGACATAGAGAAGACGATTGAGGAGCGCAAGGACGCGCTCCAAACGGTGGAAAACGAATTTCTGATCCGGGATCGATTTGATCTCTCTGACGAAGACGAAGAGATCCTAGAGGTCATCGAACGCAGCCAACACGGCGACGTTAGCGAAGACGACATCGAGGTACTGGTTCGGGAGTTCTTCGACGAATTCAGCGGCGACATTCGGGGTGTTCGTCCTGGTCCGGCCCGTGCTGGCGGAGACGTGTTCCAGCTTGACGTGCCAGATATTCTTTCCGGCGATCAGGTTGCACGACGATACGACCAGGCGACGTTCACTCGCCAGGTAGCGATGGAAGAAGACGACGTCGAGTTCATCGCATTGGACCACCCGCTCGTGCAGTCGCTTATCGAGTTCTGTCTGGACTCGAATCGCATCGAGGGACAGGTCGCTGTGAAGGTCGCGGAAGACGGCGAACCCACACCCGGAATCCTATTCACGTACCGCCTGGGATACGTCTCTGGGGCGGGAGAGGCAGTCACCGAGAAGCTGGTTCCGCTCTATGTCACGTCTGAAGGCGACGTGAGGACAGAGAAGCCGGAGTTCGTGGACACGGTCCCGACGGGGGAGGTCGTCTCGACACCGACCCTTGACCGACTTACGTCGATGGCAGAAGACCTGCACAGTGTCGCGGAGATGGAAGCGTGGGAGCAAGTCGAATCGTTTGCCGGCGAAGCACGTGAGGAACGGGAACGAGAGGTGGAGATCAAGCGGAAACACGCCGAGCAACACTTCGAGGAGGAGATCAGCGAGTGGAAGGAACGCCTTGAGGATTATCAACAGCAGGACGAGCAAGGGAAAGACATGTCAGCACCAATCGGGAACGCGAAACGCCAACTTGAGTCGCTTCGTCGTGAGCGCGACGAGGAATTAGCCCGATTGGAGGAGGAAAAGCACGTCACCCCAGAAGAACCGCAGTTGGTGACTGCGTCCTTCGTCCTCGGCAGTCCTCCGGGTGAGCGATGACTGTCGAAATTGCGAACATCGTCGGCTCCGGCGATCTTGGCGTGGAGCTGGATCTCGAAGCATTGGAAGGCGACTTGTCTACACCGTACTTGGAGTACGACCCGTCGAATTACCACGGTCTTTACGTTCGTCTCGAAGAAGGTGGGCCGCTCATCACCGTGTATCGGAGCGGGAAGTACATCATCAGCGGCTGTCCCAGTGTGGAAGTACTACGCAAGACGAACGATGGATTCCTGAGAACCTTTGCGGAGTTGGGTATCACCGACGAAGCTCAACAGACCGGGTTCACTGTCCAGAACGTGGTCTGTACTGCGATGCTCGACGAGATGATCTCCCTGAATGCTCTCTCAATCGGGTTGGGGTTGGAAGTAACGGAGTATGAGCCGGAGCAGTTCCCGGGTCTGGTTTATCGGCCCGAGGGAATCGGTGCTGTACTACTAGTGTTCGCTAACGGGAAGCTGGTGATTACAGGTGCGAAGGATGCCGAGACCACCGAAGTAGCGTACAATCACCTTCAGTCGAAGGTACAGGAACTAGTGTAGCGTTCTTGAAGGGTGGTGTTCAGCTGAAGGTGCTGATGATGTGGTCTCGAAGCATCTCCTCGCGTCGCTCGATGAATTCGGGGAAGTTCTCTAGTTCGTACAGACGCTCGTCAGTCGGGATGTGATGGCGGTCGTAGTACTGGTCACTCCGCGTTGAAATCCACTCATCGAACGCTTGGTCGCCTTTCGATTGGTTCTCCTCAATCAACTGGAGGTTCGCAACGTGATCACGCAGGGAAGCGTACCGCTCGGCCTTACTCGGCTCGAATCCGTAGTTCTCGATGAGGTTGTCTTTTTCAAGGAGACTCCGCGGGAAAATGTGGTCAATTTCGTATGAATCGTCGTGGGCAGGGTCTGGGTAGTAGAGGACCGACAAGAGCAGGTAGATCTTCGTGCTGTTGTAGTCCGTTTCCTCGAACAGGTCTTCTACGATTTCCTGGCTGAAGCCAACTGCTTTCCCACGCGTCCTGATTTCACGCTGAATCCGTTCTAGTGGGAACTGACTATCGTCCGCCTCTTTGATGGCATCACGTGCGTCCTCGATGATCTGGTCTGGCCGGGAGTTGAAGTTGCTGTTGAGGAGCGCAGAGCAGAGCCATTCGAGGATTCGCAGTCGAACCTGCACGCCGAGTTGAGAATCCGTCGTAAGGGAGGGATTCTCGTTGTGGTAGAAGTAGAAGACCAACGGGATGAGCGCATTCCGGCTCGTCAGGCTTCGGCCGGTGATACCGAAGTCGCTGATCAGGTCTATGGTGGACTCAATCGCGTCTTGAACGACTCCGTTCGCCCAGATCTCTTTCATCAACGCCAGGTTCTCATGTGTGAACGTGCGGATCTGGTACTCGGCGGAGAGGTCAGCGACGACGAGGAGGGATTTCAGGACGAAGTCGCTACCGAAGTCGTAGCCCTCGTCCACATACGCCTGATTAAGGTTCCCGACGAAGTTGTTGATCTCTTCCTTTGCGTCAATGGGGTTCTCTTCATCTGAGCCCCAGTACGACGTGGCAATAGAGAGGAGGATTTCGGACTTGCTGAGTTGCGTACCACCTTCGTTCGCCCGGACGAAGATGTCCAGAATCCGCTCGTTATCCTGATTCCCCTCTTCATAGTAGTTCACGATGTCTCGGGCGTGAACAGCATTGTAGAGGGTGGTGAGGTTCTTGAGGATGTAGTGCTCCTGTGCATCGGAGACCTCCTCTAACTCGGACGCGATTTCGTTCGCCCGAGTCATCGCCTTCTCCAGCGTGTCGATCTCTAGAATGTCGCCGACACGGAACCAATATTCTTCACCGGACTGTGTCGGGTTGGGCTCTTTGAACCTGAAGTCGTATCGGAGCTTCAGATGGTCCTCGGTCTGGTTGTTGGGGTTCGAAAGTAAGTTGAGATACAGCTGTTTGCGCGTCCAGGCGTCAGGATTCTTCCGTTGCCGGTACTTCTGCTTCTCGACGTATGTTCCTTGGAGTCCGATGTAGAAGGAGGAGAGGCGCTGTTGGCCGTCAACGACGAGTGAAACGGAGTCCGGGATTTGTTCGTATTCGGGGACCTTTGGATTCCGATGGTGAACGTTGTCGAAATCGTCTGGGTAGATGCTATCCTCAATGTGATTTCGGACGAAGTAGTACTTGATCTGGTTGTCTGCGAACTCTCCGTTGAGGTTCCAGAAAATGAACGACCCGATAGGGTACTCGCGGAGAACGGAATCGAAGAGCTGAACGATCTGTTCGGTATCCCAGACGAACTCCCGCTGGATTGCCGGCAGAAAGATGGACTCGTTTATGTCCGGTAGAACTTGCTTGATTGTCCGAGACTGGTAACCCATGAATGACGGTTACTCTATGTCGCGCATTAGTCGTTTATGTTGATAGGTGACTTCAGATAACGACCATCTGTGTACCCTCTCTTGATTCATCATCCCTCGTCAGAATCTGTTAACTGCTGATGATTTCAACAGGGCCACTAGTCTAGGCGTGAGGGGTATCCAAAGGATTCTAACAGACATTCCATTTCATCATTCCTCCGCCTAGCGATTCCAGAAATTTCATCACAGACTCGGCTGTCGAAATCCACCCTTGCGCCGAATAATTCTGGCGCGTGGGTGTGGAATTTGTAGGCATAGTGGGCTCACTGGGGGTCGTCTCCCACTGAGGGCTAACCCTTTTTCAAAGGTGTCTCATATGCCAGTTTGCGATGCGACAAATAATCGACCGAAAGCTGTACGATACAGACGCAGCAGAAGAGATTGCAGAACACGCCCCCAACACAGACCGGAGTGATCTCTACTACCTGGTAGAGGCACTTTACAAAACGGATGATGGCGAGTACTTCCTGCATGGTGCTGGCGGCGCAGCAACGAAGTACGCGACGTCACACAGTAATGGCAAGTCAGGTGGCGAAGAAATCACAGTGTTGTCGGAAGATGATGCCGTTGATTGGTGCGAGGACCACTCGATTGATGCCGAGATTATCCTTGAAGAATTCGGCCATCTAATCGAATCGTAACAGGGAGCTCAGTTAGCGTTTCACGACCCCTTATGAAGACGTGTGACGACCGGCAGAGTACGCTCAGATTCGCCGTCAGTACCAACATCGACCAATGACCAGGAATATCGATTCGATAACCCACACCCAGAGCAAGTACGTCAAAATCACCATCAACTGTGCAGACGGCGACGAAGATGTGAAGGTCGCAGTCAATACAGCGCGAGCAACCGTCACAGCCCAGTACAGATACACCCCTAATGAAGCGCTCATGGCGACCGAACACGTCAGTGCAGACGACGACCGCGGCGAAGCGCACGCCGCGATCCGCAACGCGCTCGCAGGACTCGATGTTGACGACGACATCCACCGAACGATCGACCGACTAGAACGAGTCGGGTACTGGATGGACGACCAAGATCCTGTGTTGCCTGACGACATTCTAGTGGACGTGCACGGCGACTACAAACCGCTCCGCAGCGGGCAGGACATGCTCCTCGTACAAGCCGACAACCCGACTCGGGGTGGACAGAGGCCGTTCGTGAAGGTTGCGGACAAACTCCCCCCTGTGGGTGAGTTGCGCGAGTCGCTAGATGACAGGGTCGAGAAGCGCGTGATGCGCAATATGTGCCCACAGCGCCGCACGCACTACGAGCAGGAAGTTGACGGCCGAGTCCGGGCAGACATCATGGCAGTGGAGTCCCTGGAAGAGGTCGCGCGTGTCATTCGTAGTGATCAGGGAGAGAACAACGACCATGGCAGTGACTCGGGGGACGGTGGTAGTGATGATGAGCAGGCGACGCTCGCAGGTTACTGACGATTTTCAGGATTTGAGTCGTTGTTACAGACTCAGGGTACACGATTTGAATAACTATCCAATTTTATACGGCAGTCCAAGAGCAACAGTCTGTATGCGAAACGAATGGCAACTCAGACATTTGGAACCGGGTCTTCGAGGCCGACTCCACGGGGTTGTGCTCAGAGGTATACGATCGTCCGGATGTATGCGCCTCGCAGCGCGTCGGCGGAGTGACGGGTGCATAGATTCGCCCACTTTCCCACTCGTGTCCGTGTCGGTCGCACATGGAACTATGATCCCTTTTATATTGAACAGGCACCCGTTCACTACAGAACGACGCATCAACACCCCACGTTCATACTCTTGTAGTTAAATAAACCTGACAACCGACCGAACTAGCCTGAAGCTCACCGACGAACGGAAAATCCTCTTCGACAAGGCGAGCAATATTGTCGCCGATAGATTGGACGATGACCCACCACGGAGTGACGTCATAGACGCGGCGCTGACGCACCTCATCGAGGCTTAGGAGAACCTCCATGATGTCCGTGACCGCTACCCGTCCCAGACGGTGAAAGACTGCTTAACATGCCTGTACTCCAGCTCCGCTACCGGACCAGTATCGAATCAAGGTGGCGATGAGAATGCGTTTTCAAGGACCCACGTGGATTACAAATAATCAAGCTCGTAACTGCACTTGATTAACATACCGTCCGGTCGCGGTCCGGGCGGTATGAGAGTGAATCCCCGAGGGCGCTGGGCGGGTCGTGGTGGGCCTGCCCGACTCACCCATTGTCGTCGCCGTCACCGTCGTCGAAGTCCTCGAATGGATCGACCGCGTCACCTTCCATGGAGAAACTTCCGCTACTGCCACTCTCGGTGCCGTCACCGTCGTCGATGCGCATCTGGAAGCGCGCGATGCCAGTTGGCTCATCAGGTACCCAGTCACCGCCGTCATCGTTATCAGACATCATAGCTGTACCCACCCGGAGGAGAGTTAAAACCGAGGGTATCGGGCCTATACGTGGAATTATCTCCCATTACGGGTGATAACTGTTACTGCCCAGTGTGGCCGCCCATCATTATCGTCCACCCTTACCGCTCACAGTGACCGGTAACGACGTCCAGGCACTATGCCGATCAGGTACGCTAATCCGGTTTTCCCGCCCAACTATTCGTCTTTTTCGTCTGGAGTAGTGATATCAATATTCTCGATCGTCTCTGAGTGTTTCTCAGTTTTTTCCATCCGGGTCTGATACTCTTCCCTGGCCTGCTTCCGAAGTTCCTCGTTCACCTCTTTCAGCCGAGGTCGGAGTGCATCAAGGCCTTCCTGCAGCTCTTCGAGCTTCTTCTCAATCTCCTCGCTTACCTGTTCTCCAGTCTTCCCTTCAATCGTAACCCACCATTCCAACCAGTTACCATTCACATCCCCTACCTCAACCTCCGAAAAGTCGGTCTCGGGAGGATACTCAAGGAGATCGATATTGCCACGGGCCATGAGCTTAACGCGCAATCTCTCGTTCCCTGGGGAGCCCTGCTCCTCCTTCTGAAGGTTGTCGTAGTCGAAGGAGGGGATATTGAGGCCCACCGCATTCATCGTTCTTTCCACGAACTCCTCTTCCTCGATGTTTGGGATATCGTCGATAGCAGAGTTTTGGTGGGTGCTGCTAATCTTGTCCATTCGCTCTTCTTTGAGTTCGTCGAGTTCTGTGTAGGGATCTTTCCGGAACAAAACACCGCCAGTGATGGTCATGTAACGGCTGTTCGAGTGTGGTGATAAAAAGGATATATGGTCGAGCCTCAGACAAATTGGGGCAGCTTATTCTTCGAATCCGTGTAGGTTGTGGTGGCCCTGGATGAATTCCGGGTGAGGACGTAGCTTGTTATCTGGCGGAAGATACAGTGACCACCCCTCTAAACCGGCGAACTCGTTCTATCCGTCCCGGTCAGGTGCTTCTCACACGATTGATCACGCTGCTGCAAAGTGGTATCAACGATATCGACACGACCGACACGCACGTCAGCCGGGACACGCCAAGTATCTCGGGAGAGAGTGGCATGCTCATTGAGCGCGAACCCGGGACACTGTCGAACCTGACCGACGATATCAAGGAGAGGAGTAACAAGCGTTCAACATCTGCTGGAAACAGCGGTGTTCGCGTCGCGTGACAGGAACAGTTCTGAAGGTTACATGAGATACGGTGATTAGTCTACATTCCAAGACACGCCGTCACTGCCTGCACGCCCCTCTCAACTAGGGGAGCGCCGACGACAAGCACGAACGCCGCGCCAGTCAGCCAGAGACACCTCGTGAGAGTCCTCATTCGTTCGTTATTCGTGCGATGGTTATGCTTGATAGCCTGCCTATAGTTCTGGATGAAGTCCTTCCGCGCATTTGGTTTGTCCCGCCGAGCGTACCCGAAGATCTCATCTGGTTCCGGCCCCGGTTTTGCGTACTCGCGCGACCGTAGCGCTAGCAATCCGAGACCTGTCGAAACGAGCGCAGGCAAAGAAACAATCACAGCTGTCGGGACTCCCACGGTGTTGACTGCGGTGATGATTGAGATGATGAGCGCGTTTACTGCAACGACCCCGCCAATCTTTACCTCGATGTTGCTCTTCCGGGACTGTTCAACATCGTAACTCTCCCGAATCTCTTTGAGAGCAACGTCTAATGACGGAAAGTCGGATTCATCCTCGATTTCGAATCTTTTGTCTCCCGTCATCGACCTCACTACTCCACCTCAGGTTCGTACTCAGTCCCGCACAAATCGCACTCAGGCAGATCTTCGGATTCAGGTTCGTCATCGTTCGATGAGTCTGTTTTCTCCACTAGTTCCTCTTCTCCCCCGGGGTCGAGGACATCTTCTTTCGAACCGCCAACGTAGGTGACGGTTTCTCCCTCGCTAAGGCAGTCTGGGCAGAGCCCCATTCTTGACAGTAGCTATTACAGACACATGTTAAGTTTCTACCGTTAGAAAACCGAGAGTTACGCGATGATCTCGGACGCTGGTTCGAGGAGATCCTGTTCCCGGAGGATGTCGTTCCACACATCATCCTCCCCTTCCCACGTTCGAGGACCGTCCTCGTCGTCACTTTCCAAGAGACCGACGTCCTCTAGCTGGATGAGGTAGTGAGCGAGTTTGAATTTCTTCAACTCCCGGTCGCTTCCCGTGTATGTCTTGTCCAGTTGTTCGCGGAACTCATCCTCGGTGACACGCGGCATCTCACCGGATTCGAGCACCTGCATGTAGTAGTACCCGGCAATCGTCAGGTACGGCCCGAGAATTTGCCGAATTGTGTCGATATCGTTCGTTCCCTCTTCGAAGAAGTGCGCGATCGCCGCGTTCAGCTTCTCCGGTGGCGAGGCGTCACGCGCCTCAATCTCGATGAGGTAGTCGTCTGCTTCGACCTGTCCATCGTTCATCCGGACTAGTCCTGCCTCTTCGAGAATCTCGATGTAGTCCTTGTAGTGCCGCTCGTACTGACCACTCATCGCCTCGATTTCTGCCTCTTCGATGAGGCCCTCGATGAGGAGTTGCGAGAGAATATCCAGGATGGGCGTGTACCGGAGTTCTGGGAACGGGAGTTTGGAGAACTTACGTGCCGAGGACCGCACCAGTGCTTTCTGCACGGCTTCCTCGACTACGCGCTTTTGCTGGCGGATGTTGGATTTGATGTCGTGTATCCGCGTCCGGTTCACCTCACCGGATTCAGCGTTCACACGAATCTCACCGACTCGCTTGGAGGACATGAACTTCACGTCCTGTGGTGTCTGCCGGTTCTCATCGAAGATGACGCGCGGGAGGCGCACGTGGAGTGGGAAGACGTATTCGTTGTCTTCGCGTTCCATCTCCCCGAGGTACGGGAGATTCCCGATCTCGTGCGCCAACTCTTTTTGTGCCTTGATTTGCGCGCGTTCTTCGTCGATTGGCGCATTTTGGATGCTCATGCTTTGTCCTCCTAGTGATCCTCCAGCGTTGATTGGAGGCTCATCGTGATCAGGCGGTTCAGACCGATGTCCCAGGCCTCGCCGAACGTGTCCCGGTCCACTGGGACCTGCATGCCTCCCCAGGGATCGTTGAGGTAGACGTCACGGTCGTTTAGGCCGACCACGACGACTGCGTGTTCTGTCTGGCCACCGTTGCTTGATATGTTACGGTTCGTTCGCTGTTCTTGTATTTGTATCGCATCCACGATTGCGATGGTCGGCAGTTCTCTTTCGAGACGGTCTTCAAGGATATTGTAGAGCTTTTGTGTTGACGGTGAACGTTCGAATTCCCGGAGTTCGAATTCGATAGGAGAGACGGCGGTAGAAAGCGCTTCGATGTCGTTCTCATCAACTGCCCATCCCATCGGGCGGACTTTGATGAAGTCCTTGATCTCCTCAGGATTTAGAGCAGGCGTAGTGTCACGGACTAAATCGACTGGGTGTACCGTGCGGCAATATTCAATCAGCATGTACACGCAGTACACCATGCACTCCTCTTCGCTATCGGGTTGCGTGTGTGCTGGTACCCGAAGGACGTCCGATCCGTCCTCTAGTGTCGTGTACGCCACTGGTGTCCTCTACGATCACGGTGACACCCGACACTAATAAATGTCAGTGCCATAGAGAAAGTAATCCACATTCTCTGATGTGCCACGAGTGTATAGAGGACCAGACAGCGTACTCTCAAGTGTAATAATACCGACTAACACCGTGCCCGTACCATTTTGATTATCGGTGCCAATCGCCGAGCATAATTCCGATAACAACGGCGACACGAGCGAGAACGGGGATGGCGACGAGGATTTGTTCCGTCGGAGGACTAGTAATGAGACGAGCGCGATTCTGGGAAGGGAGGCAGCCACACGAGCGCAATACCCGAGGATGAGTTCGGTGTGGTCGAAGAGGGCTTTGAGGAGGATAGGGACCTCTTCGCCGATCAGGACCTTGATCACGACTATGATTACGAGCCCGACTACGACATCGACCTCACGGACACTGGGGACGATGATGACTTGTTCAGACGACGCACCGGAAAGGGGGATGAACGCGAGCAGTAACACTCCTGAAATCTGTAGTGGTGTGGTTTGTGATTCACACGCGCGCTAGGCCTCATCGGGTAACGCGGTCGGTATCCCCCAAGCCGGGACCGCGGACTGTCAATCGGACCGCCAAGCATGATCGGGAGAGTCGAGTCACACAGATCAGTATGGGCAGGACATGCCCTTGCTGCAGGCAGATATGCCGCGCGCGGCTCGCAAATACCGTTCGTGCGAGTCGCCGACAAGCTTCCTCCGGCCGACAAGCTCCGCGACGAGCTCGATGATCGTGTTGAACGGCGAGTGACGAGCAACATGGACCCTCAGTACCGGACGTACTACCGCGAAGAGGTTGAGGACCGTGTCACTGCATACATCACTCCGGTCGATTCGCTGCAGGGCTAATCGTATTATCCGCAGAGATCGTTATGGCGACGACGTAGAAGCCGACAGTGACGGTGGCGACGGTGATACGGGCGGGCAGGCGACGCTCACTGGATTCTGACTGTCGCACTGATTCTTCACGACGACGCGGTCGAGTTTGTCAACCACAGCGCGTGAGAGTGACCAGCACCCCAAGAACGACACATCCTTTCCAGTCAACGCCTCTACCCAACGGCTGAACCCCCACTTTCACCGCGCCGACCCTCTGAAAACCACCAGCAAGCGCCACCACCAACATGAGTCATGTTCGACTCTCCCCTCCCAAACCGGCGATCGAACCCCCGAACCCCAAGCTATACGGGGATTATCCTCGACTCTCAGAAAACACGGGCAGAAGTGGGCCGGCGCGAATTCGAATCGCGGTTACGGCCACCCGAAGGCCGAAGGATACCAAGCTACCCCACCGGCCCGCAGTCGAAACGACGGACCCGGCGAGGTTAAGGGTTACCATTCAGTGCCCGGCGAGGGCGTCGACGCCGCCCGATCAGGCGTAGTCGAAGCCGGAGTCGTCGTCCAGTCGCTCGACGCTGTCGTCGTCCGTCTCGGTCGTCGCCGCTGGCGAGGGACCGGACAGCTGCTGGTAGGCTGCGACCAGCACTGACAGCGAGAAGATGCTCACGAACCCGGTGACGATGTAGTTCAGCACCGTCCCGACGATCGGGCTCAGGATCGTCACGATCGTCGCCGGCAGGCTCACGAGCAGGCTGATCACGAACAGCACTACGCCCAGCCCGAACAGGGGGAACCGGTTCCCCTTCGCCATCGACCAACTGGAGGAGAGCGCCTCGAAGGGCCCCTCGTCCTCGACGGCGACGAACACCTGCGTGAAGATCAAGCTCACGAGGAGGAACAGCCCGGGGATGATCAGCGCGATGAACCCCAGGCCGATGGCGATCCCCTGCACGATCAGCGCGATGAAGAGGAACACCCACGTTTTCAGCATGTCGTCGGCCACGCCGCTGGGGATCGAGCTGAGTTCGGCGGCGTCGTGGACGACCGTTCGCAGCACCACGATCGTCAGTGCGACGTTGAGGATCCCGCCCAGCGTCGCCAGCGCAGCCCCGCCGGCGACGCCGATCGGGAGTGACAGTGCCGCCGCCTGCATTCCCGACGTTCCTGTCGGGGGATTAATCGCGGCGACAGCCGAGTTCGTTCCGAGTGCGGTTAGAAACTGCAGTGCGATGTAGACCACGGCCAGCTGGATACCGGCCGCCGTCGTCAGCTTATCCACGCCTGTTGAGAGGGCATCTCCGATGTTCAGGGACATGTCAATCCCTGGTGAGAGGTCGTTAAAAATGATTTTGGTAGCCGTACGCTACCACTCCCGCCACGGCCAGCGCCGACGGCCGGTCGAGCGGGTGACGCGAGCACGGAATTACTTATACGACCGCCGTTTAGCCACACCTGATGGAAGAGGAGCAGCCCCAATCACTCCCGACCGAACTGGACCGCTGGCTCGACGATCGGGCCGCTGAGACCGGCCGGGAGCGTGGGGAGGTGCTCGCTCGCGCGGTCGCGACCCACCGCCTTCTCACCGACGCCGCTGACGCGACGGACGTCCCGCCGCTGGAGCAGCAGCTCGCGGAGCTGGCGGATCGCGTCGACGACCTGGAAACGGAGACCGACGACCAGATCGAGGACGTTCGTGACCGCGTGATACAGGTTGCGCGGTCCCGGGCGGAGTCCGACCACGACCACCCCGACCTCGAAGCCCGGATCGACGAGGTCGAGCGCGACGAAGGGGACGAGATCGCGACGCTCCGACGCGTACTCGCCTCTCTCGAGCGACGGGTCGACGGCGGCTTCGACAACTACGAGGCGGTGCTTTCCTCGCTGACCGACCGCACCGACGACACCGAGCGGAAACTCGACATGCTCGCCAGCGCGATCGTCGACCTGCGAAAGCGCGTCACCGAACTCGAGGCCGCCGACGCCCGACGCGACGCCGTCGAGGAGTTACAGGCTGACGCGAACCGCCGAAACGTGGGGACGGCCGACTGCGAGCACTGCGGCAAGCGAGTCCACGTGGGCCTGTTGTCTGACCCGCGCTGCCCCCACTGCGGGGAGTCGTTCGTCGACGTCGAGCCCGGCAGCCGGTTCCTCGGCTCGGCGACGCTGGTGACCGGCGACCAGCCGGCGCTAACCGGCGAGTCGTTCGACCCCGCACCCGCCGAGGAGGTGTTCGCCGACGATGGCTGAGGAGCCCGAAGCGAACGGCGAGGGACGTGACGACGAGGAGGAGATCCCGCTCTCGGGGCTTCGCGATCGGATCGAGGCCGAGCGCGAGGCAGCCGACGACGAGGCGGATCCGTTTGCGGACGTCGAGGAGGGCGAGCCGGTTCCCGAGGCCGAGGCCGCGGAGCTGTTCGAGGAGGTCGAGATCGGTGACATCGACGGCGAGGCAGTCTGGGACGCCGTCGTCGAGGGCGACGCCGAAGTCGCGGATCTGCTAGGTGAGGCCGGCGTCGGTCAGGAGATCGAGCCGACGGTCGAACCCACCGAAACGCCCGACGAGCACGTCGTCGACAAACGGGAGTACTGCCAGCGCTGTGAGTTCTTCGCCGAGCCGCCGGCCGCGACCTGCACCAACGAGGGGACCGAGATCGTCGAACTCGTCGACGACGAGCAGTTCCGGGTGCGTGGCTGTCCGAAGGTCGGCGATGGCGACGAGGCGATGTCGGGGTACGTCGGCGAGCAGTGAACAGACTTTCCCGCGCGGCTCCCCGCATTCCGGTATGCAGTTCTGCGACGACTGCGGCTCGATGATGGTCGCGGATGGCGACCGGATGGTCTGCACCGAGTGCGACGCCAGCCAGCCCCGCGACGCGGCGGCCGAGGAGGCGTTCGTCTCCACGGAGGAGCAGACCCACGGCGACCTGATCGAAGCCGACGAGGACGCCGAGTACGAGGGCAAACCCACGGCCTCGGACGTGACGTGTGAGGCCTGCGGGCACGGCGAAGCGTGGTACGAGATTCGCCAGACCGCCTCGGCCGACGAGCCGCCGACCCGGTTCCTGCGCTGCAAGGCGTGCGACAACACCTGGCGCGAGTACAACTGAGCCCCAGCACGCTTTTCTCCCGTCCGGTCGGGAGTCAGGCTATGTCCCTCCTCGATCGCGTCGAACCGTGGCACGCCCTCCTCGTCGCGGCGTTTCTCGTCGGCACTGGCGGCTCGCTGGTGGGCGGTAACGCTGCGGGGATCGCCGTCGTCGACGTGCTCATGGCCGCCCTCAGCGGACTGCTCTGGGCGTTCGCCGTCTACGTCTTCGTCGGCACGGTTCGGAACTACGTCGCGAGCTACGCCGAAACGGGCGGCTCGCTGTGGGACTCGCGCTTCCTCGCGCCGTTCGTCGTCGGCGGGATCGCGGTCGTCGCGATGCTGGCGTGGCGGCTGTTCGACCCCGGGATCGCCGGACCGGTGATCACTGACGCGCTCACCGTCGGCTTCTGGGCGTTCGTGCTCGCCATGATCGTCATGCTGACGGCGAGCTACGTCGTCGTCGGCTATCGAGAGGCCCAGGGGTAGCTCAGAGCGAATCGAGGAGGAACTCGCCGACGGCGTCGCTAGCTTCCTCGATCCGGCCGACGAAGAGGTGCCCCGCCGAGAGCGCCGTCGTTTCCCAGCCGAGTTCGGTCGCCCGTTCGACGACCGGCGCCCAGTCGGCGATGTCGTCGTGCTCGGCGTACACGACCGTCGCGGGGGCGTCGATGCGCCCCATCGCCGGCAGCGCGTGCAGGTCGTCGTTCAGGCGACTCGGCGGCGCGAGCGCGGCGACGGCGGCGAGATCCGGCGTCGCGGCCGCGCTGCCGTCGACGGCGGTCCCGCCCGCCGCGAGCAGCGAGAGACAGCCGCCGAAGCTGAACCCCGTCAGGCCGACTGTCTCGTAGCGCTCGTTCGCCCACTCGATCGCGGCGTAGGTGTCGCCGAGTTCGCCGTACCCCTCGTCCCAGTCGCCGTAGTCGAAGCGCAGGCAGTCGACGCCGCCCTCGGTCAGCCGATCGCTGATCGCGACGAGTCGCCCGTCGCCGCGGTGGCCGCGGTGCTGGGGGTGGGGCGGGCAGGCGACGATGCAGGCGTCGGCCGGGTTGCCTCCGTCGGCGCCCGGCCGACCGTCGCCGGGCGCACCCGTGTCGAGACTCCCCCGCACGTCCCGCGCGCTCGGGACGACGACCGGTTGGCTGTCGCTCATACCTCCGGGTGGGAGAGCCACTGCAAAGCGCCTTCGGCTCGTGGTGACTGGTCGCTCGCGGGAGGTTTTAAGGCGCTGACGACCCCATACAACGGTATGGGAATCCTCTCGCGTGCCTCCTACATCGTGCGGTCGAAGCTGAACTCGGTGCTCAACCGCGCCGAGGACCCGAACGAGACCCTCGACTACTCCTACGAGCAGATGCGCGATCAGCTCCAGGAGGTCAAACAGGGTATCGCCGACCTCACGACCCAGAAGAAACGGCTGGAGATTCAGAAGCGCCGACTGGAGGAGAACGTCGAGAAGCACAACGAACAGGCTCGCGAAGCGGTGCGCCAGGACCGCGACGACCTCGCCCGCGAGGCGCTGGAGAAGAAGAAGTCGAAGATGAACGAGATCGAGGATCTGGACGCCCAGATCGCCGATCTCCAACAGTCACAGGACCGGCTCGTCGAGAAGAAAGACGAGCTCCAGAGCCAGATCGAGGAGTTCCGCACCCGGAAGGAGACGCTGAAAGCGCGCCACGACGCCGCCGAAGCCGAGACCCGCGTCTCCGAGGCGATGACCGGCGCCGGCGACGAGATGGCCGACGTGACCCGGGCGATCGAGCGCTCCGAGGAGCGGACCGAGGAGATGGAGGCCCGCGCGGAGGCGATGGACGAACTGCAGGACACCGGCGCCTTCGAGAACGCCCTCTCCGACGAGGACCGCATCGACCGCGAACTCGAACAGGGGCGGACCGACGGCGAGGTCGAGTCCGAACTCGCAACGCTGAAGAGCGAACTCGGCGAGGGCGTCGAAGCCAACGGCGCCGACGAGTCGGCCGAACAAGCGACTGAGTCCGCTGATACTGACGCCGATGCCGAGGCCGACCCGGAAATCGAGAGCGAACTCGAGGAGCTGCGGGACGAGGAGTGACGCGCTTCGTCGCCACGCCGGCCACGACCGGTGCCGGTGGTGACTGATCGTGAGTAGCGGTGACGACTCCCCGGGCCAGCCCAGCGACACGATGCGCGAGCGGGCCGACGTGAGCACGACGAAGCTCTGGCTGCTGTTGCGCGCGGACCGCCGGCTGGTCGCGCTGGGGATCGTCGCCAGCCTCTTTTTCGGCATCGTCGTCGCCGGGGTCGCCCACCCAAAGCCCGCCCACCAACTGATAACCCCGAGCGACTCGGTCGACACGCTCGCGCAGGCGCTCGTGGGCTCGACGGTGACTGGTGTGACGCTCGTGTTGACGCTCTCTCAACTCGTGCTCTCTCAGGAGCAGGGCGCTGTCGGCGACCAGCGCGAACGGATGGAGGCGGCGACGACGTTCCGCGTCGACGTGAGCGACGTGATCGACGAATCGGTCAGCCCGACGGAGCCGTCGGCGTTTCTCCGCGCGCTCGTCCGATCGACCGAACGCCGTGCCGACGAGCTGGAGCGCTCGCTGACCGGCCTCGACGACGAGCTGACGGCCCGGATTCGAGAGTACGTCGACGGGATTCGGGAGAACAGCCAGCGCGTCCGGGACGGGCTCGACGGCGCCCGATTCGGCGAGTTCGACGTGATCCGCTCGGCGCTCGACTTCAATTACTCCTGGAAGCTCTACACCGCGCGACGGCTTCGCGCTGAACACGCCGAGGCGCTGAGCGAGGACGCGATCGACCAGCTCGAGGCGCTGGCTGCCGTCTTGGAGCTGTTCGGTCCCGCCCGCGAGCACTTCAAGACGCTCTACTTCCAGTGGGAGCTGATCGACCTCTCGCGGTCGATCTTCTGGGTGTCGATCCCCTCGCTGCTGGCGTCGACGTGGGCGCTGCTGTTTTTCGATATCGACGCGGCCGTCTCGTACGTGTTCGGCCTCCCCGTCTCGCTACTACTGATCGCGGGCGTGGTGGCGGTTTCGCTGCTGCCTTTCGCAGTGCTGCTCTCGTACATCCTCCGGATCGTCACCGTCACCAAGCGGACGCTCTCGATCGGCCCGTTCATCCTCCGGGAGACCGACCGGGAGACGACCCAGGAGTGAGCTACTCCGGCCGCACGCCGGTACCTGGTAGTTCTCGCGTCGTCAGCTGCATCTCCCCCTCGGAGAGGGGAACACCCTCGTAGGGGTCGGACTCGAGCAGCAGTGAGCCGTCGAGGTCGGCGTAGTCCAGCAGCGGGCCGAGGTGGATGCCCGCGGCGATGCTGGCGTTGCTCTCGATCATACAGCCGAGCATCACCTCGAGCCCCTCGGCGCGGGCGGTGTGAACCATCCGTTTGGCCTCCAGCAGGCCGCCACACTTCATCAGCTTCAGGTTCGCGATGTCGCACTTGTCCGCGATATCGGGGATGTCTGACAGCGTGATGCAGGACTCGTCGGCGGCGATGGGGAGTTCGCTGCGTTCGTAGGCGAACTTGAGCCCCTCCGGGTCCGCCGCGGAAACGGGCTGTTCGATGAACTCCACGTCGTGGTCGGCGAGCCAGCGGGAGTTCCGGACGGTCTCCCGGGGCGTCCACGCCTCGTTGGCGTCGACGCGCAGCGTCGCGTCGGGCGCCTCCTCGCGGATCGCCTCGATGATCTCCCGGTCGCGGTCGGTTCCGAGCTTGACTTTCAGCGTGGAGTAGCCCGCGTCGACGGCGTCGGCCGTCTTCTCGCGGATGCGCTCGGTCGTGTCGAGGCCGATGGTGAACGAACTCGTCGGCGTCTCCGCGGGGTCGAGCCCCCACATCCGGTAGAGCGGCAGCCCCGTCCGCTTGGCCGCGAGGTCGTGCAGCGCGATCGAGACCGCACACCGCGCCGCAGGGTTTCGTTCGACGGTGTGGCGCATGCGCTCCTCGATCGTCCTCAGCGCGTGGGGGTCGCCCACGTCCTCGACCACGTCGAGCAGATCGGGCAGAACTGCTTCGACCGTGTCGGCGGTCTCGCCGTAGTGCGCCGAGGGGGCGGCGCCGCCGATCCCGGTCATCCCGCCCTCGTCGGTGATCTTGACGATCACGTTCTCGGCGGTCTCCTGGGTGCCCCGGGAGATGGTGAACGCGTTCGCCAGCGGCAGCGAGACGCGCTCGAACTCGGTGTCGAGGCTCATTGCTCCCCCACGATCTCGTCGACGATCTCCGCGGCGTCGAATCGGACCGGATCAGTCGCGACACCGTCGATCTCGGCGGCGAACGACTCGACGGCCTTCCGGGCCGCCTCGTCGCCGTCGACGTCCTTCGTGTTCAGTGCGCCAGCGACGATTTCGGTCTCGTGGACCGGCGCGGCCAGGGACTCGTACAGGTCGACGTACTCCGGGACCGGCGGCAGCTCGGTGTCCTCGTAGCCGTGGACGACCTCGCGGCCGGCTTCGTGACAGAGCACCAGTTTATCGGCCATCGAGCCGTGGAGGATACCGCAGGTCACCGCGGAGTAGGCGGGGTGGACGATGCTGCCCTGGCCTTCGACGAACAGCACGTCGTGCTCGTCACCTTTCTCGAGCAGCATCTCCTCGACGGCCCCGGCGGTGAAGTCGGAGACGACGCGGTCGACTGGGTTGCCCCATCCGGCAATCATGATCCCCGTTTGGCCCGTCGGGACGAAGCCGGCGTCGATGCCGGCCGCCTGGGCGGCGTCGACCAGCTCGCAGGTGGCGGTCATCTTCCCAACCGAGCAGTCGGTGCCGACCGTGAGGACGACCTCGGCGTCGATCTCGTCAGCCGTGCCCTCGGCGACGCCGATCCCGGGGTGGGGCTCGCGCACGTCCCGGATCTCGGCGCCGTGTTCGGCCGCGAGCGTCGCGAACTCCTCGTCCTCGTTCAGGAAGTAGTGGAGCCCGGCGACCACGTCGACGCCGGCTTCCAGTGCGGCGGTCACGTCCGGGCGCCAGGACTCGTCGAAGCCGCCGCCGATGGGCGCGATGCCGATCAGCAGCGCGTCGACCTCGGCGTCGATCTCGTCGAAGGCGCCGACGATGGGCGCGTCCGGGACGGTGTCGGTGTGGTCGTGGATCCGGCTGCCGGCGGTGTCGCGATCGATGACGGCGACGGTGTCGTCGTCGCTGTAGCGCATCACCCCGAGTGCGGTTTTCGCGCGGTCGGGAAACTTCTCGTGGGCGAGGATCGCGAGTCGTCGCTGGTCGGGCATGGTGAGGGGATAGAGGAGGGAGAGTATAAATCGGTGGCCTGCGGTAACTCAGAGCCCCCGAACGTTCACACGCCAGAAGTCCGAGAACGCGTGGTCGAGCGCGTCCGCCGGGTCGCCGGTGGCGTCGACGCGGGCGGTCGTGTCCGCGAGTTCGCGGAGCTCCCCGAGCACGCTCCGCTCGCCGACGATCACCACGCGGTCGGCGCCGTCGGCGTGGCGCTCGATCGACTCGCCGGCTTTCTCCAGGTGCTCGTCGATCTGGGCGTCGCGGCGGCGCTCGAAGCGGTCCTGGGAGAACCCGCCTTTCGAGTGCTCGTTCATCACGTCGCTCTCGAACCCCGCGAACTCGACGCGCTCGCCGTCCTCGTAGATCCCGAGGGCGAACGTGTCCGAGCGGACGAGCGCGAAACAGAGCGTTCCGGTCGGACGGACCCACGCGGGGTCGACGCGGAAGCTGTCGTCCCATTCCACGAACGGGTCGGGTTCGATCGGGAGCGAGAGCGCGGCGGCGACGAGCCCGGCGTCGTCGGCACAGACAAGACAGGGCGCGACCCGGGAGACCAGCGACGCCCGGTCGCCGAGGGTTTCACGCACTGGGTCCGGGAGTTCGCCCCCGTCGACGAACGCTGTCAGCGCACCCTCCCGACCGGCGTCGACGCTGCGCAGGCGGTCGGCGACGGCAGCGACGCGCTCGCCGCGGCAGCGTTCCTCGTATCGGTAGGAGAGGTCGGGTTCGGTGTCCCCGTCGGCGCGTTCGAGGCGGTCTTCGAGTTCGGTGACCCGGTCTTCGAGTCGGTTGACTTCACGTTCTGCCTCTTGCCGCGCGCTGACGGCGTCGGCACGGCTCTCTGTCGCTGATTCGGCCTGTGCCTGTAGGCTCTCACACTCCGCTTCGAGTTCGTCGATTCGCTCTTTCAGGTGACGACGGCCCAGCAGGCGGTCGAGCATACCGAACCCGCGGGCGGGGAGGGGTTTGTAGCTTCGGGGCTCAGTCGTCGAGGTGGAGATGCTGCAGCGTTTCGCGGATGTGATACCGTACTTCCTGGTTCTCGGCCTCGTCGAGGGCTTCTAACAGCTGTTCTTCGACCCTGGTATTTGATGGTTGACCTGTCGCCATGACTGTGGCTTGGAGTATAGGGATAAAGTAACGCGGTGCCTACGGGTGTGTTAGGCGGTGCCTTCGGTCACGATGAGCCGTGCCTACGCGGCGTCCGGCGGCTGCCAGCCGCCGAACTTGAGCAGTTGGCCGGCACGCTCGGGTCGGGCGAGCAGCACCTCGCGACGCGCTGGCAGGTCGTCGTCGGCCAGCGACTCGGGCACTGACAGCGTCCCCGTCGGGACGCCTTCCTCCCCCCGAACTGGGAAATGTGTGCCGTCGAGCTTCATCACGAGCGGGCAGTCGAGCCGCTCGATCCCCTCGCTGTCGCCGTAGAGCTGGCGGTTGACCGCTTCGTGGTCCTCGACGTTGAGGGCGGCCTCCGCCGCGCCCGGTTGGACGTACAACACCCCCAGGTAGTAGCCGCTGGAGAACTGCTCGAACATGCTGTGCGTGTCAACCTCTCTCACGGATGGGGATAAGCTTTGCCGGCAACGCTTTTGTAGAGCGCAATCAGCGCACTCCCGGCGCTGGGAGGGGGTGGGAAAACCGCAGAACGGGGAACAGTTGGTGGCGTTACACAGTCACGGCGTCTGGCGCTTATTCGGCGCTCTCGTCGACGTCGACGGACTCGAGTTTCGCCTCGACCTGGGGCTGGTCGTTGCGGTCGGTCGGCACGCTGCCGAGCTCCTCCACGACGTCCATCCCATCGATGACGCGGCCGAAGACGGCGTGTTTGCCGTCGAGGTGGGGCTGGGCGTCGAGGGTGATGAAGAACTGCGAGCCGTTGGTGTTCGGGCCGGAGTTGGCCATCGAGAGAATCCCGGCGCCGTCGTGGGTCAGCTCGTCGTGGAACTCGTCGTCGAACTGGTAGCCGGGGCCGCCGCGACCGGTCTCGCTCGGGTCGCCGCCCTGGATCATGAAGCCGGAGATGATGCGGTGGAACGCGACGTCGTCGTACAGCGGGTCGACGCGCTTCTCGCCGTCGTCCTCCCAGGCCTCGCCCTCGGGGCCGACCTCGGCGTCCTCGTAGTCCTCGGCGTGGGTCGAGAGGCTGATGAAGTTCTGCACCGTCGTCGGCGCGCGCTGCTCGAACAGTTCGACGACGATGTCGCCGTGGGTGGTGTGAATCGTCGCGACCGGGTTCTCGGGGTTCTCCATTTCGTCCTCGTAGCTCATGCCTGGGAATCGGGTGGGGCGACGGTTAACGTTGCTGACTCCGGCTGCATCCACCCTCGGTGGCGATAGCCGCCTTTACTTACGCCGCCCGCGTGGCTCCGAGAACCATGAACGTCGCTGCCGTTCTCGCGGCTCTCGCGGTCGGAATCGTCACCGGTGCGCTGTTTACGTTCCTCCGGCTGCCCATTCCGGCGCCGCCGGCGCTGCCGGGCGTCGTCGCCATCGTCGGGATCTACGTGGGCTACTACCTGATGGCGAACCTCGGCTGGGGGTTCGACCTGCTGGAGGCGCTGGGGCTCTGAGGCGAGCGCCGAGGCGAGCGCCGCGTCGGCCGGCCCGGCCGCTCCGCCGCGCATAGCCACCCTCTTAACCCCGCACACCTTGCGACGGAGGGGATGCTACTCACCGGAACCGTCGTCGTCGACGCCGGGACGATCATCGAAGACGGCGCCGTTGTCGTCGCGGGGGACCGCATCGAGGCCGTCGGGGCCGCCGCCGACCTCCGCGAGCGGTTCCCGGCCCACGAGCGCCGTGCGTTCGACATCGTCGCGCCCGGGCTCGTCGGCGCCCACGTCCACTCCGTCCAGTCGCTGGGCCGCGGCGTCGCCGACGACGCCGAGCTGCTCGACTGGCTGTTCGACTACGTCCTCCCGATGGAGGCCGACCTCGACGCCGAGGGGATGCGCCTCGCGGCCGACCTCGGGTACCTCGAGTGTCTGGCCTCCGGCACCACGACCGTCATCGACCACCTGTCGGTGCACCACGCCGCCGAGGCGTTCGCGGCCGCCCGTGAGCGCGGCATCCGCGCCCGGATGGGGAAGGTGCTGATGGACAAAGATTCCCCCGACGGCTTGGAGGAACCCACCGAGCGCGCGCTCCGGGACAGCGAGGCGCTGATCCGGCAGTACCACGACACCGCCAACGGCCGGATCCAGTACGCCGTCACGCCCCGCTTTGCTGTCTCCTGTACTGAGGCGTGCCTGCGCGGCGCCCGCGACCTCGCGGACCGCTACGACGGCGTCATCGTCCACACCCACGCCAGCGAGAACGCGGACGAGATCGCGACCGTGGAGTCCGACACCGGGATGCGCAACGTCCACTGGCTCGACGAGGTCGGCCTCACCGGCGAGGACGTGGTGCTGGCCCACTGCGTCCACACCGACGAGAGCGAGCGCGAACTGCTCGCCGAGACGGGCACGCACGTCACCCACTGCCCGTCGTCGAACATGAAGCTCGCCTCCGGCGTCGCGCCAGTCGAGGACTACCTGCGCCGGGGGGTCAACGTCGCCCTCGGTAACGACGGCCCGCCCTGCAACAACACCCTCGACGCGTTCACCGAGATGCGCCAGGCCAGCCTGCTGGGGAAAGTCAGCGAGACCGACCCCACCGCGATCAGCGCCGAGACGGCGTTCGAGATGGCGACCGAAAACGGCGCCGACGCCGCGGGGTTCGAGCGCGTCGGCGCGCTCCGGGAGGGGTGGAAGGCCGACATCGTGGGGCTCACGACGGACAGCGAGCGCGCGACGCCGGTTCACGACCCCGTCTCGCATCTCGTGTTCGCGGCCCACGGCGACGACGTCCGGTTCACGATGGTCGACGGCCGCGTCCGCTACGAGGGCGGCGAGCACGTCGGCGTCGACGCCGCAGAGATCCGGGAGCGCGCGCAGGCGTACGCAGAGAAGTTGTTTGCGGAGCGCTGACGCCGCAGCGAGGGCCACAACGTGACGAGCCACCGCGCAGCGACGCCTCCCGACGGAACAGATCCATCAGCGGATCGGCCCCCGCATCGTACCTGAGCTCGACGCCGAGTTCGCGCATCTGCAGGCGCTCAGGTGGCGGAGACGCATAGTTAGCCGTCGCCAACTCGGCTCGCAGCCCGTCGCTTGTGGCTCCCGACAGCGACCCTCCGAAATCGTTATCCCGAGTCGACGGGGATGGTCGGTATGCCGACGGACCCGCAGCGCTACGACCCCGACCTCGGACGGAAGTTCGTGTTCGTCACCGGCGGGGTGATGTCCGGCCTCGGCAAGGGCATCACCGCCGCGAGCACCGGGCGCCTCCTTTCGAACGCCGGCTTCGACGTGACCGCAGTCAAGATCGATCCCTACCTCAACGTCGACGCCGGGACGATGAACCCCTACCAGCACGGCGAGGTGTACGTGCTGAAAGACGGCGGCGAGGTCGACTTGGACCTCGGGAACTACGAGCGGTTCCTCGGAGTCGACATGACCTCCGACCACAACGTCACCACGGGGAAAGTGTACAAGAACGTCATCGAGAGCGAGCGCGCCGGCGACTACCTCGGGGAGACGGTTCAGGTCATCCCCCATATCACCAACGACATCAAGCGGCGCATCCGCGAGGCCGCGGAGGGCAGCGACGTGTGTCTCGTCGAGATCGGTGGCACCGTCGGCGACATCGAGGGGATGCCCTACCTCGAGGCGCTGCGGCAGTTCGCCCACGAGCAGGACGACGAGGACATCCTGTTCACCCACGTCACGCTGGTCCCCTACTCGAAAAACGGCGAGCAGAAGACGAAGCCGACCCAGCACTCCGTGAAGGAGCTGCGCTCGATCGGCCTCCAGCCCGACATCCTCGTCGGGCGCTCCGAGAACGAACTCGACGACAAGACCAAAGAGAAGATCGCGCTGTTCTGTGACGTGCCGACCGACGCCGTCTTCTCGAACTCCGACGTGGAGGACGTGTACCACGTCCCGCTGATGGTCGAGGAGGAAGGGCTCGACGAGTACGTGATGCAGGAGCTCGACCTCAAGGACGAGGCCCTGCCCGAGGAGAAACGCTCGACGGAGTGGCGAGACCTCGTCACCCGCGAGCGCACCGAGAGCGTCGACGTCGCGCTGGTCGGGAAGTACGACCTCGAGGACGCCTACATGTCGGTTCACGAGGCGCTGAAACACGCCGGCATCCAGCGCGGCGTCGAAGTCAACGTCTCGTGGGTCGACGCCGACGACATGAACGACCACCACGCCGACCGGCTGAAGAACGCCGACGGCGTCGTCGTCCCCGGCGGGTTCGGCTCCCGCGGCACCGAAGGGAAAGTCGAGGCGATACGCCACGCCCGCGAGAACGACGTTCCCTTCCTGGGGCTCTGTCTGGGCTTCCAGATGGCGGTCATCGAGCACGCCCGCAACGTCGTCGGCCTCGACGGCGCCGACAGCACGGAGATCGAGCCCGACACGCCCCACCCCGTGATCGACCTGCTGCCCGAGCAGTACGAGACCGAGGAGATGGGCGGCACCATGCGCCTCGGCACTCACGAGACCCAGATCGAGGAGGGGACGCTCGCCGCCGCGGTGTACGACGACACGTCCTGTACCGAGCGCCACCGGCACCGCTACGAGGTGAATCCGGAGTACATCCCGCAGTTGGAAGCCGACGGGCTGACGTTCTCCGGGTACGCGGACAACCGTATGGAGATCGTCGAACGCGAGGACCACCCGTACTTCCTCGGTACGCAGTTCCATCCGGAGTTCCGCTCCCGCCCCGACCGCGCGAGTCCCCCCTTCGTGGGCCTGCTCGACGCCATCCTGGACGAGCAGGGCGACGCGGCCGCCGACGAGACGGAGGTGAGCGCCTGATGGTCGACGCCGAGTCGTTCATCGAGGAGAAAGTCGAGGAGATCCGCGACGAAGTGGGCGACGGCAAGGCGGTCATCGCCCTCTCCGGCGGCGTCGACTCCTCGGTCGCCGCCGCGTTGGCCTACGAGGCCATCGGCGACCGTCTCGTCCCCGTCTACGTCGACACGGGGCTGATGCGGAAAGGCGAGACCGAGAGCATCCGGGAGACGTTCTCCTACATGCACTCGCTGACGGTCGTCGACGCCGAGAACCGTTTCCTCGCCGAACTCGCCGGCGTCACCGACCCCGAGGAGAAGCGCCACGTCATCGGCGAGCAGTTCATCCGCGAGTTCGAACGCGAGGCGCAGGAGGCCGACGCCGACTACCTCGTGCAGGGGACCATCTACCCCGACCGGATCGAGAGCGAGGGGAACATCAAGTCCCACCACAACGTCGGTGGCCTGCCGGAGGCCGTCGACTTCGAGGGGATCGTCGAGCCGGTGCGCGACCTCTACAAGGACGAGGTCCGCGAGGTGGCTCGCGAACTCGATCTCGAGGAGGTCATCTCCGAGCGAATGCCGTTCCCGGGCCCGGGGCTGGCGGTCCGCATCGTCGGCGAGGTGACCAAGGAGAAAGTCGAGGTAGCTCGTGACGCCTGTCACGTCGTCGAGGAGGAGACCGAAGAGCACGAGCCCTGGCAGGCGTTCGGCGCCGTGCTCGGGAAGGCCACGGGCGTCAAGGGCGATAACCGCGTCCACGGCTGGGTCGTCGCCGTCCGCTCCGTCGAGAGCCGGGACGGGATGACCGCCCGCGCCCAGGAACTGGACTGGGAGACGCTGCAGCGCATCCAGAGCCGGATCACCGGCATGAACGAGAACGTCGCGCGAGTGGTGTACGATGTGACCCACAAACCGCCCGCGACCATCGAGTACGAATGAGGGCGATCGTCGCCGGCCCCGATCCGGAGGCCATCGGCGAGGCGCTCGACGCGCTCGGCGTCGCCGTCGAGCGCGTGGACAGCCCCGTCTTCGCGGACGCGCTGGGCGACGCCGGGATCGAAGCGGCCGAGCTGTTCGTCCTCACCGATCTCGAGGAGGGGATCTCGGTCACGCTCGCCAAGGAGGCGAACCCGGACGTGCGGGCGGTCTGTTACGGCGACGGCGAACTGCCGGAATCGATCGCCGGCACCGTCGACCTCGTCGTCGACCCGTCGCTGCTCGATGCGGCGACGGTTGCCGAGGAGCTCGTCGAGGATCTGGCGTAGTCGTCGGCGCGCGCTCCCACCGCGTTCGTCGCGGCGGTCGGGCGTTGCACGCTGTTCTCCGGTGGCGGGTCGAGTCCGGCAGCTCGTCGTCGCTTAACCCGACTTAATTCGGCTTATTACGGCCTCAAACGGCCAAATCCCCGTTTGTCGCTGTCCCCCTTCAAGTGCAAGTAGGTCCAGGCTTCGGCTGCGATGAACGCAACGAAACTGCTCACGGTGCTGGTGGCTGCGCTGGTCGTCTCCGCGGGTGCGGGGGCGGTCACCGCCCAGACTGACGACACGAGCGCCGACACGAGCATCGAGGCGAACTACGACGAGGGGACAGTGACGCTCACCGTCACCCAGAACGGCACGGGCGTCGAGAACGTCTCGGTCGCCGCCAACGACGAGGACGTTGGCACGACCGACGCGAACGGCACACTCACGTTCGAGACGAACGCGAGCGATGGTGACGAACTCGAACTCGAACTCGAACTCGAACTCGAACTCGAACTCGAGGGCGAGGGGGTCG
>Ga0207754_100096_pt1 | contig 70350 bp, 72 predicted proteins | sample A23E1SouthBayCA_FD_187728 | JGI IMG/M metagenome (GOLD analysis project Ga0207754, IMG submission 187728) | Aerobic enrichment media microbial communities from Eden Landing Ponds, California, USA - A23 E1 (SPAdes) | ecosystem: Environmental > Aquatic > Marine > Unclassified | place: Emeryville...
GTCACCGCACGCCGAACACGTCTTCGAGGTATCCCATTCGTTCTCTTTGAGTACCTCAACACCCCGAATCTCACCTTTGTACGCGAGGTACTGGGAGATGCGGTCGAACGCCCACGTGTGCAACTTTTTGTTCCCCGTCTTCCCCCAGTCAGAGTCGCGCACGTCTTCGGGCCAGCTCACCGCGAGGGTGCCAACACCGCGCTCAACACATTCTGTGATGATGGTGTCTGTGAGCGTGTGGTAGAAGTGCGTCTCGCGACCGGTGAGCTTCCGGCGTGCCCACATCGACTTCTCCGACGGGCCGTTCTCACCCTTGGTATCGTACTCGGCACAGGTAAAGTAGTGTTTGTCCTGTTTGAGCGAGTTGCCGGGATACAGAACGTATTCGTCGGGGAACGCCACCGTGGCGACGTTCGTGATGCCGAGGTCAATACCCACTACTTCGTCGCCTGCGGAGTCGGTGGTTTCGAGTTCGACTTTACAGACGAAATGCAGTTCCCACTCCCCGCCGTTCCAGACCGCGCGAACGTTCTGCACGCTGTTGACGTCCGAGAGGTCAACGTCGGGGCGCGTTCTGTACTCGCAAAGGATGAAGTCTGACCAGTATTCTTTGAGGTTCGAACCTTTGCTGAGTCTGACGCGGTTGTTCTCGGGGTCGTGTTTGAACCCGTCCGCTTTGAACGTAACCGTGCTCTTGGGACGGGTGTCGCCGTGTTTCCGGTAGCCGGGCGGATTCGCCGTCTCGTCCTTGTGCCGCAGGTCGAACCATGACTGGAAAGCGTCGGAAAGTTCTTCAATGACTTTCTGACTGGATTGCGCGTTCAAGTCTTTCCAGCACGGTTGGTTCTTCATGTACGATTTCAGCGGGCCTTCGTCTGGTATTTTGCCAATAGCGTCCCAGACGCGATCTGCTGTCCATCGTGCGACGTTCCAGATCTTCGAGGCGGCGTCTCCGAGCGAATTGAGGTCATCGCTGACCTGACGATGGTTCTGGATGGAACCAACGTAGGTGCGAGTGGCCTCAATCGCCATACATAGGCTATGTTTGTAAATCTACTTAATGATATGGATTTCGTGGAATATCCGGCCCTCGATCGACGGTACTCTGTGTAGGAGGTGTCGGATTCACGCCCGGCGTGAACGCCGGGATTCTCTCCTCGCAGAAAGATAGATATGCGGTGAAGAGCGCCTGAGGTGGGGTGAACGGAGTGCGTCCGAGCGTTTACATGTACATCCCGTCCTGGGTGCCGTAGCCGCCGAGCGCCTCCTCGCCCTCAGTCGCGGACGCGACGCGCTCGGCGAGTTTTCCGTAATACTCCCGGAGTTGCTCGCTCAACGCCTCAAGTTCGCTCTCGTCGACGTCGAAGCCGTAGACGGTTTCGAGCGCCGTGAGCAGTCGGAGCGAGGCGTCGACGTCCGGTCCCGGTGGATGCGTCGGGGTGATGTAGACGCCGACCTCGGGCGCGGCGTCATCGAGGCTCCGGGTGACGAGTTCGCCGGCGACGCCGTCGAGAAAGCCGTTCGCCAGCGGGTTGAAGACGTCGTCGGAGAGACGGCCCGTCCGGTAGCCGTCGGTTGCGACGTGGAACACCGCGTGTTCGTCGGGGCCGTGGGCGAACGGAACACCGTGGAGGACCGCGATCTCGTCGACACCCTGTGTCTCCGCCCACGCGAGGAGAGTGTCGGCGTACGAGCGCGCGGCCTCGAAGGGAACGAACAGTTCGCCGACGAGCACGGACAGCGGGGCGTCGTCGAGGGTGTACAGCCGGCTGTGGTGGCGCGGAACGCCGGCCTCGAAGGGGGCGATGGTGGGGAGGGCGTCGGTCGAGACGTGACCGGCCCGCTCCGAGTCGAGGTGGCGAACGAGGTAGTCGGCCGCGGTGACACCCGCGAGCCCGGGATGCGTCTGGCCGACGACGAGGGTCGTACCGGTCTCGTGTCCCGGCTTCGTGGTGACGTCGAACGAAGACTGTGACATGTAGTATCAGTGTCGGCGTCGACGACCGTAACTCTACCTCCCCGACGTCGCGGGAGAGTCGATCCGAGACTGATCGGTCGGGGGCGGAAACGGGTCGAGTCGGACCGAGTCGGCTCAGAGGCGGGCCGGGTCAGGCTGACGTCTCGTAGTAGTCACCGCCCTCGTCGTAGCGCGCGTCGCGGATCCGCCGGCGCTGGTCGTCGGAGAGCGAGATGTCGACGGCCCCGAGGTTCTCCGTGAGTTGGTCAGTGGTGCGCGCCCCGACGATCGGGACGCAGGTGAACGCTTCGCGCTCGACGAGCCAGCGGAGCGCGACCTGCGCGGGTGTCGCGTCGAGTTCGTCCGCGACCGAGCGGATCGCGTCAAGCACGTGCCACCCGCGCTCGGAGACGTAATAGTCGGAGAACAGCCCGTCGAGTTGGCCACGCGACCCTTCGGGGGCCTTCACGTCGTACGTCCCCTCACCCGCCCGCTCGTACTTTCCGGTAAGGAAGCCACCGGCGAGCGGCGAATACGGGCAGACCGCGAGGTCCTGATCGGCGCAGACGGAGAGATAGTCCGCGACGTCACGCTCGTAGGCGGCGTGGTAGAGCGGCTGAGTGACGTCGAAGCGCTGGAGCCCCTCGGTATCGGCCTTCCAGAGGGCTTTGGTGAGCTGCCACGCGGCCATCGTCGAGGCGCCGAGATAGTTCACTTTACCCTCATCAACGAGGCCGGTGAGCGCCTCGAGCGTCTCGGTGATCGGCGTCTCGTCGTCCCAGCGGTGGATGTAGTAGACGTCGAGATAGTCAGTACCGAGACGGTCGAGCGTTCCCTCGATTTCGGCGCGGATCGTCTTGCGCGAAAGGTTCTCCTGGAAGCGCGACTCCTGTGTCCAGTAGACCTTCGAGGCGAGCACGTAGTCCTCCCGATCGCGCTCGTCGAGCCACTCGCCGATCCACGTCTCCGAGCGGCCGTCCCCGTAGCCGTTCGCGGTGTCGATGAAGTTTCCGCCAGCGTCCGCGAACGCGTCGAGCAGGTCGTGGGCCTGCTCGCGATCCGTCTCCACGACGCCGTCGGACTCCTTACCGAATCGCCACGTGCCAAGACAGAGCTGCGAGACGTCGACGCCCGTCGCGCCGAGTTTGGTGTACTCCATACGCTCCAGTCCGCCCGGCGGGCGGATCAAATCACCGGTCGCGGCGGTCTAATCGTCCGCGAGGGCGAGGGCGTGACCTGTCGCGTCGTCGCAGTCGTGAGTGAAGAGGTCGTCGGGAACGTCGAAGTCGGTGTCGCAGACGGCACACCGGACGTCGCCGACGGTCGCGGTCGTCATCGGGCGATCACTCCATTAGCCGCGCGATACCGCCGTCGGGGCCAGTCGCGGGCAACGGCCGGGACGGTCCGGCCGAGAGTGGTGTCCGTGCGGGGCGTGGTGTCGACAGCCGTGAACGACGTCGTCACGTTCACCGCTTGGCGTCCGGTCTATGTAAGTGTGTCCCACGGTTTGGGGGAGAACGCCCCCGGCTGGCAGTCACTCAAAATAAGCTGAACAGTAATATTAAGCAGTATGTCCAAGCAGTAATTTCGGTGAACGGCAGCGTAGACGGGCGACACCGGGGTGAGAGTGGGCGTCACACAACGCATCGGGCAGCAAAACGAACCGCCCGACCGGCCGAGGGGGAGGGGGGATAGCCGGTCGGTGTGGCCAATGTTGACCACGTTCCGTAGGAATGTCTATGAGATAAAAGATCCAATGCCTAACTACATAGGATGGCGTCTCAGGTCCGGCCTAGAACTGTCGTCCGAAGCGTCCAGTGGTCCTGTACCACCGGTTCCCCGGTCAGGAGCCGCCGAATCCGTCGTCGATCAACGTCCGGGAAGATCCGGCAGCAGTTTTTATCACTTGGCGACCAGAAGGAAGGGTATGGAAGCGAAGAATTTCCTCTTCTGCTCGCTCGACGCAGCGCTCATCACGGACGTCGCGTGGCAGGTCCACCGCGAGGGCCACGACGTCAAGTACTACATCGAGGCGGAGAGCGATCAAGAAATCGGCGACGGGTTCGTCCCGAAGACCGATGACTGGGAGGCCGACGTGGAGTGGGCCGACGTCGTGGTCTTCGACGACATCTGGGTCGGGAGCGACATCGGCACCGGCGCGCTCGCACGAGAGCTCCGCGAGCAAGGAACGGCGGTCGTCGGCGGGACGCCGAACACGGATCGGCTCGAAGAGGATCGCGGCTACGCCATGGACGTCCTCGAAGCCCACGACGTCAACACCATCGACCACCGGGTCTTCCACGACTTCGACGAGGGGATCCAGTTCGTCGAACAGAACCCCGCCCCCTACGTCATCAAGCCGCTCGGCGAAGTCCAGAACGTCAAGCGACTCCTCTACGTCGGCGACGAGGACGACGGGAGCGACGTCGTCGACGTACTCAAGGCGTACAAGAAAGCGTGGGGGCACCGCATGAAGGGGTTCCAACTCCAACGCAAGGTCGAGGGCGTCGAAGTCGCCATCTGTGGCTTTTTCAACGGCGAGCGGTTCATCGACCAAGTCAACTTCAACTTCGAGCACAAGAAGCTCTTCCCTGGGAACATCGGCCCGTCGACCGGGGAGATGGGGACGTCGATGTTCTGGGGTGGCCGGAACAAGCTCTTCGAGGAGACGCTCGGAAAACTTGAGGGGTGGCTCGCCGAGGAGGGATACGTCGGAAGTATCGACGTCAACTGTATCGTCAACGAAACGGGCATCTATCCCTTGGAGTTCACGCCGCGCTTCGGCTATCCGACGATCGCCCTGCAAGAGGAGTCCTTCGAGTCCCCGACCGGGCAGTTCTTCTACGATCTCGCGCACGGAAACGATCCGAACCTCGAAGTGCACAACGGCTACCAGGTCGGTGTGCGCATCGTCCTCCCGCCGTTCCCGTTCGACGACGAGAAGACGTACGACGAGAGTTCGCGGAACGCCGCCGTCGTCTTCGACGGCGATTCGCGCGACGGCGTCCACCTGGAGGACGCGAAAAACATCGACGGGCAGTGGCGCGTCGCTGGCGAGTCCGGCATGCCCCTCGTCGTCACCGGGAAGGGGGAGACGATGCGGCGGGCCCGCGAGCAGGCCTACGAGCGCATCGATCGGATCGTGATGCCGAACATGTACTACCGCGACGACATCGGCGAGCGCTGGACGGACGGCGACGGTGACCGCCTCCAAGCGTGGGGCTACCTCGGTCCGCAATCGTAGGCGGACCTGTCGCGGCAGAGCGAAAACGCAGAGCGGCAACGACGCGCGATGGACGGGAGAACGGGCGGTACGTCGTCCCGCGGTCCCGTCAGTGGAACGGCGCGCGGGTCAGCACATGTTCGGCGGGATGACGTCGTTGTACTCCTCCATCGGAGTGAACGTGGTGTCCTGTCGGGTCGCGCCGATGAAGTCGATTTCGACCTGGCCGTCGCCGGCGCGGAAGGTCGTGTCGCCGAAGATGGACTGCCAGTTCAGGCCCCCGAGGGCGTTGAGGACGTCGTCCGCGTTTGTGGTCCCGGCCTGCTCCATGGCCTTCGAAAGCGCGCGGACGGTCTCGAAGCCGCTCCCGCAGGCCGCGTTCGGCAGGAGGCTCGTGCTCTCCGAGGGGTAGAGGTCCTTGAACGTCTGGTTGATCTCGCTGTCGCTCGTAGGGTTGTAGAAGGTCGTCCCGTACCAGCCGTCGGCAGCGCCGCCGACGGATGCCTGCACGATCTGGTTGACCGGCTTCCCGGAGTTGAACATGAGGACCTTCTCCTCCTTGAGGTTGTAGTCTGCGGCCTGATTGATCAGGGAAATCGCGAGGCCGGCCGGCATGACGCCGGTGATGAGTTTGGCGTCACTGTTGAGCAGCTCGGAGATGTACGAGGAGAGATCCTGCGTCCCGAGCGGCACTAGAGTCTTGCCGGTGACCTCGCCGCCCTCCTCGCTCAGGCGGTCACGCAGGAGCGAGAGGTTGTCCTGCCCGAGGGAGTAGTCGGCGGAGAAGAAGTGCATCCGTTTCGGGTCGAAGTCCCGGTCGATGTGGTCCGGGAGGTCGTTGATGAAGTTGACACCGGCGTCGATGGTGTGCCGGTTCCCGGGCCAGATGAAAAAGGAGTAGTCCGAACAGTTGTCCCCCTCGCGCGCCGTCGTCGAAGAGGCCTGCGTGGGGAGGATGGGGATCTGCGCCTCGTTCTCGATGTACGGGACGACGGAGGCCGTCGAGGAACTCAGGGAGGGGCCGATGATCGCGTCGACGTTCTCCTGTGTGACGAGGGAGCGCGCGCCTTCGAGCGCGCCGGACGGGGTGGACTTGGTGTCGCGGACGACGAGTTCGAAGTCGGAGTCGAGGATCTGTCCGCCGGTGTACTCTTTCGCCATCTCGGCCCCGCGCTGGACTTCCTGACCGGTCGTCGGCGTCGCGCCACTCAGCGGGGCGAGGAGTCCGATCTTCGCGCTGTCGGTACCGCCGCTCCCGCCACTCCCACTACCGCCGCTGCCACCGCCACCGCCGCCGCCGCAGCCGGCGAGCGCCGTCGCAGTGGCCGTCGCACCTGCAGCCTTGAGGAACCGGCGCCGTCGCACCGAACTCTGATCATTATTATTAGCCATAGTGTGAGAAATGAGTCGTGCTCCGGGGATATAATGCTTCGGTATCGGAGAAAGAAGGGGGTTACTCGCCGTCGCGCCAGCGCTGCAGCAGGCCGATGAGGCCATCCGGGAGGACGAAGACGAAGACGATGAAGAGCGCACCTAGAATCAACAGGTACCCCTCGGGGAGCACCGACCCGAGGTAGGACTCGAAGACCGTGAGGGCGAACGCCGCGATGAACGGCCCGAAGAAGGTGCCGAGGCCACCGATGACGACCCAGATCGTGACCTCACCGGTCAGGCTGAAGGCCATGAGCGAGGGTGAGGCAATCCCGACCGTCGCCACGTACATCGCACCGGCGATGGCGGACACCGTCGCGGAGATGACCCACGCGATGAGTTTCTCGCGGTCCGTGTCGTATCCGAGATACCGCATCCGGACCTCGTTCTGCCGCGTCGCGTGGAGGACGTCGCCGTAGTCCGAGGAGAGAACCCAGTAGAGGAGTCCTGCGACGACGACGACGCCGAGAAGCGCGAAGTAGTAGTAGGGGACGGTCCGGGAGAGATCGATCCCGAAGACGGTCGGCGCAGTCAGGTAACCAAGTCCGTTCGACCCACCGGTGAGCCACGTCGCGGTGTAGGTGAAGTCGTGGACGAGCACGCCGAACGCGAGCGTGAACAGGACGAAATAGACGAGCCCGATCCGGCGCTTGATCGGTCCGTAACCGATCAGGAGCGCGATCACTGCCGCGATGACGATCGCGGCTGGGAAACCGAGCCAGAACGACGAGCCGTAGTCGACGACGAGTTTTGCCACCGAGTACGCGCCGATCCCGAAGAAGGCGGCGGGGGCGAGCGTGAACAGCCCCACGTAGCCGAGCGCGATGTCGACGGAAATGGCGAACAACCCGAGGATGATCGCCTGCGTGGCGATACTGAGGAAGTACTGTTCGCTGACGAGCGGGAGGAGCGCCAAGAGGACAACCGGGACGAGCAGCCAGCGCTTCGTCTCCGTGAAGTACTGCCGGAGTTCAGTGACCGCGCTCATTCGAACACCTCCGGCTTCCCGAAGAAGCCACGTGGCTTATACAGGATGAACACCATCGCGGCGACGAAGACGCCGAGGCGGACGTACGTCGGCTGGAAAAACAACCAACCGAACGCAGTGATCTGACCGACGATGAGACTCACAAGCAACGATCCCTTGAAACTCCCCATCCCGCCAACGATGATGACGAGAAACGCGAGGATCATGTAGCTCATCCCCATGCCGGGCGAGACGGACGTCACGGGACCAGTGAGACCGCCAGCGAGCGCGGCGAGCGACGCCCCGATGACGAACGTCAGGGTGTAGACACGGGCGGAGTCGACGCCGAGGATTTCAGCCGTATCGGGTTCCGTGGCGGTCGCGTGGATCTCCATGCCCAAGCGCGTGTACGAGAGCAGCGCGCCGATGCCGATGGCGACGACGGCGCCGACGAGGATGATCAGGAACCGATGTTTCGGATATGACGCACCCATGACGTTCACCGTTCCGGGGAACGGCGCGGCGATCTGTCGGGTTTGATCCCCGAATCGGAAGGAGAGGAGTTCCTCGATAACGACGTACATCCCGAACGTCCCCAAGAAACCGAGGAGCGGGCGCTCGTACACCCGGTGGAGGACGCTGCGTTCGAGGACGAGGCCGAGGAGGGCGACCAGTACGACCGCACCCGCGAGGCCCGCCCAGAAACTGCCGGTCGCGTCCGCGATCAGGAGCGTCCCGTAGCCGCCGAGCGCGACGAGGGCTCCGTGGGCGAAGTTGATCAGCCCGATGAGGCCAAAGATGAGGGTCAGACCGCTCGCGACGAGGAAGATGATCATTCCTTGGCTGATGCCGTTCAACAGGTACGTGACGAACTGGCTCGACGTGAGGAGTGGTAGCTCGTACATTACGGCGTTGGTTGTGGTACGGTATCCATCAGTGGTTCACGAGGGGTGGAGCGATGAGCGCCCGTTTCTCGACGTCGCCGTCGGAGGTGGTTTCGATAGTCATTATCTTTCGTATTGGGGTAGCAGTGATGCCACACCATATTATGTCTTCTGTTAGCTGCCGTGATGGCGGTCGTGCGGCCGTCTCTCAGACCGTCAGATATTCGTTCTGTAGCTCCTCGTCGTCGAGGAACGCCGCGTCACCCTCGGCGACGATGCGCCCCGTCTCGATCATGTAGCCGCGGTCGATGAGCGGGAGCATCCGCGTGATGTTCTGCTCGACGATCAGCACGGCGCGGTCGTCGGTCACGAGGTCCTCGAGGATGTCGATGACGTCGTCGATGATCGTCGGTGCGAGCCCCTCCGTGGGTTCGTCGAGGAGGAGAAGAGCCGGATCGGTGACGAGCGCGCGCCCGATGGCGAGCATCTGTTGTTCGCCACCGCTGAGCGTCCCCCCACGCTGCGACTGGCGCTCGCCGAGACGTTCGAACTGCTCGAAGACCTCCGCCAAGCGCTCCTCGCGCGTCGCCTTGTCGATGTCGCGGGGCGCGGCGAGTTCGAGGTTCTCACGGACGGTCAGCGCCGGGTAGATCTCGCGGTCCTCGGGGACGTAGGCGATCTCGTCCCGGATGATGTCGTGGGTCTCCCACTCCGAGATGTCCTCGCCGTCGTACACGATCCGCCCCGTCTTGCGGTCGATACGGTTGACGATGCTGTCGAGCAGCGTCGTCTTCCCCATTCCGTTCCGGCCGAAGATGCCGACGACGTCGTTGTCGCCGACGTCGATGGAGACGTCGAAGAGGATCTGACTCTCGCCGTAGTAGGCGTTCAGCTCCTCGACGGAGAGCAGCTCACTCACCGAGATACACCTCCTTCACCGTCTCGTTGGCGACGACTTCGTCCGGCGACCCGGTCGTGAGGATGGAGCCGTTGTGGAGGACGGTGATGCGATCGGAGAGCGCGCGCACGAGATCGATGTCGTGTTCGATGACGAGCATCGTGTAGTCGCCGCGCATCTCTTCGAAGATCTGGCGGACTTCCTCGGTCTCGGACTGGTTGAGTCCGGCCGCCGGCTCGTCGAAGAGGATCACTTCGGAGTCCATGGCGAGTACCATGGCGATGTCGAGGAACCGCTGTTCGCCGTGCGAGAGGTTCTTGGCGACGGTGTCGAGTTCGCCGTCCAGATGGGCGATCTCCGCGACCTCCGCGATCTCCTCGGTGTAGTCCTCTCGGGGAGTGAACGCGCTCAGGACCGTCCGTGTCGGGTCACGCGACGCGAGCCGGAGGTGTTTGCGAACGGTCATCTCCGGGAAGTACTGGACGACCTGGAACGACCGGCCGATCCCCATGTTGGCGATGGCCGTCGGCGACCGGCCGGCGATGTTCTCTCCTTTGTACGTGATCGTCCCGCGCGTGGGGGCGAGTTCGCCGGTGATGAGGTTGATCGTCGTCGTCTTGCCCGCGCCGTTCGGGCCGATGAGCCCGTGGATCTCGCCGGGTTCGAGTTCCAAGCTCAGGTCCTCGACAGCGACGAGCGAACCGAACTCCTTGGTCAGCCCCTCAATAGAGAGCACGGTACCACCGACCCAGCGGAGAGCGTTCGTCCGCCCGCCGTCCCGGAGCGACGGACGAAGGCATCTGTGTGAGCATCACTGATCCATCCATTATCTTTCGGGGAGGTTAACGCTTTCGGGGTGCGTTCATTCGTGACAGTGTAACAATAGACTATGATAATGGACGAGTGGTCGGGCAGGGGAGCGCGGAGCAGCGGACGGCGCAACCGGCGATACTGACGAACGGGGGCACGGCAGCAGTCGAACGGTATGAGAGTGTGCCGGAGCTAGGTGTCCGAGACTACTCGGCGTCGTCGAGTTGCTTGGCGCTGAGGCGATCGAGTTTGCCGGTGGCGGTGCGGGGGAGGGGTTCGTCGACGAAGTGATACGTGCGCGGGCGCTCCATCCGGGAGAGGTTGTCACTGGCGATACACCAGTCGTCGAGGTCGTCAGCGGTGACGCTCGGATCCGAGCGGTTGACGTAGGCGGTGACCTTCTCACCGTACTCCTCGTCGGTGACGCCGACGATGGCTGCCTCTTCGACGCCGGGGTGTTCGTTGAGACGCTCCTCGATGGGTGCGGGGTAAACCTTGATGCCCTTCGAGAGGATCATCAGGTCGCTGCGGCCCTCCAGATAGATGTAGCCGTCCTCGCTTCGATAGCCGAGGTCGCCCGAGTACCACCAGCCGTCCTCGAAGGACTCATCGGTCTTCTGCGTGTTCCCCCACGCCCACACCGGTGCGTCCGGCGCGTTGATCACGAGCTCGCCGACCTCGCCCTGTGGGACAACGTCGTCGTACGATCCGCCTTCCTCAACGATGCGCAGGCGAACACCCGGGACCGGTTTCCCGACGCTCTCCACACGCTCCTCGTTCAGCTCCGCGTTCTGCATCACCGTCGAGAACGACTCCGTCGCCGCGTACATGTTCTTCACCTCGGAGCAGAGATTCTCTCGGAGGTTGCGGAGCGTCGTGGCGTCCAACACCTCGCCGGCGGACGTGATCGCCTCCAGCGAGGAGACGTCGTGCTCCGCCAAAGCATCCGAGCGCAGGATCTCGCGCCACATCGTCGGCACGAGCATCCCCGTGGTGAGTTCGTGCGTCTCGATCATGTCGAGGTAAGTCTCGACGTCCCAGTTGCTGAGGAAGTGGGTCTCGGCGCCGGATACGAGTGCGGGGAGCATCACCGAATACCACGCGGCGAACGACGGCGTGAACGTGTTCGGCTGACGCGACGACCGATTCACCTCCGCGACGTCGACCAGCGTGCTGCCGCGGAGGTAGAGAGCGCGGTTGGTGAAACACCAGCCCTTGGGCTGGCCGGTGGTACCCGAGGTCCAAAGAACGGCGGCGAGGTCGTCCTCGGTGACGCGGACGTCGGGTTCGGCGGCGGACTGGCCCTCGACGAGCTCGTCCTTCGACTGCTCGTAGTCGGTCTGCGGCTCCGCGAGGGTGACGACGGCGGCGAGGTCGGTGGTGATCTTCTCGCGGATTCGGTCCTCGAAGAACTCGGCGGTGCGCTCGTCGACGACGAGCACGCGCGGACGGAGTTCGTCGATGCAGTGTTGGACCGTGTTCGGCGACGCCCGGATGTGGAGGTTCGAGACCGTACACCCCGCCTTCAACGCCCCGTTCCACAGCGAGGCGTGCTCCAAGGAGTTCTGACACAACATCGCCACCCGATCTCCCTGCGCGACGTACTCCCGGAGTCCGTTCGCCACCCGGTTGCTCTCGCGATCGAACTCCGCCCACGTCATCGTCCGTCCGTCCACCCCGCTCCCGAACGCCGTCCCCTTCGGGTTGTTCTCCGCCGCGATAGCCGAGAGGTCGCTAATCGGGGGAACGTCATGCTCGGACCCGTATTGCATATAACGATAGATAATCCCGCGTTCACTTATACTTTGAGAGTTCGACTCACCCGGCAGATAGACACGACCCGCCGACGACGACGACCAGCCACTCAAGCGAGGCGCCCCATCGTGACGAACGGCCGTGGTCGCGGGTGATGCCGGCGACGGCACCGAAAGGGATTTGTGTACAACCTCCATCTTCCGGGTGATGTTCGAACACGAATGGAAGTGTCACTGGGGACAAGTCGATCCGGCAGGAATCGCGTACTACCCGCGTCTCGTCGACGCGATGCACGAGGCCGGTGAGGAGTTCATGGAGAGCATCGGGATCTCCTACATGGACGTCAACCAGTTCGACATGGACCTGCCGCTCGTGGCGATGGATATGGAGTTCCGGAAGCCGGTGTTCGTCGGCGACACGATCAGCATCGAAGTCGAACCGGACATCGGCAACAAGAGCCTCGGGTTCGACTTCACGGCGCGCCACGAGGACGGCGAAGTCGCCTTCGAGGGCCATGAGCAACACGTCTGCGTCGACAAGAACAAACAGAGCATGGTCATTCCTGACAAGGTGCGCGATCCGCTCGAAGAAGCGCTCGAATAACTCCCTCGCGTCGTCGTCTCGCGTAGGAACCGTCAGTCGGTCGTTTTCTCTCTTCCGGAGTCGTGCGTCCCTATTGTCTCACACGGCAGCCGCTCGCCCGCACCCGGGACAGTTTCCGAGTTTATCGGATGGAGTTCCGAGAGATCGCGGAATATATTTACATATCTATTGGCGTAAAGTTTTCCGTCATCGGGGGAATCAGGTCGGTCGTGATCGGGTGGTGGGTCGCTATTCCGGCGGTACGAACGCTGACTGGCACGGTTCGATGGCGTCCGAGATACTCCGGTGGATCAGGGCTCACGGGGCGTCCCTGAACCGCCGTACTGGTAGTTGATGGAGATGCGATTGACGGACTCCTCGATCTTCTGGCGGAGTTCCTCCTGGTATGACTCGTTCTGTACGCGTCCCGTCGGGGCGACGATGTTCAGCGCGCCGTGGAGTCGCTCGTCGATGAGGATCGGGACCGCGATCATACCCATGCCGATCACCTGCTCGTCCCAGTCGACCGCGTAGCCGCGCTCCTCAATCCGTTCGCGCTCGGCCCAGAGCGCGTCGGGGTCCGTGACGGTCCGCTCCGTTCGCTCCGCGAGCGGCCCGTCGTGCAACAGTGCCTCCGCCTCGTCGTCCGGGAGGTACGCGAGGATCACCTTCCCGGATGCGTGCGTGTGCAGCGGCGTCATCGCACCCGGATACGTACCGAGGTTCAGCGCCTGAGGCCCTTCCTCTTGGTGGAGGATCAGACCCCGGCCGTCGTGTTCGATCGTGAGCCCGACGAGCTCGTTCGTGTCGTTCGCCACGCGCTTCATCTCCGGTTTCGCGGTCTGGAAGAGCCGGTCGCGGTGTTTCATCCGGCCAGCGATGGTGTAGATCCGGGGGCTGAGTCGGTACTCCCCGTCCTCCCGCGTCACGTAGCCGGTCTCGTGGAGCGTTCGGAGGTAGTCGTACATCGTACTGCTGGGGAGGTCCATGCGTCGTGCGAGCTCGGTCGGGCCGGCCCCGTTCGTCTCTTGGAGGACATCGAGCACCTCGAACGCCCGCCGGATCGTCGTCAGCGAACGGGGATTGTCGCTCATACAGACGACTATCGTGAGTGATGCCGATATACCTTCCGGAATATTCGGATGGGAGTGCGAAGCGCGGACCGGATCGTCCGGAACGGATGCCCCGCTACGCGGGTGGCATGCGGAAAAACCGACGGTGATCGTGCGGTCTCAGTACTGGACGCGATCCGTCGACTCGATCTGACCGATCCACTGGCGATCATCGAGGTCGCCCTCTTGCCACGCGATGGGTTCCCAGTTGGGGTCGAAGACGAGGTAGCCACCGGCGTTGAACTCGATACGGTGGCCGCTCTCCTCGTCTCGCGTGTAGAGGAATTTCCCGCGAGAGATGGAGTGCTGACCGATCCCGTCCGTGGGAACGCCGCGCTCGTTCATCGCGTCGGCGGCGTCGAAGAGGTCGTCAGCGCTATCGACCTTGTAGGCGATGTGGTGGAGGCCCGGGGGTTGCTCCGCCTCGTCGTCGATGACCGCGGCCTCGATCTTGTTGCCGTTCGCGCTCACGAACGTCCCCCAACGAGAGCCGTCCTCGCGGTCGTAGTACTCCTGGACCCGGAAGTCGAGCGTCTCCTGGAGCCACTCGGCACAGCCCGGGGCGTCGGCGTCCCAAATCTGGACGTGATCGATCCGGCGGGGGGCGACGGCGTTCGTGGTAGTCCGGGAGTACGTCTTGTTCTTCAGCTTCGAGCGACGTTCCGCGGGCGGGTCGGGCTTCTCCATTTCGTGATAGAACTCGAAGGGGTGACCGTGCGGCGTCGAGAAGCGGATCGCCTCGCCCTGTCCGGCCTCCTCGCCGGCGTCGACCCACGTCACGTCGAGGCCCTCCTCGGTTTCGAGCAGCTCCGCGTACGCCTCGAGATCCTCTGGGTTACGGGTCTGCCAGCCGATGTGGTCGACACCTGCGCGCTCGGCTTCCGTCAGGCTGACCGAGTGGTGGTCGAACTCATCGACCGCGCGGAGGTAGACCGTCCCGTCCTCGCGTTCGACTTCCTCGAATCCGACCGCGTCCACGAAGAACGCCAAGGACGCGTCGAGGTCCGCCGTTTCGAGCGCGACGTGCCCAATACGTGCTAGTTCTGGCTCGGACATAGCTAAACATCATCCGTGACTCATCATTAAGCCTTCCGTACCACTGAGATCAAGTGGGAACGAGGCCCTTCGAACGACCGATCCAGATGGACGACCGAGTCATATATTCGATACCGAATGTCGTCGCTCATCGGAACGAGATATAACTATTTATCGATGGGGTCGTAACGATCGGACAGCAATGAGTAACCAAGACGCCGTCCCGTCGGCAGCGGAGGCGCTTCCCGATCCGGTCGGCGCGGACAACGTCGTATACGACCCTGGCGAGGAGCGGTTACGGAAATACTCCGCACACCTCGAAACGACGACCGAGTTCGGCTCACCCGCGTACGTGAGCGAGCAGCGTTCGCGCTCGTCCGACCGGACGAAAAACGACGTCGACGACGAGTTCGGACGCGAGGAGTACGACCGAATCGGGGACGCACTCGCGTACGCGCGCGAGCACGAGATGCTCTGTATCGACCGGCGGATCGGGCGTCACCCCGAACACACCTACTGCTATCGGTACTACGTCCCGAAGGCGTACGGCCGCATCGCGCTCGCCGTCACTCGCCTCTTCGAGCCCGCGCCGGCCGACGCCGACCCCGACTTCCTCACCGTCCAACTGCCGGATCACGATGAACTCGCCATTCGCGCCGTTCCGGACGCCGGCGTTACCGCCGTGCTCGGGAGCGACTACACGGGCGAGGCGAAGAAGGCCGCCCTCCGTCTCTTCATGTACCGCGCAAAGCGATCCGGCGGGCTCGGCCTCCACGCGGGGAGCAAGCGTGTGACGGTCCGCGACGACGAGGGCGACCGTCGGACGGTCGGGCAGGTCTTCCTCGGGCTCTCGGGCACCGGCAAATCGACGCTCACCGCACACGGCCTCGGGCTCGACGACCCCGAGGACGCCGTCATGGTGCAGGACGACGTCTGTGCGCTCCTGCCGAACGGGACGGTCGCTGGGAGCGAGGGGAACGGGCTGTTCCTCAAGACGATCGGCCTCAACGCCGACGAGCAGCCCGAAGTGTACGACGCCGTCACGCACGAGTCCGCCGTACTAGAGAACGTCGACGTCGCCGAGGATGGGACGGTCGATTTCGACAGCGATCGATACACTAGCAACGGCCGCGCCACCGTGCTCCGCGAACACCTCGACTCCGCGACCGAGGAGATCGACCTCGAACGCGTCCAACAGGTGTTCTTCATCACCCGGAATCCGACGATGCCCCCCGTGGTGAAGCTCCCGTCGGAGGCGGCCGCCGCCGCGTTCATGCTCGGCGAGTCCGTCCAGACGAGCGCGGGTGATCCATCGAGCGCCGGCGAGGCCATTCGCGTGGTCGGGACGAACCCCTTCATCATCGGCTCCGAGGGCGAGGAGGGCAACCGCTTTCGAGACCTCGTCGACGAACTCGGCGTCGAGTGTTACGTCCTCAATACTGGCTCGCTCGGCAACGGGGCGAAATCCATCGGCGTCAAGGAGTCGACGACGATCCTCCGCGAGATCGCGCGCGGGCGCGTCGAGTGGGACGACACCGCAGAGCACGGGTTCGCCGTGCCGACGTCCGTCCCCGGGATGGACGTAGACGAGTACGACGTCGCCGACTACGTGACGGACTACGAGCAAAAGCGCCGCGACCTCCGTGCGGAGCGCCGCGAGTATCTCGCGGGCTTCAACGACCTCGACGAGGACATCATCGAAAACGTCTACTGACGCTTACGCTTTCGGCGTCGCGTCGAAGAGCGCCTTCAGGTTCGCAAACGATTCGACGGTGCCGTCGCTCGTCTCGATCTCGAACAGCTCGCGGGCGTCCGCGTCGGCCTCGCGGAGGAGGGTCTCGACGCGCTCGCGCGCCGCGCCGTCGAGTGATTGGGCGGCCGCCCACTCGTCGAAGTCGAGCGTCTTCTTGAATCGCGCCGTCCGCTCGACCTCGAAGCCCGCGGCGCGCAGCCACTCGCGCCACCGTTCGACAGTGTAGGACTCGACGTGGCTCGGATCGCGGAGGCGTTCGACGCGGTTGAGGAACGCGGCGAGATCGGGGTCTGCGGGCGCGACGTTGTCCTCGATCACGAGGCGACCGTCCGCGGTGAGGACGCGCGCCGCCTCCGCGACGAAGGCCTCGGGGTCGGGGAAGTGGTGGGCGGCGATGCGACACGTCACCGCGTCGACGCTGTCGTCGGCGACCGGGAGGCGTTCCGCGTCACCGACGACGCCAGCGACGCCAGCGAAGGCGGCCGTCGCGGTTCGCACCATCTCCGGGGATGCGTCGAGTCCGACGACTTGCGGAACGCCCCGATCGGCGAGCGCGCCCGCGGTGTGCCCGGCACCCGTAGCGACGTCGAGAGCGATCGTCGCGTCGGCGCACCAATCCGCAAGCGTTTCGAGGTCGCGCCCCGCCCCGTGGACGTCGCTCTCCAGATAGGCATCCGTCGCCGCGCCGAACGACGCCGCCGTCTCGCGTTTCTGATCCGTGTGCTCCGTCATCGTCGCCCCCTTCGCGCCGAAGGATAAGAAGCGTCCCGTCTCGTGACCGGGTGAGCGGGAGCTATCGAAGGTCGTCGATCCGGTCGAGACGCTCGCTCAGCACGGACTTCGCGGAGGAGAGGTCGCCACCCATCCGGATGATCTGGTGGCCGTCGTCGATGGCCTCGGCGACCGCCTCAGGCGTGTTGGCGATACAGCCCATCGGGACGTCGGCGTCGAGACACTGCCGTTGGATGTCGGCGATCTGGTCTTGGACCTCGGGGTGGGACTTCTCGTTCGGATGGCCCATCTGCACGGAGAGGTCGGAGGGGCCGATGAAGACGAAGCCGAGTTCCGGGACGTCGAGGATGTTGTCGAGATCGTCGACCGCGGTCGTCTTCTCGATCATGACGCCGAGACAGACCTCCTCGTCCTCGGTCTCGACGTAGTCGTCCGCGCTCCCCCACGTTCGGGAGCGCCCGCTGGCGAGGCCGCGCTCGCCGGGTTCGCCGTCGTAGACGAAACGCGTCGCCTTCGCGGCCCGGCGGACCTCCTCGGCGGAGTCGACGCGCGGGATGAAGACGTTTCGGACGCCGGCGTCGAGGACCTTGCGGATGAGGTCGGGCTCGGCGGAAGGGAGGCGAACGAAGAGTTCGGTACCACCGACCTCGGCGGCGCGCGTCAGATCCTCGAACAGCGTGCTGTCGTACGGGCTCGGGCCCTGGTGCTCGAAGTCGAGCCAGACGAAATCGATCCCGATCTCGCCGTACACCTCGATGACCGTCGGCGAGAAGGTCACGGAGCGGGCACCGAGGACGACATCGCCGTTCTCGATGCTCTCTCGGAACGAGTTGTGTTGATCCATACCGTCTGGTCGTGCACGGGCTCCGAAGTTATAGATTCCGATAGATCGAACCGGGTGGTACGAGCGTGACGTGACGGCCGTGACCGCAGAAAAGACGGAGTGGATCGTGGCGGCGTTACTCGTCGTCCTCGACCATCTGGAAGCGACGGCCGTCGGGGTCGCGGAAGTTCGTGATGGTGCGGCCCGTGTGCTCGACGTAGTAGGGGTCGGAGACCTGATCGACGTTCTCGTCCTCCTTGAGTTTCTCCGTGATCGCCTCAATGTCGTCGACGGCGTAGGCGATGTGGTTGATGCCGGGGACTTCCTCGCCCTCGACCGTGTGGACCTCGAAGAGCGGGCCGTCGCCGTCCTCGGGAACCAGTTCGAAGGACTGGCCGTGGTGGGTCGTCTCCCGGTGTTCCTCGTAGCCGAGGGATTTCAGGAACTCCGCCATCTCTTCTGCGTCACTCGCCTCGATTTCGATGTGGTCGATATCTCCAAGCACACGCAGAGAATCGCTCGCGCCGATAGTAAGCGTTGTGGTGTGGGTAAACGGGCCACTCCCGTCGGCCGCGAGGCGGGCGCGGGCGCGTCCTCAGGCGTCCGGAAGATCGACGTCGACGTCGTGCTGGAGGCCCGCCGCTTTCACCGTGTTGTAGAGGAGCATGGCGATCGTCATCGGGCCGACGCCGCCGGGGACGGGCGTGATGGCGTCCGCCTTCTCCTTCGCGCTCTCGAACTCGACGTCGCCGACGAGTTCATACCCCTTGTCGGTGTCCGCGTCGACGCGGTTGACGCCGACGTCGATGACGGTGGTGCCCTCGCTGAGCATCGAGCCGTCGATGAGTTCGGGAACGCCGACGGCCGCGACGACGATATCGGCACGGCGTGTCTTCTCTTCGAGATCCTGCGTTTTCGAGTGACAGACCGTCACGGTTGCGTTCGCGTTCTCGCCGGACTGGATGAGGAGGTTCGCCAGCGGCTTGCCGACGATGTTGGAGCGGCCGACGATGGTGACGTCCTTCCCCGTCGTGTCGACGCCCGCGGCGCCGAGGAGGATCTGGACGCCGTGGGGCGTACAGGGTTTGAAGCGCGCGTCGCCCGCGACGAGGCGCCCGACGTTCTCGGGATGGAAGCCGTCGACGTCCTTCATCGGGTCGATGCGCTGGAGGACCTTCCGCTCATCAACGTGGTCGGGGACGGGCATCTGGACGAGGATCCCGTGGACCTCCGGGTCGTCGTTCAGTTCATCGACCTTGTCGAGAAGTTCCTGCTCGGGGGCTTCGGGGTCGATTTCGACGTGAACACTGTTGATGCCGATGTTCTCGCAGGCGCGCTGTTTCATCGAGACGTACGTCTCGCTCGCGCCGTCGTCGCTCATCAGTACGGTGGCGAGCCCGGGCGTTACGTCCTCGTCGGCGAGAGCGTCGACGTTCTCGCTCAGTTCGTCCTTGATACGATCGCTAACCGCGTTCCCGTCGATAATGTCAGCCATGTATGAGTAGCACCTTGTTGTCGCCGCGAGCCCCGGTCGACCGCGTCGGACCGCTGAACCGTGGCGGCAAACGCAGTCTCAGGGTCATTACCGAAACAGAGGTCTCTCAGAGCACAAAATACCTTCGATGCGTCCGGAAACGCGAGATGGGACGAAAGCCGCGCAGGGGGCCGCGAGTGACATGCACGTCCCCTCACGAGGAGGGGGACCCGCGGGTCGACAGAGTGGTGTTACCGCTTGTCCTCGCCGTACGGGGCGGGGTGGACGGTCGCGGTGATCTCGGTCTGTTCGTGGCGCTCGACAACCGGGTTCTCCTCGCCGCCGTCGGGCTCGCCCCAGACGATGGTGACTTCGGTCCCGGGCTCGGTGTACTCCGTGTCGAGGACTGCGAGGGAGAGGAACTTCCGCTCGTTGTAGACGTAGCTCTTGTCGGTGGAGACGCCGACGTGCTCGCCGTCGACGAGAACCTCGTCGTACGGGCAGGCGGCGTTACGCGGGTGCGGGAAGTTCATGTACTCGTTCGTCGCGCCCTCCTCGTAGAGGGAGCCACGGACCTTCTGAAGGTCGTCGGCGTGCCACTCGAGCGTGACCTTCTTCCGGGCCGGGTCGTCGATTTCCTCCTCGAGAGCCTCGCGACCGACGAACTCGTTGTCGAAGCTGACGATGTGGTCGTAGCCGAGTTCGATCGGGGTCACGTAGTAGTCCGAGATGTCGTCGGAGTCGAAGCTCCCGCCGACGGAGAGGAGGCCGTCGCGGACGTCGAGCCACTCGCGGTAGTCCGCCATCTCGTCGCTGAAGATGGCGGGGACGACGAGCGGAAGCCACCCGAGGATGACGTTCGCCGTCTGGTAGCTCTCAGCACCGAGGCGGCGGATGTCGTAGTCCTCGCCGGCCTCGAGAACCGCCGATCGGATCTCCTCGCGCTGCTCGTAGGGACCCCAGAACTCGAACCCGGATTCGCCCGCCATGCCGTGGCGGAGCAGGTTCGTCTCCACGCCGTCGATCGTGATGGTCTCGAAGTTGAAGAAGCCGAGATCCGGGAGAGGGTCGTCGGCAGCCTCGCGCATGACTTCGACGGCGTCGGGACCCTGGACCTGGTAGCGGTAGTCGTTGGGGTCGTTCCCCGTCGCGGCGGGGCGCGGCTGGTACTCGTACTCGACGTCGTAGTCACCGGTCTCGATGTTGTAGCGCAGCCAGTTGTGGCCGGCCTGAGCGCCGACGCTCAGGAGGTTGTTCTCCTCCTCGTGGAAGAGGATGGCGTCACCGAGGAAGTTCCCGTTGGGGTTGGCGACGACGAGCTGCTTTGCCTGCCCGACCTCGTAGCCTTCGAAGTTGTTGACGGCGAAGTCCGAGAGGAACTCGACGGCGTCGGGACCCTTGATGCGGAGGTCCGACATGTGGTAGGACTGGTCAGCGAAGGCAACGGACTCGGCCCAGGAGCGCTGCTCTTCGATCCAGTGCGTGTACTCGTCGGGAACCTCGGTGAATTTGCCGACGCCGAGGTTGCGCATCAGGTCGAGCGGGCTTCCGGCCGCTTCGACTGCCTCTTCCATGCTGTCGCTGAATGACCACTTTCTGCTCATGGTAAGTCGTAGTTCACCAGTTGTGCCTGGTCTATATAATACTTTCGTGGTTCGGTTCGCCACGCCCTCCGGAGGCGAGCCTCGTGCGTGGAACAAAAGGTAGTGCATTTGGCGTCACCGACGCGAGCTCGACCGTCGGTGCCGCACGACTCACCAGCGCACCTATCCGATATGATCGGAGCTTTTCGAGGAATCGGCGTGTCTATATGTCGTCGATCAGAGATATCTCGTGTTGTTTTACGCCAATATTTACGTAAATCATTGCGGTTCAGACGGACAGCGAGATCGTAGGAACATTCGAACCGGTGGTTCGGCCGGACACGATCCGAAAAGTATCCGATATATGCGGCACATGTTGTGGTCTCCAGTCTGAAAGCCTGGCAGTTCAACGACGATATCGAGGGGAAGGCTTATGTCGCTGATCGCGTATCTCGTAAGTGATGTACCGTGAGTACGTTCGACCGGCCGGGCTGACAGCCGCCACACGCGACTGTGGGCCGGCGGTGGGACGACCGCGGTAGACCGGAGACACACCATGGCACAAACCACATCGACGTCCCGCGACGCCACGACGCTGCTCGCTGACCCGCGCTACGAACTGATGCCCTTCGATACGTTCGGGGATCAGATCACGCACCTCCCCGACGGGGCGACGGTCACGATCACTGCCTCGCCGCAGCTCGGCATCGAGCGGACGATCGAAGCCGCCGAGGAGGCGGCCGAACAGGGCTTCGAAGTCGTCCCGCACGTCTCCGCGCGATACGTCCGCGGCGACGACCACCTCGCCGAGATCGCGGAACAGCTCACCGAGATCGGCGTCGACGACATCTTCGTCCCTGGGGGCGACCGCGAGGAACCGATCGGTGACTACGAGTCCGCGTACGACCTCCTACAGGGCCTCGAACGCATCGACTACGACTTCGAGGAGATCGGAATCACCGGCTACCCTGAGGGTCACGACTTCCTCTCGGACGAAACGCTCGCCCAGTCGATGGCCGACAAAGCGCCGTACGCGACGTACATCGCCACGCAGCTCTGCTTCGATCCGAACGCCGTGCTCGAATGGATCGAGGAGATCCGCGCGCGCGGCGTCGAGCTCCCCGTCGTCGTCGGGATCCCGGGCGTCATGAACTACTCCCGCCTCCTGTCGATCTCGCGGAAGGTCGGCGTCGGCGACTCCATTCGTTTCCTCCAGAAGACGAACGGGATCATCGGCTTCCTCCGCCAGCTCATCGGCTCGCGCGGGAACTACACGCCCGACGCGCTAATCGACGGCCTCCAGCCGCACGCCGACGACCCCGAGTACAACATCCAGTCGCTCCACATCTACACCTTCAATCAGGTGCCGGATACGGAGTCGTGGCGGAAGAATCGGCTGGGCGAATAACGACCGAGTCGGCCGTTGACTCGACGGCCGGCGTTTGCCGATGGCGCGAGTAACAGAGAACCGGGACCCAGTCACAGTATTCGGACGGATCTCTCCGTGATTTTTCTCCGCGAACGAGAGCGACCCTAAGAGCGTCCGCGTACTCAGTTTCGGTCGGTCGGCTCGGACGGATTGAGCTCTCGTATCTCCGCGGGGAGACCGAGATCGGCGTCCGCATCGTCGACGTACGTCCGCCCGTCCGCGACGTCAAGCGCGCCCTGGACGTGGAGCCGGATGGCTTCGATAAGCGCATCGGCCTCGAGCGGTTGGCCCTGCTCTTTGAGGTCGGCCTCCTCGGCGTCGTCCGGGACGTTGAACGCGCGCTGCGTGATGATCGGGCCCTGATCGAGGTTCGGCGTGACGTAGTGGGCGGTGGCGCCGGCGATCCGCGCGCCGCCGTTAACTGCCTGACGGTAGGCGGCCGCGCCCGGAAACGCCGGTAGGAGGCTCGGATGCACGTTGATGATCCGGTTCTCGTAGTGGAAAACGAGTTCGGGACTGAGTATCTGGATGTAGCGCGCGAGGGCGACGACATCGACACCGTACTCGTCGAAGAGACGGAGGATCTCGCTCTCGTCGGGGTTCCCGTTCTCGTCGCCAACGTCGTAGAAGGGGACGTCGTGTTCCTCGGCGATATCGGCGAGCATCGAGTGGTTCCCAATGACGACCTCTACGTCGGCGTCGAGGGCACCGTTCTCGACGGCGTCGAGCATCGCCTCGAGGCAGTGGCTCTCCTTCGTGACGAGGATACCGACCGAGTCGCCACCCTGGTCCTCGGGGAAGCGGACGCGCAGGTCGACGTCGAGATCGTCGCAGGCTGCCGCGAGATCCGCCTCAAGGGCCGACTCCTCCGTATCGGAGGTGTCGGCGAGCGCTTTGACGCGGAACACGCCCTGTTCTTCCTGCTGGTCGAGTTCTTCGAGTTCGACGTCGTGCTCGAACAGCACCGACGTGACTCGGGTGAGTACCCCGGTATCGTCGTCACCGATAACGGTGACCTCGGTTAGGTTCGGATTCATCTGTGACACCAGCACGTAACCGTGCTCGCTATGCATCCAGATTTATCCAACGGGTTCAAAAACCTATCGGTCAATCGGCGCGCCCGGGAGCCGTCGGATCGATCGGCACGCACAAGTGACGCGCCCGAAGATGCACGCTCATGCGAGCGATCGTCGATCAGGACATCACGCCGAGTGGACGACTGACGGACGCGCTCCCGTCGTCGTGGGACATCAGCGTCGGGATCGAGAAGGGCGACGGCGCGCTCCTCGACGCCGTCGAGGGGGTTGAGGTCGTCTTCGTCACCTCGCGGATCCCGATGACGCGCGAGGTCATCGAACACGCTGCGGATCTCGAGATCATCGCCAAACTCGGGACGGGCATCGACTCGGTCGATCTGGAAGCGGCCGCCGAGCACGGGATCACCGTGACGCACACGCCGGGGCACAACGCGCTCTCCGTCGCCGAGCACGCGCTCTGTCTCGCGCTGGCGAGCGCACGGCGGCTACCGACGGCCCGGTCGATCATCGAGCGCGGCGAGTGGCGCGACGAGTACCCGCTGGGAACGCGCCTCTCGCAGTCGACCGTCGGGATCGTCGGCTTCGGCGACGTCGGCAAGCGCGTCGCCTCGCTGCTCTCGGGGTTCAACGTCGAGTTGTACGCGAGCGATCCGTACGTGCCGAGCATCGACGCCGACTTCTCCGGTGCGGAGCTGACGTCGCTCGACGAGACGCTGGCCCACAGCGACTTCGTCATCGTCACCGCCGAGCTGACCGAGGAGACGACAGGGCTCATCGGCGCGGCGGAGTTCGAAGCGATGCAGGACAGCGCGATCCTCGTCAACACGGCCCGGGGTCCCGTAGTCGACGAGGCGGCACTACTCGAGGCGCTCGAGTCGGGTGCGATCGCGGGCGCGGGCCTCGACGTGTATGAGACGGAACCACTTCCGAGCGACTCGCCGCTCCTCGACTTCGAGAACGTCGTCACGACGCCGCACGTCGCGGCGATGACGGAAGCGAGCCGCGAGGACACGATCGATCAGCTGACGGAGAACGTCCGAAACATCGTCGAGGGCGAGCGGGTGGCCGATCGGTACATCGCCACGTCGCCCTGAGACCGACCGATCGGTCGGCGTCCGACTAAATCGGATTTCTCCCGTTGTGCGACGGTCGTCCCCGGATATATCGTGTGCCACTGAGTCAGGTTTACACGAATACCGTCGTAAATAGTCGCCGGGTCGGGACCGAATCAGAGGGTGAAACATCACACGAAACTGGTACGACCCCGTATCTATCCGATACTCACGGATACGTTCCATCGAGCCAGCGGCGCGCTGACTCGCGTCGAGCCGTGGGGACGCGACGTCGTGGAGCAGTCCGACGATGGAAGCAAGGAATAAAACTGAACGAAGACGGCGCTGTATCCCCGTTTCCAGAACCCGAACGGTTCTGGTATGCGGACAAGACGCTTTACGTCCTGTCGTCTTTTTGAACGGAGTGGTTTTAGCGCTCTGCACCGCCACACATAAACGGATCGCAATCCACTAGAGGGTAATGCCAGACGAGCTTCCGGACGTGCAGGCATCGACACCGGACGTCTCGGTGGGTTTGAGCCACGTAGGCGTGACCGGCGTCGAGAAGCTAGTGACGCTCGAACGCGCGGAGAAGCGCCCGGTCGTCCTGATGGCGGAGTTCGAGGTCTACGTCGACCTCCCGCGGGAGCGCAAGGGAATCGATATGAGCCGGAACATGGAGGTCATCGACGAGACCCTCCAGTCGGCCATCGACGAGCCGACCTACCAAGTCGAGGACGTCTGTGGCGAGGTGGCCGATCGACTCCTTGCGAAACACGACTACACCTCGCAGGCGGTGGTCTCGATGGAGGCCGCGTACATGACGCGAGAGGAGACGCCCGAGTCGGGGCGCGCGACGCAATCAACGCTGGACATCATCGCGTCGGCGACGGCGCGCGAGGGGGAAGAGACCCGGGAAGAGGTCGGCGTCCGCGTGACCGGGATGACCGTCTGTCCCTGCAGTCAGGAGATGATGTCGGCGCGCGCCGCCGAACGGCTCGCTGACCTCGGCGTCGACGAGGACGACGTGAAGGCGTTCCTCCGCGACGTCCCGCAGGCCGGCCACTCACAGCGGGGACACGCGACGCTGACCGTCGAAACCGCCGGAACGCCGGACGTCGATCTGCGCGACCTCATCGACATCGCGCGCGACTCGATGAGCGCGCGGATCTACAACCTCGCGAAGCGCCCGGACGAAGACCACATGACGTACGAGGCGCACGCGAACGCCCGGTTCGTCGAGGACTGCGTGCGCGCGATGGCCGAGCAGGTGGTCGACGAGTATCCGGAACTGCCGGATGAGACCGTCATCACGATGAAGCAGTCGAACGACGAGTCCATCCACCAGCACAACGCCCACGCCGAACGCGTCGCCCCCCTCGCGCAACTCCGCGAGGAAGTCGACGGCGAAGAATAGACGAGGCCCGGCCCGTTAGTAGTGCGCCGCCTCGACCGTCGCGTCGAAGCGTGCCGCGAGCCGCTCAGTGAGGGGGCCGACCGGCAGGGCCGTCCCGTCGACCTCGACGAGCGGTCGAACCTCCCACGTCGTGTTCGTCAGGAAGGCTTCGTCGGCGCGGCGGAGGGCGTCCGGGTCGTACGTTCCGGTCTCGACGTCGATCCCCTCGCGTGCGGCGATATCGAGGACGGCGCGTCGCGTGACGCCCGGGAGGACGTCACCGTCGAGCGTCGGCGTGTGGAGGGTGTCGTCGCGCACCCAGAAGACGTTGCTCGTCGCGCCCTCGGCGAGTCGGCCGTCGACATCGCACAGGAGCGCTTCATCCTCGCCGTCGAGTTCGTTCCGCGCGAGGATCCCGTTCAGGTAGTTGTGCGTCTTCGCGGCCGCGGGGATGGCTGCATCGGGCACACGGCACGTGTCGACGACGCGTGCGCGCGCCGGGGCGTCCCAGACGTCGTCACCAACGGTGCCGCCGCGCGGAAGCGGTTTCGTGACGACGACGACTGTTGGGTCGGCGGGGCCGGGCGTGAGCTTGCCCGACTGGGCGCCACGCGTGACGGAGACGCGGACGTAGGCGTCGGCGAGGTCGTTCGCGGCGAGCGTCTCCCGGACGCGCGCGCGGATGTCGGAGGCGTCCGGATACCGCTCGAAGCCGAGCGCGTCGAGCGTGTCCCGGAGACGTGCCGCGTGGTCGTCCCAGCGGAAGACCGTCCCGCCGTAGGCGCGCAGGGTTTCGAAGGCCGCGTCGCCGTACCGAAAGCCCCGGTCGGCGACGCTCACGCTCGCCGCGTCGGCCTCAACGAGCGCACCGTCGACGTGGTACTGCATCGTCACCGCTGGCGCTCCGTGGCCGTGAGGAAGTTCGCCACGAGCCGACGGCCGAGCGAGAGGTCCGCGGGATCGTCGGGTCGACCGGTGAGGACGCTCTCCGGATGGAACTGGACGCCGACGTGCGGTTTCTCGCGGTCCCGGACCGCCATGACGACGTCGTCGTGCTCGCCGTCCGCCGTCCACGCGGTCTCGACGAGTCGAGCGGGGAGCGTGTCGGCGTCGACGGCGAGCGAGTGATACCGACCGACGGTGACGGCGTCGGGAAGGCCGTGAAAGATTCCGGCGCCGTCGTGGCGGATTGCCGAGGGCTTCCCGTGGACGACGGCGTCGGCGCGGACGACGTCGGCGCCGCGGGCGGCGCAGAGCGCTTGATGGCCGAGGCAGACGCCGAGGATCGGATAATCAGTGTCGAAAAGCGGCACGGAGACGCCGGCTTCCGCGGGCGTCCCGGGGCCGGGAGAGACAACGATAGCGTCGGGATCGAGTGCGCGGACGTCGTCGACGTCGATGGCGTCGTTCCGGCGGACGACGACATCCGCGTCGCTCTCGCTCGCCACGTAGTCGACGAGGTTGTACGCGAACGAGTCGTAGTTGTCGACGACGAGAACGGTCATTTCGAGACCTCCATTTCACCGGCGTCGGCGGCGAGCGCACGATCGAGCGCGTCCACGAGCGCCTGGGCCTTATCGAGGGTCTCGTCGTACTCGGCGTCGGGGTCCGAGTCGTGCACGACGCCGGCACCGACGCGGAGGGCGTACTCGGCGCCAGTGCGGACGAGCGTCCGGATGACGATGTTGAACGTGGCGTCACCGTCGAACCCGATCGCCGCCATGCCGCCCGTGTACGGCCCGCGGCGGGTCGTCTCGACTGACTCGATCAGTTCCATCGTCTTCGGTTTCGGGGCGCCCGTGATCGTTCCTCCGGGGAAGACGGCCTCGACGGCTTGACCGAGCGACGTGTCGGGCGCCAGCCGGCCAGTGACGAGCGAGACGAGGTGCATGACGCGCGAATACCGATCCACGCGGCGGTACTCCTCGACGGCGACCGACCCCGGTTCCGAGACCTTGGCGAGGTCGTTGCGTTCGAGGTCGACGAGCATCGCGTGTTCGGCGCGCTCCTTCTCGTCACCGAGGAGATCAGCCTCGTACTCGGCGTCCTCGGCGTCGGTCTCGCCACGCGGCCGCGTTCCCGCGATCGGTTCCGTGACGAGGCGATCGCCCACCCGTTCGAGCAGGAGTTCGGGGCTCGCGGAAACGAGATCGCAGGACGGAAACTCGACGAGGCCCGCATAGGGAGCGGGGTTCACGTCACGGAGCGCCGTGTACGCCTCGACGGGGTGGACGGCAGCCGGCGCGCGGAGGCGCTGGCTGACGTTCGTCTGGAACGTATCGCCCGCGCGGATCGCCTCCTTGATCCGAGCGACGCGTCCGGCGAACGCCTCGCGGCCCGCGTCACTCTCGAACGCGGCTGTCGTCGCATCCGGCGCCGGTGCCGACCCGACGGCCGGATCCCCTTCCCGGGTGCGTTCGGCCAATGCCGTCGCCCGCGCCAGCGCGGCGTCGTAGGCCTCGTCGATCGAGTCGTGTGCGTCGAGGCGGAGCGTGGCGACCACGCGGAGGTCGTCGCCCGGTTCGAACGGCGCCTCCCACGCCGCGAGACACTCGTAGGCGGCGAGTTCGAGGCGGGGGAGGGCGCGGTCGTCGGCCGTCGTCTCGGGGATGGCCTCGGTTTCGCGCGCCGCGTCGTACGAGAGGTAGCCGAAGAAGCCGCCGGGGTATGGGACGTCGCAGCCCCCACGGACGAGCGTCTCGTCCGCGAGGAGTGCGTCGATGGCCGCGAAGACCCCTTCACCTTCGGGGCCGATGGTCGTCACGTCCGCGGGCGTGACACCGAAGTAGCCCCACCCGTCGGCGTCCCCGCCCGTCTCGTAGAAGAACGACGAGTCGGGCGTCCCGGCGTCCGCCGCGCGTCCGTCGCGCGCTCGGCGATAGGCGTCGAACGGATCCTCAACGGGGACGCGGACTTCGACCGGGACGCGCGCACCGTCGGGTGCATCACGCGCCGTCGCGCGGAACGCTCCCCGGTCGGTGACGGGACGAACGTACTGCTTGCTCACGCGCGTAGTCGGATACGAACGAACAAACCAGTTTCGATGAGTATCAGGATACTGATAGTACCGAACGGGGCATCAGAGACGGCGGCCCGAACCGGCCGGCGTGACGCAACCGACTCGGGTGTGTTATTCCGAAACGCTCTGGACGATGACCGGGCGCTCGGCCTCGAGGATGACGCGCTGCGTCGTGCTCCCGAAGACCGCTTTGCCGGTCGGGCTCCGCGAGCGGCCGGCGAGCGCGATGAGATCCGCATCGAGATCGCGGGCCGCCTCGACGATCTCGGTCGATGGATCCCCGCTACGCTCGATCAAGTTCGTCTCCACGCCCGCATCGTCGAGTAAGTCTTGGGCCTCGTGGACCGACTCGATCTGTCCGACTGATGCGCCCTCCGGGTTGTCCGTAAACACGTGGAGAAGCGTCACGCGGACCTCGTCCATCTCGAGGGGCATATCGAGGATGGACTCGATCTGCTTGTCGGCGCGATCCGGGTCGTCGAGCGGAACGAGGATCTCGTACATCTACGCACGTACCCTCGGCGTTCGCTCGGTTCGCAGTGTTGTCGATACGACCAGCGTCCGTTCGGTTCGGCCAGAGAGCATGTCTTGGAGTTTGATCCCACCGGTAATCATAGTTTGGTTCGTCCGCGATCCCGGCGTCGAGTCGAAACGCCCACTCGAGATGCGGAAGACGAACTGGACCGGAGAGACCCTATCGACAGATCAGATTTATATATATTCTATTTCTCAGATATGTCGTCCATCGCGTCCTCGTGCGCGCCAACTACATATGAGTGGACGGTGTACGAGAGGGTATGACTGCGACCGAGACCGCAACGTTCGGTGGCGGGTGTTTCTGGTGTATCGAGGCCGCGTTCGAGGAACTCGACGGTGTCGAAGACGTCACGTCGGGCTACGCCGGCGGCCACGTCGAGGAGCCGACGTACGAATCGGTGTGCTCGGGCGAGACGGGCCACGCGGAGGTCGTGCAGATCGAGTACGACCCGGACGTCTCCTCGTACGCCGACCTCCTAGAGGTCTTCTTCACGATCCATGACCCGACGCAGGTGGACCGACAGGGGCCCGACATCGGCTCGCAGTACCGCTCGATCATCCTCACGCATGACGAGCGCCAGCTCGAGGAAGCGGAGGCGTACGTCGAAGCGCTCGACGCGGAGTACGCGGACGACATCGCGACGGAAATCGAATCGCTCGATACCTTCTACCGCGCCGAAGAGTACCACCAGAACTACTTCGCCAAGAACCCGAACGACGCGTACTGTACGATGCACGCGCGACCGAAAGTGGAGAAGGTGCGAGAGGTCTTCGAGTCGAAGGTCGAGCGCTCGGCGTAGGACATAGAGCGGAGAGCGCGGAGCGGAGGGCGACTCGGTCGAACACTCGTACCTGACCGAGGCAGCTCGCGAGCGGCGGACAACGTGAGCCTCAGTCGTCGGTCGCGTCGAGTCCGCGGATCCGTTCGACTACCCACGGGACGTCCGCGACGTCGTCGTCGAGATAGACGACGACGATGCTCGACTCGCCGTCCCACCCCCAGCCGTGGACGTTGACGCCGTTCTCGTAGACGCGGATCGTCACTTCGAGGCCGCCGAGCGTGGGATGGAGCGACTCCTGATAGGGGATCTCGATCCGTTCGAGCGTGTGTTCTTCGACGACCTCCGCGACGTTCTCGGCTTCGTGGCGCTCCGAGAACGTCGGCCGGGCATAGGCGAGGGTGTACTCCCGGTGCTCAAGGTCGCCGTGGACGACGGCCTGGAGGTGATCGCCGAGTCGCTCGCGCGCCGCGTCGACGAAGCGGTCGATGTTCCGTGGCACGTATCTATGCAGCCAGTGAACCGTTATCAAACGGTCGGCCGGCGGGAACGGCGACCCCCGGAACGTGTTTCCGGCAGGCAGCCGTAGACACGACCGGTGAGGCGACTCGGGCTCCGACTGGTGATGGCGGTGGTCGGTGCCGTACTCCTCGTCGGCTACGTCGGCACCGCGATCCTGGCGTATTGGGTCCTCACGGTCCTCTGGGTGACCCGACCGGATCCGACGGCGACACTCATAGTCGTCGTCATCACCGTGATCGTCGTCGGCACGCTCAGCTACGCGTTCGGGACACGACACCTCCTCGCGCGACTCGACGCGGAGCCGATTGCGCGGGAACGCGCGCCCACGCTCTACGACCAAGCGGCGACACTCTGCGAGCGGATGGGCGCGGACGTTCCGACGTTCTACGTCGGCCGGCTGGCGACGCCGAACGCGTTCGCGCTCGGTGGCATCGGAACCGGTGTCGTGGTCCTCGATCGCTCGCTCTTCGGATTCCTCACCCCGGCAGAACTCGACGCGATCCTCGCACACGAACTCGCGCACTTAGAGGGTCACGACGGGTTCGTCCGGACGCTCGCGTTTAGCGTCGGCGAGACGCTCACGGGATTCCTGTCGATCGTGCTCTTCCCGGCCGTCCTATCGACCACCGGGCTGGCGAAAGCTTGGGCGTGGTTCAGCGGTCGGCCAAGCGCGTGGACACAGAACCCGGTCGGCCGGTTTCGACGCGCCCTCGACGGCATGATCGCGTTCGGCCTAGTCGCGTTGACGCTCGCCGTCAACGCCCACTCGCGGCGACGGGAGTTCGCCGCGGACGACCGCGCGACGGACGTGACGGGCGACCCGATCGCGCTGGCGCGGGCGCTACGGAAGATCGAACGCGCGAGTCAGCCCACTTGGGCGGTCCTCTCGCCGTTCTACGTGCACAGTGACGACGACACGGAGTACCCGATCCAGCGGTGGTTCTCCACGCACCCCGATCTCGACGAGCGGGTCGAGCGCCTCCGGGAGAAAGCCTCTCGATCGGGCGATGACATATCGGTCCGTCACGAGTGAGCCGACGCCCCGGATAATCGGGACGATGAGCTGTAAACGACAAGATATACTGCGGACGTGGTGGTGTCGATTGCGGTGGCTGGGACGGAGCGGACACCCAGTGATCCGCCGATCCCGAACGCTATCGACGACTATCGACACCGGCGACGGTGCCAACGGTGGAGATCCGAAACGGCGACCGACACCACTATGTCCGCAGTAATACGCGACGATAGTGGATGTCAAGGGTGGTTTCGGAGTGACCGATTCATGGCCGATGAGTCGGGAGCAGTGTGTAGCGACGACAGATGCGGTCGCACGGATTGAACGCGAGACGGTACGACTGGGCGGCGGCACCTAGTGCGGTACGGGACGACGAGAGGTCGCGGGACACTCCACCATGTCCGCTGTTCTCCGAGCGTCCGCGATCCGGAACGACGAGACGAACCCTCCCCCCACTTTGTCCGCAGTAATTGCGTCCGAGGGACGGGCGGGGGTAGCCGGCTGTAGCGACTATTGCCGGAAGAAGCGGGAGTAGGATAGTTTCTGCATAGAGCTGAGTTGAATGAACGTCTCTATAGCAGAAACCTTAAACGTGTCATTGTATCATCTTTTTATTGATACTCTACTGCAGATACTGTTTCTTTTCTATGTACTTAGAACTATCGCCTATCTAGAGACCGCCTTCCTCACCCCACCCCCTCCTGTTCGCCCGTTACTGCGGACAAAGTGGGGGGAGGGTTACGGCCACAATCTTGATATATCTTCGTTCATCATACATATACCCCTTAGAACTCCGGACGCTCCGGACACTGCGGACACAGCGGACACTCCGGACGCGGTGGTTTTATTACCGGATCCAACGAGAGGTGTTCGTATGGGACTCTTCGAGCGGGACACCGATATCTATCGGGACCGCGACGCGCTTCGGGAGGATTATCAGCCGGCCGAGTTGGTCGGGCGGGACGAGGAACTCTCCACCTACACGTCCGCCCTCCAGCCGGTCATCAACGGCGAGCAGCCGAACAACGTCTTTCTCTACGGGAAGACGGGCGTCGGGAAGACCGCGGCGACGCGGTATCTCCTCGATCACCTCCGGGAGGACGCCGAGGAGTACGACGACATCGCCCTCGACATCATCTTCCTCAACTGTGACGGGCTTTCCTCCTCCTACCAGGTCGCGACGCACCTCGTGAACGAACTGCGCGCCGAGCACAACCAGATAAGTACGACGGGCTACCCGCTCGCGACGGTGTACGAGATGCTCTGGGAGGACCTCGACTCCCACGGTGGGACGGTCCTCATCGTCCTCGACGAAATCGACAACATCGGCGATGACTCTATTCTCTATCAGCTCCCGCGTGCGCGCGCGAACGGAAAGCTTGAGGACACGCAGGTCGGCCTCATCGGCATCTCCAACGACTTCTCCTTCCGCGATGACCTCTCCCCGAAGGTCAAATCCTCGCTCTGCGAGAACGAGATCCACTTCCCCGCCTACGACGCGACGGACCTGAAGGCCATCTTGAAACAACGCGCGGACGTCGCGTTCCACGACGGCGTCCTTGACGACGGCGTCATCCCGCTCTGTGCAGCCTACGGTGCGAAGGACGCTGGTGACGCCCGCCAGTCGATCGACCTCCTGATGAAGGCGGGCGACGTCGCGCGCGACGATGAGGCGACCACAATCACCGAGGATCACGTCGATCGCGGCCGCACCGCACTCGAACGCGGCCGCATCGAGGAGGGGATCAGGGGACTCACCGAACACGGGCACCTCGTCCTCTACGCGCTCGTGACGAACGACTTAGAGGGTGAGACGCCGATCCGCTCGCGCGACGTCCGCCCGCGATACACGCGCTTTGCCGAACTCGCGGAACGTGATCCGCTCGTTCCGCGCCGGATGCGCGATCACCTGAGCGAACTCGCCATGCTCGGGATCATCTCCGTCACCGAGCGCAACGAGGGGCGTCGTGGCGGGACGTACCGGGAGTACGAACTCGACATGCCGGTTGAGCAGGTGTTGAGCGCACTCTCGGAGACGGTGAAACTCGTCGGCGTCCACGAGTCCGTCGTCGAACTCGCTGAAGATGCGATGCCCGAGCTTACGACGTCAGTCGCCAGCACCGATGGTGACGGAGCCGATGGGGAGGCACAGACAGACGCGGATCGCTCAGACGTGTCGTTAGCGTCCTTCGAGTAGCGCTTCCCCGTACGGTCGGCCGATCCCGTCCGCCGATTTCTCTTCCCTCCGATTACTGCGGACACGGTGGGGTAACTGTGGATCTGCCCCCCGTCCCGATCCGTCACCCTCGATGATTACCGCGGACGTGGTGGTGTCGATGCGTACGGAACAGCGGACACGTCGGGGTCGTCCGTCTGCAGCCGTTTCCCATCTGTCTTGCCCCCGTTCCGCCGCTCCGAACCGAAAGCCCCCAGTAGCACCTCGCCCTCCATTCGTTCGTGCGCGTCCTCGTCACCGGCGCGACCGGCCGATACGGCTACGCCGCCGCGCTCGAGCTTCGTCGTATAGCCGTGGACGTCACGGCACTCGTCCGCGATCCGGACGCCGACGCGGCCAGAGACCTCGCCGAGCGCGGCGTCCGCCTCGCCCGCGGTCGGCGCGACCAACTCGACCACGTCGAGGACGCCCTCGCGGACGCCGACGGCCTCTTCCTCGCCGTCGGCGGCCCGGGTGCGAGCGCGCGAACCGCGGCCGAACGGGCCGACACGCTCGTGCGTGCCGCCGACCGCACGGGCGTCACCGTCGTCCACGCCTCGCTCGTTGATGCCGACATACGTCCCGGCGTCCCCTTCGTCGACGTCCGCGGACGGATCGACGCGGATCTCGTCTCCAGGGACGTTACGCACGTCTCGTTGCGCCCCGGGGTTCCACTTGATGCCTTCGAACGGGCCCGCAACGCCGTCGAGACGGAGGGCCGCCTCCCGTTCCCCCTTGACGGACACGCGCGCGTTCCGCTGACCGATCCACGCGACGTCGGCCGCGCCGCCGCGGCCGCGTTCACCGACGAACGCTCGCCCGCCGGCGAACGGCTCCCCGTCGTCTCCGGAACGCACTCGCTCTACGACATCGCGGACGTCCTCGAAACGCTCCTCGATCGCTCGATCACGGCCGATCCACGGGGACCGACCGCCGCCCCGCGTGCGCTCACCGCTTTCTATCGGTGGGCGAACGAGGGAGCGCTCCTTGGCGCCGACACTGACGCGCTCCGCGAACGCTACGGCGTCGCACCGTCGCCGATCCGCGACTACTTCGAGCGCGCCGGATGGGCGTAGCTCACTCGTTCCACGGCGCCGCGGGGAAGTCAACGAGTCGCTCCTCGCGTTCGATCGCGTCGATGCGTGCGATCTCCTCCGCGTCGAGTTCGAGGTCGAGCGCGCCGTAGTTCTCGACGATGTGTGCCTCGGAGGTGGCCTTTGGGATCGCCGCGACGTTCTCCTTCGAGAGGAGCCACGCGAGCGACACCTGATACGGCGTCGCGTCGTGTTTCTCGCCGATCTCGACGAGTTCGGGGACGTCCGCGACTTGCCCGCGCGCGACCGGGCAGTAGGCGACGAGCCAGTGGTCGTCGGCGAGCGCGCGCTCGTGGAGTTCGTCCTGTGAGAGGAGCGGATGCATCTCGACTTGATGCGCGAAGACCGGGCTCTCCAAGCGCTCGATGGCCTCGTCGAGGAGCTCGGGGGTGAAGTTCGAGAGGCCGACGTTGCGGATCACACCCTCGGTGCGCAAGGTGTCGAGCGCGGGCAGCGTCTCCGCGGGATCGTAGCTATCGATCGGCCAGTGGACGTAGAGGAGGTCGACGTACTCCGTGCCGAGCTTTTCGAGGCTCTCCGCGGTCGTTTCGTGGACCGCGTCGCGCGCGAGGTTGTCCATGTCGAGTTTCGTCGCTAGGAAGACGTCGTCGCGCTCGACGTCGGCGTCGGCGATGCCCTCGCCGACGTATGCCTCGTTGTCGTACATCTGTGCGGTGTCGACGTGTCGGTAGCCGGTTTCGAGCGCCGTCCGAACGGCGTTCCGACAGTCCACGGAATCAGTGTTCCTGTAGGTACCGAGGCCGAGCCGGTGGAAGTCGCTCATCGTATCGATATACGGCCGTCGGCCCGAAAACGCTACGGGCCCCGGCACGCCTCACACGCCGCCTCACCCTCCGCTTCGCCGGCCCCATCGTTCTGCCGGTCCCTTCGTGTCGTCGTCTCCGCCCCCGACCCGGACGCAGTCGCACTCGTCCACGCCGCCGTCACCCCTATATTCGAGACGGCCCTACTCACTCCACGCATGCCACGACGCAACCCCTTCGACGACATCGACCGGCTCTTCGATCGGTTAAACCGCCAGTTCGAGGACGCGGCCGAGATGATCGACGCGGAGGGTGGCGACGCGCTCACGAACGGCTTCGCCGCTGATGTCGAGGACGCGGGTGACGAGTTCGTCGTCACCGTCGACCTCCCCGGCTTCGAGAAAGAGGACGTCGACGTCCGCGTGCAGGACCGCGCGCTCTCCATCACCGCCGAGCGGACGACGGAGACAGGGGCAAGCGAGGGTAACGACGAGGAGTCGACGTACGTCCGCCGCGAGCGTCACGACCAGTCCGTCTCCCGCCGGCTGACGCTCCCTGAGCCCATCGATACGGACGACGTCGCCGCAACGATGAAGAACGGCGTGCTCACCGTCACGCTTGGAAAGGAGGACGAGTCCGGCGGCCACCGCATCGACGTCGAATAAGGTCGCGTTTCCCGCTGCATTTCCTCTGCCACACTTCTCCTGCTCCGTTTCTCCCGCTACGCGTTCATCTTCTCACGCCTCGACGACGCGCTCGATTCGTGCGTCGGGATCCGGATGGTCCGCGCCGTCAAGTCCGGCAACGGCGTCCATGAAGGCGACGCGATAACTTGCCGGGCCCTCGTAGTCGCCGAACGCGCCCGCCGCGGCGGCTTCACCCGCGATTCCGAAGGAGAGCGTGCCGGCGAGCGCCGCCTGTTCCGTTTCGTCAAGTGCCGCGGCGAACGCCGCGAGCGTCACGCCGAGCATACAGCCGGTGCCGACGACCCGTCCGAGCATGGCGTCGCCCGCCGTGACCTCGTAGGCCGCGTCGGCCGTTGCGACGACGTCTGTTTCGCCGGATGCGACGACGACGGCGCCGGTGTCACGCGCGAGCGCTACTGCCGTCTCAGCGACGTCCGCGTACTCGCCCACCGACTCGACGCCGCGTACGTCGGCGTCATCGCCCGCGAGCGCCGTGATCTCGCCGTAATTTCCCTTGACGACCGTCGGGTTGAGATCGGTGACGAGCGCGTCGGCGACGCGGTCACGGGTCGGTGTCGCGCCGACGCCGACGGGGTCGATCACGAGCGGGACGCCGTGCTCGTTCGCGGCCCGTCCCGCCGTCATCATCGCTTCTTCGCCGGCCTCGCTGACGGTCCCCATGTTGAGGAGACAGCCCTGTGCGCCCGCGACCATGTCGTCGACCTCGCGCGCGTCGTCGGACATCACGGGGAGGCCACCCCAGTGGAGGGCGACGTTGGCGACGTCGTTGACGGTGACAGCGTTCGTCACGCAGTTGATCAGTGGCTGTTCGTCCCGGATCGTGCCGAGGCAGTCGGCGATGGTGAAGTCAGCAATCATGATCTTTCTCTTACGTTCTGCACCGCCTCCGTGAGTTCGCGCGTCGCCGCTTCGGGGTCGTCCGCGGCGGTGATCGCGGAGACGACGGCGACGCCGTCCGCACCCGCCGCGATCACGTCCGGGGCGTTCGTGGCCGTGATCCCACCGATCCCGACGATCGGGACGTCGACGGCGTCCGCGATGGCAGCGACAGTATCGGGTCCGATCTCCGCGTGTTCCTCGCGGACGTCCTTCGAGTCGGTGGCGTAGACGGCCCCAACACCGAGGTAGTCCGCGCCGGCCTGTACGGCCCGTCTGGCGGCCTCCACGGAGGACACCGAGCGTCCGACGATCGCCCCCTCGCCGAGGACGTCGCGCGCGGCAGCGACTGGGAGATCCTCGTCCCCGAGATGGACGCCGTCCGCGTCGACGGCCGCCGCGATGTCCACGCGGTCGTTGACGAGGTACGTGACGTTCGCGTCGCGCGTCTGCTCGCGCAGCGCGCGCCCGAGGTGGTAGCGCTCGCGCGCCGTCGCACCCTTCTCACGCAACTGCACGACGTCGACGCCGCCGGCGATGGCAGCCGCGACGACGTCCTCGGTCGTCCGTCCACGCGACCGACTCCCCTGCGTGACGAGATACGTCCCGAACTCGATATTCACGGGTTGTAACTCATAGTGGTCCGTGCGCCGACAAAGCCGTTGTGGTCAGCGGCGGCGTCGGCGGGCAGCGGACCCACCACCCACACGTACATGGTGATCGACGGCCTTCGAGCTCGTGTGTTTACTGTTACCTCGCCGGATGGCACGGCGATCGCCTACGAGCGCACCGGTGACGGGCCGCCCCTGGTGTTGGTCCACGGCACCGCCGGCCACCGGATCGACTGGCGTGAGGTCGCGCCTGAGCTCGTCGAGTCGTTCACGCTGTACGTCGTCGAGCGGCGCGGACGTGGAGAGAGCGGCGACGCCGAGACGTACGATATCGAACGGGAGTACGCGGACGTCGCCGCGGTCGTAGAACGCGCTGCGGCCGAGGCCGACCCCGGCGTGCCCGTCTCCCTCCTCGGGCATTCGTACGGCGCGATCTGTGCTCTCCACGCCGTCCACGAGACCGATGCCGTCGATCGACTCGTCCTCTACGAACCGCCGCTCGGCGACGTCCCCGAACCGGACGGCGCGGCGGCCGAAATCGAGCGCCTCCTCCGCGAGGACGGGCCCGACGCCGCGACGGCTGCGTTCCTCCGCGACGCCGTCGGTCTGAGCGACGTCGTGATCGACTCGATGCGCGGCGATGATCTCTGGCGCGTCCGGCTCGACGCGATTTCGACGGTCCCGCGCGAGATCCGCGCGACGCAGACCGACCGCTTCGACCCCGACGCGTTCGCCGACGTTGCGGTCCCGACGACGCTCCTTCTCGGGGGAGACAGCCCGCCCGCGATGCGACGTGCCACGGAATCCGTCGCCGACGCGCTCCCCGACGCCACCATCGTGACGTTAGAGGGGTGTGCGCATATGGCGATGCATGCCGACCCCGAGCGGTTCGTCGACGCCGTCCGCGACGCGCTCGACGCGCGCTGAGTGCCGCCGGCGTTCGGGAGGGCCCGTGTTCGAAACCGTGTCAACTTACCGAACGCTTTTGTCGGTCCTTCATGAATATAGTGGGCGTATGACGGACTACTTGGAGAAGCTGGACCGGCACCTCGCACACATCGAGTCGATGGCCGAATCCGAACCCGACCCGCATCGGAGTCGCATCCTCTGGAACTACCTCCACCACGGGGCGCTCGAACTCAGCGGGAACTGGGAGCGCATCTTCGACCCCTCGATGACCGTCGACCACCCGCACTACGAGATGCGGACCGGCTCCGACGAGACGGTCGTCCTCGACGGCACGGACGAGGTGAAGGAGTTCTACGCGATCATCGAGGACGAGAACGTCATGGCGATCAACGACGGCCTCCACCAGCTGTTCGTCAACGACGACGGCCTCGCGGAGTTCGCCTCGACCGTCGACTTCGCCCCCGGCCACGCCATCGCGGACGAGCGCGACGCGTGGTACTACGACGACCCCGTGATCGACGACCCCGACGCCACGTACGCACGCGTCTCCCCACACGCGATGTACTGGCCGTACACCGACGACGGCCGGCTCGTCGGCGAACGCGTCTATCAGATCGAACCGTTCACCGTCGAGAAGGTCGACCCCGACGCGGCTCCGACGGTCGACGACATCGCCGCCGTCGCCGAAGCCTACTTCCCCGAGAACGTCGACGGCGACACGCCGTACGCCGACCTATGAGCGACGTCCTCGTCATCGGCGGCACGCGGTTCATCGGCCGCCACGTCGTCGCCGAACTCCGCGATCACGACCACGCCGTGACGGTGTTCACCCGCGGCAACCACCCCAACCCCTTCGCCGACGACCCCCGCGTCGAGCACGTCACCGGGGACCGGCGCGACGACGCGACTGTCGAGCGCGTCGCCGAGACCGTCGACCCCGACGCCGTCGTCGACACCATCGCGTTCTACCCGACCGACGTCGAGACGGCCGTCCGGGTCTTCGACGACGTCGACGCGTACGTCTACGTGTCGAGCGTCGCCGCCTACGACCCCGAGCACGTGTTACGGACCGAGTCGCGCACGCCTCTCGTCCCCTGCTCGCCGGCCGAAGCCACCGACGACTCCTTCGAGACCTACGGGCCCCGCAAGGCCGAGGCCGACCGGATCGCGCTCGCCGCCCCCGACGAACACGGCACGCCAGCGATGTCGGTCCGCCCGACGATGGTCTACGGTCCGCACAACCACCTCGGGTTCGTGCGGTACTGGATCGACCGCGTGCTCGACCACGACCGGGTCGTCGTCCCCGGTGACGGCAGCTACGTCTGCCACCGGACGTACGTCGCGGACGTCGCCTCGGCCGTCCGCACCGTCCTCGAACACGGCGAACCGGGCGAAGCGTACAACGTCGCCGACCAGCGCCCGGTGACGATGACGCAGTTCCTCGACCGCGCCGCCGACGCCGCCGATACCGCGGTCGAACCGGTGTACGCGAGCCCGCGCGAGCTCGCGGCCGCCGACCTGGATCGGGCGGCCTTCCCGCTCTACATGGGCACGCCGTTCGTGATGCCGACGGAGAAACTCGCGGCGCTCGGCTGGGCGTCGACGCCCGTCGACGACGCGATGGCCGCGACCGTCGCCGACCACCGCGAGCACGGCCTCGACTACGACGACGGACCGTCGAGGGCGGCCGAGCGGCGGGTCCTCGACGCGCCCGACGCGCACTGACCGGTCGACTGACCGGGACACCGCCTGCCTCGCTCCCCGACACCGAACTACACCTCGTCCAGCACCTCGTCGACGAACCGCTCGTGCGCCCGCTCGCGGTCGTCGCCGCGGACGCCGACGATCACGTGATCGACGCCCCACGCGTCGAGTTGTCGGAAGTAGTCGCGGAACCACGCCGCGCCCGCGCGAAAGCCCTGATTTACGTGCTCCGGGCCAGCTTCCGGGTCCTCCACGAGGTCGACGGTACACGTCGTCATGAACGGAGCCGCCGTCCGGTCGGTCCAGTCGTCAAGATAGCTCCGTAGGGTGTCCTCCGGGAGGTGGTAGAAGAGCCAGCCGTCGCCGTGTGCGGCGATCCATTCGCGGGACTGGCGGCTGTTGCCCGTGACGAGCAGCGGGAGGTCGCCCGCGGTCGGCTTCGGAACGACGTCCAGCGTTCCGTTGAGCGTCCCCCACCGTGTCTCTACCTCGGGATGCCCGTCGCGCCACGCCGCTCGGAGGACCCGCACACTCTCGCGGAACGCCGCGCCGCGCTCGTCCTCCGCGACGCCGAACGCCTCGTACTCCGGCGGCCGGTCGCCCGACGCGACGCCGAGGACGAGTCGCCCTTTGGAGAGGTGGTCGAGCGACGCCGCCTGCTTCGCCACGTGGAGCGGATGCCGGAGCGTGAGCACAACGCTCGCCGTTCCGAGCGCAACGTCGTCCGTCCGCGCGGCGACCCGAGACAGCCACGTCCACGGATCGAAGGTCTGGCCGGTGTCGCCGAACTTCGGCCAGTCCGTCGGCACGTCGCGCGCCCACAGCCCATCGAACCCCAGCGCTTCGAGGCGCTCGGCGAGCACGAGCTCGCGTTCGACGTCCGGACGGGTCTCCCGGGCGTTCGTCAGCGGGAACGTCGTCCCGACCGTCAGCGCGTCGTCCCCGAACAGCCGCTCGTACCCCCGATTCGCGTTCTCCACGCCCGCATTGGGGGACGCGGCGACCAAAAACCGCCGGTTCCGTGCGGTCTGCCATCCGATCCGGCCTCCATTACGCTATTGTATCACCGCGTGATACCACCGTCTATGTCGTTCACGACCCCGACGCGAGCCGCCGCGGAGGTGGCCGCGTGACCCGACGCGCCGCCCCGGTCGACTACCCCGTCGCGCTCACGATCGCCGGCAGCGACTCCGGCGGGGCCGCGGGCGTCCAGGCCGACGTGAAGACGATGGAGGCCTGCGGCGCGTACGGGACGAGCGTCGTCACGAGCGTCACCGCGCAGAACACCCGCGGCGTCCACGGCGTCCACCACCTTCCGCCCGCGAACGTCACCGCGCAACTTGACGCCGTCACCGACGATTACGACGTTCGCGCGGCGAAGACGGGGATGCTCGGAACGCCCGCGGCCCTCGACGCGGTCGTCGACGCCGTCACCGATTTCGACGGTCCGCTCGTCGTCGATCCCGTTCTCGTCGCCACCGCCGGCGATGCGCTCGCCGACGACAGCGTCGCCGCGGCCTACGACACGCTCTTCGCGCACGCGACGCTCCTCACGCCGAACGCAAGCGAGGCCGCGACGCTCACCGAGACGGTCATCGAGAGCCGCGACGACGCGGTCGCCGCCGCCCGGACCCTCCGTGATCAGGGGGCCGACGCCGTCCTCCTCACCGGCGGCGACTCGTACACCGACGACGAACGGGCCGTCGACGTCCTCGTCACCGACGACGGCGTTCGGACGTTCGTGAGCGAGCGCGTCGACACCGAACGCACCCACGGATCCGGGTGTACGATATCGAGTGCGATCACGGCCCGACTCGCGCGCGGCGATGACCTCGAGACGGCCGTCGCGCGCGGGATCGACGTCGTCGCGCGTGCCATTCGGTATCCCCACGCCGTCGGCGGGCCGACGGGAAGCGTCCATCACCTCGCCACGCTCCGCAACGACGCCACCCGCGACGACGTGGCCACCGTCGTCCGCGACCTCACGGCGCTCGATCCCGTCACCGACGCCGCGGGCGCGACGCCGTACGCCGAATCGCTCGCCGACGTTGCGGGCGGCGCGGGTGGTCGGTTCGGCGACGCCGGCCGTCTCGGTGAGGTACTGCTCGCCGCGCGCGAACGCGACCCCACCCATCGCTACGCGCTCACGCTCGAGCATGCGGACGCGCTCATGGCGGACCTGACGCCCGTTGACCTCGATGCTGCTGACCTGCCCGCGGAGCGCGTCGCCGAAGCCGCCGTCGCCGCAGACGCCGACGTCCCAGCGATACGCGATCCTGACGGGACGGTGACGGTTCTCGCGCCGAGCGCAGCGGCGCTCCGCGATCGCCTCGCCTGAGACCGCCGAGCGCTACTCGCGGTACTCCGCGAGGAGGTCCTCCAAGAGGAGCGCCCGGGGATCGGCCGGCGAATATCGGCCGTCGAGGAGTTCCGTCGCCGTCTCGATGTCGCCGCGCATCGCCAACTGGCGGACGCGGGCAGCCGTGCGGATGAACTCGTCGTCCATCGATCCCTCCGCGGGTCCGTCCTCGCCCGGACCCTCGTCCGGGAACACCTCCGCGTACAGTTCCTCGTAGTCCAGCATCGCCGGCTCGTACTCCTCGTCGATCTGTTCGAGGACGCACTCGACGGCGAAGCGCTGGAACTCGGAACGGTTCGTGAAGAGTCCGCGCTCGACCAGTTCCTCGGCGGCGTCGAGCACTTCCTCCGGGAACCGGACCGTCGATTTCACCATTCCCGTGGACCGTCGGGTTCGAACAGCCTAAAACTACCCCCGCCTAGCTCAAGAAGAGTCGCCGGTCGGCGCGCTCGTGTTCCATCGCGTGCACGTCCACGAGCGGCGCGAACGCCTCCATCCGGTCGATCCCCCGGTCCTCGTTCGCCGTGACGACGGCCGCCGCGACGGGCGCGAGGTCGTCGAGGACGCGCTGGGCGGTGACGTGCCCGAGACTCAGGAGACGCTGGGCCGCCCCGAGCATGTCCGTGAGGAAGGAGTGGGCGTGCACCAGACAGGCCTCCTCGGCGTCGATACCGCGCCGCGCGGCCACGAGCCCGAGCGCAACCGGATAGTTCCCCGGTGCCTCGCCGCTCGCCACCCGCTCCTCGTACGCCGCGACGACGGGATCGTCGCCCGTCCGCGCCTCGACTTCGAGGAGGCGTCGACCCGCCTTCGTCGCGCTCTCGCGGAACTCGGCGGCGAGCGTCGTCGCCCGTAGCGCCTCGTCGACCTCCCGGACCGCATCGAGGTCATCCGCGGCCGCGTGTGCTGCCCTGATCGCCACCGTCTCGCAGGGGCCGATCTGCCGGCGGAGGTAGCTCTCCAACACCTCCCGGAGATCGTCGCCGTCCGCGACGGCTCCCGATTGGACGAACTGCTCCAACCCGTAGGAGACCGTGTTCCCGCCGACCGGGAGGAACGAGTCCGCGAACCGATACGCCGCGAGTCGCGCACGCGCGTCGGTCGCGTCCGCAGCGCTCGCATCCGTCCCACTCGCCTCTGTACCGCTCGCCTCCGTAACACTCGCATCCGAGTCGCTCGCGCCCCCGCCGCTCACGACGCGTCACCCTCCGGCGTCCGCACGCCACCGTGTGCATGGTGGGCATCCCCATCCTCGTGCGTGTGGTCGTGTCCATCCTCGTCATGTAGATGGCCATGCGTGTGATCGCGTTCCCCCTCGCCGTGCCCGTCGTCATGCGCTCCGCTTCCCTCGTCGTGGGCGTGATCCGGCGTCGCGTCGTCGAACAGCGTCGGATCGACGTCGCGGATCCCGACCGTCGCGCCGTCGGGGAGATACTCCACGATCTCCGCACGCTGGCGTTCGACCGACTCCGAGACGGCGATCAGGACGTCGCTCCCTCGCATCGCCAGATCGCGGTGGCGGTTCCCGACGGCGTGGCCGAGTTTCGCCGTGAGTGCCATCGTCGCCGGAGTCGCCGTCGCCCCGTCCATCGAGACGACGAGCGCCTCGCGCGCAGCGAGGCCGATGACCAGCAGGCGCCCGTCTTCGCCCGCGAGGACGTCGCCGGGTTCGAGACTGCCCGCGTCGGTCGTCACAATCCCGACGTCCGTGCCGTCGTCCGTCTCCGTGCGGAAGCGCGAGCGCCGTCTCGTCGTCTCGTCCAGCGTGACGCGCCGGACATCGTCGTCCTCACTCGCTGCGACGCGTGCCGCGACGTCGTCGTCCGCCCGTTCGTTCCCGAGATAGGTGTCGTAGAGTTCCATCGTGTCTCCGTGTCAGTATTTACGCGGGTCGGGGGCCGGCGCGTCCAACAGGGCGTGACTCGCCTCGTCCCACGCCGCGTCGAGCGCCTCGTGCACGTCGTCCGCCCGGTCCCCGAGCGCGCGGACGAATGCCCCGCCGTCGCGCGGGAGCGCCGTCGCACTCGCGCGCGCCGGGCCGCCGGTGAGTCGCTCCGCCAGTCGGTCGCTCATCGTCTTCGAATCCACGTCGCGCGTCGTCACCACGTAGCACGTCCCGAGCACCGCGTAGTCGCCGAGGACGCCCGCGCGGTGCGGATCGGCGTGCGGATCGCCCGGCGCGAGGTGCGTCGTGTCGGCGAGGATCCGTCCGTCGGGGCCGTCGACCGTCGTGCGCGCGTAGTAGCGCTCGAAGTCGAACGCCTCGTCGCGCGCCAACCGACCCGGGACGACGACGTCGGTGAGGATCGCGCTCGCATCGTGCCCGAGCGTGACGGCCGTCTCGCCGCAGTAGCGGGCGTCCGGGTGGAGAATCGTCTGCTCGGGAACGTACTCGACGTGTGCGCCGTCCCCGACGACGAACGTCGCGTCGACGCGCCCGTAGTTCGCGTCCATGGAGAGCACCTTGCTCGCGCTTCCCGTGCTGACGTGTGCGCGCGCGTCCGCTTCCGCGGTGACGACCATTCGGTTGCGATCGCCTTGCGCGACGCCGCCGGTCGGGCTCTGGACGTAAACCGTGGCGAAGTCCGGCCGCCCGACGTCGTGATCGAGCGTTCCACTCAGGTGGTACGGGACGCGCGCGTAATCCGCGACGAGGTCGGTCGTCCCGTCCGCGCCCGCCGCGAACGTCGCGTTGAGCTCGCCGACCTTTCCCGGTGACCCCACACCGACCTGCGCGAGCGTTTCGTCTTCGTACGGCTCGAACGACGGTGGAAGGTCTCGCGCGTGTGCGAGCGTCGGGTCGCGCTCCTGCGTCCGTTCCGCATCCTCGCGCCGGTTCGCCTCGGCGCGCGTCGCCGCATCCTCGGTCGCCATCTACGCGAACAGCACCTCGGTGCGGACGTGGTCGATGACGTCCTCGACGCCCGTCTTCGCCTTACAGTCCGTGAGGACGTAGGGCCCTTCGCGGACGGCTTCGGCGTCGCGCTCGATCTTCTCCAGGTCCGCGCCGACGTGGGGCGCGAGGTCCGTCTTGTTGACGACGAGGAGGTCGCAGTCGACGACGCCCGGCCCGCGCTTCGCGGGGATGTCGTCGCCCTCCGCGACCGAAATGACGTAGAGCGAGTAGTCCGCGAGCTCGGGATCGAACGTCGCCGCGAGGTTGTCGCCGCCGCTCTCGACGATCACGAGGTCGAGCTCGGGATGTTCCGCGACGAAGTCATCGATCTGTCGGAGGTTCATCGAGGGGTCCTCGCGGATACCCGTGTGGGGGCACGCACCCGTCTCGACGCCCGCGACGAGGTCCTCGGGGACGACGCCGGCGAACCGCTCGCGCAGGGCGTCGGCGTCCGCCTGCGTCAGGATGTCGTTGGCGATGACGCCGACGTCGAGGCCCGCGTCGCGGAGCCGCGGGACGACCTCGCTAATGAGCGACGTCTTCCCGGAGCCGACGGGACCGCCGATTCCCACGGTGGCGACGTCACGGTGCGTGAGGCGCGAACTCATTCACTCCCCACCTCGCGCGCGGTGTCGGTACGGATCGGGTCGTGCACCGTGACGAGCTTCGTCCCGTCGCGGAACATCGGTTCGACCTGCACCATATCGATCATCTCCGGGACGCCATCCATGACGTCCTCGCGGCCGAGGAGACCGGTCGCGCCCGCCCGCAGTTCCGCGACGTCCTTTCCCTCACGCGCACCCTCGAAGATCCAATCGGAGATGTACGCGATGGCCTCCGGGTGGTTGAGCTCGACGCCGCGCTCCTTGCGGTCGCGCGCGAGCTGCGCCGCCGTGTAGATCGTGAGCCGTTCGCGTTCCTTCGGCGTGAGATTCATAGCATGTAGCGTTGGGTGAGGGGCAGTTCCGCGGCCGGTTCGCAGGTGACGTGTTCGCCGTCGACGCGCACCTCGAAGGTCTCGGGGTCGATCTCGATGTCGTCCGGCCGGGTCGTGTTGCGCACCATGTCGCTCTTGCCGACGGTCCGGGTGCCCGAGACGGCGACCGTCTCCGTGTCGAGGCCGTACTCGTCGCCGACGCCGCGCTCTTTCGCTGCGGGGCTGACGAAGGAGAGCGAGAGGGCGTGTTTGGCCTTCCCGACCGCGCCGGCACGCGGGCGCTGCATGATCGGTTCGCAGGTCATCAGCGAACCGTTCGACTCGCCCATCTCGCCGTAGACCGGGAAGCCACCCTTGAACGTCACATGTGGCTTGCTCCCGAAGAACGCCGGATCCCAGAGGACGAGGTCGGCCAGTTTGCCGGGTTCGAGCGTGCCGACGTGGTCGTCAATCCCCGCGGCGATCGCGGGGTTGATCGTGTATTTGGCGAGATAGCGCAGCACGCGCTCGTTGTCGCCCGCGCCGCCCTCGGCGAGCGGCCCGCGCTGGGTCTTCATCTTGTGTGCCGTCTGCCACGTCCGCGAGACGACTTCACCCATCCGTCCCATCGCTTGGGAGTCGCTCGTCATCATCGAAATCGCACCCGTGTCGTGGAGCACGTCCTCGGCGGCGATGGTCTCCGCGCGGATACGCGACTCGGCGAACGCCACGTCCTCGGGGACGTCCGGGTTCAGGTGGTGGCAGACCATCACCATATCGAGATGTTCGTCGAACGTGTTCTCGGTGTACGGCATCGAGGGGTTCGTCGACGACGGCAGGACGTTCGCGTCGCCCACGGCCTCCATGATGTCCGGGGCGTGCCCACCGCCCGCGCCCTCGATGTGGAACAGGTGGATCGTCCGGCCATCGATGGCTGCGACGGTGTTTTCTAGGAATCCGGTCTCGTTCAGGGTGTCCGTGTGCATGGCGACTTGGACGTCCTCCTCGTCGGCGACGGTGAGGCAGGTGTCGATGACGCCGGGCGTCGCGCCCCAGTCCTCGTGGATCTTCAGTCCGCAGGCCCCGGCCTCCAACTGCTCGCGCAGCGGCCCGGGGTCGCTCGCGTTGCCCTTTCCGTAGAAGCCGACGTTGACCGGCCATTCCTCGGCCGCCTGCAGGAAGCGCTCGACGTTCACTGGGCCGGTCGTCGTCGTCGCCGCCCCCCCGCCGTAGCCGCCACCGAGCATCGTCGTGATGCCGGAGGCGAGTGCGTGTTCGTAGAGCCCGCTGGAGTTGAAGTGGATGTGAATATCGAGGCCGCCCGGCGTGACGATCTTCCCCTCCGCGGGGTAGACGTCCGTCGACGGCCCGATCACCATGTCGACGTCGTCCATCGTGTCCGGGTTCCCGGCGTTTCCGATCCCCGCGATCCGGCCGTTTCGGATCCCGACGTCCGCGGCGACGACGCCGAGGACGGGGTCGAGGACCGTCGCGTTCGTGATCACCCAGTCGAGCGCGCCCTCCGCTTGCGTGACGCCTGGGGCCATCCCCATCCCGTCGCGGATCGTTTTCCCGCCGCCGAAGACCGCCTCGTCGCCGGGCGTCCGATAGTCCGCCTCAACCTCGACGTGGAGGTCCGTGTCACCCAGTCGAACCTGCCCGCCGACCGTCGGCCCGTACAGTTCCGTGTACGCCTCGCGGGAGACGTCGCGGGTCACGACTCCTCGCCCCACGTGCCGTCGTCGACGCCCGTATCAGCGTACCCCGCGTCGCGCAGGCGTTCGAGCGCCGCGGTTGGATCGACGGTCACGCTCCCGTTCACGAGTCCGTTCATGCCGTACGCGCGCCGTTTTCCCCCGAACGCGACGAGCTCGACGTCCTGCTCGTCCCCGGGTTCGAAGCGGACCGCCGTCCCCGCCGGGATGTTCAGACGCATCCCGAACGCGGCCTCGCGGTCGAACGCGAGCGCGGCATTCGCCTCGAAGAAGTGGAAGTGCGACCCGACCTGCGCGGGCCGATCGCCGGTGTTCGACACCGTCACGTTCGCCGTCTCGCGGCCCTCGTTGATCGTCACGTCGCCCTCGCCGGGGTCGATTGCCCCCGGGACGAGTCGCTCCGTCATTGGCTCGCCCCCTCCCGATCTTTCGAACGCGATATCTCCATTCTGAGCGTAAATTCTAGCTACATCGTAATAAGATACGACACAGAAGACAATACTTGCACGATCCAACTCCCGATCCGTCGTGATTCGACGAAACGATGCCGAGCGAATCCGTCCGCACGCGGTCGCTCCCGCCCGACAGCGGCGTCTCGCGGCGACTGATCGTGCGTCCTCCTCGGTGGAATATATCGTGACGAAACGCCCGCCTCCACCCAACTATATAGTCGTCCTTAAGGATTTCATGCGTGCTTTCACAATGAATGTGGTTCGATGGACAAGGCTTTTCAACGTGTACCCGATCCGGTGGACTGTCGAAACATGGACGGTCACCCAGAATACTCGAATTTCGCTACCGAAACCACTAGCTACGGCCGTTGTTCTATTGCATTTCGTTCAGTAATGGGGTGCCTCGTATGAGCGGGAAACGCTCGGGGCTCTCCCGGCGCTCGTTCCTCGCCACCGGCGGTGCGATCGGCGGCGCGGCGCTCGCCGGCTGTCTCACCGGCGGTGGGGGGAGCGGCGGCGAGGAAACGGTGACACTCGGGATCATTGAGGATCGCTCCGGTAACTTCGCGCTCAACGGTACGCCGAAGTACAACGCCAGTATGCTCGCCATCGAGGAGCTCAACGAGGAGGGCGGTATCCTCGGGAACGAAATCGAAACGTTCGCGCCGGACCCCCAATCCGACAATCAACGCTACCAGCAGCTCACCCGGCAGGCGATCAACGAGGAGAACGTCGACGCCCTCTGGGCGGGCTACTCCTCGGCGACGCGCGAGACGATCCGCCCGATCATCGACCAGAACGAACAGCTCTACTTCTACACGACGCAGTACGAGGGCGGCGTCTGTGACTCCTACACCTTCTGTATGGGCGCGACGGCGCGCCAGCAACTCGGCAGCGTCCTCCCATACATGGTCGAGAACTTCGGCTCGGACATCTACACGATCGCCGCCGACTACAACTTCGGCCAGCTCTCGGCGGACTGGGTCCGCGTGCTCGCCGACGAGAACGACGCGAACGTCATCGGGGAGGAGTTCATCCCGCTCTCCGTCACCGACTTCGGTTCCACGATCAACAACATCCAGGATGCGGACCCGGACTTCGTGATGGCGCTACTCGTCGGGGCGAACCACACGTCCTTCTGGAACCAACGGACTTCCGCCGGCCTCGACGTTCCGATGGGGACGTCCACCGTCATGGCGCAGGGTTACCAGCACAAGCGCCTCGACCCGCCCGCGATGGCGAACGTCTACGGCGGCTTCAACTACATGGAGGAGATCCCGACCGACCGCAATCAGGAGTTCGTCGATCGGTACTACGAGAAGTTCCCGGACGCCCCGTACATCAACGAGGAGGCCGTCAACAACTACTTCTCGATCAAGATGTACGCCCGTGCCGCCGAGGCCGTCGGCTCGACGAACCAGGCCGACATCATCGAGGAACTCGAAACGGGCATGGACGTCTCCGCGCCCGAGGGCGACATCTCGCTGCAGGGGCCGGTCCACCACATGACGCACAACATGCGCGTCTTCCGGTGCGACGAGAACCACACCATCACCGTCGAGGACGAGCAGCTGATCCCCGAGCAGTTCCTCTCCGAGACGGTCGGCTGTAACCTCCGCGAGAACGAGGAGACGACCCAATACGTCCCCGCGGACTACTACGAGGAGGCCGACGCCACGCAAGAATGAACGCGCTCAACCTGTTGTTCCAGTTTGCAGACAACTTCGCGTTCGTCGTGCTCGCGGCGGTCGGGCTCGCCGTCATCTTCGGGATGATGGGCGTCATCAACCTCGGCCACGGCGAGTTCATCATGATCGGCGCGTACGGCACGACGCTCTCCGCGAACGCGGGCGCGCCGCTTCCGGTGGCGATGGCGATCGGTGTACTCGTCACCGCGGTCATGGGCTTCGTCTTAGAGCGGACGATCATCCACCGGCTCTACGATCGGCTCTTCGACTCGATGGTCGCTACGTGGGCGCTCGGGCTCCTCCTCACGCAGGGGATGCGGATCCTCTTCGGGAACTCGATCCCGCAGGTCTCGACGCCGCTCGGGAACATCGCGTACGGCGAATTCTCCTACTCGACCTACCGCGTCCTCCTGTTGCCCGTCGCGCTTCTCGTGCTCGGCGGCCTCTACGTCGTCTTCACGCGCACGGAGTTCGGTATCCGGGCCCGGGCGACGATCCAAGACCCCGACACGGCACGCGCCCTCGGCGTCGACACCGACCGGATGTACACCGCGACGTTCGTCATCGGCTCCGCGCTTGCGGGACTGACCGGCGCGCTCTACGCCCCGACGCTCACCGTCGTCCCCGGCATGGGGTCGTCGTTCCTCGTCGAGGCGTTCGTCGCCGTCGTCGTCGGCGGGCCTTCGGTCCTCCTCGGGACGACGCTCTCCGGCGGCCTGCTCGGCACTATCGACGCCGTGTTCACGAACCTCTTCGGGACGTTCTACGGCCAGATCGCCATGCTCCTGACGGCCATCGTCGTCATCCGCGTCCTGTCGGACGGCCTGACGGGGCTCGTCGAAACCGTCCGCAACCGCGTGGAGGGCGAGTGAATGGGCCTCGTTGACGCCTTCGACCGGCTCCGTCGCCCCTTCGAGGGACCGAACACGATCGGTAACAGCCGGGCGTTCTGGGTCGGCTTCCTCGTCGTCCTCGTCGGCCTCGTCGGCTACCCGATCGGATTCGGGAGCTACGCCGCCTCCAGCGCCGCCCTCTACCTGCTCTACGCGATGCTCGCGCTCTCGCTCACCGTCATCTGGGGGTACACGGGGATCCTCAGCTTCGGCCAGGTGGTGTTCTTCGGCGTCGCCGGCTACTCCTTCGCCCTCATCAGCATGAACTTGGAGAGCGCGCTGACGACGATGCTCGCGCTCCCGGTCGCCGTCGGGATCGCCACGCTCGCCGCGCTCGTGCTCGGCTACTTCATGTTCTACGGCGAGGTCCGCGACGTCTACGTCACGATCCTGACGCTCGTCGTCGCGCTCGTCCTCAACACCTTCATGGCGCAGACCGCCGGCTCGGAGTGGACGGTCGGCTCGGTCGCGCTCGGCGGTTTCAACGGCATTCCCGCCATTCCGAGCCTCACCTTGGGTGTCGGCGGGGCGGCGATCACCCTCGACGGAGCGACCTTCTACTGGTTCACGCTCGCCGTGCTCGTCGCCAGCTATCTCGGTCTCCGCGCGCTCGTCAACGGCCGGTTTGGCTACACGATGGTCGCCACGCGCGAGGACGAGGATCGCACGGAGATGCTCGGCTACGACGTCAGGCGGGTCAAACTGCTCGTCTTCGCGCTCGGCGGCGCGCTCGCCGGTCTCTCCGGCGTCCTCTATGCGACGTGGGGGAACTACATCAGCCCCTCCGTCTTCGGGATCACCTTCGCCTCCATCCCGGTCGTCTGGGTGGCCGTCGGCGGCCGCCGCTCCCTGCTCGGTGCCGTTGTCGCCACCGTCGTCATCGAGTGGTTCCGTCAACAGCTCTCCGCGACCGGGAGCCAGTACGCGCTGATCGTCGTCGGCGTCGTCCTCCTCGTGGCAATCCTCTTCGTCCCGGAGGGCGTCGTCCCGCGGCTCGACGCGGCGATCCGCGGCGCGCGTGATCGGTTCGGCACGAGCAACGACACACCAGAGGGTACTCCAGAATGACCGCGACAGACACGGACAGAGACACCGACACGGAGACGACCGACGCATCGACCGCGAAGCCGACCGAGACCGGCCGCGAATCGACGGACGCGACGACGGCGGCGACCGACACGTCCGGCCGGCAGTCGCCCGCCGTTGCCGCCACCGGTCCGGGGACCGACACTCTCCTCCAGACCGATGGCCTCACGAAGCGCTTCGGCGGCTTCACCGCCATCGACGACGTCGACTTCAGCGTTGAGGCGGGGGAGCTCCGCTGTCTCATCGGGCCGAACGGCGCCGGGAAATCCACCCTCCTGAAGCTCATCACGGGCCGCCACGACGCGACGAGCGGCGCGATCTACTACGACGGCGCGGACATCACGACTCTCCGGCCGAACGAGCGCGTCGATCTCGGCATCGGGATGAAGTTTCAGGTGCCTTCGGTCTTCGACGAACTCACCGCGTACGAGAACATGCGCCTCTCGGTCCAGCGGACGCACGCCGACGCGCACCTCGACGAGGCGATCTTCGACGCGCTCGAACGCATCGACCTCGCTGCACGCGCTACCACCGCGGCAGGCGAGCTGTCACACGGCCAGCAGGGCCGCCTAGAGATCGGGATGGCCGCCGCACTCGAACCCGACCTCCTGTTGCTCGACGAACCCGTCGCCGGCCTCTCCGTCGAGGAGCGCAACGAAGTCGCGGATCTCGTCACCGAACTGAACGACGACGGGATCGCGTTCATCGTCATCGAACACGACATCGATTTCGTCGCGGAGATCGCCCACGAGGTGACCGTCCTCCACGGCGGCGAGGTGTTCCGTGAGGGCTCGATCGAGACCATCCGCGACGATGACGACGTCCGGCGGATCTACTTGGGGGGTGAGTGATCCGTGCCGCCCGTACTCGACTGCGAGGGCCTTTCCGCTGCCTACGACACCACGCTCGTCCTCCGCGACGTCGACCTCACCGTCCAAGACGGCGAAATCGTTGGCGTCATGGGGAAGAACGGCGCGGGCAAGTCGACATTGATGAAGACGATCATCGGCCTGCTCGAACCCGCCTCGGGTGTCGTCCGCTACGAGGGGACGGATCTCGCGGGAACGAGCGCCGACGAGCGCGCGAACGCGGGCATCGGCTACATCCCGCAGGGCCGCGACGTCTTCCCAGATCTCACCGTTGAGGAGAACCTCCTCGTCGGCGAGGGCGTCAACCGCGACCGGGAGCACGACCTCTACGACGCGGTGTACGATTACTTCCCCATCCTCGACGAGCGCCGCACCCAGAAAGCCGGGACGATGAGCGGCGGCCAACAGCAGATGCTCGCCATCGGGCGCGCGCTCGTCGGTAACCCCGACCTGCTCCTCCTCGACGAGCACAGCGAGGGCGTCCAACCCTCCATCGTCGAGGAGATCAGCGAGAACCTCCGCGAACTCAACGCCGAGCTCGGGACGACCGTCCTCTTCGTCGAGCAGAACCTCGGCGCGATCCAGGACATGGCCGATCGGTGCTACGCCATGGAGCGCGGGCGCATCGTCGATGAAGTCGGCCCCGAAGAACTGCGGGACGAGGACGCTATCGCCTCGTACTTGGCCGTCTGAGCGCGCTGTCTCCTCACTCCGTCTCTTTGTCGTCCCGTGCGCGCCGTCCGCTCGGACCGTGGTTCACGTACCGCGGCGGAGCGCGCCGACGCCGAACAGCCCAGTCCCGACGGCGACCGTTGCGGTCCCCGCGATCAGTAGTCGGAGGCCGACGACGTGCGGGCTGAAGAAGACGAGGCCGTACGGGACCCGTCCGACGCTGATGAGGCTGTAGCCGGTGAGCATCGTGAGGACGGCGGGCGTGTCCGCGCCCCGATCGCGCATCCGGTCGATGATGGGGTAGACGGCGTATGGGCCGCCCGGAACGAGGCCGGCGACGAGACCGGCGGCGACGACCTCGTGAGCGCTTGCGGACGCGCCGAGGAACTCAGCGAGCCTCTCTTCCGGGAGGAGCTCCCCGATGGCGCTCGCTAGGAAGAACGCGGCGACGATGGTCGTGGCGAGACTCGTGATCGTTGAGAGCCCGCCCGCGAAGCCCGCCCGGGCGACGCCCGGATCAGTGACGGCCAGATACCCGTAGAGGACGAGCGTGCCGAGGACGACGGCGCGCTGTCCCCACGAGTCGCCGACGAGCACGTCGAGACGACTCACGCACCGATCACCACCGCGATGACGGCAGCGAACGCGACCGTCACGACGACGCCGATGGCGACGCGTGCGGCGACGATCCGCTCCTCGAAGAAGACGAGGCCGTACGGGATGCGCAAGAGTCCGATCCCGCCGTAGCCGACGAGCAGCGCGAGGACGGCTGCCAGCCCCGCGCCGCTGTCCGCAACCTCGGCGATGATGGGGTAGACGGCGTAGGGACCGCCGGGGAGGGTGCCCCCGACGAGGCCGGCGAGCACGACGCCCGGCACGCCCGCGGCACCGCCGATCAGTCCGGCAACGGCGTCCCGCGGGAGGAGTCGGCCGATGGCGCTCGCCAACAGGAGCGCGGCGAGGACGAGCGTCGTGAGCGTGCCCAGCGTCTTCGCCCCGCGTTCCGCCGCCGCGCGCGCCGTCGACGGCCGACGTACGGCCAGGTAGCCGTAGAGGACGAGCGTGCCGACGACGACGACACGCTGGCCGACACTCGCGCCGATCAGGAGATCCAGGACCGACATACGGTCGCCGTCGTCCGCGATTCGCTTGTAGGTGGGCGATTCCCCACCCACGCAGACAACATATCTAGTGAAAATATGCACGCAAAAACCTATTTGTACGATGCGTGCGTACACCAATTCGAGAACAAGATGTCGAAAAGCCCCTCCGAATCAGAAATCAGTACCAATTCGTCAACTAATGGTGGCGTCCACGTCGCCGCCGTCACTGATCGTGCGGGGCGACAGCTCGACATCACCGGCTACCGCGGTGTCCTTCCGGACGGCGACGCGGACGCCCTCGCCGGGATGTACGGGACGTTCGGGTTCGAGGATCGCGCACAGGGGCTCCCCCCGATGGGGTTCGATGCCGTCCGCTCGTGGATCGAGCGCCTCGGTGATCTCGGCGCCAAACACGTCCTCGTCGAGCACGACGGTGACCCCGTCGCCCACGCCGTCCTCGTCCCGGACGACGATTCGCACGAACTCGCCATCTTCGTCCAACCCGACTACCAGGGCGCGCGCGTCGGGACACACACGATGGAGGCGCTCTTCGAGTACGGCCGCGAGCACGGCGTCGAGACGGTCTGGCTCCACGTCGAGAAATCAAACGGGCCCGCGGTCTCGCTCTACCAACATTACGACTTCGAGATCAGGGACCAGCACGCCCTCGAATTCGAGATGGCGCGCAAGCTCGCCTGATCAGACCTCGATGACGACCTTCCCGGTGTGCTTGCCGTTCCAGACGTAGCGGTACGCCGCGGTCGCGTCCTCGAAGTCGAACACTCGATCGACGACTGGCTCGATCTCGTTCGCGTCGATCGCACGCGTCATCCGGTCGAACGCCGCGCGACTGCCGACGCTCACGCCGCGCACGCTGCTCGCGTTCTCCAGGATCGCGCGCGGTGCGATCTCCGAGTTCGGATCGGAGAGCACACCGATGAGGTGCACCTCGCCGTTGTACCGCACCGCTTCGAGCGAACGCTCGAGCGTGCCCGCTCCGCCGACCTCGACGACGTGATCGACGCCGACGCCGTCCGTCGCCTCTAGGACCGCTTCGTCCCACTCGGGGGTGTCCTCGTAGTTGATCGTCACCTCCGCCCCGCGGGTCGCCGCGAGGCCGAGTTTCGCGTCGCTCGAGGAGGTAACGATCGGGGTCGCGCCCATCGCGTCCGCGAACTGCAGGGCGAACGTCGACACGCCGCCGGTCCCGAGACAGAGGACGCTCTCGCCCGCCGTCAGGTCGCCGTGCTCTTCGAGCGCCGTCCACGCCGTCAGCCCCGCGCACGTGAGTGTGCAGGCCTCCTCGTAGTCCAGCGACGCCGGCATCTTCGGCGTCGCGTCCGCCGGGAAGACCGCGTACTCCGCGAGCGTCCCCGGGCGGTTCCCGCCCGTCGCCGTGTACGTCTTGTCCGGCGTTCCCGGGCCGTCCACCCAGTCGGGGAAGAACGGCGCGACGACCGAATCGCCGACCGCGAGGCGTTCGACGTCTTCGCCGACCTCGACGACGTCGCCCGCGCCGTCGCAGAGCGGGATCATCGGGTACTCCTCGCCCGGATAGCTGAACTCCGTCGCCGCGATGGCGAGGTCGCGGTAGTTGAGCGAGGCCGCCTCGATCTCGACCAGCACCTCGTCGGGGCCGGGTTCGGGGCGTTCGCGCTCGACGATCTCCAGTCCCTGGAAGTCGGGGTCGTGCTCTTGTAGTTCGTACGCGCGCATACTCGTGGATGGACCGGCCGGGGCTTGTAGCTCCGGGAGGTGTCGGAAACCACCGCAATCGCCATCAGCCCGGGAGTACGTGGCTCAACCCTCGGCGTCCACGACGGTGAGCTTGACGTGGTGGACGCCTTCGAGCGGTCGGAGGTCGTCGAGGAGAGTTTCGATGCGCTCGCCGTCCCCCTCGACGGCGATGGATTCGAGGCAGAGGTGGTCGCTGAGGTGGACGTGGTGGACGGCGATGATGGTGTCGGCGAAGTCGTGTTGGAGGTCAGTCATGGCCGCGGCGACGCCGCTGTGGTCGTGATCGTAGAGGACGACGACAGTGCCGCTGAGCGCCCCGGAGAGTCCGGTCTGTCGATTGAACTCGGTGACGAACGCCCGGAGCGCGTCCCGCGTCGCCTCCGAGCGGCTCGCGTAGTCCCCCGTCTCCACCACGTCGTCGAGAGTGTCGAGGAGGTCGGACGGGACGGTGACGCTCATTCGTTCGAGGCCGTCGCTCATGGCCGACCGTTCGCTTCTGGCCCGGTTAAGCGGTCCGCCTCGTCGCCGCGCGTCCCCTAGTGTTCGGTCGCGCGGACGACGAGGACGGGGACGTCGGCGCGGCGGAGGACGCGCTCCGTCGTGCTACCGAGGACGGCGCGCGCGGCGCCCTCGCGGCCGTGCGTTCCCATCACGACGAGATCGATGTCGTTGTCGGCGACGTAGGAGAGGATCTCCGCTGCGGGGTCGCCCTCGACGATTTCCGTCTCGGCGTCGAGACCGGATCGATGGGCTGCCCCTTCGATCGACGCGACGGCGTTCTCGCCCGTGACTCGGAGGTCGTCGTCCGGGAACGCGGCGTCGCCGAGTCGTTTCCGGAGGCTCCCGTCGACGACGTAGAGCGCGTGGACCGTCGCGCCGTCGCGTTCCGCGATGTCGAGTGCCTGCGTCACCGAGTCCTGTACGCCGCCACTCCCGTCCGTCGGCACGAGCACGTTCTCGTACGTCACACCAGCTCACCCGTAGCGCTTCGTCGCACGGGCGTCCCTTCGCCGTCCCCGATGAAGTAGGTTGGGCTCGCGGCGGCGCGGTCACCGCGTCGGTCCCCTGTCGTCGCGCCGTGGGCCACCCCGAAATCGCCTTGCCTCCGCGGACGCTAATCGGGGCGTGCACGATCTGGACGAGACCGACCGGGAGATCCTCCGACTCCTCCACGCGGACGCGCGTCGACCATATAGCGAGATCGCGGACGAAGTCGGCCTCTCCGGGCCCGCCGTCTCCGATCGCGTCTCGCGGCTCCGGGAGGCCGGCGTCATCACGCGTTTCACCGTCGACGTCGACCGCTCGACGTTCGCGGACCGCGTGGCGCTCCTCGTCGACGTCGCCGTCGAACCCGGTCACGCCACGGGGGTCTACGCGGCCCTGCGTGAGGCCGAGGGCACCCAACACGTCTATCGAAGCGCGGACGCGCGCGTCGTCGCGCACGTCAGCCTCCCGAACGCGGACGTCGAGTCGTGGCTGGCGGACGCGCTCGACACGGCCGTCGTCGCCGACTACGACGTCTCCGTTCTCGCGGCGAGCGATTGGACGAACGACCTCGCGGACGCGGATCTCGCCGTCGCCTGCGCGGAGTGCGGGAACACCGTCACGGACGAGGGGACGAGCGCGCACCTCGACGGGGAGCGCTATCGGTTCTGCTGTCCGACCTGTGAGGCGCGCTTCGTCGAACGCTACGAGGAACTCGCGGACGGGATTGACGGATCGGACGAACCGTAGTCCTCCCCCATCTCCGTCGTCCCGCTCGCCCCCCTTGTCCCGCTAGTCGTCCGCGTCGGCCTCGACATCGGCGTTTCGACCATCGTCGTCACCATCGCCCGACGCGTCTTCCGGCGTCGGGATCGTCACGTCCGGGAGATTCGCCTCGATCTCCTCGCGTCGATCCCCGAACTTCCCGGGGAGGACGAGGCGGCCGCCGAGGTCGTCGAGGGGTTCGTCGCTCGCGTAGCCCGGCTCGGACGTGGCGAGTTCGAAGAGGACGCCGTCGAACTCGCGGAAGTAGACGGAGCGGAACCAGTGGCGGTCGATCTGCTGGGTGGGGCGCAGGCCCATCGAGCGGACGGCCGTGCGCATCTCGGCCTGATCGTCGTCCGTCGGGGTCTGGAAGGCGACGTGGTGGACGGTGCCGTGGCCCTGCCGGCTCGCGGAGACGGTCGGGAGGACGTCGACGTACTGCCCCACCTCGCCCGCGGCCGCAAAGCGCGTGCGCTCGTCGCCGGGGGTGTCGCCTTGGGACTGCTCGGTGCCGACCTGCTCCAGCCCCATCGTTTCGAGGAGATCGGTCGTCGGCCCGGGATCGGTGAGCCAGAGCGTCACCGAGTGGAAGCCCCGGATGGCGTGCTCGGCGGGGACGAACGCCTCCCACGGGACGGTCGGGTCGTCCTCGGGGATCTCGACTTCGACGAGCTCGACGGGGAGGCCGTCGGGGTCGCGGAAGGGGAGGACGGTCTCGCCGAAGCGCTCGACGCGGTCGTCGTAGTCGACGCCGTAGTCGTCAAAGCGCGCCTCCCAGTAGTCGAGACTTCCCTCGGGGACGCGAAAGGCGGTTCGGGCGACCTGTCCGGACCCGACTTTCCCCTGTTGCATGTCGCCCCACGGGAAGAACGTCATACTCGTCCCGGGCGTCCCCTCCGCGTCCGCGAAGAAGAAGTGGTAGGTGCCCGGGTCGTCCTGGTTGATCGAGCGCTTCACGAGGCGGAGACCGAGCGTTTCTACCCAGAAGTCGAGGTTCTGCTGCGGGTCGCTCGCCACGCAGGTCACGTGGTGGATGCCCGGCGTCGGGTTCGGGTCTGCCATGGGTACTCCAAGGAGCGCGAGCGCCTTCAAGGCGCGCTAACCCCGATGTCACCGGCCCGATCGGGAGTGCGCTCGCATGACCGTCGACGCCCCGGCCACATAGTGGTCAGTCGGCTGCGACTGACCCATCGCCGCCTTCGTGGCTGTGTGCGTGCTCTTCGTCGTCGGCGTGCTCGTGTGCGTGATCGTGGCCGTGTCCGCCGCTCCCGCCGCCGTCCATCGCGTCGTCACCCGTCCGGTGGAGCCAGTAGAGGGCGACGAAGACGACGACGGCGAGTGCGTTCAGCACTGCCTTGTAGTTGAGCTCGATGTGGAATTCCGTCACGGTTACCGTCGCAGGGTCGGGAACGAAGACGATCCCGGTGAGGCCGTGAAGCGCGACGAAGACGCCGTGGAGTAGGGCCCCGGTGACGACCGCGGCGACGAAGATGAGCACGGAGAGGATGGCCGCGAACGTCCCGCCGTAATACTCCCGGTAGGCCTCCATGATCGGCGGGATGACGAGGTCGGCGTAGATGTAGGAGAGGACGCCGCCGAAGGGGAGCCCTTCCGTGTAGAGCAACGCACCGAAGGGGACGTTGCCGACGGAGCAAACGAAGGTGACGACGCCGACGACCGCGCCGAGAAGCGCCATCGAGACGACGGTGATCGCGGGCGATCCGAGGATCTCGGTGCCGAAGAGCGCCGTCCAGACGGATTGGGGAACGAAGCCGGCGAGTATCCCGGCGAAGACGAAGCCGAGCGCGATCTCGTCGTAGAGCATCCCCCACTCTTTGTACTGTTTGTCGGCGAGGTCGCGCCACCCGGCGAGCGACGTCGCGCGCTCGCGGATCGTCGTGTTCGCCTCTTCGGGGTCCCACGACTCCATGCACGACTGAGAGCAGAAGTAGTAGGTCGTGCCGTCGACCTCGCGGGTGTAGTCGGTCTCGTCGGGATCGACGTCCATCCCGCAGTTCGGACAGCTGACGGTGTCGTCGTCTGTGGCGTGCTCGCGGGCGCGCTCGAGGACGTCGTCGGGGACGAGGTAACGGAACGCGAGCGCGAGGAGGACGATGAGGACGAGCCCGCCGAGGAAGTCCGCGAGGACGAACTGCCACCCCAACAACAGCCAGATGACGAAGCCGATCTCGATGACGAGGTTCGTGGAGGCGAACATGAACGCGCCGAGGCTCGCGCCGGCGCTCGCGCCCTTCTTGTAGAGGTTCTTTGCGGTGGCGATCGCGGAGTAGCTACACGAGGAGGAGACGAAGCCGAAGAACGTCCCGAGCGCGAGCTCGCGCGGGCCGTCCCCCGCGAGGTGGTCGGCGATGTCGTCCGAGTCCACCCACGCTTCGACGCCGCCCGCGATGGCGAAGCCGAAGACGAGCGCCCACCACGTGATCCACACCATCGCCGCGGTTGTACTCGCGGCTTCGATCGCGCCGTCGAGGAGGAACACGTCCAGCGGTTTCGTCGTCGCTACCGCGCCGACGACGACGACCAGTACGGCCATTCCGGCGAGTATCAGGTAGTCACGTGTGTCCATAATGGGTGTTCGTCTCGGGTGGATCGGCGGTCGGTTCGACCGTCAACGCGCGACGGCGAACGGCGCTGTGCGGTGCGCGGCGCGCGGAACGGCCCGTGTTACGCCGAGGCCTCGTAGCCGGCTTCGTCGACGGCGGCGATGACCGCGTCATCGTCCGGTTCGCCCTCGACGACGAGCGTGCCCCCCTCGTTGTCGGCGTCTGCGTCTTCGACGCCGTCGAGCTCGCCGACCGCGTCCTCGACGCTCTGCTCGCAGTGGCCACACGACATGCCCGTGACGGTGTAGGTCTTCGTCATGACGAGTGTTCGTAGGGTCGCCCCACTTACGCCGTTTGCGCCTTCCGAAGCGAAATCGATTCGACGATTCGCTTCGGATTCCCAACTCTACCGGAGCGCCGCGATGCCGCCGTCGGTCGCCCGTTGTCCGCGCGACGACATCGGTACACCGGTGGCGCCGCCGCTCCCCGTGCCCCGTCTCGGTAGCCGGCGGCGATCCCCGCGAACTATGTCGGCGGCGTCCGACCGGTCGACATGGGCTTTCACACGTTCGACGCCGCGAAGGCCGCGAACCTCGAGGACGCGGCCGAGCGCTATCGCTACTGTTCGCGCGAGGAACTCCTCGGATCGCTCGCCCCCGACCCGGAAGATGTCGTCGCCGACCTCGGGAGCGGGACGGGGTTCTACGCGGACGACGTCGCCCCCTTCGTCGGGACGCTACACGCGGTCGACGTCCAACCCGCGATGCACGATTACTACCGCGAGAAAGGGGTCGCCTCGAACGTCGACCTCGTCGCCGCGGACGTCGGGGAGCTGCCGTTCGCCGACGACGCCCTCGACGGCGCGTACGGCACCATGACGTTCCACGAGTTCGCGGACGAGGCGAGCCTCGCCGAACTCGCGCGCGTCTGCCGACCGAGTGCTCGCCTCGTCGTCGTCGACTGGAGCGCCGCCGGCGCAGGCGAGACCGGCCCGCCGGTGAGCGAGCGCTACGACGCCGACGCAGCCGCGACGATGCTCGCTGACGCCGGCTTCGACGTCGAGCGCGCCACCGAGCGAATCGAAACCCTCGCCGTCACCGCGATCCGCTAGTCCGTCAGTTCTCGACGTCGACGACTTCGACGTCGAACGTCAGCGTCTCGCCCGCCAGCTCCGGATTGAAGTCCACGCGGACCGTCTCCTCGTCGGCGTGCACGATTTCGCCCTGCTGGCCGTTCTGCGCCTGCAGGTACGCGCCCTCCTCGGGCACCTCACCCAGCATCTCGCGCAGTTCGTCCGTCTCGAACTCTTGGACCGCCTCCTCGCTCCACTCGCCGTACGCCTCCTCGGGCGGAATCTCGAACGTCTCCGACTCGCCCGCCTCGAGGCCGCGCAGGCCGTCCTCCATGCCCTCGATGACCGCGCCGGCCCCGACCTCGACCGTCAGCGGGTCGTAGTCGCGCTCCGGCTGGGCGTCCGCCAGTCCCTCTTCGGCCGCGACGTCCTCGCGCGAGGTGTCGAAAACCGTGCCGTCGTCCAGTCGTCCCGTGTACTCGAACGTGACCGTGTTGCCGTCGGTGATACTCACACTTGAGTGAGTGGCCCCACGCGGAAAAGCGATGGTATCGACGCTCGCCGCGTGCAACGTGCGCCGCGACGCCAGCCCTTATGCCCGCGGCCGTCCCAGTCGCCGGTGTGAACGACGACGTCGCCGCCATTGAGCGCCTGAAACACGAGTACTGCTACGCCATCGACGACGGCGACTACGACGCGTGGGTCGCCCTCTTCACCGACGACGGCCGCTTTTGCGGCGACGACGGCACGGCCTTCGAGGGCCACGAGGAACTCCGCACGTTCGCCACCGAGGTCTTCGACGACGCGTACGCCGAGACCGCCCACACCCTCACGAACGGCGTCGTCGACGGCGACGGCGACACGGCCACCGGACGCTGGTACCTCGCGCTCTACCAGGAGACGGCCGACGGCGAGACCGCCGTCCAGCAGGCCACCTACGAGGACGCCTTCGAGCGCGTCGACGGCACGTGGCGGATCGCCGACGTCGACATCACGTACGGCGTTCGCCTGCCGCGCTGAACGGGGCAGGACGTTCTTCGTCGGTGACGATCTCGCGCCCACACACCACGCACCGAGTCAGCTACCCACGACTGCAGTCGTGGGCTTGTCCATGGGACTCCCCTTCTGGCCGAAACTCGGCGGATGAACGATCATCACTCAGGTTCACCGTCCCGGACTTAAGGGCAAGCTGACCGTTGCCCAACCCCGAGGGACGTTTGCCCTCGGGTACAGTTAGCAACTTCAGGCCGACGTTCTTCGCCGCGTTATAGTTGCCGTCGTACTCTCGTCCACATTCGTTGCACGAAAACCACCCATCCGAACCACGATTCGTAGACGATTGGTGGCCGCACCTCGAACACGTCTGCGAGGTAAACGCCGGTGGGACACGTTCGACCGAGATGCCGTACTCGGCGGCCTTCCATTCGATCATCTCCTGTAGCTCGCGGAACGCCCAGTCGTGCATCTGGCGCTTGACGCGGTCGTTCGGGTTGTCCATCCGGTCGCGGATGTGGGTCAATCGTTCGACGGCGATGTACGAACAACCGTGGGTGTCGGCTTCTTCGACGAGTCGTCGGGAAATGGTGTGCAGGCGATCCAAGACGAAGCGGTTTTCTCGGCCCGACAGTCGCGCAAGCACCTGCTTTGCGGACCGAGTGCCTTTGGCTTGGAGGCTCCGGCGGACTCGGAAGTAATGGTTCTGTCCCCACAGTAGTTCGCCACCATCGAAGAACCGTCCCGTACTGGTGACGGCGACGTTCTTCAAGTTCAAATCGACGCCCATCACGCGGTCGCCGTCGCGCTCGTCTACCTCTTTCGAGAGGACGATGTGGAGGTAGAACGAATCTTCACCCTCGCGGTAGTGGAGCGTTCCCATCCGCTTTTCGTAGTCATCGTCATCGAGATACGACCGCTGGTAGTCACCGAGGACGTATTCGACGGCGACCCGACCGTTGACCGTCGAGAGGGTCGCCGAACGGTCCTTGATCGTCAGCGTTCGTTTGTCGTAGACAGCAGACGACGCCGAGAACTGAGGGAGTGGACGACTGTTGCCCTTCTTCCACTCGGCGACCGTCGATTTGAGGGCGTCGACGGCCTTCGAGTAGGCGCGAACGCAGAGGTTCGCGGGGAGATCAGTTCGGTCCCGCAGGTCGTAGTACACGCAGTCGTGTATTTTCGATTTAGTGAGAGTGAGGTAGCCGTCGTCATCGCGGGCGTTCTCAACCGTGTAGTTGGCGGCATCGTTGAACTGTTCGATGGTGGTATGGAGGTCTTCCCGTCGCTCGTCCGGTACGTCGAGTTTGACGGGGACGGTTCGCTTGACCTCCATCGCAAATTCACATACGAAATCATACATTATATAGTAAGCGATCGGTCTACCTGCGAACGTCGGCTACCCATTCTCGGCTTCCGCCTGTGCCTGAAGTTCTCGGCTTCCATCTCGCACCGACCCGACTTCGACGACGCGGCGCTACTCGCCCACTGCTCTATTCCCCCACCGCGTCCTCCACGATTTCGATCTCCTCCTCCGTGAGGTCGTAGAGGTCGTAGACGATCTCGTCGATCAGCCGATCCGTCTCCGCGATCTTCTCGTCGAGTTCCGCGGCGCGCTCTCTCGTCTCGACGTAGCGTTCGAGGTCCGCCGCGACGTCGTCGGGATCGGGGAGCGTGATCGCTTTCAGGCGGTCCACGAGCGAGTTCGTCTTCGTCGCGTTATCGCGGAATCCCGCGTACCCCCCCCCCTTCCTCAACGGCGACGGGGACGAACGCCTCGATCAGCGTCGCCGTCGTCTCGTCGAGGTCCGCGAGCGTGAACGCCTCGCGGTAGTCCGTCTCGGTGTACCCCCACCGATCCGTCTCGTACTCGTCCTCGTCGGCGGGCTTGTAGCGCGCCGTCGCCTCCACGGTGACGCGCGCGCTGTCCCGAACCGTCCGAACGTCGCCGACGCGTAGCTTCTCGTACTCCTCCGTCGTCGCGTCCAGCGCGTTCGCGCCCGTCGGCTGATAGAGCCCGACGTCGGGCAGTTTCGGGCCCTCCGCGTAGTTGCCGAGATAGTCGAGGAGGGAGAGATTGAGGGAGTGGCGATGCTCATTGAGAGTCAGCATTTCCTCACCTAGGTAAGACAGTATATTCGCGCTATTTGACGATTCCCGGATGCTATCTCTATCGAGTGACTGATATTCACTTGACGGATACTCGTCAATTACCGGCAATCGCTCTAGATATGATGTGATGAATCGACGGAAATCCCCTCTGAGAATCGTACTGGTATGATATATGTAGAACCACGTTAGAGAACTATTCAATAGTGCTAAGAGGAAGTGTCTCTCCGCCGTAGTATTTTGTCTGGGTATGAGGACGTATGCTGAATTGGCGAGGTATTGACCACCGACTTCGTCCAGCGTAAATTGAGGGGACTCACAAATATCGGGAGTCACTAGTTTTCTTGAGTCAAACAAATATTTTTCACGAGGGCGCCATAGAGCGTACCACTCCGGATAATCCATAGTTTCTGAACCCCTTTCCTTTAATTCACTCTCATGATCTTTCAAATAGGAATACGCTTGTGGGTACTCCGTCTCTAGCCGTCTTTCTGAGATGATGTCTGAGCTTTCGCCAGTATATGGGTAAATCACAGCCTCTTCGTTGGAGAGTGGCATATATCGTGTAATCTCCGTACCTCGAACCAATGGCGGAGCAATTTCCGATTCTATCTTGTATTCCTTGCCATTGATATTCGACTCAACATAGCAAAACTCACCCTCTCTGGATATCTCCTGCGGGAATGTACAGTCATTTCCTCCAGAGTGAATTCCCTGGGAAATATACTCTGTCCGCTCTCCGAGAGTTGTCCCGACCTGATCTATCCGGTCTAGAACCTTCTGTTCTAACGGTCCAACAAGAACCCACATCGTGTTATCCAGAGTGTCGAGACTGATGTCTACAATTCTGGTGTCGTATATCTCTTCAGCGCTCACCGGCTTCTTATTCATAGACCGATATTTCAAGCTCTCAGACTCTCCCTGTAACTCCAGAATACACGTGTAGGTTGTAGCCCCCGAGAATATCTGATATTCGTTGAAATCAACAATCCCAGCAAGTATAGACTCGGAGGTAAGGAACTCCCGAAGTCCTTCACCTCCCTGAGAATCGAAAAATTTATTTGGTATTATGTATGATAGGTTGCTTGAACTAGATAATTGAACTCCTCGCTCTACGAATACAGCATACAGATCAAATCTATTTCTACTAACTGAATAATCTATACTGTTCTTGAGGTATTTCGCCTGCTGGGTATCCAGCCCACGTAGGGACTCAATCGTGACGTACGGCGGATTCCCGATCACGGCGTCGAACCCGGCATCCGCGAGCCGCGCACCGTCCTCGCCGTAGAACGCGACCGGGAACTCCAGTTCCCAGTGGAAGAAGGCTTCCTCCTCGGCCATCGCCTGCGCGCTCGTGAACCAGTCTTGATCCTCGACGTCGGCCCACGAGTCGTCACGCAAGGCTTCGGCCATGCGTTCTTCGGCGTCGTCGGGGACGGAGAGGCCGAAGTCGGCGGCGGTGTGGACGTTCGCCATCGCCAGCAGGCGCTGGTAGAGGTCGTCGTCGCGGACGTCCTCGTAGACGGCCTCCATCTCCTTGATGTCCGCGAGGGTCTCGTTGTCGATGCTGAGGAGGTCGGTGAAGCGCTCCATGACGTGCTCTAAGGCCTGCTGGCGCGTGTGGTCGAAGGACTGCTGGAGGGTGAGTTGCCCGCCCTCGGCATCGTCGGCGTCGCCGAGCACGGCCTCGATGTCGCTCCCGACGAGGGAGTTCCCGGTTTTGAGGTGGTGATCGAGGAAGGCGAGGGGTTGCTCGGCGGCGAGGGTGCGAAGCCAGAGGGAGACCTTGGCGAGTTCGGTGGCGAGGGGATTGAGGTCGACGCCGTAGAGACAGCGCTGGGCGACCTTCCGGCGCGCCCAGTTGATGTCGCGGAGTTCGCCCTCCTCGGTGGTGGGGTCGCTGATCCGCGCCGCCTCGCCGGCCGCGGCGGCCTGCTGGTCTTGGCGCTCTTGGGCGTCGATGATCTCGCGGGCGAGGTAGTCGACGGCGTTCACGAGGAAGTGCCCGGACCCCATCGCGGGATCGAGGACTTTCAGGTCGAAGACGCGCTCGGCGAACTCCGCGGCGAACTGGCCGCCGCCGGCCTGCTCGAAGGGGTCTTGGGCGAGGAGGTCCTCGCGGATGTCGTCGACGAGCGGGCCGAGCGTCTCGTCGACGATGTACTCGACGACGTACTCGGGCGTGTAGTACGACCCGGTGGCCTTGCGCTCGCCGGCGTCCGTGCGGAGGTAGACCGCGCCGGTCTCAACCGCGACGGCGTCGTCCTCGTCGGCGGGGACGTACTCGCCCTCGGAGAGCGTAAGCGCCTCGTCGGCGACGTCGAGGCGGTATTCGAGGAGGCCCTCGTAGATCGAACCGAGGTGGCGCTCGTCGAGCGAGGAGTAATCGACGAACACCCGGCCCTCGCCGTCGCCGCCGTCGTCGCCGTCACTCTCGCGGCGCGTGAGGAGGTCGATCACTTCCGCGAGGTGCTCGTCGCCAACGTCGTGGGCGGCGAGGAAGCGCGCTTCCGCGCTGTCGTCGGCATCGGGGTCGGTGCGGAACAGCCCGCCGTTGTACGCGGGGACGGAGAGGGTCTCGGGGTCGATCCCTTTCGCCGCGCTCCCCTGGTCGATGAGCTCGAAGAGCTCGTCGAGGGTGTCCCAGAGCGTCGTCTGCCAGGGCTGGTAGTGTTGGCGCGTCTCGTCGCGCCGCGCTGCGACCTCGCGCTTCAGGTCGTTGAGCGCGTAGCTCTCCGCGTAGATGTCGTTGTCCGTCGGGAGGAGGTCGCGCCCCTCGCTCTCCGCGTAGAGGACGAAGATGAGGCGATAGAGGTAGATGAGCGACGAGTCGTGGACGAGATCGAGATCCGAGCGATCGAGGTCGTCGTGGCGGTCGAGGAACCCCGCGGCGAGGACGCGGATCGCCTCGTAGATGTTGTTCTGGAGGTCCTCGCCGATCGCCTCCGCGAAGACGCTCGACTCGTCATGGACGAGATCGAGGAAGCAGTCACCCGACGCGTCGGGGCGGAACGCCTCGTGCCGGAAGAAGCAGTAGAATTCCTTGAACGCCTCCATGCCGGCGTCGCCCGACTCGATCGCGTCGAGGAGCGCCGGGAGGTCGATCTCGTAGTAGGAGTCGAGCCGGTGGCTCGTCGGCCCGTAGTAGAGTCGCCACTGCGCGCCGTTCGTGAGGACGGCCCACTCGACGGGCGTCTCCTGGAGGTAGGCGTGGATCTGGTAGCTCGGGTTCTCGAAGTCGCGTTTGGCTTCGCCGCGCGTGTCGAGTTTGCGGCCCCAGCGTTTCGCGTCGGCGACGGCGACGGCCTCCGCGTAGAAATCCTCGCGGTCGAACGCTGCGTCCGCCGCGTCGGCGCTCGGGAAGAAGCCGTAGTCGGGACGACGCGCGGTCCGCCGGACAGTCTCCTCGATCTCGAAGGGAATCCCGAGGATCTCGAAGATCGGCCGGATGACGTTCCGCTCGAGTTGGGCCTCGTTGTAGTCTGCGACGCGCTCGCGTTTCTCCGCCATGAGATCGCGGATCGAGGCGTAGGTCGTTTGAACGTCGTTGTCCGCCACCGACGTCCACGGTTCAGTCTCGCGAAGGTGGTCGTCGAGGTAGTGATTCGAGAAGAGGTCCCGGTTCGTCCGATAGGTAGGTGTCGAGTGCATCGTGAGTGCGCGTGGGCTGTCAGCGGATGGCCTATCCAACCCCCCACGACACCGTAAGCGCATCGCACCTGCGTATCATCTTCATCTTCGACGAACCGTTCTGCGGGCTGTCGTCCGACGACGTCCGGGCCGAAGCGCGCGTCACATACCGCTTTGCATCCCACATCGACGACCGTGGCGATGCTGCCGCAGTTGGCCTGTTCACTGACGACGCTCGCTTCGATACCCGGAGGGTGAGCCGAGGGCCACGCGGCACTCTGCGACGTCGCCGCGGGCATCGAGAACGCCGTCGACGAGACAACCCACGTCTGCACGAACCCGGTCGTGGATGGCGACGCGGCAACGCGGCGGTGGGACCGCACGCTCCACGACACGGTCGATGGCGAGTGGTTCATCGCTGGGGTGAACGTCACGTACGGCGTCCCCCCTGCTCGTCTCATCGCGGCGCCCTCGCTAGCGCTCGGTTGCCGCGCTACTCGCGTGTCGGTCGCTTCGCTCCCTCCCGCTCGTTATATGGCGGCGCTTTGCGCCGCCCTACTCGTGCCCGAACACCCGCACCGGCTCGTAGGGCTCTTCGAGGTACGCCATGTCGGAGTCGGAGAGGTCGATTTCGGTGGCCTCGACGGCGTCCTCGAGGTGCTCGACGCTCGTCGTCCCGACGATCGGTGCCGTGACGATATCCTTGTGGCAGAGCCATGCGAGCGCGATTTGCGCCATCTTCACGCCTTTCTCCGCGGCGAGCTCCTCGACGCGCTCGTTGATCTCGACGCCGCCGCCCTCGAAGTACGGCGTGTCGAAGGTGTCGGCCTCCTCCTCGCCACGCGCGGTCGCCTGCGACTTCTCGTGCGGACGCGTCAGCTGTCCCCCCGCCATCGGGCTCCACGGGATGACGCCGATGCCCTCTCTCTCGCAGAGGGGGAGCATCTCGCGCTCCTCCTCCCGGTAGGCGAGGTTGTAGAGGTTCTGCATCGTCGCGAAGCGCTCGAGACCGAGTCGGTCGCTCGTGTCAAGGGCGTCCGCGAACTGGTGGGCCCACATCGAGGAGGCACCCAGATAGCGAACCTGCCCGCGACGGACGGCGTCGTCGAGCGCCCGGAGTGTTTGCTCGATGGGTGTCTCGGGGTCCCAGCGGTGGATC